>OIET01000269.1_pt1 | contig 57651 bp, 45 predicted proteins | sample 1581871 | NCBI WGS metagenome assembly OIET01 (sample SAMN03279760, study PRJEB24777) | human gut metagenome | isolation source: fecal sample PR121 from 1 month old male Malay infant, vaginally delivered... | place: Singapore | collected 2005-09-16
TTTTTTTTTTCAAGCAGAAGACGGCATACGATATTGCCTCTTGTCTCGTGGGCTCGGAGATGTGTATAAGAGACAGCCCCAAGTACAAAATGGTTCTATGTTTGTTGAACCTCAGGTCAGGGAATTGCTCCTGTGGCTGTGTCACATAAGGAATTGAACGGAAACTGCTGCCAACCGGAAGCCTGTCTTGGGAAACCGCCCGCTGAAGGCTTCTCGACGGTGTTACCATCAAAATTCAATGACGTTACCCATCGAAACCGTTGTTACGCCAGCGACATGCCCTCCCTTTGGTCTGCGTATACTATCTTGAAAGTAATATATGAAAGTCCATCTAATGCTTTGCGCTTGTGTAGGGGTGTTGTCATGAAGTTGCCCAGATTTGCCCGCCGCCTGTTGCTCTGGGCACTCGATGTTGCCTGTGTGATGGCATCCCTCTACATTTCCCTCACCATGCGCTTTGGCCAGATTGGCCTCAGTGGGGCCGAGTCCCGCGTGGGTGACTACATCGTCCTCACTCTGCTGCTTCTAGTCACCTTCCTCAACTTTGCCGTGCACCGCAACCGCGGCTTCATGAAGCGCACGGGTTCCCAGGAGTTTGGAGTCGTGCTCAGCTACAACGTCTGGCTACTCGTAGGCATTGCGGTGCTGGTTGTGGCGCTGCACGTGCAGCCGAGCCCCTCTCGCCTAATGCTTCTCTACTTCGTCATCGTCAACGTGATCATCATGTCAGTCATGCGCGCCATCGCCAAGGCCGCCGCCCGAGCGCTGCTGGCGGGGGAGCGCCTTGGCGCCTCCATCGTGATGGTGGTCGAGCAGGGCCAGCGCGAGCGCATCGAGCGCGTCTTTGACACCGGCGCAACGTACTCAATTGCCGGCTGGCTTGAGCTTGCCGACGGTCGCGTTTCCGGTACCGTTGCCGATAAGGACGTGACCTCGGAAATCGAGGCCCTCCCAGAAGCCTTGGGCGACACCCGCGTGGACGACGTCTTTGTCTTTGCCCCCACCGCGCCAGAGCAGGAGACCTCTGCCCTCCTGGATGCGGCGGAGCGTATGGGGTCCAACTGCCACGTTGCTCTCGCCCTTCCGGACCCGAGCCTCCAGGGCGCTTGCCTGGACCTCTTTGGCGGCTTCCCAACCGTGAGCTATTCCGGCCGCGGCAGCAGGTTCTACCTGGTCTTCCTTAAGCGCCTCATCGACATTGTCGTGAGCCTTCTCGTGATTGTCGTCGCGTTCATCCCCGGCGTCATTCTCGCCATCGTAATCGCACTGCAGAGCAAGGGCGCGCCGTTCTACTCGCAGGAGCGCCTGGGCCTTGGCGGCAAGCACTTCAAGCTGCTCAAGTTCCGCTCCATGGTTGCGGACGCTAACGACGTCGAGAAGTACTTCACGCCCGAGCAGCTGCGCGAGTGGCAGACCGAGCGCAAGTTGGACAACGACCCCCGTGTGACCGGCATTGGCCGCTTCCTGCGCAAGACCTCGCTTGATGAGTTCCCGCAGTTCATCAACGTTTTTAAGGGTGACATGTCCATCGTGGGGCCGCGCCCCATTGTAGACGAGGAGATCTCGCATTACGGGGACCGCGCCAGCGAGTTCCTAAGCTGCAAGCCCGGCATCACGGGCTGGTGGCAGGTCGAGGCGAGAAACGACGCCGACTACGCGTCTGGCAGGCGCCAGGCGCTGGAGCTCTACTACGTGCGCCACGCATCCGCGACGCTGGACTGGAACATCTTCAAGCGCACATTTGGCGCTGTCTTCCACGGTACCGGCAAGTAGGGAATGAGACAAAGGGAGTTTCCCTTTGTCTCATTCACAAATAGGCTATTTATATAAATAAGAAGGCAAGCATAGGTTTCTAATTTATACTTTTGGCTCAATCTAATAAATTAGAGGTGAGCTATGGCCTACAAATCGTTGAAAAAGCTCTTCTACATGGATTCCTCCAGCGAGAGGTTTGCTAACAACAAGCGCCTTGCCGCCGAGAGGCTCAATGCCGAGTCCACGTTTCGCACGGGAATGATCACCGGGGAAGGCGAGCTCTTTCTTGCCGTTCCGCATGAGCTTTCTGTTCTCAGCGAGTAGGTCCTTCGCAAGGAACGGGTTTTGCAGACCCTCCAGACCTCTATTCCCAGGATTGCCCGCGGGGCGCTTGTGCGCAGCCTGGTTATCGATGAGGTCGTTGGCACCAACAGTCTCGAGGGAATTCACAGCACGCGGGGGCAGATCAGCGAGCTTCTGGAGACGGTCCCTCCAACCAGCAACGAAAGCGACAAGCGATTTCGTGAGCTTGCGATGCTCTACCTGGGTCTTTCCAGCGGCCAATCGGCCTCCCCAAAGTCACTCTAGGATATCCGCGCCATCTACGACCAGGTTATGGCAGGGGAGGTGCTGGGGCCAAACGCGCCAGACGGCAAGCTCTTCAGGCAAAACGCCGTCGAGGTGATAGGGGATGGCGGGAAAACCCTCCATGAGGGAGCGCAGACGGAGGCAGAGATTAGTAGTGGCCTTGGGATCATGCTCGCGCTTGTCTCGTCGCCTGATGTTCCGGAGCTGTACTCGGCGCTCATGTCACACTACATCTTCGAGTACATCCACCCCTTCTACGACGGTAATGGCCGCACGGGTCGCTATCTGCTGGCGCTATACCTGAGTAGGCCTCTCTCCACGCTCACCGCCCTCTCGCTCTCCCGAGAAATCGCAGAGAACCGGGGCCCTTACTACAGGACATTCCAGGAGACGGAGCATCCCATGAACCATGGCGAGCTCACGCCGTTCGTGCTGCAGGTGCTTCAGTATGTCTCCGCCGCGCAGGACCGGATGATAGGTGATCTTTCTGACAAGAGCCACCTGTTGGAGAGGGGCGAAACGGCGCTGACGGCTGCCCAGAAGACCCTGGGCCTTTCCAAGGGCGCGCGCAACCTGCTGTTCTTCCTTGTCCAACACGACCTCTTTGCGGCGTTCCCGGATGTACGTTTGGACGATGTCGATGGATACATGGGCATGGGGCGTCAGTCCGTGCGTAAGTACTTTGGTCGTCTGGTTGAGAGGGGCCTTGCCAGCCAGGTTGGCGGTCGCCCCCTGCGGTTCGAGCTGAGCGCTGCTGGTCGCGCTCTGCTGGAAGGGGAATGAGACAAAGGGACAGTCCCTTTGTCTCATTCCAGCTCGCGGGTGCCGGTCCAGAGCTGCCAGTACTCGCCGCGCTGCGCGAGAAGCTCCTCGTGCGTGCCGCGCTCCACGATGCGCCCATGCTCAAGCACCATGATCGCGTTGGCGTTGCGCACCGTGGAGAGCCGGTGCGCAATCACGAAGACCGTGCGTCCGCGCATGAGGGCGTCCATTCCTCGTGCGATAAGCGCCTCGGTGCGCGTGTCCACGCTCGAAGTTGCCTCGTCCAGGATGAGCACGGGCGGGTCGCTCACGGCTGCGCGGGCAATGGCGATGAGCTGCCGCTGCCCCTGGCTGAGGTTCGCCCCGTCGGCCGTGACCGGCGTGTCGTAGCCGTGCGGCAGGCGCGATATGAACGAGTCCGCGTTGGCCACGCGCGCGGCGTGGCGTACCTCCTCGTCGGTGGCGTCGAGCTTGCCGAAGCGGATGTTGTCGGCAATGCTCCCGCGGAAGAGGTGCGTGTCTTGCAGCACGATGCCCAGAGACGAGCGAAGCGACGCCTTCTTGATGTCGCGCACGTCGATGCCGTCGTAGGTTATCTTGCCCGAGCGCACGTCGTAGAAGCGATTGATGAGATTCGTGATGGTGGTCTTGCCTGCGCCGGTGGAGCCTACAAAGGCGATCTTCTGTCCCGGCTTGGCAAAGAGCGAGAGGTTCGCAAGCACCGTCTGGCCCTCGTCGTAGCCAAAGGTGACGTCCTCAAAGCGCACGTCGCCAGCGAGGGGAACCGTGGTGCCGTCCTCGCGGCGCCACTGCCAGCCCGCGGCGCCGGCCGCCATGCGGCGGGTGGAGCGGGCGGCGGCGCCGCCCTCCACAGAGCCGCTCGCCGCGCCTACGCGCTCTAGCGTGACCGTGCCCTCGTCCTTCTCGGCAGGCTCCTCCATCACCGAGAAGACCCGCTCCGCACCGGCAAGCGCCGTGAGCATGAAGTTGCCCAGCTGCGTGAGCTGGTTGATGGGCATGGCCGCCTGGCGAACAAATACCAGGTAGCTGGCCAGGCTGCCCACGCCCATGTGGCCGCCTATGGCAAGTGCCGCGCCCACCACGGCCACCACGGCGTAGTTGGTGTACGAGATGGCCACCGTCGCCGGCACCATCGTCGAGGCGTAGGCCTGGGCGCCGGTGCCGCTTGCCCGCAGGTCCTCGTTGAGCGCCCGGAAGCCCTCGAGGTTCTCGCCCTCGTGGTTGAAGACCTTCACGACTTTCTGACCTGCGATCATCTCCTCCACGTAGCCGTCAAGCGCGCCCAGGGTGCGCTGCTGCTGCGAGAAGAGCCGCTTGGAGCGCCTACCCGAGAAGCGCACGTAGGCCACGATGATCGCGTCGCAGGCCAGCGTGATGAGCGTGAGCCGCCAGTCGAGAACCACCAGAAGAACGATGGTTCCCACGGTCTGGATGGCCGCCTGCACCATGTTGGCAAAGCCGTTGTTGAGCGCCTCGGAGATGGTGTCCACGTCGTTGGTGAAGTAGCTCATCACGTCGCCGTTGCGCGTGCGGTCGAACCACGAGAGCGGCAGCGTCTCGATGTGGCAGAGAAGGTCGCGGCGAATGTCGAAGACCACGCGCTGAGCTGCGCGGACCATGGTCTGGGTGTAACCCACGCTTGCGACGACGCCCGCCGCGTAGATGGCGGCGGTGAGCGCGACAAGGTGCACGAAACGCGTCCAGTCGCCAGCGCCCACGGCGTCGACCACGGGCTTGATCATGTACGTTCCGGCGAGGTTTGCCCCGCCTGTCACGCAGACCAGCACGGCCACGGCCAAAAGCTGCCAGCGGGCGTGTCCTAGGTATGAGAGAAACCTTCTCAGCGTGTGGCGCAGGTCCTTGGGACCTGCGGGGGCGCCTCCTCTACCGGGCATCGGTGACCTCCTTTCGGGTGGTTGCGGGCGTGCTTGCGGGCGCGGTGGGGCCGGTGGGCGCGGCGGGGCCGGCGGCGCTGACGACGGCGCTCGTCTCGGCGGTGCCGCCCACCTGCGACTCGTAGAGCTCGCGATAGATGTCGTCCGTCTGCAGCAGCTCCTCGTGCGTTCCCGTAGCGTGCACGCGCCCGTCCTCGAGCACCACGATCTGGTCGGCGTCCATGACGGAGGCCACGCGCTGCGCAATCACGACCTTGGTGACGTCCGTGAGCTGGGCGAGGTTCTCGCGTATGCGGGCGTCGGTCGCCATGTCGCACGCCGAGGTCGAGTCGTCGAAGACCAGCACGCGGGGGTGCTTGAGCAGCGTGCGGGCAATGCAGAGGCGCTGCTTCTGGCCGCCGGAGACGTTGCCGCCACCGTGGCCCAGGTCTGCGTCAAGCCCGCCAATGCGGTCTAGGAACTCGTCCGCGCAGGCCAGCTGGCAGGCGCGGAGCAGCTCCTCGTCCGTCGCCGCGGCGTTGCCCCAGCGCAGGTTGTCGCGGACGGTGCCCGTGAACAGGACGTTCTTCTGGAGCACAATGCCCACGCCATCACGCAGCGCCGCAAGGTCGTACTGGCGCACGTCGTGGCCACCTACCTCCACGGTGCCAGAGCTTGCGTCGTAGAGGCGCGCCATGAGCTGCACGAGCGAGGTCTTGCCGGAGCCCGTGGCACCCAGCACGCCCACGGTGGAGCCGGGGGCAAAGTGCAGACTCACGTGCGAGAGCACGTCCTTCTCGGCCGTGGGCGAGTACTTGAAGCTCACGTCGCGGAAGGCTACGTCGCCTGTGTCTACGTGGTCAATGCCATGCGCGGGGCTCTCTATGGCGGGCTTCTCGCGCAGCACCTCGCTCACGCGGTGGATGCTCGTGACGGCGCGCGCCAGGAGGAGAAAGACGTTCGAGATCATCATCAGCGAGTTCATGATGAGCAGCACGTAGCTCATGAATCCCGTGAGCGTGCCCACGCCCATCTCGCCTGCCATGATCATCTGGCCGCCAAACCACAGAAGCGCCACGCTTGCCACGTTCATCGAGAGCGTGAAGACGGGCGTGTTGATCACGGCAGTCCTGAAGGTGCGCGTGGCGGCGTTGGCAAGGCGTGCGTTGACCTGCTCGAAGCGCTCGGCCACGTAGCCCTCGCGCACGTAAGCCTTGATGGCGCGTATGGCCACGAGGTCCTCCTGCAGCGTGTCGTTGAGCTGGTCCATCGCGTGCTGCATGGACCCAAAGAGCGGCGCCACATGATGCACGATAAGCGCCAGGGCGCACGCCAGCGCGGGCAGGATCACAAAGAAGACCACTGCCAGCCTGGCGCTCATGGTGCAGGCGATGATGAGCCCGCACACGAGCATGACCGGGCCTCTCAGCATGGGCCTAAAGCCCATCACAAGGGCGTTCTGTATCACGGTGACGTCGGTGGTCATGCGCGTGACCAGGGAGGACGTGTCAAAGTCGTCGAGGTTGGAGAAGGCGAAGTCCTGCACGTGGGCGTACTCGGCCTCGCGCAGGCCGGCGCCAAAGCCCATGGCGACCTGGGCCGAGAAGCGCGCGTAGCCCATCCCCAGCGCGCCGGCGACGGCGGCCAGCGCAACCATGCGCGCGCCGAGCGCCAGGACAAGGCCCATGTCGCCGGTGGCCACGCCCACGTCGACGATGCTTGCCATCACGAAGGGGATGCAGAGCTCGAGCGTGGCCTCGGCGAAGGCGCAGAGCGCGGCGAGCACGAACTGCCTGCGGTAGGGCTTGAGGTAGCGGGAAACGAGGGTAAGATCACTCATCGCGCGCCTCCCTGGGGGTTGTCGTGGGGCGCTGCAGGATGCGGCGCTGGTGCCGGGGCCGCTGGCGCCGCCGGGGCGCTGGCGGTTGCGAGGTTCTCGTGCACGCGCTCGAGCAGCGCGGCGAGCGTGGCGCGCTCCTCGGCCGAGAGGCCGGCGAGCATGACGTCCTGCTCGTTGTCGCAGACGCTGTCCCAGGCAGCAAGCGCGCCGTGGCCCGTTGCCGTGAGCTCCACGGTCTTGGTGCGGCGGTCCTGCCCGCGCGTGGTACGCACAAGGCCCGCCTGGCGGAGCAGGTCGAGCATGCGCGAGATGGCAGCGTCGTCCACCTCGAAGAACGCGGCCATCTCGTGCTGGGTGCTTGTGCCGTGAACGGCCAGGTAGGCGAGGAGCTTGGGCTGGCCAGGGCCAAGGCCCAGCTGCGCCATGCGCGGCCGCAGGTAGTTTGTCTGCGCGTGGTAGGCGCGGTAGAGCAGCATGTGCATGTCCTCGAGGGAGCGTCCCTCTTGCTCCATGGTTGTCACCTCCGATGAGACAAAGGGACTGTCCCTTTGTCTCATTGAGACAGGGGAAGCCCCGTATCTTGACGTATCAAGTAATCCTCTTCAGCGTATCTCACGGCGGTATGGGGACAGTCGTCGCAGTGGGCCATCACAAAGTTGACGCATCAAGGGTTCACGAGCGGGGTATGCGCCCGCGCTATTGGCCTCGCGCGTGGTAGGGTATGGGCGCACTTCTCGCCCTAGCGCCGGCCGGCGCCGTCTGCAAGGAGAACCCATGCGCACACCCAAGCTCATTGCCAGCGACATCGACGGCACCATGCTCGTAAACTGGGCGCCGCGCTTCTCGCCGCAGATGCTGGGGCTTGTCGAGCGCATTGTGGACGCGGGCATCGTCTTTGTGCCCGCCTCGGGCAGGCAGTACACCAACCTGCGCCGGCTCTTCTCGCCCGTGGCCGACCGCATTCCGTATGTGTGCGAGAACGGATCGCTTGCCATTCTCGGCGACGAGCTGGTCTACCGCGCCACGATGGATGACGGTCTTGCGCGCGAGGTCATCGAGGACATGCTTGCTGACCCCGGCTGCGAGCCGGTGGTCTCGGGGATGCGGACGGTCTACGTGCGCGCTGGCGCCCCCGAGCTGGTGGACCACCTTGTGAACGTGACGGGCTACAACGTGACCGAGCTGGATGATGTCACGCGCATTCCGGAGCCGTTCATGAAGGTCTCGGCGTACTGCACCGACGGCGTTCCGCGCGAGCAGCACTGGCACGAGCGCTTTGGCACGCGGTGCACGGTCAAGGTCACGGGCCTACAGTGGCTCGACCTCATGCCCAATGGCGTCGACAAGGGCGTTGCCTTGTCTGCGCTGGCCGAGCGCCTGGGGATTGCGGCCGAGGATTGCATGGCGTTCGCGATGCCGAGAACGACGTGGAGATGCTCGAGTGGGCGGGCTGCCCCGTCACGATGGAGACGTCGCAGCCTTCGGTGCTGCCGCTTGGTCGGTACCGCACCGACACCGTCGAGCACGCGTTCGAGCGGGTCCTGGACGGCCCCGGGTTCGACTGGTAGCGCGGCCGCGTGGGGCCGAGGGGGTTGGTCCGCCAAAGCCGCGAACCTCCCAAACCTACGGACCTCCCAAACCTGCGACTTAATAGCAGTTAGCCATGTGCGCCTCTGAGAAAAACCGCAGGTAGAGCGGTTGTGTCTTCTCGTCGGGCTGCTATTAAACCGCAGCTTTCCTGGGATGGCCGGCTCTCCTCGATAGAGTGACGCCCGAACAGCGGCTTTGTACGTAGCTGCTGCGATAACGTACCCTCCGGCGCCAATATGACGCCCGAACGGGGTTTTCCGACGGGATTCTGTACGAGAAGGGCCTTCCGGCGCCGTTTTGACGCCCGAGCAGCGATTTCCTACGCACTAGCTGCGGAAACGCGCCTTCCGGCGCCTAGCGGCCCCGGCGAGAACGCCGCCCGCCGCCGCCCGCGTGCCCGCCGCGACCCGCGCCGCCGCCCGCGTGTCCGCCGCGACCCGCGGGCGTCGCCCGCACCCGCGGCCGCTCGGGCCGCACCAGGCACTTGGGCCCATAGCCGATAAGGTCCTCTCGATGCGCGCGATGCAGCGCCTCCACCACCAGGTCGTAGTTCTTGGGGTCTCGGTACTGGATGAGCGCGCGCTGCATGGCCTTCTCGTGCGGGTTTGTGGGGCAGTAGACGTGCTTCATGGTGCGAGGATCAAGCCCGGTGTAGTAGATGCAGGTACTCACCGTCGACGGGGTGGGGTAGAAGTCGCTCACCTGCTCGGGATTGTAGCCCAGGTCGCGGCAGAACTCCGCAAGCTTGACGGCATCCTCCATCGTGGACCCCGGGTGCGAGCTCATGAGGTAGGGCACCACGTACTGCTCCTTGCCGCACGCGCGCGAGGCCTTCTCGAACTCGTGGACAAAGCGCTCGTAGACGTCGTTCGAGGGCTTGCCCATCACACGCAGTACGTCGTCGCACACGTGCTCGGGCGCCAGGCGCAGCTGGCCCGAGGTGTGGTACTCGGCCAGCTCGCGGATGAAGGTGTGGTCCTTGTCGTACAGCGCGTAGTCAAACCGGATGCCGCTGCGGATGAAGACCTTCTTGACGCCGGGAATCGCGCGGAGCTTGCGCAGCAGCCCCACGTAGCGCTCGTGGGTTACGCGCAGGTTGGGGCAGGGCTCGGGCGCAAGGCAGCGACGGTCCACGCAGGCGCCGGCCTTTGCCTGCTTGGGGCAGGCGGGCTGCATGAAGTCTGCCGTGGGGCCGCCAACGTCGTTGATGTAGCCCTTGAAGTCGGGGTCGTGCGTCATGGCGGTGGCCTCGGCAACCAGGGACTCGTCGCTTCTCGCCTGGATGATGCGCCCCTGGTGGAAGTTGAGCGCGCAGAACGAGCACTCGCCCAGGCAGCCGCGGTTGCTGGCGAGAGAGAACTTCACCTCGGCGATGGCCGGGATGCCGCCTGCAGCGTCATACATGGGGTGCGCGGCGCGGGCGTAGGGCAGCTCGTAGACCGCGTCGAGCTCCGGCGTGGTGAGTGGCTTGGCGGGCGGGTTCTGTATCACGTAGACGCCGTGCTCGTACTCCTCGACCAGCGGGTGCGAGAGGTACGGGTTGAGGTTTCTGCACTGGATGCCAAAGCTGCGCGCGTACTCGGTCTTGTCGGCGCGCATGGCCTCCCAGGTGGGGAGAACCACGGGGTCAACGCACTGCTCGGTTGTTCTCGCACGGTAGACCGTGCCGGCAATCCAGCTGATGTCGTGGACGTCCACGCCGCCGTCGAGGGCGTCGGCGATCTCGACGATGGAGCGCTCGCCCATGCCGTAGGAGATGATGTCGGCGCCGGAGTCCAGAAGTATCGAACGCTTGAGCGAATCCGACCAGTAGTCGTAGTGGGCGAGGCGGCGCAGCGACGCCTCGATGCCGCCAAGCACGATGGGCACGTGCTTGTACGTGCGGCGGATGAGGTTGCCGTAGACCACGTCCGCGTGGTCGGGGCGCAGGCCCATCTTGCCGCCGGGGGAGTAGAAGTCCTTGGGGCGACGGTGCTTTGCCACGGTGTAGTGGTTGACCATCGAGTCCATGTTGCCGCTGCATACGAGAAATGCCAGGCGCGGCTCGCCCAAGACGGTGACGCTTGCGGGGTCGCGCCAGTCGGGCTGCGCGATGACGCCCACCTTGTAGCCGTGCGACTCCAGCACGCGCGTGATGATGGCGCAGGCGAACGAGGGGTGGTCAACGTAGGCGTCGCCGCTCACAAAGACGAAGTCGCACTGGTCCCAGCCGCGCGCCTCCATGTCCTCGCGCGAGACAGGGAGAAAGGCCGAGCGGTCCGGGCCGCGGTGTGCCTGTGCCGAGACGGGCTTGCCGCCGTGGGCGCGGTGGGCGCCGTGCGTGCCGGTGCCGCCGCGAGCGCCGCGGGCGCCGTGCGTGCCGTGGGAACCGTGGGCGTTGCCGCCGCGGCCCTGCGACCCGCGCCGCGCGCCGTGCTCGTTATCTCCACGCTGCCGTGTCCCGCGCGTCTTCTCGTCCATGCGTCCTCTTTTCTCTGCGTATCCGCAACAAGTGTAGTAGAAAGGCCAGCTCAAGCGCCCGCGGGTACCGGTAGCGCCACGTCGCGACATTACGTCATGTAATTGGCAGAGGAATGTCAGTAACGTGTAACCTGCCAGCGAGAGCGCCATATTTGGTTGCATCAGGTATGATGCTTGCGCAAACAATCGAAAGGTAACGCCTACATGGTCAGCTTCTCCCAGTTTGTCGCAGCCGTCCAGACCAATCCGTTCCTTGCTTTGGTCATGGTCCTGGTCATCGGGACCATCTTCGTAAACGGCGCGACGGACGCCGCGAATGCCATCGCCGAGCCCGTGGGAACGCGCGCCATTGGCGTCAACCAGGCCATCGTCATGAGCGTGATTTGCAACTTTGTGGGTCTTATTGGCATGACGCTCATCTCCACGGCCGTGGCCAACACCATGAGCGGCATGGTCGACTTTGGCGGAGACACGCACGCCGCCCTTATCGCTCTGGCCGCCGCAACCGTGGGTATTGTGACCTGGGCTTCTATCGCCTGGGTCTTTGGCATTCCCACCTCCGAGAGCCACGCCCTTATCGCCGGCCTCACCGGTGCCGCGCTCGCCGTGCACGGCGGACTCGAGGGCGTGAACATGGGCGAATGGGTCAAGGTCATCTACGGCCTGGTGCTCTCATCGGTTCTGGGATATGGCGCTGGCTGGATTATCGCCAGGGTCATCCCCATTATCTTCCGACAGGCTGATCGACGCCGAATGAATAGCATCTTCAAGAAGTGGCAGGTCGTGGGCGCCGCCGGCATGGCTACTATGCACGGTGCGCAGGACGGCCAGAAGTTTATGTCCACCGCCATGATGGCCGTGCTTCTCTCGCAGGGCATGTCCGTCGACGGCGCGCAGTTCCCGTTGTGGATTGAGGTCATCTGCGCCGCGGCCATGGCCATTGGCACCGCCATCGGCGGCAAGCGCATCATCAAGAAGGTGGGCATGGAGATGGTCTCGCTCGAGCAGTACCAGGGCTTTGCCGCCTCGGTGAGCGCCACGGCGTCGCTGCTCATAGCCACGCTCACGGGCCTTCCCGTCTCGACTACCCACACGTCGACCGCCGCCATGATGGGCGCCGGCGCGGCAAAGAACGTTCGCTCCGTCAACTGGGGCGTTGCCAAGGAAATGGTCCTTGCCTGGGTCTTCACGTTCCCCGGCTGCGGCCTCATTGGATACCTGCTCACCAAGCTTTTCCTCGTCGTTTTCTAAGGAGAACCCATGCCCCGTGCCAAGAAAGAGGACATCTTCTACACCCTGCTCAAGGACTTTGCCTCGCGCATCGAGGATGCGGCCGTGGAGTACGTGAAGGTCATCACGGACTTCCCCGAGACCACGTCCGAGATTCCGCAGATGAAGGTCTACGAGAACAAGTGCGACGAGAAGGTCAAGCACATCATGGAGGAGCTCTACTCGTCCTTCGTGACGCCCATCGAGCGCTCCGACATCAACGACCTCGCGCTTGCCATGGACGACATCGTGGACTACATGAACGCCATTGCCTCGGGGCTGGACCTCTTCAACGTGAACGAGATGCGCAAGGAGGGCCCGCAGATGGCCAACCTCACGCTGACGGCCGTCAAGGACATCCACGTGATGATCGATCACCTGCCCGACTACAAGAAGGACACGCTTGTCATGGAGAAGGCCATCGCCGTGGGCCACATCGAGGACGAGGGCGACCTTGTCTATCAGAATGCGCTGCGTCGCCTCTTCCTGGAGGAGCCCAACGGCCGCTATACCGTCACGTGGACGCGCCTTTTCGACCAGATGGAGAACCTGCTAGACGCGTGCGACAACACCGCCGGCGTCGTACGCTCTGTGGTGCTCAAGAGCGCGTAGGAGAGGCTCCCATCGGCGTGTCCGGTGGCGTGAGCGCCGAAGGGCAAGTTTTCACAACAAGTGTGTACGTAATCGCGCCTTCCGGCGACGGAAGGCGCGTCTCGTACAGAGTCCGTTGGAGACGCTGGCTTCGGTGCCTCCCTATTTTTGGACAAGCGTCTTTCTGTGACCCCCGGGCTGCATGAAAACGCTCTATCGGACGGGATTTTCTCATCCGTCGCATAAAAATGCGCTATCGGACGGTCTGTTAAGAGCCTCGACATCAATCGTTGAATTATACTTACACATAGATGAATAAATCACATAACATATACAAAGTTATGTAACAGTAGTTTCATTACTGATGTAATCTCTCAAGAGGCACCGTCCGATAGAGCGTTTTTATGCAGAGCTTTCGGAACCTCCGTCCGATAGAGCATTTTTATGCGTGGGGCGACGCGCCGCCCATATGCCGGAGTCGTTGTATCTAGTGCCAATGGATTTCTGAGTACCAATCAGGCGACTTGTGCACTCGTGCAGCCGTATCTGCGAAGTTCTCTCACCGGAATCAAGCCGGTGTCCGTATCCGAGCTCTTGTAAAGAGCGGGCAAAGGAGCCCTTCGTGCGCATCCAGGAGACAAGGACGTTTCCTGGGGCTTGCGCCTACCGTTATGTGCTTTCAAGAACTGTCTTGTCAGATGGCAAGACAGAGTGCCATACTGTCGCCCCAGTGGCCATGCCAACCAAAGGGGAGCATCGTGGAGGAAGACCAAACTGGGCGCAGGGAAGCGCTCGCCGAGAAGGTCGAGCGGCTCAAACGCGAGAGGGACGCCGTGGTTCTTGCGCACTACTACGTTCCCGCCGAGACCCAGCGTCTCGCGGACTACGTGGGTGACTCGTTCTACCTGGCTCGCCTTGCCAAGACCCTCGATGCCCCGATCATCGTACTGTGCGGTGTCTCGTTCATGGCCGAGAGCGTGAAGCTCCTCAACCCCGCGCGTCGCGTCCTCATGCCGGAGCCCGCCGCGGATTGCCCCATGGCACACATGGTGCGTCAGGAGGACGTGGACCGCGTGCGCGCCGAGGTCCCCGACCTTGCTGTCGTTGCCTATGTGAACACCACGGCCGAGGTCAAGCGCTGGGCGGACGTCTGCGTGACCTCCTCGAACGCCATCAAAGTGGTGCTCGAGCTGCCCGAGAAGAACATCCTCTTCATTCCCGACATGAACCTTGGTCGATACGTTGCCGAGCAGGTGCCCGAGAAGCACGTAATCTTGAACCGCGGCTACTGCCCCACGCACAACAAGATCGGCCTCGCGCAGGTCGAGGCGCTGGAGCTGGCGCACCCGGACGCCCTGATCCTGGCGCACCCCGAGTGCACGCGCGAGGTGCTCGACGAGGCGGACTTCATCGGCTCCACCAAGCAGATCATCGAGCGCGTCGCCACGGGCGAGGAGCGCGAGTTCATCGTGCTCACGGTGGTGGGCGTCGCGGACCAGATTGAGCGCCGCACTGAGGGCCAAGGCAAGCGCATCTACTTCCCCGAGCCCGCGCCCGCGTGCCCCAACATGGCAATGGTTACGCCCGAGAAGCTCCTGGCCTGCCTGGAGAACATGACGGGGGAGGTCGCGCTGCCTGCAGAGCCGCAGCGCGCAGTCGAGCCGCTCGAGCGCATGCTCGAGCTGGCGGGGAGATGAGCGGCATGGCACCAACTGCCACAGTGGAAAGGCCTGCCCAGTCAGGCGAGAAGGCCGCGGCAGCGCAGCCGCGAGCGCTCACGAGCGACGTCGTTATCGTGGGCTGCGGCGTGGCAGGGCTCTACTCGGCGCTCAACCTGCCGCGCGGCTTGCGCGTGACCATGATCTGCAAGGAGGACCTGGAGAGCTGCGACTCCATGCTCGCGCAGGGCGGCATCTGCGTGATGCGCGACCCCGACGACTACGACTCCTGGTTCGACGACACCATGCGCGCCGGTCACGGCGAGTGCCGCGCGCAGAGCGTGGACACCATGATCTGGTCGAGCCGCGACGTGATCCGCGACCTGGTGCGCCTGGGTGTCGACTTTGACCGCACGCCTGAGGGCGGCTTCGACTACACCCGCGAGGGCGCCCATTCGCGCCCGCGCATCCTCCACCACGCCGACGTCACGGGCAAGGAGATCACCACCAAGCTGCTCGCGCAGGTGCGGCGTCTTGCCAACGTGGAGATCCACGAGCACGTGTGCATGGACGACCTTCTCGTCGAGAACGGCTTCTGCGTGGGCATTGTGGCGCACGACGCGTGCGGCCGGCGCCTTGAGCTGCGCGCACGCGACGTCATTCTCGCCACGGGCGGCATCGGCGGCCTCTACGAGCGTTCGACCAACTTCCCGTGCCTCACGGGCGACGGCTGCCGCGTAGCGGCGGCGCACGGCGTGGCGCTCGACCACATGGACTACGTGCAGATTCACCCCACGTCGCTCTACACCGAGAAGCCCGGGCGCGCCTTTCTCATCTCCGAGAGCTGCCGCGGCGAGGGTGCCATCCTTCTCAACGCCGCAGGCGAGCGCTTCTGCGACGAGCTCCACCCGCGCGACGTGGTCTCGAAGGCCATCTACGACCAGATGGAGCGCGAGGGCTCGCGCTACGTGCGCCTCTCGTTCGAGCGCGTGCCCGAGGACGTCATCTGTGGGCACTTTGCTCACATTTGGCAGCGCTGCCTGGAGGAGGGCTACGACATCCGCCGCGAGCCCATCCCCGTGGTACCAGCGCAGCACTACCTCATGGGCGGCATCCACGTGGGTGCAAACTCCCAGACCAGCCTGCCGCATCTCTACGCGGCGGGCGAGACAAGCTGCAACGGCGTGCACGGCGCCAACCGCCTGGCGAGCAACTCGCTTCTCGAGAGCCTCGTCTTCTCTCGGCTTGCCGCGCGCGACATCGTACGAGAAAGGCATGCCGCATGAACTCGGTGACACTAAAGTTGCAGGCAGAGCCACTGATTCTCTCGGCGCTGCGCGAGGATATCACCAGCGAGGACGTAACCACGGCGTCGGTGATTGGCGAGAACGCCACGGGCGAGGTGCGCCTCATTGCCAAGGAGGACGGCGTCATCTGCGGGCTGGACGTGTTCGCACGTACCTTCGAGCTGCTTGACCCCACGGCCACCTGCGAGTTCTCGGTCGAGGAGGGGGCCGACGTCACCGCCGGCCAGGACCTTGGCTGCGTACGCGCCCACGTGCGGGCGCTTCTCTCGGGCGAGCGGGTGGCGCTCAACTACCTGCAGCGCATGAGCGGCATCGCCACGGCGGCGCGCCGCATGTCCGCGCTCTTTGCCGGCACGCGCACGCGGCTGGTGGACACGCGCAAGACCTGCCCCAACATGCGCGTCTTCGAGAAGGAGGCCGTCCGCGTGGGCGGCGCGGGCAACCACCGCTACAACCTCTCCGACGGCGTGCTTCTCAAGGACAACCACATCGACGCCGCCGGCGGTGTTGCCAAGGCCGTTGCCGCCGCGCGCGCCTACGCGCCTTTCGTGCGCAAGATCGAGGTTGAGGTCGAGACGATCGAGCAGGTCAAAGAGGCCGTCGACGCCGGCGCCGACATCATCATGCTCGACAACATGGACCTGGATGCCATGCGCGAGGCCATCCGCGTGATTGACGGTGCGGCAGAGGTGGAGGTCTCGGGCAACGTCACGATGGAGAGCGCCGCCCGTCTCGCCGACCTGGGCGTGGACTACGTCTCTTCCGGCGCAATCACCCACTCCGCGCCCATCCTCGACCTCTCGCTCAAGCACCTCACCGTGACTTCGAATCCATGCTAGGCTGAGGTGCATGAGCGGAGAAGATCGCAGGGCAAAGATCGTGGCGCTCCTCGGCGATGCCGGGGAGCCCATTTCTGGTGGCCAGCTGGCGCGCGAGCTTGGCGTGAGCCGGCAGGTCATCGTGCAGGACGTGGCGCTCCTCAGGCGCAGCGGCGTCGAGCTGGAGTCCACGCACCGTGGCTACGTGCTGCGTCGGCACACCATGCCACGGCGCATCTTCAAGGTGCACCACACCGATGATCAGATAGAAGACGAACTCAACCTTATCGTTGACCGGGGCGGCACCGTGGAGGACGTGGTGGTGAACCATCGCACGTACGGGGTCATCTCTGTGCCTCTCAACGTCTCCAGCCGGCGCGACGTGGAGCGCTATCTGGCCGACATTGCGTCGAGCAGGTCGACGCCCCTCTCGCGCGTGACCTCCGGGTACCACTTCCACCACGTGAGCGCCCCGTCCGAGGAGGCGTTGGACGAGATTGGCGCGGCGCTTGTCAAGCGTGGCTACCTGGTGGACCGTCTGCCGTACGAAACCGTGGAGTGAGACAAAGGGACAGTCCCTTTGTCTCACTCCACGCCGTGTTGGTCCTCTGTTGGCTTTGTTACAAGCTCCGCAATGATTGCGACCAGCTGGTTTCAGCGTCCTAATCTGGTTGAACGCACGCTCGCACCTGCGCGCGATACGGATGAGAGGGGAATACCAATGGAGAAGAAGGACATCGACTGGGGTAGCCTCGGTTTTGCCTACATGCATACCGACTACAGCTACGTCTCGAACTACAAGGACGGCGCCTGGGACGAGGGCACGCTCACGCCCGACCACACCGTCACGCTCTCCGAGTGCGCAGGGCTTCTCCACTACTGCCAGGAGGTCTTCGAGGGCCTCAAGGCCTACACTACCAGGAATGGCGACATCGTTTGCTTCCGCCCGGATCAGAACGCTGAGCGCATGTACAACTCCGCGAAGCGCATCTGCATGCCGCCGTTCCCCAAGGATCGCTTCGTGAAGGCCGTCGAGGAGGTCGTCAAGGCGAACGCCGCCTACGTCCCGCCCTTTGGCTCTGGCGCTACCCTCTACATCCGCCCGCTCATGTTCGCGACCGGTGACGTCATTGGCGTGAAGCCTGCCGACGAGTACCAGTTCCGCATCCTCGTGACGCCCGTTGGCCCGTACTACAAGGGCGGCGTCAAGCCCGTCAAGCTGCAGGTCTCCAAGTTCGACCGCGCGGCACCCCACGGCACCGGCAACATCAAGGCCGGCCTCAACTACGCCATGAGCCTCTATCCCAGCGTCGAGGCGCACAGCAAGGGCTACGCGGACAACATGTTCCTCGACCCCAAGACCCGCACCTACGTTGAGGAGTCCGGCGGCGCCAACATCCTCTTTGTTAAGGAGGACGGTACCCTCGTCGTGCCGCAGTCCTTCACCGACTCCATCCTGCCTTCCGTCACGCGCCGCTCGCTGGTCGACGTGGCCGAGAAGATGCTGGGCATGAAGGTCGAGCAGCGCCCCGTCAAGTTCCAGGAGATTCTGGACAACGAGTTCGTCGAGGCCGGTATGTGCGGCACCGCTGCCGTCATCTCGCCCGTGGGCGAGGTCGACAACGACGACGTCCACTACGTCTTCAAGAGCGGCATGGAGAACGTTGGTCCCGTCATGAAGAAGCTGCGCGAGACGCTCACCGGCATTCAGTCCGGCGAGATCGAGGACCAGTTTGGGTGGGTTCACAAGATCTGCTAGTCACTAGGTACGTGTAGGCCGGAGGCCGGTTTCCTACGAGAAGTGCGCTGCTGAGCGTAACTTCTCTCCGGAAACCGGCCTTCGGCGTATCGATGAGACAAAGGGACAGTCCCTTTGTCTCACTGGGACCCTGCGTGGTCCCTACCTTCTCGCGATTCCGACTGTCTGAGCACTGTGGGGTACGACCTCGATAGATAACAGCGTTCCTAGGCGCGAAAATGTCGAATTTGTTCCCGTTACTGCATGGTGAGGTACGGTCGCCCTTCTCGTCCGCGGGATTAAGTTGTCCGGTAAATCAATCCCGTTGCTCGGTAAATCAATTCCGCGGCACAAACAATCCCCCGGCGACGAGAGCCGCCGGGGGACACTAGGCCGCACTAAAAGCCCAACTTACTTCTTGGCCTTGCCCTGGTTGGCAACGGCGTTGATCTTTGCCTCGATGGTGGCGGGATCGCCGATGTAGTGCTTGTCGAGGATGTTCCAATCCTTGTCAAAGGTGTAGGAGCAAGGAACGCCCGTGGGAATGTTGACCTTGAGGATCTCCTCGGGGGTGAGGTGCTCAAGCTGCATCACGAGGGCGCGCAGCGAGTTGCCGTGGGCGGCGATAAGAACGCGCTTGCCGCTCTCGAGCTGCGGCTTGATCTCCTGCTTGAAGTACGGCCACGCGCGGGCGATGGTGTCCTTCAGGCACTCGGTGTAGGGGAGGTCCTCCTGCGGCACGTCGCGGAACATGGCCTGGACGTGCGGGTCACGCTCGTCGCCGGGCGTGAGCGCGGGCGGCTGGACGTCGAAGGAGCGGCGCCAGATGAGGACCTGCTCCTCGCCGTGCTCCTCGGCGGCCTTGGCCTTGTTGAGGCCCTGGAGCGCGCCGTAGTGACGCTCGTTGAGGCGCCAGGTCTTGTGGACGGGCAGCCACGCACGGTCCATCTGGTCAAGGACGATGTTCAGCGTGTGGATGGCGCGCTTGAGCAGCGAGGTGTAGCAGACGTCAAAGTCGAAGCCCTGCTCCTTCAGTGCCTTGCCGCCGGCAGCCGCCTCCGCGCGGCCGGTGTCGGTAAGGTCGACATCGGTCCAACCGGTGAAGAGGTTGAGCTTGTTCCACTCGGACTCGCCGTGACGAATGATCACGAGGTGCATGTTCTGGTCGTCAGCCATGGGCTTCCCTTCTCTTGGGCTTTTTCGTGCGCTTCCGCACACCTGTGGATAGTATGACGCAAAAGGGTATAGTTGACATAGGTTAACTTGAAGCTTGCATGAGGGAGGCAGCTATGAATCCCCTTGATGTTGTCATTGTCCTTGCGGTGGCCGCAGTGGTGGCGCTGTGCGTGCGCTCGATTGCCCGTGGTGAGACAAGCGAGTGCAGCACCTGTGGTGATGCCGGCTGCACGGCGCGCTACACCGGCGGGCACTGCCGTGCCGCTGACGACATGCTCCGCCGTGCCAACGAGGCGCTCGACAAGCCCGCGCACCCCAACGCTGGATAGTTCGCCAAATAGGGGCCGCTGTGGTTGCCCCAACATGTCTCCCACGTCATAATTCCCTCCGATGGGAAGGTGGAAACAGGCACGAAATACGGTTGTGGGAACGTAGAAGTGATTGAGAAGTACCTGCGCCCGTGCCGTCGGGAGGAGACCCATGAGCACCGAGAAGGACATTGATTTCGTTCTACGCACCGTTGAGGAGCGTGACATTCGCTTTGTGCGCCTGTGGTTCACAGACGTGCTGGGCACGCTGAAGTCGTTCGCGATCTCGCCGGAGGAGCTCGAGGAGGCGTTCGAAGAGGGTATTGGCTTCGACGGCTCGTCGATTGACGGCTTTGCTCGCCTCGAGGAGTCGGACATGCTCGCCTTCCCCGATGCCGAGACGTTCCAGCTTCTGCCTTGGCGCCCCACGGAGAGCGGCGTGGCGCGTGTGTTCTGCAACATCTGCACGCCTTCGCGCGAGCCGTTTGCCGGCGACCCGCGCGGCTGCCTCGAGCGCGTCTTCGAGCGTGCGGACCACGAGGGCTACGTCTTCAACGTTGGTCCCAAACTCGAGTACTTCTACTTCGACAACGATGTGGACCCCATGCCTCTCGACACCGCCGGCTACTTCGACCTCACTCCGAGCGACGTGGCCAACGACCTGCGCCGCCAGACCACGCTCACGCTCGAGAAGATGTCCGTCCCCGTGCAGTACTCCTTCCATGGCGGTGGTCCGTCCCAGAACGTCATTGAGCTGCGCTTCACCGAGGCCGTGAGCTGCGCCGATAACATCATGTCTTCTCGCCTGGTCATCAAGCAGGAGGCTGCGGCCGAGGGGCTGTTCGCGTCGTTCATGCCCAAGCCCCTCTCGGATGCGCCGGGCTCCGCCATGTTCCTGTACCTCTCGCTCTTCGACCACGACGGCGAGAACCTCTTCTGGGCGCCCAAGACCGAGCACCCCGCGCACCTCTCCGAGCTGGCGCAGCACTTTGTGGCGGGCCTTCTCCGCTACGCGCCCGAGTTCACGCTGGTCACCAACCCCACGGTGAACTCGTACAAGCGCTTTATCACCTCCGGCGAGGTCCCCAACTACGCCACGTGGGGGCGCAAGAACCGCTCTGCGCTGGTGCGCGTTCCTACGCACAAGCCCGGCAAGCACGTGGCAACGCGCGTCGAGCTGCGCAGCGCCGACAACACCGCCAACCCGTACCTTGCGCTGGCCGTCACGCTGGCGGCGGGCCTCAAGGGCATCGAGGACGAGCTTGTGCTTCCCGAGGAGGCTACGGTCGACACCTTCTCGCAGAGCGAGCGCGAGCTTGCTGCCAAGGGCATCGAGCGTCTGCCGCGCACGCTGGGCGAGGCGGTCGATCGCTTCGAGGAGTCAGAGCTCATGCGCGAGACGCTGGGCGAGCACATCTTCAACTACCTCCTGGAGAGCAAGCGCCGCGAGTGGGAGGAGTTCTGCACTACCGTTACCGACTGGGAGCGCGTCCACTACTACGGCGGCGTGTAGGCCGAGGGCTTCTCGCCGAGAGCTGCATTGCGCATTGCGGCGCCCGCCGGAAACCCGGTGGGCGCCTTTCCTGTGAGACAAAGGGACAGTCCCTTTGTCTCATTTTCACTGCCGTTTTCTTGATCGCGGGCAGGCTTATCCAGCTGGATCGTACGAGAAGGGCATTTCGGGTTCCCGGTATCTCGCCGGGGGCTTCGACCCGTCCTCTCCGGACTTGGGCTTCCCTCCCTTCTCTCCTCCGTCGACGCCTCTGACGCGGATTATTGCGCGTTATTCCCGAGAATTCATTGCTCAACTGGCCGTATGCCGCTTCCGCGAGAAATAACGTGCAATAAAATCGTAAGATGGAGCGGATTGCGTGGGTTGAGCGACAGTGCTGCCGGTGCGAGATGCGCCAGCTCTTGGATTTTCCAATCACCTTCGATCGGAAATCAGCTCCCTTTCTTAGAACGGATTCGTGGCAACTGGGCAAACATCGAAGTCGTTTAAGAAATAGAGCTAAACTCTGCGGGCATGCGGCGCAAGCTGGAAGACGGTGGCCGACAGCGGCGTTGTTTGATAAGTGAGAGGGGTGCGGCGTCTCGGCTCGTCTCAGCACTTCCGGTTGGCAGCAGTTTTGGTTGAAACCCTCATGTGACCGTGCGAATATAGCAATTCGCTGACCTGCGGTTTATCAATACTCGAACTACTCGATACTCGGGGGTATCTCGAAAAACCGTACCCCAATCGTCAATGTCTGCCAACTCGACCACGCGGGCTCAGTGGAGCTTCGTAGCTCCTGCCGCCCCACACGCCAGCCCAAAGACTCCACCTTATGCGCTTTGTTGCATAGGAATTCAATGACCCATACAGATATTGGTCAGAATATTCCATAAATTGGCATAACAATAGACAATAATGCATTAATTGTCGAAAAACAGCAGCTCACTCTTTGTCAATCTTGTTAAGAAACCGCGTTGCGCCGCCGTTCGCAGAGCCGTTGAGCCAAACTACTTGACCAACGGAGGGGTGGTATCAAGGCCGTAATGTTCCCCTCACGTCAGAGAGAAGAGCATCTCATGAAGCAGCTCGCGTCACTCACGCGCCGCGACTTTCTCGCGTGCGCAATGGCAGCCATGGGCACGGCGGCACTCGCCGGATGTGGCTCCGCGTCGTCCTCAACGGGCACCTCTACCAGCGCATCAACAACCTCAGCCTCGCAGGACACCTACACCCTGGTGAAGGATGGACAGCTCACCATTGCCTCCGACCTCGCCAACCCGCCGCTTGACTACACCGACACCTCGACCAACGAGCCTGCGGGCTTCGAAGTCGAGCTCATGCAGGCCATTGGCGAGAAGCTCGGCCTTACGAGCGTGTACCTCTCGCCCGTGAAGTTTGACACCATCATCCCCACCATCAAGCAGGGTGGTACGGCCGATGTGGGCGTCTCCAACTTCACCATCACCGATGAGCGCAAGCAGGAAATCGACTTCACCGACCCCTACCTCGACTCAAACCAGGGCCTCGTGACGCTGGCCTCCTCCGACAAGACCACGCAGGATGATCTTAACTCCACGGACGTCAAGGTAGCCGTGCAGGCCGGCACCACCGGCGAGTCCTGGGTCGAGGAGAACCTCCCCAACGCAACGCTGGCCTCGCTCGATGACCCGGTGCAGGCGCTTACTGGTGTACAGACTGGCAGATTTAATGCGGCCGTCGCCGATCTTCCCGTGGTCCAGTATCTCGTGAACAACTCCTTCACCGACTGCCAGGTCTCCATCGAGATTCCTACGGGCGAGCAGTACGGCATCGTTGTTTCCAAGGACAACCCCGCGCTCACGAGCGCGATTAACGACGCGCTGGCCCAGCTCGACGAGGACGGCACGCTGAAGGGCCTCAAGACCAAGTGGTTTGGCTCAGACCTGTAACGGTCCGTGTCCACCGCCTGTAACGTAGTGCGGTAACAATGGGGGACAAGCACTGCCCGTCATCGGACGGGAGGGGAAGGAAGAAGGGAACATCATGAAGAATTCCATGAGCAGGCGTCAGTTCATCCTCGCCGCGGGCGCCCTTGCGGGCAGCGCGGTGCTCGCGGGTTGCGGTGGCAGCTCCACGAGCAGCTCCAGCACGTCTACCAGCACGGACTCGTCCTCTAGCGACGACTCCTACACGCTCGTGAAGGACGGCACCCTGACCGTTGCTGCTGAGCTGGGCTTTGCCCCGTTCGAGTACATGAACGATCAGACTGGCGACCCCGAGGGCTTCGACGTCGACGTCATCAACGCCATTGCGGACAAGTTGGGCCTTCAGTGCGAGTACCTGCCCAACCAGAAGTTCGACACTCTGGTGCCCCTCATCAAGCAGGGTGGCAAGGCCGACGTCTCCATCGCTGCCATCACCATTACCGACGAGCGCGAGGAGTCCGTCGACTTCTCCGAGCCCTACCTCGACTCCAACCAGGCCATCGTTGCCCTGAAGGGCTCCACCGAGACCGAGGAAACCCTGAACGACGCCTCCAAGAAGGTTGTCTGTCAGAGTGGCACCACCGGTAACGACTGGATCACCGAGAACCTCCCCAACGCCACGTGCGTGCCCACCGACGACGTGACACCTGCTCTTACTGGAGTTTCGACCGGTAGTTACAACGCCATGGTCGTCGACCTCCCCGTTGCCAAGTACATGCTTGCCAACTCCTTCTCTGATCTGGACATCATCGAGGAGATCGCCACGGGCGAGCAGTACGGCATCGCGATCTCGAAGGACAACCCCAACCTCACGAAGGCCGTCAACAAGGCGCTCGAGGACATGAAGAGCGACGGCACGATGGACTCCATCGAGACCAAGTGGTTCGGCTCGACCATCTAGCAGGCACTATCAGGCACGGAAACGACGGCGGGGCCACACGGCCCCGCTTTCCAGTCAGGAGCAATTACCTTGTCACACATGCATGAGAACGCCATGACGAGAGGGGAGAGCCACCACACGCGGCGCGTGCCCGCGCTCGCCCTTGTGTTTTCGGCTGCGCTTGTCCTTGTCGCCACCCTGGCGCTTCTCCCCGTGAGCGCGCTTGCCATGACCACCAACAAGGCCACGGCGCGTCCCAACGAGGATGGCGGCTCTGGCGTCATTGGCGCCATGGACACGCGCCTTACCTGGGAGGGAACGGTCGGCGACGACGAGGAGGTCTCCTCGATCACGCTGAGCCTCCCCGAGGGCGCGACCTTCGACCACGCGAGCACCCGCATCACCGTGCTCGACGGCCTCAACCGCACGAGCATCGACGGTACCGCCACCTCGTCGGGCAACTCGGTGGACGTGCAGTTCTCTGAGAGCATTCCCGCGGGCTCGCTCGTGCGCCTTGAGATTACGAACATGCAGTTCCCCGCCGACGGCGGTGACTACGTGGTCTCGGGCAGCTACACCACCGCAGACGGCCAGTCGCACGCGCTCGACGATTCCGCCGCCATCACGGTGATTGCCAACACGCCGCTCCAGGCGGCCGTGGGCTGGCTCGACTCGCAGGAATGGGTTGCCGCTTGGAACTCGGTGCCGTTTCTCGGCATGTTTCTTAAGCCCCAACTGCTCCTGACGTCGTTTGCCTCGCTCTTCCCCGGCTGGCTCGTCTGCCTGGGTATCGTTCTTGCCTGCTACCCGTTTGCAATCGTGCTTGGCCTGGCCTTTGCCATGCTCAAGACCAGCCGCCACAAGGTGCTGCGCGCCATCGCCATCTGCTACATCAACATTTTGCGCGGCACGCCGCTCTTCCTACAGATCTACATCATGTTCTTTGGCCTGCCCATGGTTGGCATCAACATTGACAACAACGTCCTGGGCGTAATCGTGATGGCCGTGAACTCCTCGGCGTACCTGGCCGAGATCTTCCGCGCGGGCATCCAGTCTATCCCGCAGGGCCAGTACGAGGCAGCGGCCTCCCTGGGCATGAACGGCTTCCAGACCATGACATCCATCATCCTGCCGCAGACCGTGCGCCGCGTCATTCCCACGGTTACCAGCGACTTCATCACGTCCTACAAGGACACGTCGCTGCTCTCCTCGGTGGGCGTCATGGAGCTCATGATGTTCTCGAAGAACCTTACCACCACCTCGGGCAACATCACGCCGTACATGGCTGCCGCCATCTACTACCTCATCGTGACGCTGCCGCTCATCAAGATTGTTGGCATCATCGAGAACAACATCGCCCGCTCCGAGCGCGGTGGCGGCCCCAGACCCAAGCGCCGTGCCGTGGCCGGCGCATCTCAGCAGGCCTCTAAGGCCGAGGATGAGCTTACCGCCTCTGCCGAGGTCTCCCACGCCGAGGCCACCAAGCCTGCCACTGACGTCTTTGCGGCCCTCTCCGCGCCGTTTGTCTCGCATCCCACTGTCGACCTTGGAGGTGTCGCAGATGGCGAATAAGCACCGTCATTCGCGCGAGGACGTGCCCGTCGTCCCCGATGCCCTCTCTGCCGAGGAGGCGGCCAGCCTGGCCTTTGCCTCGGACAAGACCCTCACCAAGCACCACTTCACCGAGGGCGAGCACCCCATCGTGCGCATCGAGCACCTCAACAAGTCCTTCGACGAAACGAAGGTCCTGCGCGACGTCAACTTGGACGTGTGGCCGGGCGAGGTCGTCGTGGTGCTGGGACCGTCCGGCTCGGGCAAGTCGACGATGCTGCGCTGCATCAACCTGCTGGAGACGCCCACGGCCGGTCACATCCTGATTGAGGACCAGGAGATCACGGGGCAGAGCAAGACCGACGTCAACAAACTGCGCCGCGAGGTTGGCATGGTGTTCCAGTCGTTCAACCTGTTCCCGCACCTCACCGCCAAGCAGAACGTGATGATTGGCCAGACCAAGGTCCTCAAGCGCTCCAAGGAGGAGGCCGAGGCCGAGGCCATGAAGCAGCTCACGGCCGTGGGCCTGGCGGACCGCGCGGACTTCAAGCCGCCCCAGCTCTCCGGTGGCCAGCAGCAGCGCGTGGCCATCGCGCGCGCCGTGGCTATGCATCCCAACGTGCTGCTTTTCGATGAGCCTACGAGCGCCTTGGATCCGGAGCTGGTTCGTGGCGTCCTCGACGTCATCCGTGACCTTGCCGAGAACTCCGGCATGACCATGATCGTGGTCACGCATGAGATGGACTTTGCCCGCGAGGTCGCCGACCGCGTGGTCTTCATGGAGGACGGTGTGGTGGTCGAGCAGGGCGTGCCCGAGAAGGTCTTCGACCATCCCGAGAACGCGCGTACGGCCGAGTTTTTGGGTTCCATCGGCTAGCGGAGGGCTCGCACCGCGGCTGTCGTGGCCTGCTAATATTGATGTTTTAGGGACGATGTTTGCCTTAAACTGTCCCAAAGATATGTGCACAGTTTGTGGGTTGGGGGCGTCGCATCGGCTGCAGCCGTGTGCGACGCCCCCTTCTAGCTGCGTCTCGTTTGGATTTTGTTGAGGCTCGCTAGCCACGTGCGCGGCTGTGCTACTCTGTTTTCTGGACTATGAACAAGCTGCAATAGCTTTGACCAACCGGCAGGGGGCTAGAGTGCATCACAAGAACATCCTGCTCATATCTGGTACCACGCGCCTGCACGATCGCATGCGCGAGCTTTCCCACGCCATCGACGTCTCCATTGCCCTTGCGAATGAGGAGACCTTCTCGCAGGCAGTTTCTTCTGGGCACGAGTTTGACCTCGTTATTCTCGATGCGGACGGTATGTCCCAGGACACACTCAACGCCGTGGATTCCTTTGTCGCCGAGAACGGCTTTATCCCCATGCTGCTGGTGCAGGACCCGGACAAGCTCTCCACCATGCGCATGCCCACGCAGGGCAAGAACGACTTCATCCTCTCCACGGCCGGTATAGACGAGCTTGAGGTTCGCTGCTCGCTTCTCCTGTGGCCGGGCGAGGAGAGCGCTCCCGCGGACATCGTGACCGTGGACAACATGACCATCAACCTGGCCACCTACCAGGTCTACATTGACGAGAAGCCCGTTGACCTTACGCTCATGGAGTACTCGCTCCTGTCGTTTCTGGCCACGCACCCGTCGCGCGCCTACTCGCGCGAGACGCTGCTGCACCGCGTGTGGGGCTTCGAGTACTGCGGCGGCACGCGAACCGTCGACGTGCACATTCGTCGCGTGCGCTCCAAGGTTGGCCCGCAGGTTGCGGCGCACATCGTGACCATTCGCGGCGTGGGGTATCTCTTCCGCGTGTAGGCGTGGTTGCCTGGGGATAGATCGAGTTGCCAGGGGCTGCCAAAGGGCGGCCCCTTTTTTGTGCGAGCCCGCGTCCCACGGCGAGCCCGCGACTCGCCGAGCAGTAGCTTGTCTCGTCTCGAGTTATTGCGCGATTTTTCTAGTTAGAATTGCATTTAACCAGTTGACACTCTGTTCATAAAGAAATTTCGTGCAATAAATTGCCGACCGAACCTACTGTCTGATGGGGGACCTCGCAATTTGCCGAGAAGACCTGCCAGCTGGCGGGACCCGACACCTTGAGATGACGCTGCGAGGAGAGCCGGATCGCTCACCCCGCCTACCCCCAGCCGTTCTTTAGCGGTATTTGAGAACCGGACTCGACATTTCCGCAGGTCGCTAGAATTGCCGTTCTCAAATACCGCTAAAGAATGCAAGAGCGGATGCCACAAGAAGGCAGAGAGAGGGACAAAGTTCCTTGCCAGGAGGGGCTTTCAGGAACACAAAAGACTTGTTGCGCAGGCGTGGCGATGGCGCGCCCCGCGCGGCACCCTTGTCGTATCGGGGTACATTCACAGACGTAAGCAGGACGGCCCGGTGGGCCGCCACAGAAGAAGGGTGGGACGTTTCCATGGCAGACTATTCCACGGGCGAACCTGGCGAGGGCATGACCGGCGCCGGCTCGACCCCTCAGCAGACCCAGGGCGCCGAGCCCACACAGGCTCAGCCCACGCAGAGCTACGACTACGCAAACTATGGTGGCAAGGGTGCGGCGTACTCGCCAAGCGCCGGCTACGTCAACGCTAACCAGCAGCAGGCCGGCTCGCAGCCGGGGCAGACTACGCAGCAGCCCCAGCCCGTGCAGCCCGCAGCGGGCGGCAACGGCGGCTCGGGCAACGGCGGAGATAAGCCGAGTAAGGACAAGAAGGCCGGCGTGAGCAAGCCCATTGTTGCAGGTGCGATCTCTGGAGTTGTGGCAGCGCTCGTCGTGGTGCTCGTGCTGAGCCTCACGGGCTTCTTTGGCAAGCCCTCCACAACTGCGGGCTCCAGTTCCTCCTCGGGTAGCTCCAGCTCGAGCAACGGCACCATCAACATCACGTCGAGCGATACCGACGCGTCGACGGCCGAGGCCGTAGCCGCAAAGGCCATGCCCTCCGTGGTCTCGGTGAATGTCACTACCGACAGCGGTGAGGGTCTTGGCTCCGGCGTCATTCTCGACACGGACGGCGACATCCTCACGAACTACCACGTGATTGACGGTGCCACCTCCGTCAGCGTGACCATCAGCGGCAAGAGCTACGAGGCCAGCGTGGTTGGCTCCGATTCCTCCTCCGACCTCGCGGTCATCAAGGCCGACCTCAACGGTGACTCCGTGACCCCCATCGAGGTGGGCGACTCCTCCCAGCTCAACGTTGGCTCCTGGGTCATGACCATTGGCAGCCCGTTTGGCCTCGACCAGTCCGTCTCCGAGGGCATCGTCTCTGCGCTGTACCGCAACGAGCTCCTGCAGTCCAGCTCGGGCGACACCATCTACACCAACCTCATCCAGGTTGACGCTGCTATCAACCCCGGCAACTCCGGTGGCGCGCTCGTGAACGACCAGGGCCAGCTCGTGGGCATCTCCACGCTCTACTCGTCCTCGACTGAGTCCTTCGCGGGCATCGGCTTTGCCATCCCCGGCAACTACGCCATCAAGATTGCCGACAAGATCATTAGCGGCGAGGAGGTCACGCATGCCTACATCGGCCTCTCGATGCAGACCGTGAACGCCCAGAACGCCCGCTCCAACGGACTCTCCGTGAACCAGGGCGCCTACGTTGCCGAGGTCGTCTCTGGTGGCCCTGCCGACCAGGCCGGCATCCAGAAGGGCGACATCATCGTTGCCATGGACGGCGAGGCGATCACCTCCGCCGACGGCATGGTCCTTGCGGTGCGCTCGCATGACATTGGCGACACCGTCACCGTGACCGTCGTGCGTGGCAACGATACCAAGGATCTCACGGTGACGCTTGGCTCCGACGAGGCTCTCCAGGCTCAGCGCGAGCAGGAGAACTCCTCCTCTAACAGCACCACCGGGAACGGCATTGGCCTGAATGGCGACGGCACCGGCCTGAACGACAACAGCACCGGCACCAACGGCACCACGCAGGACGAGCTCGAGCAGTGGATCGAGGAGCGCATGCAGCAGCGCCAGAACTCCACCGGCTCCTACACCACCGGCAGTGGGGCGAGCTACTCGACCGGTGCCGAGGCAACCACGCTCTCGGCTGAGGGCTGGGCTGCCTAGGCTGGTACTGGCATTCGGCAACGCCACGCGCGGCGAGGGCCTCTTGGCTCCCGCCGCGTTTCTTTGTCTCGCTTTGTGCGGTCGTACGGAGTTCCTTGAGGCTGCTGTCGCAAGTGTTGTTACCGGGCCGTAGGGAGAAATCCTTGGGTCCTGCGGAAACTTCCCCGCCTGTCTACGGGCCGGTAATAAGTGGTGGCCAGTTGCCCCCGTTGTTGCCGGCACGTTGAGCAGTGCGTGTATCTGGCCAGTTGGCGAGAGAAGCTTGCCACGCGCCGGTAACAAGGAACAAACCCCTTCCGCTCGTTGTTACCGGGCCGTTGAGCGGTGCGTGCATCTGGCCAGTTGGTGCGCGCAAAGGAGAACGCGCCGGTAACAAGCTGCGGATCCTGCCATGCTTCTCTGTCTCGCTAAATAATGTCGCGCGGGCCGTGTACCCTTTATGCAGGAACATCGCCAAAGGAGGTCCCATGGCCGAGATAAAGTGCCCCAACTGCGGGAAGGTCTTCCAGGTGGACGAGGCGGGCTACGCGCAGATTCTGCAGCAGGTGCGTGACGCCGAGTTCAAGCGCCAGCTGGACGAGCAGCGCGCCCTCATGGAGCAGCGCGAGGCTGCCGCTGTGGAAGCGGCGCGCGCAAAGGCCGAGGAGGCCCTGCGTGCGGAGGTTGCCAAGCTCTCCTCGCAGCTCGAGCAAGCGCAGGCCGAGGCCAAGGTACAGCAGGCAACTGCCGAGAAGAGCGCGCAGGAGCGCCTTGCACAGGCGCAGGACGTGGCAGCGCAGAAACTTGCGGCCGCACAGCAGGAGTCTGCGGAGCAGCTTGCCCAGAGAGACGCCAGCATCGCGCGCCTCACCGAGCAGTTGCGGGCGCAGGAAGAGCAGGCAAAGGGCGCTCGTGAGCTTGCCGTGACGCGCGCCACCGCCGAGCGCGACCGCCGCCTGGTCGAGCTGCAGTCGCAGGTGCAGGAGGTCTCGGCCAAGAAGGACCAGGAGATTGCCGTTCTCAACCAGCGTCTGGTCGAGCAGGAGAAGTACAAGGACCAGGAGATTCGCGACCGCGATGACGAGATAGAGCGCATCAAGAACCAGCGCTCGCGCCTCTCGGTCAAGCTCATCGGCGAGACCCTGGAGCAGCACTGCGAGTCCGAGTTCAACAAGGTGCGCATGATGGCGTTTCCGCGCGCGGAGTTCCACAAGGACAACGACGTGGTCGATGGCAGCAAGGGCGACTACGTCTTTAGGGAGTGCGACGAGTCTGGCACAGAGATCGTCTCGATCATGTTCGACATGAAGAACGAGGACGACAACTCCGTCAACCGCAAGCGCAACGAGGACCACTTCGCCAAGCTCGACCGAGACCGCCGCAACAAGCACTGCGAATACGCCGTTCTCGTCTCTACGCTTGAGCCCGAGAGCGAGCTCTACAACGCGGGCATCGTGGACGTCTCGTATCGCTACCCCAAGATGTACGTGGTGCGCCCGCAGTTCTTCCTGCCAATCATCAGCCTCCTGAGAAACGCCGGCCTGAACGCGGTCTCGGCTCGGCGCGAGCTTGCCGAGGTACGTCAGCAGAACCTCGACGTAACCAACTTTGAGGAGAAGCTCGAGAAGTTCAAGCAGGGCTTTGGACGCAACTACGAGCAGGCCTCCAAGCGCTTCTCGGAGGCAATAGAGCAGATAGACCGCTCCATTGCGTCGCTGCAGAAGGTGAAGGAGAGCCTCACCAAGTCCGAGAACCAGCTGCGGCTTGCCAACGACAAGGCGGAGGACCTCACCATCAGGCGCCTCACCCGGGGCAACAAGACCATGAAGGCGGCGTTTGAGGAGGCCGCGCAGGCACGGGCGGGGGAGGACGCCTCCGGCCAGGATGCGAAGGCTTTGGCGCACGACGAGGGAGACCCAGCCAACGCCGTCGAGCCGGACTCGGTGGAGTAGGACGGTTTGGGCCGCGCGGGAGTTGGGGACGCCGGCGGTACGTGCGCTACACATTCGGGTCCGAACATATGACTTGTGCAGGTCGATACACAATCGGCGTCCGAATGTGTAGCGGCCGCAATCCCGCTATTCTCGTTTGACTAGTACCCTAAAGGGGTATATCCTGTCGTAACGAAAGATGCCCCAGGGGAGTATCTATCCCCCAGCACGTACAGGAAGGAAGGCCAGCATGGAGACAACCGCGCAGAACGGCTCCGAGAAATGCGCTGAGAAATCCGCCGGGACAAGCGCCGAGACGTGTGTTCACATGAAGCAGACGCCCCGCTCCGAGGAGCTCAAGCACGATGTCACCTGCCGCATCAACCGCGCAATCGGGCAGCTCAACGGCGTCAAGGCCATGGTCGAGGAGGACCGCTACTGCGGAGACGTCCTGACTCAGCTTGCGGCGGTGGAGTCCGCAGTGAAGGCTGTGAGCCGCGAGGTCATGCAGGACCATCTCGAGACCTGCGTGGTTGAGCGCATCCAGGCGGGTGACACCGAGGTTGTCGACGAGGTCATGCGCCTCTTCAAGAAGTTCATGTGAGTCCCGCCCACCGCGGGGCCAAGCACTGCACCTCCCTGCTCCCAGGGACGCAACAGCGAAGGGAACATGCACTATGAAGCAAACGTTCGACATCACGGGCATGACCTGCGCGGCCTGCTCGGCACGGGTTGGAAAGGCCTCCTCGGGCGTGCCCGGCGTCAGCGAGGCAAACGTCAACCTGCTCAAGAACTCGATGGAGCTCGACTACGACGGCAACCCCAGGACCGCGCAGGCTGTGGTCGCGGCCATCGAGAAGGAAGGCTATGGCGCGTCTCCGCGGCAGGAGGCAAGCGGCACCGCCTCGCACAGCTCGTTCGTCGACCCCAGGGAGGGCGCCCAGAAGGCGATCGAGGCCAAGAAGAAGCAGCTCATCTGGTCCATCGTCTTTGGCGTGCCCCTCTTCTACCTGGCCATGGGTCCCATGCTTGGCTGGCCGGAGGTTCCCGGCCTTGCCGGCATGCAGGGTATGATGGCCTCCGCGGTGACGCAGCTCCTTCTCGCCACCTGCGTGCTCTTTGTCAACCGCAGCTACTTTGTCATGGGGTTTAAGACCCTCTCGCACCTCTCGCCAAACATGGACTCGCTCATCGCCATTGGGTCTGCGGCGAGCTACGCCTACAGCCTGGTGGGGGTCTACCAGATGGCGCTGGCACTTGGTGCCATGGACCTCGAGAGCGCCCACTACGCCATGATGCACTCGCTGTACTTTGACTCGGCCGGCACCATCCTTGTGCTCATCACGCTGGGCAAGTACTTCGAGGCCCGTGCCAAGGGCAAGACGACCTCTGCCATCAGCGCACTCATGGACCTTGCGCCCAAGACGGCGCGCGTGCGTCGTAACGGCCAGGAGGTCGAGGTGCCTACCGACGAGGTGCGCGTGGGAGACATTGTGGTGGTGCGTGCCGGGGAGTCCGTACCGGTCGACGGCATCATTCGCGAGGGTTCCGCCTCGATCGACGAGTCCGCCATCACCGGCGAGCCGGTTCCTGCCGAGAAGGGCGTGGGCGACCGCGTGACCGGTGCCACCGTGAGCCAGCGCGGCTGGTTCGCCATGGAGGCCACGGCCGTTGGTGATGACACGGCGCTTGCAAGCATCATCCGCCTCGTGGACGAGGCCACCAGCTCCAAGGCGCCCATCGAGCGCCAGGCCGACAAGATCGCCGGCGTCTTTGTCCCGGTGGTCATGGCGATAGCGGCCGTTACCTTCCTGGGCTGGATTGCCATCTTTGCCCCTGGTGACTTTGCAACCGCGTTCAACCATGCCGTCTCGGTGCTGGTTATCTCGTGCCCCTGCGCGCTTGGCCTGGCCACGCCCACGGCCATCATGGTGGGCACGGAGCGCGGCGCCAAGGTGGGCATCCTCATCAAGAGCGCCGAGGCCCTGGAGGGCGCTTGCGATCTGGACACCGTAGTGCTCGACAAGACTGGCACCATCACCGAGGGCAAGCCGCGCGTGACCGACGTGCGCCTGGCTGCCGGCGTGGACGAGGTCGAGCTTGCGCGCGTTGCCGCCGCGCTCGAGCGCAAGAGCGAGCACCCGCTTGCGCAGGCCATCTGCGACTACGTGGACGAGACACATGCAGGCGCTGATAAGGACGTGGACTCCGCAGGGTTCGAGCAGGTCGCCGGCGGTGGCGTGCGTGCCCAGGTCGACGGCGCTCCCGCCATCGCAGGCAACGCCCGCCTCATGGCGTCCGCTGGCGTGGACGTCTCGGCGCTCGCCCCGCAGGCAGACGAGCTTGCGGCCCAGGCAAAGACGCCGCTCTACTTTGCGCTCGGTGGCCGTGCGCTGGGACTTCTCGGCGTGGCGGACGTGGTGAAGGAGACCTCCGCCTCGGCCGTGGCACGTCTACGTCGCATGGGCGTGCGCACCATCATGCTCACGGGCGACCAGGCCAAGACCGCCGAGGCCGTGGCACGTCAGGTGGGCGTCGACGAGGTCGTGGCCGGCGTGCTTCCAAGCCAGAAGGAGCAGAAGGTCCGTGAGCTGCAGGGCCAGGGCCACAAGGTGGCTATGGTGGGTGACGGCATCAACGACGCCCCTGCGCTTGCCCGCGCCGACGTGGGCATTGCCATTGGCGCTGGCACCGACGTTGCCATCAGCTCGGCAGACGTGGTGCTCATGCACTCCGACCCGGCAGACGTTGCCACCGCAATCGAGCTGAGCCACGCCACCATGCGCGACATCCGGCAGAACCTGTTCTGGGCGCTGTTCTACAACGCGATCTGCATCCCCGTGGCCATGGGCGTGCTCTCGCCACTGGGCGTGACGCTCAACCCCATGGTAGGGGCGGCGGCAATGGGCTTCTCGTCCGTGTTTGTGGTATCGAACGCGCTCAGGCTCTTTGCCTGGAAGCCCAACCAGGCCAACGAGGATAACGTTGCGCCTGTTGACACCAAGGTAATTCCGGCCGTCGCGGAGCGTGATGACGCAGCCACGGCCGATGTCAGGAATGCGGCCGCCGCTGGTGCGGCCACTAACGAGAGGAGCAACAAGATGGAGAAGAAACTTAACGTCGAGGGCATGATGTGCGAGCACTGCGTTGCCCACGTGACCAAGGCCCTCGAGGGCGTCCCGGGCGTGAGCTCGGTCAAGGTCTCGCTTGCGGACAAGGACGCCGTGGTCGAGGCGGCCCCAGAGGTCACCGACGAGGCACTTGTCGCCGCTGTCAAGGACGCGGGCTACGAGGCCACAGTGGCGTAGCGTCAAGCGCCATCCACGTGGTGTTTCTCGACAGGAAGTTCATGCCGTTCAAGGGTCTCGCCGGCGTCGTGCCGCGAGGCCCTTATTCTGTAATGCAGATATGTCTAGCTTGGCAGACGCCCGGGATGCGCCTGTCGGCGGACGAACGGGGGATGGCATGGCAAGGATTGGCGCGCTTGGCATTGGCGCCTTTGGTCCCACAGGTGTGAACCCCGCGCTGCCCAGCTACGGCAAGATCCTCGAGACGCCCAAGACCGCGTGGCGTCACTTCGACTTCCTGAGTGCCTTTAGGCCGCTGGACATCCCCATGGGCTACGACACTGACGTCAACGTTGCCTGCCTGGGCTAGGTCACGTACGGATCGTGCAAGGGGCTCGACACCGTGATCTACCTCACGGTTGGCACGGGCATTGGCGTGGGCGTCATGGTGAGCGGGCAGCTCCTGCACGGCATGCTGCACCCCGAGGCTGGCCACATCCTGCTTGAGGTCCAGCCGGGTGACGAGGGCAACTGCGTGTGCCCGTACCACGACCGCTGCTTTGAGGGCCTGGCAGCTGGGCCCTCGATCGAGCACCGTTGGGGCAAGAAGGGCTTCGAGCTGGCTGACCGCCCGGAGGTATGGGACCTTGAGAGCACCTACCTGGCCGAGGGCATTGCCACCTACGTGCTGTGCTACTCGCCTCAGCGCATCGTGCTCGGCGGCGGCGTGATGAAGCAGACCCAGCTCTTCCCGCTGGTGCGCAAGAAGGTCTTCGAGAACCTGAACGGCTATCTCGTGACTCCCGAGCTGGCAGACATCGACTCCTACATCGTGGAGGCCGGCTGCCAGGGCGACCAGGGCGTCCTTGGCTGCATCGAACTGGGCCGTCGCGCGCTGGAGGCCGCCGGCGCCTAGGGGCACGAGTTTCTCGGCACGTTATCGGGGCCGCGCCCTTCTCGGTGCGGCCCCATTTTCGTCCTCCGTTTGCGCTACCCTTGCTTGGTGATTGCCGGGTACGAGAGGGGACAGCATGGCTGAGAAGACCAACAGGAACAACACGGACGCGGCTGGAATGCAGGGCTCGCTCTTTGGCGATGCCGACGCGCCGTCCCTCTCGGCCCAAGAGCCTGCTGAGAAGCCCGCCGGTCCCGCTCGCACGGCGCGCGCCCGTGCCGCGGAGCTCAACCGCATTCTCAACCACGCGGCCTACGCCTACTACGCGCTTGACGCGCCGGAGATGACAGATGCCCAGTTCGACCGCTACCTTCAGGAACTTCTCGCCCTTGAGAAGGCCAATCCCGAGCTGGTCACGCCGGACTCCTACACCCAGCGCGTGGGCGGTTATGTCTCCGAGCAGTTCGAGCCAGTTCGCCACGCCAGCCGCATGTACTCCATCGACGACGCCATGAACCTGGACGAGCTGGACGAGTGGCTTGCCCGGACCGACGAAGCCCTAGGCTCAACGCCGGAGAACCCCGTGGCCTACACCTGCGAGCTCAAGATCGACGGCCTGGGCGTAGCGCTCACGTACACGGATGCCCAGCTCGTGCGTGCTGCCACCCGCGGCGACGGCACGACGGGCGAGAACGTCACGGCCAACGTGCTCACGATCCACGACGTGCCCCGCGCGCTTGCGCCCGAGGGCCTCAAGCTTGTGGCTGACGCCGGCCTTGGCCGCTCCATCGAGGTGCGTGGCGAGGTCTACATGCCCAAGCACTCGTTCGTCCGACTGAACGAGGCAGCGGACGCCGCAGGTCGCGAGCCCTTTGCCAATCCGAGAAACGCCGCCGCCGGCAGCCTGCGCCAGAAGGACCCCAAGATCACAGCCCACCGCGACCTCGAGACCTTCATCTACGCCGTGGCGGACGAGTCGCCGCTCTCGGTGACCAGCCAGTGGGAGTTCTTGCACTGGCTCTCTAGCTGCGGCTTCCATGTGAACCCCAACGCCCGTCGCTGCACCTGCGCCGCCGAGGTGCACGACTTCTGCGCCACCGCGCTCGCGCACCGAGAGGACCTCGACTACGACATCGACGGCGTGGTGGTGAAGGTCGACTCCTTTGCCAGCCAGACGGCGCTTGGCTTCACCGCTCGTGCGCCGCGCTGGTCCATCGCGTTTAAGTTCCCGCCTGAGGAGAAGCGCACGGTCCTTCGCAACATCCATATCCAGGTGGGCCGCACCGGCGTGCTCACGCCCGTCGCAGAGTTCGACCCCGTGAGCGTTGCGGGCTCGACCATCGCGCGCGCCACGCTCCACAACATCGACGAGATCCGCCGCAAGAACGTGCGCGTGGGCGACACCATCGTGGTGCACAAGGCCGGAGACGTGATTCCCGAGGTCGTGGGCCCCGTGCTCGAGCTGCGCCCCGCAGACTCGCAGGAGTTCCAGATGCCCACGCACTGCCCCAGCTGCGGGAGCCCCGTGGTGCGCGAGGAGGGCGAGGTTGCCTACCGCTGCGTCTCCATCGACTGCCCGGCGCAGGCCGTCGAGCGTCTCATCCACTGGGGAAGCCGTAACGCCATGGACATCGACGGCCTGGGCGACGAGCTGGTGGGCCGTCTGGTCGAGAATGGCACCCTCACCGATGTCGCGGACTACTACGACAAGCTCACCGTTGACGCGCTTGCCTCCATACCCACGGGCCGCGCCTACGAGACAAGCACCAAGGACCACACCGAGGGCGAGGACATTCTCGTTGGCCGAACCATTGCCGAGAAGGTCATGGCGCAGGTTGATGAGTCCCGCGGCCGCGGCCTTGCGCGCGTCCTCTTTGGTCTGGGCATCCGACACGTGGGAGCCAACGTTGCCACGGTGCTGGCGCGCCACTTTGGCTCGCTCCAGGCGCTCATGGCCGCAGGCGAGGAGGACATCGCCACGATCGACGGCATTGGTCCCAAGATTGCGGCATCGGTGCGCGAGTTCTTCTCGGTGCCCGAGAATGTCCGCGTGCTGGAGCGCCTGCGCGAGGCGGGCGTTGTGCTTGAGGAGGAGATCACGGAGCCGGAGCGCCCGCAGACGCTTGCCGGCCTCACCTTTGTCCTCACGGGTACGCTTGAGCACTTCACGCGTGATGAGGCGGGCGCGCAGCTCAAGGCGCTGGGTGCCAAGGTCTCGGGCTCCGTGTCAAAGCGCACGAGCTTTGTGGTTGCTGGTGCTGCTGCTGGCTCCAAGCTCACGAAGGCGCAGTCGCTTGGTGTGCCCGTGCTGGACGAGGCGGCGCTCGAGCGCATTCTAGAGACGGGGGAGGCGCCGCAGACGCAGTAGGCCATTCGGCGGTATCTCCACCGGTTGCTTAAGCTCCCCCTGGGCGTCATCTGCAATCTCAGGGGGAGCTTTCCACTGGAATCTGAACGAAGCGCCTGCTTTTGCGCCGCCTTGACGCCCGAAGGAGCGTTCCCGCGGCCATTGCGTATGAACGGCTTTCTCGGGCACCATAATCTTGCCCGAGCGAAAGTTTCAGCTGGGATTGGGGGGTGACTTCCCCATTCTCACACCAATTACTAAGTATCCCATCTCTGGAATGCTTCTGCACGGCTGCGTCCGTCGCGGACGATAGAGGACCGTCTGCGGCACAGGTGCGCCTCGAGGGGTTTAACGCCTCCCGGATTGGCTATAAAGATAGTGACTAAACGGAGTCGCCCAGCAAGGACGACCGAGGTAGGAGGTGCATTCCGATGGGCAGTGACGAGAGTTCAACCAAGCGCCTGCCTTTGGATGCATGAATTCACCCCAGAGGCGGTGGCAGATCCCTCGCAACGTCAAAGTCGATACGGTGGCACCGCGAATACGCTGATTAGACAGCGACGTGAATCATAAATAGGGCAGGCGCATCTTTTTTCTCCGGTCGGTGAAGAACCGACACCCCCAGACAGGTTCCTAACACCACGAGAGGAACGGAGAACGGGTTCGCACCAAGCGAGCCATTACCGATAGCACGTGCTTATCACCTTTGTCGCATCCCGTGCGGGAGCGACCTCCCTAAGGGGGAGAGTCCAAAGTATCACGTAGGTGGGCGGGCGCCCGGAAGGGCGTCCGCCCTTTTGTGTCTTCGATTGATGCCCGTTTTGCTCGATGCGATGCATTAAGGCCTTGGCTGGGCCATTCCTGCATCGAAACCTCCTTCGTTACACAAATTGCCAATCTTGTGCGCCGAACTACCCTACGTTACACGTAGTTTTGGCATGACCCCGAGTATCAGTTACAACATATTGATTAATATGAGCACTCAAATACCATATATAGTATACAGATGGGCCTCGCTACTTTGTCGGACCGAAAAACCATGTGTAACGGAGGGCACTTCGGCGCAGCGAGGATCGAATTTGTGTAACGAAGGGCGGTTCGATGCACTTCCGCCTGCAGCACTAGCCATCCGTGACAGCCCTTCCGGCGTTTCCCCTGCATTCTAAACACCGAGAAGTTCGCGGAGAACCTTCTGACCATTCCGCTTGGGCCGCGGGCCTCCTGTTTCCCACCTGCGGTATCCTTGGTGGTCGCGACGGGCCCGCATGGGGCGTGCACCGCCGCGCCCCAAGGAATGCGAGGTCACATGCTCAGGATCGGTCACGCCATACTGCACGTCTTTGACTTCGAGAGCGGCAGCACGTTCTTCTCCGAGCGCGAGCTCGACCTCGACAATCGCCAGACCCGCTCCTACGTCACGCGCCGACTGCGCCGCATCCGCTCGAGCGCCGAGAGCAAGCACGGCACCTTTGCCCCCGAGAGCAACTTTGCCTCGGGCCTCAAGGAGTACCTTGCCAGCCAGGTGCCGTTCGTGGACTTCTCCGTTCAGATAGCCCAGTGGTTCTGGGAGGAGCTGCGCCGCGCCGAGGACCTCGAGCAGTGCGACCTCCTCGTGGCGGATTTCACGGACACCGGCGAGATGCGCGCCTCCGAGAACGCCGACGAGGACAAGGTCTCGGATGCCTACGAGTCCGAGGGAACGCGCCTCTTTGCCGTGGTTCTTCTCCCCAGGAAGCAGGCGTTCATCCACGAGGTAGACGAGAACGGCAACGAGATTGCCCGCCAGGACGCCACGCTTCCCAACCCCACGCAGAAGGTCGACACCTACGTCCTCATTGACGCCGACACCCTCGCCATCGACTTCCACGACAAGGAGCGCAGCGTGGCCGGCGAGTCACGCCAGATCATCCCCGAGCTCTTCCTGCAGTGCTCGCAGGAGGCGTCGAGCCACGAGGTCATCGACGAGGTCACGAGCATCGTGGAGGACCTCTCCGAGGAGTACGGCCTCACGCCGGCGGTCGAAGTCTCGCGCGCGAAGGCGGCGCTTGCCCGCCACGCGGACACCGACGAAGCCATCCAGCCCGCAGACGTGGGTCGCGAGGTCTTCGAGGACAACCCCGAGATGGCGCAGCGCTTCGAGGAGCGCACCCGCGAGCGCGACTTGCCCGAGGAGGTGCCGGTGCGCCGTGGCGCGGCCAACCGCCTCACGCGCACGCATCGTATCCGCACCGACACGGGCGTGGAGATCGCCTTTCCCTCCGAGCTGGCCGAGCGTCCGGGCTACATCGAGTTCTCGCACCAGGAGGACGGCAGCATCTCGATCGTGATCAGCAACGTGGCGCGCATCGAGAACCGCTAGGGAAGTGCTGGTCGCCGCGGTGCCGTCGGCCGCTGGCCGTCTGCCCCATGTGTTTTTCGTCCGTCATGCGGTGAACGGGTAGAATGGCATGCGTGACCTTTAACGTAACCCATCCGTACTCTAGGAGGCCCCATGCAGACCAGCGGCACCAGCAGTCGGCGTGCGTCCAACGCACTCGCTCCCGCGCGTACCGTCACGCGCAGGGATGCCTTCAGGCTGCTCATCGGCGCGGGTGTGCTCGCATTCGCCAGCCCCGTCGCCGCCTTCGCCACCTCTCAGTCGGACATCGACGCCGCACAGTCGGACGCCGATGCCGCGCAGTCCCAGCTCGACCAGATCAGCCAGGAGGTATCGGATCTCTCCGCACAGCTCTCGGACACCGTCGGCCAGATCGATGACGTCTCCGCGCAGATTGACCAGACCCAGGCGGACATCGACGCCAAAGAGGCAGACATCGAGGAGAAGCAGAAGGACATCGACACCAAGCAGCAGGAGATCGAGCAGAAGCAGGAAGTCTTGGGCCAGCGTATGTCCTCTGCGTTCAAGTCCGGCAATGCCAGCACCCTCGACCTGCTGCTCTCCTCGGCGTCGTTCGAGGAGCTCACGTCCAACATCTACTACCTCGACAAGGTGTCCGAGCAGGACAATGCCATGATTGATGAGGTCAAGAGCCTCAAGGCGGACCTCGAGACGCAGAAGGCGCAGCTCGAGGACGACAAGGCCGCCCTTGAGTCCAAGCAGGCCGACCTCACGTCCCAGAAGGACCAGCTCAGCCAGCTCAAGAGCGAGCAGGAGTCTCAGCTCGCCGACGTCCAGGCCAAGCAGGACGAGGCCCAGACCCTTGTCGACCAGCTCAACTCCAACGTCCAAAGCCTCATCGACCAGCGCAACGCCGAGCTTCTCGCCGCCCAGGAAGAGGCCCGCCGCATGGCCGCCAGCAGGAGCTCAAGCAGCTCAAGCAGCCCGGTTACGATTGTCTCCGGCGCATCCGGCTCCCAGGCTGCCGTCATCTCCGCCACGTACAGCACCGGCTCTACCGGCGCGGGCTACTGCGCCGCGTGGGTTTCCAACGTCTTTGCCAACGCGGGCGTGGGCTCGTTTGGCGGCAACGCTTGCGACATGTACTGGTCGTACTGCTCGAGCTCGGACAAGTCATCCATCAAGCCGGGCATGATCATTGCCGTCCCCACCGAGCCCTACTCCGCCGCTGCGCGCCTGTATGGCCACATTGGCATCTACGTGGGGAACAACACCGTCCGGCACTGCCTGAGCGGCGTGATTACCACGCAGAGCCTGGACTCCTGGATCAGCCAGTTTGGAGTTTCTGCCACCCCGCGCTGGGGCTGGTTGGGTGGCGTGGCTCTTGCGTAGCACGGCTGGCGAGAGGGACGAGGTAGCCTCGGTCCCGCAGACCCCCGCGCAGGTGACGCTCGGCGTCGTCTCGGCCGTCATGGCCATTCTCGGCGCCGTGGTGCTGCTTGCGGGCGGGCTGGTGCTCTTTGCTGCCGTGACCGGCCAGGCAGACGCCTCGGATTCCGGCCTCACCATTGCCGGCATCACGCTCTCTGGGTGGTCTCCCATGGGCCTTGCCATTGTCACGCTTGCCGCAGGAGCGCTGCTCTGCCTCACGGCATGGCTGGGCTTTGCCGCCTCGCGCGACTCCGGGCGCGTGGGGCCGTATCGCTTCCTCTGCTACCTGGTTGGCCTGGTGCTTCTCGTTGCCATCCTCTGGAGCTGGGGCTCTGGCACCATCCTCATCTTTAACCCCGTCGTGCTCTCCACCACCATCACGTACGTGGTGGTGTGCTCGTCGCTTGCCGACCGCGTTCAGCGCGAGCACGACGAAGGCGTGCGCGGCGAGTCCTTCATGCTTGACGGCCACCAGCGAGCGCTGAGGCTCATCTCGCAGGTCATGATCGTGACTGCGGTGCTCAACGCCGTTATTGCCCTGGTGCTGTGGTATGCCGTCTCGAAGATGGACCTCGCTGCGCAGCTCAACCTTGCCAAGGCGCACTACACTGCCGGGCAGCTCTCGGGGAGGGTGCTCGCTTGGGGCCTGTCGTCTGCGACGGTCAACCTTCTTGTAGGCCTCCTCGGCCTGCGCGGTGCCAACCAGCCCGAGAAGATCCGGCCCTTCCTGTGGGTCTCGGCAATCTCCTTTGGCTACGCGGCAGTCCAGCTGGTGCTGGGAATTGTGACCTCGGGCAGTATGGGAAGCGTGCAGTCCAGCTCCATCACCGACGCCCTCTTCTACGGCGCCTGCACGTACCTCAGCGTAAAGATTCGCCGCCAGCCGCACGACCGCGAAGGTCAGGCAACTGACGGCGAAGCGGGTAACCAACCGCTTGGTGCCAACTAGGCCGTGGGCTCGGTGAGCTCCAGCTCCATGAGCCGCGCGATGCTCACGATGTAGATCTTGAGCGCGCGGCGCAGGCTCTCCTCCGAGACTGCCTCGTCGGGACCATGCTCGATGCCCACCCACGAGGGCTCCTTCGCGTACGGCTCGTGCGGGCCAAAGGCGCAGGCGCGGCGGAAGTGGCGCGCGTAGGTGCCGCCGCCAATGGTGAACGCCTTGCCCTCGCGGCCGGTGTACTCGGCATAGGTCTCAAGCAGCGTGGTGATCTCCGGCGAGCTGGGATCGATGTAGAAGGGCTCCACGTCGCGGCCCTCCTCGAAGTTCGCGTTGAAGCGCGTGGCAAAGCGCCTGAGCTCCACCGTGATGCGGCTGCCCGAGGTCGAGGTGGGGTAGCGCGCGTCGATGGTCTGGACAAAGCGGTCGCCCTTCGTGCGCACGGTGCCGCCAATGCAGGTGAGCTCGCCAAACTTGTCGTCTGCGGAGGCGATGCCCAGCGGCTTGCCGTCGCTGGCGTGGCAGACCTCGTGCTCCAGGTGCAGCCAGCGCTTCTCGGTGTCCGTGAGGCCGGGGACGTTGGCGAGAAGGTAGTCGGCAAGCACGCAGATGGCGTTCACGGTGCCGGCAGGCATGGAGGCATGGCCGCCCTTGCCGTGTGCCGTCACGCGAGCAAGCCCCTCACCTGCAGGCTCGACGTCCACGTGCGCCGCTGTGGGAAGCTCCTCGGCGTCAACGCGCACGAGGGCCGTGGCCTGGCCGGGGATCGCGTTGGAGACAGTGCCGCCGTCGAGCTCCTCGATCACGCGGCCCATCATGGGCTCTGAGGTAAAGCTGCCGCCAAAGAGGCCCTTCTCGCCGCAGATGAGCGGGAAGTCGGCGTCAGGCGAGAAGCAGAAGGCGGGCTCGGGGCAACGGTCGAGGTAGTGCTCGACGTCCGCCATGTTTGTCTCCTCATTGTTGCCAATGATGCAGCGAAGGGCGTAGGGGAGCGACTCGCCGGTCTCCTTCACCTGGAGGGCAAAGAAGTGCGCAGCCCAGAGCGAGAGGACCAGGGGGCCCTTGTCGTCGAGCACGCCACGGCCCATGAGGTAGCCCTCGCGTCGCGTCACGTCGAGCGCGGGAACAGTCCAGCCAAGGCCCACGGGGACGATGTCAGAGTGGGCGATGGTCGCCACGTAGGGTGCGCCCTCCCTGCCGGTGACCTCGCCGTAGCCAATGCAGCCGTCGAGGTCCGTGACGGCAAGGCCAAGGCGGCTGGCAATGCCCTCGGCTGCCACCAGGGCCTCGTTTGCCTTGGGGCCATAGGGCTTGCCCGGCTCGGCGGCCGAGAGATCCTCGACTGACTCGATTCTCACAAGCGTGCGGATGTCTTCGACAACGTCCTCCCAGACCTCGTCGACGTATGCGTCGACCTTGGCCTTGAGCTGGTCGTCGTTGGTCTGTGCCATGCTTCCTCCCAATGGGTTGGTAAATCGTGCCCCACCATCTTAGACGCTTGCGCTGGGGCGTGGCGGCGGGGTCGCTCGCGGGGTAACCTCGCGGCGCTGGGGGTAAGTGGTGTCACAATGGCACATGATGCTGCGCGGCGCCCACGCAGCGCCGGAGGTGCGGTGTTGACCGGAGGAGGTTTCCGTGGCTGGTGACGAGTGGTACAAGGACGTGGTGTTCTACCAGATCTGGCCGCGCAGCTTTGCCGACGGCAACGGCGACGGCATTGGCGACCTCTATGGCGTCTACGAGAAGCTCAACTACGTGAAGTCGCTGGGCGTGGGTGGCATCTGGTTCTCTCCGCTGTACGTCTCGCCTAATGCCGACTTTGGCTATGACATTGCGGACTACCGGCGCATCTCTCCGGACTATGGGGACGAGAAGATCTTCCGCCGCGTGCTTGACCGCGCCCATGAGCTGGGCCTCAAGGTCATCATGGACCTGGTGATAAACCACACCTCCATCGAGCACGAGTGGTTCCGCAAGGGCATCGACCCCGCAAGCCCCTACCATGACTACTACATCTGGCGCGACCCTGCGCCGGACGGCGGCGTGTCCAACAACTGGCAGAGCATGTTCGGCGGTCCCGCCTGGACGTACAACGAGGAAAACGGCCAGTATTACCTGCATCTCTTCTCGGCTGGGCAGCCCGATCTCAACATGGACAACCCACGTGTGCGCGACGAGGTCAAAGACGTCATGCGCTACTGGCTGGACATGGGCGTCGACGGTTTCCGCGAGGACGTGATCACGCTCATCTCCAAGGCAGAGGGCCTGCCCAACGACCGTGGCCCCCTCTCGCTTCCCAAGGGCAGGCAGTACTACGACTGTGGGCCGCACCTTGCGGACTACCTGGGCGAGTTCCGTCACGACGTGCTGGCACAGCACGACTGCTTTGTGGTGGGCGAGGCGCCCTTCGTGGACGTGGAGAAGGCGCGCATGCTCACGCAGGGGCCGCGCGAGAGCCGCTTGCTTGACATGGTCTTTAGCTTCGAGCACATGGAGGCAGACTGTCTCTTTACGGAGTACATCCCGCTGCCGTTTAGCCCCAGGCGCCTGATGCGCGCGCTTTCGCGCTGGCAGGACGGGCTGCACGGCGTGGGCTGGAACGCCCTCTACCTCGAGAACCACGACCATCCGCGCGTGATCAGCCGCTACGGGAGCGAGCGCTACCGGCGCGAAAGCGGCTCGATGCTCGCCTGCGCGTACCTCTTCCTCGAGGGGACGCCCTTCGTCTACCAGGGACAGGAGATTGGCATGACCAACATCTCGCTGCCGACCATCGAGGACTACCCAGACTGCATTGCGCAGGCGAACTACCGCTCCTACGTGGGGAAGATGGGGGAGGAGAAGGCGCTCGCCCGCGTGCGGCGGGCCACGCGCGACAACGCCCGCACGCCCATGCAATGGGACGCCACCCCAAACGCCGGCTTTAGCACGCACGAGCCGTGGTTTGCCGTGAACCCCAACTACCGCGAGGTCAACGTGGCCGTGCAGGGCAATGACGAGAACTCGCTTCTCAACTTCTACCGACGCGCCATCGAGCTTCGAACCAAGAGTGCCGCCGTGCGCTGGGGAGAGTACCACGAGTTCCTCCGTGCGAACGGTAGCGTGTACGCGTACTCGCGCGAGTTTGCGGGCGACGACGAGTACGAGGCCGAGACGCTGCTCGTGGTGTGCTGCTTTGGCAAGGGTGGGCACCGCGTGGGGCTGCCGGGTAAGTTCCGGGGCCGCCCGCACGAGGTCCTTCTCGCCAACTATCCCGTGGAGGATGCCAGCGCTGACTCTTTTGTCGCGCGGCCGTATGAGGCGCGGGTGTATAGGGTGCAGTAGGACGGCGCGTGTGCGACCGGCGCGGCGTGCGTGCCGCCTGCGCGCGGTGCGGCGCCTTCGCGAGGCCTCCATGCCTTCCGACTACAATGCCACCTCCTGCTACCGACATGTAAGGGAGGTCCCGGGCAATGAAGGTCGCCATGAGAAGGACCGTGCTCGTCGCCGTCATCTGCTTTGCCGTCGCGCTCGTCGTGAGCGTTGCGTTTCTCGTCTGGTTCAACGCCGACCCCGACACGAACATCACCGCGATTCTCTCCAGTCTGCCACTGAGCTACCTATACGCGATTTCGTCCGGCCTTGCCGCGTTTTCCGTTGGAGCGCTAGTCGCGCTTGTGGCGGGGTCTCTCGCACACCTGCGTATGCCCAACCTGCCGCGCGTGATCTTTGCCGCGCTGGGCTGGGTCGTGCTGGGCTTCCTGCTCCTTGCACCTGTCATTGCGACACTGGCCAACAACTCGGCCGCTATTGTGTTTGCATTGGTCGTGTACGCCGCAATCAAGGTCCCCGTGGTCTTTGCGGCGTTTGGCCTGCTCCTGGGCCTGGGCTTTGCCGAGAGACGCGACGCCCAGCAATAGCACTGCCGGCAGCGCAACCGTTCTCTAGCGGTATTTGAGAACGACGCCTCTTATGACCTGCGGAAACAACGCGGTCGTTTCTCAGAAACCGCTAAAGAACGGAATAGCCAGCTTTGCAGCGCGGCCGAGTGCCCGCTCGTCTCCCCTTATGGCCTTTTTTGGTGTCAGGGCTTCTCGGCGCTATTTATTGCGCGAAATTTCTTGATGAGATGACCATCAACTGGGTAAACGCATGTCTGGTCGAGAAAATCGCGCAATAAAGGCGAGCACAACGACCAGACAAGACTGGCGCCTGGCATGACTGCCGGCGGTACTGCCGGCTGTAGGGCGTGGCTGTTGGCTAGGAGGCTGCCGGGCTGGGAGCTGCGCCGGGCCGGAAGCGGCAGCCGCGAGGGGCGCCGCAGCTCCTACGCCTCGCAGATGAAGCGAACCACCTCGTCGATGGCGTGCGAGAGCCACATGGCCTCGCCCACCACGTGCGCCCCCTCGCCAAGCGTGACCAGCCGCGCGTGGGGGAACTCCTCCGCCGCGCGCCGGGCGTCATCAAAGGAGCGGTGGCTTCCGTCCTCGCTGCGGCACACCAGCACGGGTCCGCGGAAGCGACGCATGTCTCCCCAGATGCTGCCCGCGTCCTGACCATCGCCCGTGGTGTGCCCGGCAGAGAAGTCAGGCGAGAGAAGCACCAGACCGGACACGTCATGGGGATGCCGGGCTGCCGCAAGCGTCGCCACCACGCATCCGTGCTCAGCGCCGGCGAGAAACACGCGGCAGTTGTCGATCAGGTCCAGGCGCCCCACGGCGTCGGAGGCGGCCTCGAGGTCTTCGAGTGCCCGCGACACCTCCGGCACCGTGCCGGCAGCAGGACCGCTATCGCTCACCACGCAGCTTGCAACGCCGCGCGCCGCCAGCTCCTCAAGCGGCAGCTTCACTGCCACGTCGTCCCCGCCTGCCCACATGATCGCCGGCAGGGGACCGGGGTCGTCCGGAGCAAGGAGACGCACCCGCACCTCTCGTCCGTCCCGCTCGCAGCGAACGGGCAGCTCGTGCCAGCCAACGCCGCCAAGGACCTCCTCGGCCTCGCGCTCCGCGCGCTTTTCTCCGTGCCTGAAGATGCCCATGTCCACCTCGACTGCCCTTCTCGCCGCCCGTTCGCCTGCGTCTGGGAACTCGCTGCTCCTACGCGTCCGACCGCGCGAAGCGGTTCGCCATGTGCATGCTGCGCTCGTAGAGCACCTTGGCGAGAAGCTCGTTGGTCTTCTCGCGCGCGTAGTCTGCCACGTGCTGGTTGGCCTCCTCGAGAAGGTCTTGCGCCGCCTCGGCGCCAAGGCCCTGCTTGGCCACGAGCGCATCCGTTGCCGCCAGCACGCGCTCGCCCTCGGAGCCAAGGTCAAGCTGGTAGGCCTCGATCGCGGGCACGCACTCCGCGTAGTTGGCGTCTGCCATGGCGGCGATGAGGCGGTTTGCCCAGTAGAAGCTCTCGGTCGAGACGCGCTTGGGATCGGTCTGCTCGAGGTAGGCGGGCGTCTGGCTCACGCTGGCGTAGAACGGCAGCAGCGCGTTGAACGGGTTGGAGCCAAAGGCCAGCCATTGCACGCAGCGCGTGGCCTCGGGGCCGTACGGGCGCGCCTGCAGCACGGAAAGCTGACTGTTGCGGTTGATGCCGATGGGGCGGTAGTGCCCGCGCGTGGCCTCGGTGCCAAAGCTGCCGTACGGGTCGTAGGCGGTTCCCTGGTAGTGGAGCGAGAGGACGTACTTCACGTCCTCGATGGTCACCTTACGCTCGGGGACGCTTGCCCAGGGGAGGTCGTTCGCCTCGGGGCCCATGGGCGCCTCGGGAGAGTCCCAGCTCTGGGCATGCGGGTTGAGGAAGCGCTGCATCGACCAGGCACGCGGCGTGTTGTAGAGGTGGTCCTCGTCGGAGTGGCTGCCAAAGGCGTCACGCGGATTGAAGACCTTGTCGCTCTGGCCCTCCGCGCGCAGCGTGAGGTCAAGGTGGTGGGCATCCATCCACTCGGCAAGGTCGGGCGAGCACATGTGCTCGGTCTGCTCGCCCAGGGCGTCTGCCAGGTCAAAGGAGTCAATCCCTAGCTGGTTGGGCATCGTAACGTAGCAGTCATCGGGCACGCGCTTGGCAATCCAGTGATGGCCGCCCACGGTCTCCAGCCACCAGATCTCGTCGACGTCCGAGAAGGCAATGCCGTTCATCTCGTAGGTGCCGTAGCGCTCGAGGAGCTCACCAAGGATGCGCACGCCGTCGCGTGCGGAGCGCGCATAGGGCAGCACCAGCGTGACCATGTCCTCCTCGCCAATGCCGCCGGGTTGCTCGGGCTCATAGTCGTCGCTACCGGGCGTCCCCTTGGCGGGCCGATAGACGACCATGGGGTCCGCGCCCAGGACGCGCTCGTTGGAGGTGAGGGTCTCGGTGGCGCTCATGGCAACACCGCGTGCCGAGAAGCCCGCCTCCTCCCAGAGGCCCTGGGAAAGGTCCGCGTTGGGGACGGCCGTGTAGCGCACGCCGTCCTCGGCAGGCAGCGGCACCGTGAGGTGCGAGATCTTCGAGGTGTAGCTAGTGCGTCCCTCGGGGTCCACAACGCAAAAGCGCTTGGGATTGAACTCGCCGTTGGCGGAGTCCTCGTTTCTGGCGACGATGGTCGACCCGTCGTAGCTGGCCTTCTTGCCAACCAGGATGGTGGTGCAGGGCATGGTGCCTCCTTGGTCTGGTGTGTGGTGCCGGCAGCTCGCGCCGGCGCGTTCTCACATGCCATAGTATGCCCACCTGTCGCGGCACCTGCATGCAGGCTTGTGCGCATGTTACGGAAGGCGCACGAGTGGGCCGTCGCCGCCGTGTTCCGGGCGAAATCCCCGTCATACTGTGGTGGAACAAAACGCGGCCTCCCTGGTGGCATTTCTTGCCGGGTGCGCCGCCTGCGAGTTAGACGAGAGGAACCACGAACCATGACCATGACCTTCAAGCGCCGTCTGCCCATCCCCATGGAGATCCGCGAGGAGATGCCCCTCTCCGCGGACATGGCGGCGAGAAAACCCGCCTTCGACGCCGAGGTGGCGGCCATCATTCGCGGCGAGTCCCCGCGCCGCCTGCTTGTGATTGGGCCCTGCTCGGCCGACCGCGAGGACTCGGTCCTCGACTACGTGACGCGCCTTGCCAAGCTTGCCGACGAGGTAAAGGACAAGCTCCTCGTGGTGCCGCGCGTCTACACCAACAAGCCTCGCACGCGTGGTACCGGCTACAAGGGGCTTCTCCACAACCCCGACCCCGAGGCGCCGGCAGACCTCCTCGAGGGCGTGAAGGCCATCCGCCGCATGCACTTGCGCGTTGTGGAGGAGACCGGCATGTTCACGGCGGACGAGATGCTCTACCCCGCCAACTTCCAGTACCTCATCGACCTTCTCGCCTATGTGGCCGTGGGCGCGCGCTCGGTGGAGAACCGGGAGCACCGCCTGGTGGCGAGCGGCGTCCCCATGCCCGTGGGCATGAAGAACCCCACGGGCGGCTCCACGGCCGTGCTTCTCAACTCCATCTACGCCGCGCAGGCGCCCCAGACCTTCATCTTCCGCAACTGGGAGGTCGAGACCACTGGAAACCCGCTGGCGCACGCCGTGCTTCGCGGCTACGTTGGGCCGGACGGGGCAACGTATCCCAACTACCACTACGAGTACCTTGAGCGCCTGGCCGACAGGTACGATCCCGAGAAGTTCGAGTTCCCGGCCGTGGTCATCGACTGCAACCACGACAACTCCGGCAAGCGTCCGCTTGAGCAGGCTCGAATCGTGGACGAGGTGCTGGACTCCGTGCGGCGTTCCGAGCGCATCGCGGGACTCTTCCGCGGCTTCATGGTGGAGTCCTACCTGGTGGACGGCAACCAGCCCGTAGGCGGTGGCGTGTACGGGCAGTCCATCACCGACGCCTGCATTGGCTGGGAGGGCACGGAGCGCCTGGTGCGCGACATGGCCGAGCGCCTGTAGTGGCGCGGCGACGCGCGTGGCGTGTCGCGTGTCGCCAATAGCCTCCATTTGGAGCGTTTTGCAACGCAGAAGGCCTTCCGGAGACAATTTGTCGCCGGAAGGCCATTTCTGGTGAGTTTTTCAACAGTATCGGCCCTCCGGCGATAATGCGTCCCCCCGCGGCTTTCAGAAAACCCCAACTTCTTATTAAGTTCCCGTCGAGCCTTGCGCTCCCTCCGTGTGGCTTGGACCACTTTGGGTCCCTTAACGCCCCTGCTTCAGCGGCGTTTAAGCCCCGCGTCATACCTTGGAATTCAAGGTAGCTGAACGAGGAGGGGTCACCATGAGTCTCACGAGAAGGCAGTTCTTCCGGGCCGGGGCCATCACCTGCGCGTCGGCGGCGGCCATCGCGGCAGTTGGCGCTGCGGACCCCGCTTCTGCAACCGAGACTGGCCCCACACTGGTGTCCCTCGCGGACGCCGCGCCGGTCGACGAGGGAACGTACGGCTCGCTTGTCTCGTCCTTTGCGGTCATAAGCGACACGCACGTGGACGATGACGCCCCAGACTACGACGACAACCTCGGCAACGCCCTTGGGGACATCGCCGAGAACTGGGATGCCGTTGACTCCGTGGTGGTCAACGGAGACATTACGAACAACGGCTATCAGTACCAGTACGACATCTTCGAGCGGCGCGCCCAAGCGGCGGGCTTCTCGTTCCCGGGTTCCTTTACCTGCGTGATGGGCAATCACGAGCAGATGGGCGACGGCACCCACACACGCGAGAGCGTCGAGAGCCTGCACGCCAACTTCCTGGAGAGGACCGGTGCCAGCTCCGTCTACTATGACCGCTACGTGGGCGGCTCGCACGTTATTGCACTTGGCCCTGACGAGTACGTCTCGCCCTACGACGTCTCGACGACAGACACCTTCAAGCTCAGCGCCGCGCAACTGTCGTGGCTCTCTGGCCTTCTCGACGAGGACCAGGCCGCCGGCGTGCCCTCCTTCGTCTTTGTCCACGAGCCGTTGCAGTATACCGTCACGGATTCCTATCCCGGTGGCTGGGGATTCGAGAACTCACTCGAGGATGACGCCGACCTTCGCTCTGTGGTCTTTTCCCACGCAGGTGCCATTCTCTTCACAGGCCACACCCACGCCTACCCGGACGTCGTGCAGCGCAACCGAGGAGGCAACCTCTTCGTGGGCACGGGCTCTGTTGCCTACGCGTACGCCCAGGGCGAGACGTACCTCACCGACGACGGCAGCTACGACTCCTTTGGGTGGCTCGTTCGCCACCACGAGCGGGCCGTCGAGTTCTGCATGCGCGACTGTCTCAACCACGAGTGGGTCAAGGGTTCGCACTACCTGTGCCGGCTGGGACCGCGCTAGGTGCGCGTACACAGGAACTTACGTGGATATCAACGTACGGTCGTAGCCCACTTCCTCTCCACTGGTAGACCACTGCGCCCAAGGATGCCCTCGCAAAAGTAAACTTAGGCTTGGCAAGCGTCGGTTGGGACCTTGTTGGGGGGTATCAAATGCGGAAAGAACTGGAGGAGAAGGCGCTCTGGCTCACGCGGGAGCTTCTCAGACGCTTCTGGCAGCTTGACATCGAGTACGCCCTGTCGCTCTGCGCCAACAACGTGATGTGGGTGGCGCCCGAGCAGAACCGTTACATGCGCGGCATCGATGCGATGCGCGCGGACCTCGAGGAGAACCTCAAGGAGCTTGTGCCCTGCCGTCAATCGCAGCAGGAGTACACCGTTGTCCAGAACTGCGGGCGAGCCCTCTCGATCATCGGCCACTACATCGTGACAACCGACGCCGGAGCGTCCGTCTTTGCGCGGGTGCAGCAGCGCATGCAGATCATCTGGGAACTCATTGACGGCGAGCTCCGCATTCGCTCGCTTTACATCTCGCACCCCAGAAACGAGCTGCCCGTCGCGTCCGGGGAGTCCTTCTGCAACGTTATCGGTCGCGCTGCCAAGCGCTACCTCGATGACCGCACTGCCGATAAGACCGACCAGCATCGCGTGGAGATTTACGACCGCGAGGGCACGATGCACCTTGTGGCACCCATGGATGTCACTCTCGTCGAGGCGGTGGGCAAGCGCTCCCGCTTGAGCCTGGCATACGGCTCGTTCGAGACGCGCGCCTCGTTTGGTGAGGCGGTCGCCGTCTTTCCACACCTCATGAAGGTCCACCGCAGCTACGCCGTGAACCCTGAGCGTATCCATGCCGTTGACCAGACGTCCATCATTATGGAGGGCAACGAGCGAGTCCCGCTTCCCAAGGCGCGCCGCGCAGAGGTCATGCAGCGGATTCGTGCCCTTGCGGACGGTGAGCTGGACTAGAGCAGTCTGCCCCGGGTGCTTCTGTGTCTCTCGCTGGCTGGTTGCCCTTGTTGGCATCCGGTGAAAACGCGCGCGAGAACACCCGGCCAAAGACTGCTGCGAGGAACTGGTTGAAGAGCGTCCCCGTCATCACGGGGAACATGGTCGCCGCGGGGAAGTACGCCTGCGCGATGACGGCGCCGGCCGAGATGTTCCTGAGCGCCGAGCAGAACGTGAGCGTCACGGCCTGCTCGCGCTCCAGGTGCATGAGGCGTGTGGCGGCAAAACCCCAGAGGTAGCCCGACGACGCCATGGCCGCAATGAACACCATGACGCCGGCGAGCTCCGGCGTGAGGTTGAACATGAAGTCGTGCAGGCTCGTCGAGTTTGTGGTGATGACGAGAATCACAAAGATGCGGGCGAGTGGCGCTAGGGCGGGGGAGAGCGTCGCCTTGACGCGGCCGCGCGTTGCCTGGTTGAGCGCGGTGGCGGCGAGCGCTGGCAGCGCAATCATGACGAGCATGTCAAAGAACATGCCAGCCGCGTCAACCTGCACCGTTGCGCCCACCAGGAGCCTCAGAGTTGCGGGGATGGTCACGGGCGAGATGAGCGTCGAGATGAGCAGCGTTCCCAGAGCGAGCGACATGTCGCCAGCGTAGATGCCTATCCACATGGTGGACGTCACCGCGATGGGGACCGAGTACTCAAGAACAATGCCGGCCACGATGTTTGGGTCCGAGAAGAGAAGCCCGCCCAGCACCCAGCCCATAAGCGGCATGAGCACCTGCGAAATCGCAATGGCAACGAGCATGGGGGCGGGCCGTCTGAAGGTGCGCGCCAGGTTGAAGAAGTTGTTACCCAGAGAACCTTGGAAGGTCACAAAGGCAAACATGGGCGTGACCAGGGGCTTGAGGACAGCGAACGCGTCGGGTGCGCAGACGCCAAACACCAGGCAGAGAGGTACCAGAAACACCATGTTGTGGGCGATGATGTCGCCCAGGCGCCTCCATACTGCCATGCAGCCGTCCTCCTTGCCTGCGAAACCCGCCTGCCTTCCTGCAAAAACTCTGAACAGGCTAGGCCCTGTATGTTTCCTGGTTGCGTCGGGGCGGTGCGCGGCGGCAATAATGCGCAAGAACAACATGCGTATAGGGGTGTTGCGGTATGTCCGGCGGTGTGCCTGACTTCCTCGACTGGCCCGCGATTCTCGGCTGGCGCCCGTGTCTCTCTCGGCTGGCGTCCGATCCTCGCCAATTATTGCGCGCTATTTCTGGCGAGAAGAGCGTTTTCCCAGTTGAGCCCCAGAATGCCCGGAAAAAACGTTCAATAATCCGGCCTCGGGGACAGCCCTGACGGACCAAATCAGGGGAGGACCACTTTTTCGGTTCGCGGCGGTTTCAGCAGCGAGCCTCGGCTCCGGACTAGTCCTTCTCGTCCGTGCGATGCAGCAGCTTCTCCAGACGCTCGCGATTGATCCACACGTGCGCCAGTGCGCAGAGAAGGAAGAGCACGGCACCGCAGACGTGTGCGAAAAACGCCGGCGTTCCCACGGTATCGTCAAAGCTCAGGCCCTCAGCCATGCGCGCGTGCATCAGGCTGCCGCCGCTCACCAGCACGATGGCGAGAAACACTACCATCGCCAGGCCTAGGCAGCAGTCGATTCGTGCCTCCTTGTTCATTGCCTTGCAGGTTACGTGCCTGGTGGTCTGGACAATCTTCCTGTGGCTTACCACGCCGTGCACCACCAGCAGCACCACAAACAGCAGGGCAACCAGGGCGTGTGCGTGCGGCTCCACGTGCCCTGTCATGTAGGTCCCCACAAGCAGAACCGCCAGTGCAATGTCGATGCAGAGCTTGAGCATGCGCTTCTGGGTGTCCATGGGTGCCTCTCTGCTTGCCTGCGGCCGTCGTGTGGGACCGTGTCCGTCACATGTAAGCCAAGGCTAACAATTGGCAACGCGCATTGCCCCGCATGGCGCCGTCTACAAGAAAAGAGAAAATACCTGCAAAATGCCTTGAGGACGAGGACGCCCGACTTTGGACTAGGCTGCCTAGTCCTTGCGCGCCGGTCTACTCCGCCCCTGGCTGGCCATCGGCAAGCTGCGCGCGAAGCGCCGCCACCAGGAACTCAGTTGCTCCCGCGCCCGCGCGGGAGTCGTAGTAGTCACGGAACCTCTCGTCCGCAAGGTACATCTCGCCAAGCACCAGGTGTGCCTGGCCGGAGTAGCGGCCCTCGCCCCAGTAGCCGCAGATCCAGCGTCGGTGCATCTCCACCAGCTTCTGTGCCGCGTCGCCAGCGGGGTCGCCCGTTGCCATGGCACCCTTGAGCTGCCGAATGATGCCCTGCTCAAGCTCGCGCATCTCGTCCCAGTCCTGCTCGCTCATTGCGCGCACGAGCTCGTTGGCGGCGTCTACCGCGTCATCGCCGTAGCGCTCGCGTGCCTCTGCACCATAGGTGTTCTCGTTTGTCTCGATGGCCTGCTCCTTAAGGCCGCGGAAGCGCTCCTCGTTGGTCATGGTCTGCCGCCCCTTCATCGTCGCAACGGTCTTTTCCACCGTCTCTACCAGCACCTCGAGCTCGCGCTGACGTGCGCGCAGGGTCTTGAGGTGCTGCTTGAGAGCCTCCTTTGCGTTGTAGCCGGGGCTCTCCAGCAACCCTCTAATCTCGGAGAGCCCCATCCCGCACGCGCGAAACAGGAGCACCTGCTGAAGCCGCTCGACGTCCTTCTCGCCATAGCGCCGGTAGCCGTTCTCGCCGCGTGTGGGCGAGAGAAGCCCCAGGTCCTCGTAGTGGCGAAGCGCCCGCTCCGTCGCGCCGGACATGCTCGCCAGCTCTCCTATCGTGTATGTCTGGTCAGCTGACTGCGCCTCTCTCATGGTTGTCTCCTCTCGCGCGTTGAGCAGACGATAAACCCTCACGCAGCGTGAAGGTCAAGGGCGCAACGTTGCGTCCCCGCGATCTTGGTCTCGGCTGCGCCTCTCCCAGGTGGTCAATTTGCGTAGGCCAACAATTCCGAGAAAATGTGGCCTGCGTTGCCGCGATAATGAGTTGCTTCTAAAGGAAAAGGTGTGGCAATTCCCAGCCTACGGGCACGGACTTAAGGGGCTACGGCCCTCACATCACGCAAGACAGGAGAAATTAGTACATGGCCACAAGAGCAGAGATCATGGAGAAGCTCGGCGAGGTCCAGCACATGCTGAACATTGCTCGCCACAACCGCAAGGAGCAGGAGGAGGCCACCGACGCCAACGTCGCGCGCGTGCTTGCGCTCCTGCGTCTCAAGAGCGAGATTTCCGTCGAGGAGATGTCGACTGTCCTCGGCATTGGTGCAGACGCACTCGGAACCACGCTTGGAAACATGTCTAACGATGACCTCGTCGTTGTTACCAAGGACGAGGATGACAATGTCCAGTCCGTCACCCTTGGCGAGAAGGGCCAGGAGGAGCAGCCCAAGCCGCGCGACCTCCAGAACGTTGCGCTCGACGGCTTCACGGACGACGAGGTAGACGTGCTTGCCTCGTTCCTTGACCGCATCGAGGCCGGCGTTGCGACGGAGATCGGCGAGGACTGGAAGGAGCGCGAGCAGGAGCGCCTTGCCAAGAAGCGCGATGATTGCGATGACCGCAAGCCCTTCGACCGCGGTGATCGTGGCGACCGCGGTGGTCGCGGCGGCTTCCGTGGCGGGAACGACCGCGGTGGGTACCGCGGCGGCAACGACCGTGGCGGCAACGACCGCGGCGGCTACCGCGGCGGGAACGATCGCGGTGGGTACCGTGGCGGCAACGACCGTGGTGGCAACGACCGTGGTGGCAACGACCGCGGCGGCTACCGCGGCGGCAACGACCGCGGCGGCTACCGCGGCGGCAACGACCGCGGCGGCTACCGCGGCGGCAACGACCGTGGCGGCTACCGTGGCGGGAACGACCGCGGCGGCTACCGCGGCGGCAACGACCGCGGCGGCTATCGCGGCGGCAACGACCGTGGCGGCTACGGCCGCAGCTTCCGCAACGAGGACTAGTTCCTTCTCGCAGACGCTTCGCATATATAAGGTATGAAAGAAGGGGGCAACGGGTTTTCCGCTGCCCCCTTTCTCTATGTAAGGTATGCCGTTGCGGCGTTGTCGCGGATATCGAACGGTTGGATGCCGTTAAACGGTGGGTACGGGCGGCATCAGAGAAGTACCGCAGGTTCCGAACGGTTAAGCCCCTCTAAACGTTCGGAAAATTACCAACCGGTGAGATCGCACGCCAATGAGCGAGAGGGATCAGCCGGTATGTCGCCGGAAGACGATATTTGGTTGCAATTCTCGCCAAAAGGGACGTTCCGGCGACTGCGCACCCTTCCAAGAGGGGGCTCGGCTTTACGAGAAGGCAACTCCTAAAGATGTGCATCGGTGACCCAACGAGAGGAGAGGATGTTACCCAGATCCGTAACCTGCGATTACAGACCACTTATGTAGGAAACATGGAGGAAACAAACGAGACTTCCCAGGCGGGTGTAAGGCGCGTATATTACTTCCTCGCGCGGCGCACCCCCCACAAGGACGGACGCCGCGGGGCACCCTGAGAACCGGATACCGTG
>OIET01000283.1_pt1 | contig 54418 bp, 40 predicted proteins | sample 1581871 | NCBI WGS metagenome assembly OIET01 (sample SAMN03279760, study PRJEB24777) | human gut metagenome | isolation source: fecal sample PR121 from 1 month old male Malay infant, vaginally delivered... | place: Singapore | collected 2005-09-16
AAAACCCTGATGACCACATACACGTGTGTGTACGCGGCCTTCAGGGTTTTGATGGGTGACAGCCAGTGTCCCATTTTATGGTCGTTGATTCATTTAATGCTTTATAATTCCAGAGCGCCGTGGCGCTCATAAAAACGCCGCAGCGCTCCGATAACCTCTGGGTCGTACTGGCCGCCGCTCTGCAGCTCCAGTCTGGCTAATATCTGGCAGGGCCTCAGCCCGTCCAACGCCAGATGGTCCCAGGCGTCCGCCACAGCGCATACCCGGCCCGCCAGAGGAATATCCCTCCCATAGACCGGCTCAAAGCGGCTTTCGCCATAACGCTCATGATGATAGCGGCAGACATCTGCCGCGATGCTTGTAAAGATGGCTGCCTGGCCGCTTTTTTGGTTAAAAAGCTGATGCAGGCGTTTAAAAAACAGCTCGCCAATCTCAGTGTGGCCTGTCCCATATTCGCCGGGAATTTTTCCCATATCGTGATAATTCAGGGGAGACAGGTCTCCCCAGTTCCAAAGGTCTAACAGGTCCTGCCTGTCCATTTCCTTTAATATTGTCTCCATACGCTGACCTGTCCGCAGGCTATGGGCCCGGATTTCCGGGTCCATAGCCTTTGCGGCAGTTTCAAGGGCCTGGCGCAGCTCAAGATAAGCTTGGTTCGTTTGCTCCATTATATTTCCTTTTTAAACTGTTTATTCCAATTTCCCAACGGGGCGCTTTGGCTATTGCCGTCTGTTTTTGCGGTACCATATCAGGCTGACCATAAACGCTGCCGCGATGGCCATTAAACATCCGGCCAATCCCAACAGCTGCCCGGCTGTAAAATGCAGTCCCGTCACAGGGTTCACTACCGTTGTCACTCTGGTCAATGGATTGTCACTGGTGATGGTAAACCGCACACCCTCCATTTCGCTCATCTGGCTGACATTTCCGGCATGGTCCCACACCTTAAAGGAAATGTCATAGGCCCGCGCGTCCTCAACGGTGATGGTATTCTCACCCTTCTGATTCCAGAGCTGCGGCTCCGTCCAGGTTTTGCCGCCGTCAAGGGTGTAGGACCATACCTTCAGGCCGCTGGTCTCAATGCCCTCGATACTGTCATTTGCCAGGACGGTTAATGTCTGCGGCTCCAGAACTTCCCCGTTTTCAGGCGCTCCGGTGATGGCCAGCCCCTTTGGCGCTGTCTGGTCAATTTTTATAAAATCCTCTCTCTGTGTCTTATTGCCTGCATTATCGGTAATGACATGCAGCATTTGATGAACACCGTCCTCGCTCAGCTCTCCAGTCACACGGTATTCCGGCACAAGGCCCTCTGCAAATACCGCTTCCCCGAGCATCACCGGCTCGCCGTTATCCATGGTCTGTTTAATGCTGTGAATCCCCGCCTCCGGACAGCTGACAAGGAGCTCGTAGGAAACCGGTTGGTTATACCAGCCGCCGCTTGCTGCCTCGCCGTTGATCCAAAGGTTCGGTACTTCAATTTTGCGGGTGAGTACCCACTGGCTGCTCTCTTTGCCGATGGCAAACAGCCCGGTCTCATTGCCGGCCGTGTCCTCTGCATGGCAGGTGACCTTGGCGTCTGTGTCCATTGGGATTTCAAAGCTGGCTTTTCCATCCTTCACAGGTGCTTGTGCACTTTGGCCGCCAATATTGTAGGTAAGGGCTTCGCAGCCGCTGGCCGCATCGGTTACCGGTACGGTTACCTGGACAGCCTCGTTATAGAAATTGCCAAAGCTGAGCCAGTGGATAAGTTTTTCAATGGGCTTATTGCCTATGTCCTTAAAGCTGGCTTCGCCGATTTCCGGCGCTTCTGTGTCAATATAGAACACTTTTTCAATATAGTTTTGATCCCCTTCCTTCGCTTCATTTCCGGCCGCATCCTTCGCGTAGACGCGCAGGATGTTCTCGCCTTCTTTAAGCCATTCTCTCAGCTCAGTTTCACTGTCAAACACCACTGGCTCACCGTTGAGGGTGAAGGTATGGGTCACCGGGGCTTTTCCTGCCGTTTCCATTTCTGGAACCAGGCGCACGCTCGGTTTTCTGTCCTTGTACCAGTGCACGTTTTCGTGCACATTTCCGTTGGCCTCGTCCATCTGGACGGCCGCAAAGGCTGGCGCTTCACTATCCTTTTTGATGGATTCATAGGGGCTTTCCTTCTGGTTACCAGCCATGTCCGTCACACGGACTGCAATGAGGTTCTGCTGTCCGGCTGCTCTTGCCGCCTGAGGCTGGCTGTAGACGCCATCCTCCTCAATTTCAAGGATATTTTCATCTCCCCATGCTTCGGGGGCGGTCCAGGTCTGGCCGCCGTCCAGGGTGTATTGCCAGGTGTCGATGTCGCTTTCACCCACTGCCATATTGGCCTTGAGCCTTACGGTTTCCTCGCTGCGCCAGCGGTCCGGGTCCACCGGGTCGCCGCTAAGCTCAGTAATATAAGCTGCCAGCTCCTGACCGTGGTCCAGCTTAAAGCTGTAGCTGCGTTCTGCGGTATTGCCCGCGTTGTCGGCGGCTTTCACTGTCAGCGTGTTTACGCCGTCCTCGGTAATGTTTATCTCAATATTTTCACTGTCCTTTCGTTCATGCTCAGACGGCATTACCGTCTGCTCGGGTTCGTCATTTAACTGCCAGCTCACAGCCGCCAGGCCGCTGTCCATATCCTCGATACGGACGCTGACAGGAATATCCTGGGTGTACCAGCCCGCCGCGTTGGCAGTCACGCTGGTGACAGCGTCACCGATAATGGGGCCGCTGTTTTCTGTTGTCCACTGGGCGGTTTCTCCTCCGCCCTTTACCGGCAGCGTCTCAGACACATTGCCTGCGATGTCTTTGGCCCAAACCGCAAGGGTCTGGTCCTTCACACCGTTCACCGGCAGGGTAAAGACAGCTTTGCCATCGTTCACCACTACCTCTGTGGAAATGCCGTCAACACTGTAGGCAAGCGAATGATTACCGCTCATGGCGTCCTCGACGGGCACCGTAACACGGATGGTGTCGTTAAAGAAATTGCCAAAGCTGAGCCAGTGAATGGCCGCCTTGACCCAGTTGTCCGCGCCCTTTTGCTGTTCAAACAGAATATCCTGTTCTTTTACTTCAGGAGCGGTCTGGTCTTTTCTCACCTCTGCGGCGCTGTCGAGCTGCGACAGATTGCCGGCCGCATCCCAGACCCTGAAGGTAACAGCATAGACGCCGTCCCCGGCGATCGGGATGTTGTTTTCACCCGTGCCGTCCCAGGGAATATTGGCTGTCTGCCACGTGTTTCCGCCATCGAGACTGTAGTTCCATTCCTTCAGGCCAAAGCTGATGACTCCCTCTGCCGGGTCGGCCGCGTGCACTTTTAGCACTCGGTCAGCCTTCCGGTTATCCCAGGCGCTGTCCACCGGGCTCGTCCCGTCGGCCTCTGTAATACTGAGATTGATGGGCGCGGCCGTATCGGTGACATGCACGCTTTTGGGTTCACTGTTTACGCTGGTGTTTCCAACCAGATCCGAAACCCGGACCACCAGACTGTCGGTATCCAGGCCACCCTTGCTGGCTATCACCCGGCTCAGGCTTGACGCCTCACTGCTGATGGAGTACTGCTCACTCCATGTTGCCCCGCCATCCAGGCTGTACTGCCAGCTGGAAAGCGGCGACGTCTTCTTTTTATCGGGGTTGGTCTGGTTTTCATTGGTCTCGTCTGGAATCACTGTCAGGGTTATATCTTTGTCGGTTCTGCCGTCACTGCCCAGCTCACCCTCGCTTGTTGTCAGCTTAAGACCCGGCTTGTCCGGCGGGGTCGCATCGTTTTTGAACTGCCATGTTGTTTCTGCGCTGTTGTCCCATGCGTCGTAGGCGGTTATCCTGAGGACAAGGTCCTCACCTTCACCTGTTATATCATCGATTGGAACATCCGCTGCCGTCTGGCCGCTGTTGTCTGCCCGGGTATAGTCCAGTGTGACCATCCGGTTGTCGGGATAGGTGACATTCACCTTGGTAATGCTGTTGGCATCCGGGTAGGCCTTGAGGACATTGCCGGAATCATCTTTAATGTCCTCTGGCTTACTGCCGCCCTCCACGGTGATGTGCGCATTGGCTGTCAGCGGCTGGTCATGATACCAGCCTGCGATGGTGGTCTCACCAGGAGTGATCTGAAGCTCTATTTTTGTCAGGTTAATATTTCCTGGGATCGTTAAATCAGGAATTCCCGTCTGCTCGATGCCGTTTCCCGCCTTATCATAAACTTTTTTTATTTTTACACGGTCCCCTGCTCCAAGGGTATTAACATCCAGTACTGCCTGGCCGGAGACATCACAGCTCATAGTCTGTGACGGTCCCTCTGCACCGTTTTTGGTAATCGTATAGTCAACACTTCCTCCGCCGCTCAGGGCATCATTAACCAAAACCTTAAGCTTTAGCCTGCCGTTGTCCATGAAAAAGCTGGCATTTGTCTGGCTGGCATCCGGTGGTGTTTTATCTACCATTACCTTCTTTTCACAAATATTTTCTGTATCCTGAAGCCCGCTGTCTTTCTGCCGGCCCCAGGCTTTAACGACATATTCTCCCTCCTCTGTAAAGTCTGCAAGCGCCACGGACTGCCCGCTCTCTGACGGAGCGATGGTTCCTGTTCGGCTGGCGTCCGCTGTGCTGTCTTTATAGGTCTGGTATTCATATTCTGTGGCCTGCCGCACACCGGCGTCGTCGCAGGACGGCACCAGCACCGTGGCGGTCTGATCCTGGTTGCTCCAGGCTTCATTCATTATACTGCCATTCTGGTCTTTTACCTCAATGGCTGGCGCGCCCGGCATTTTACGGTTGATGACCACTTTTTGCGGCGCTGTGGCCGCGGACACATTGCCTGCGTTGGTCACAAGCCTGAACTGGTAATCGGCGTTGGTCTCTGAGCTGATGACGTGCTTTTTACCCAGCGCGTCGCTCACCGAGGACCAGGTGCTGCCATGATCGGTGCTCACCTGTAAATCCTCAACACCCGAAACGGGCTCGTCATAGGTCAGCGCTGCGCAGACGTTATAGCTGGTGGCGTCCGTGTAAGACGTGTCTGCTCCATCCATGAGGGTGAAGCTTACGCCAAGGGCCGGCGCTGCGGTCTCGACCTTAAAGGTCTTTTCCACGGTCTGGGTGTTGCCCGCCCGATCCTTGGCCTCAACCGTCACCCGCTGGGCGCTGCCGCTCTGGGTGATGGTGCTGTTGTACTGCTTTGTATTCTTGCTGTCTGCCGCGTCCACGGTGTCATTGGCGACCACTGTCTCGCTGCCGTTTTGGTCCATAGCTGCCCTCACGGTTTCCAGGCCTGCGTCGCTGTCGCGGGCAGTGACGGTATAGGGCAGAACGCCCTTATACCAGCCCTTGTCGTTGGGTGCAGTCTTTGGTGTGATGCTGACCTCTGGCTTTTCAGCCTCCAGCAGTAAATTGTCAATGGTTACTGGCGCGCTCTCACGCCCGGCCAGGTCGGTGGCTGTCAGCTTTAAGCTGGTATTCAGCGGCACGCCCTGTTTTGGTGACAGCCGGAAGCTCACGCGTCCGTTGCCGTCTGCGGTTAATGTCTTCTGTGCTGCGTTGTCATTTCCCAGCTGATACGTGATTTTGTAAACGCCTGATCCCACATCATGCGCGGTCACAGAAACCTCAATGGTGTCGTTGAACAGTATGCCGCCCAGCAGCCCAAGGGTTTTTCCTCCATTTACATCCCGCACTTCAATGTCATTATCGGCAATCGCCGGGTCTTTTGTATCTACCTTGACTGTTTCTCTGGCAGTCAGATCCGAGAGATTGTCCGCAGCATCCCTGCTTCTTGTCATGAAATTGAATACACCCTCCCCGTCAAGGGGGATGCAGCCGCCTTCCTTCCACTCCGCAGGAGCGGCAGCTGTCTGCAGGCTTCTCAGGAATTGACCGCTGCTGGCAGCCTGAACAGATGAATTGGATAACTGATATTCTGTTTTCACAGCGCTTCGCTGCTCATCGTCAATATCCAGCCCGGCGCCTGCAAAGCCATTCTCTCTGACGCTTATTTGCGGCCTTGTAATATACCAGCCGTTTTCGCCGTCCGGGTTTTCAATGTTTTTGGCCAGCACGGGCGCCTTAGGCTTTTCACCATCAATAAATGCCGATTCCGATACGATACCGGACTCATTTCCAGTTCCTGAAACCGCTTTAAATTCATAGGTCTGTCCTGCTCCTGGGGTTGTCTTCCGAATAGTCAGACTATTGCCCGCCATTTTTTTCCACGGATCACCACCCCCCTCACGGTAGTAATAATCAATTCCTGAAGGTGGTGCAGCGCTAAGGAGCTTTGGTGTAAAGACAACATCCTTGCTCCATTTCACACCGTCAACAAGATCAGAGTTAACCTCAATGTCAATTTTTGCTTCTGTATCATCCTTCCACACCTCAAAGGTCTTCTCATCGCTGGCAATGCCGGCATTGTTGACGGACCGGACCTTCACGAGGGCTTTTCCATTATCGGTCACATCATATTTTACATTCTTCCACAGGTGGTCAATACCCGGATTAATCCGGTCTGCCTCGGTAAAGTCTACCCAGGTGTTACCGCCTGCATCGTAGTACTGATATTTTTCAAAACCGGATACAGTGTTTTCACCGCCGTTAACCTGCAGGGAAAAGCTTTCCTTTGCCCATTTCTTCTGGGACTTGTTACCGGCCTCGGTGATGGACACGCTGGGCTTTTCGCTGTCCGCGCAGATTCTGGCGCTGACGGTTTTTTTCTGACCCGCGTTGTTTTCAACCTCTGCCTCAATGGCTCCCTTAAAATTCTCAATTTCCACTGGCCCTGTATAACGGGTCATCTCGCCATAGCGCAGCTTTGTGCCTGCATCGGGGACCAGTTTGAATTTCAAGCTGTTTTCCTTAATGCCTACCCGGTCATCCTTTGCGGTGATGGCCGCGTTAACGCTGCCCGCGTAAACCGGTGTATTGCCTTCCGCCAGCGTCTTGACCACTGTATTGTCAAAGCTGATTTCCAGCACAGGTAAATTATCGGCCTTAGCGTATTTAAAAACCTGCTTGGCCAACGGCGATGTGTTTCCCGCTTCATCCTGGGTGTAGGCCTCTATGATCCACGTGCCGCTTTCTTTAATGAGTGCGCCAACGCTGGCCTCTGTGCCTGCTGCTGTGATATAGTCCGGAACGCTCACTGCGCCGTTATTGTAGACACGGTAATAGAGGGTTCTGGGGCTGGCTTCTCCTGTCTCAGTCGTTTTGTCCTTAATTTTAAGGGTGTCCAGCACACTGTCGTCGTACCATGTACCATTGTCCAGATTGTGCTCTGTGCCATCCTTGTATAAAGACATTGCAGGCTGTTCTGGCGCTTTCTGGTCAAGGGCAATTTTATAGATTCCACTCTCCTTCGTCTGTTTTGATTTATTTTCTGATTTAAACCGATAGGTTGTAATGCCGTCCTCTGTGACGGTGATGGTCTTATGGGTTTTATCATAAACAGTATACGCTTCCTGACTCTTTTGGCCAGACAACTTGACGCCGTCGGTGGAGACCTCAAGGGTCACTGGCTGGCTGCTCCATACCAGCTGTGCGTCAGCGCCTTCACTGAATCTGCCATTGGCCTCTACAGAAAGTGATGGCGGGGTTTTTTGAATATTAACGTTCACCATGCTCTCAGGGCTTTCATGACCAGCCTGTGAGACCACCTTAAAGCAGACATTGAAACTGCCATCATTGCTTCCGTCGATGTTAGCGGTAATCGCAACACCACTGCCGCTATAATCCTGCCAGTCTTCCTTTAACACACCGTCCTTGTAGACAGCGTACTTTATACCCGTTGCTCCGTCATAGCCGGAAAGGGGCGCGGTTGGGTCATTCGTGGCCGCGGTGATGGTGACCTCTTTATCGGTCCATCCTCCGTCATAGGCTGTGCCGCCTGCTGTTGCTGTAAGCACAGGCGCCTTGGGCGTCATGGTGTCCACAATAAATTTGCTGGCGGCAGTGGCGCTCTGGCCCGCGCCGTCTGTGGCCGTAAACTCAAAATCATATTTACCATCCTCAATTACAAGAGGACTGGTGTAAGGCTTGACTGCGCCTCCGCTTGTCAGCTTATAGGTCTGGCTTTTCAGGCCGCTGGCAATGCTGCCGCTTACGCCGTCGATTAAGCCTGTCTGAGGATCATCTGAAGCGGTCACGCTCAGGGTTGGCTGCTGGCTGTAAACTGCGTAGTTGTCGCTGTTTGTCAGGGCGCTGGCAATATCCATCACTGGCATTTCAGCTGTTGGGCTTTTTTTGTCTATCTTAATGCTGACTGCTGTAGTCTCAGACACGGTTTTGCTGTCTGTTCTTCCGTTAATGGCTGCCCGGAACATAAAGTTCTGGCTGGTGGGTTTATCAAAGGTCAGTATCTGGGTTGTACCGCTGACAGCTGAGGCAGTGAAGACACTGTTATTATCGCCCACGCTGATATCACGCCAGGTCGTTCCATTGTCAACAGAATACTGATATTTACTGAAGTTTCCTGACAGCGAATTGCCACGGCTGTCTGTTTTAATATATTCCAGACTTACGCTCACATTATCTTTTGACCAGTCCCCGTCATAGGGCAGGCTGTTTTTGGTGGCAGTGGCCTTGACCCGGGGCAGGGTTGAATTGATTATTATCCCGTCGGTACTCAGCTCTGTGGCGTTTCCGGCCCTGTCCGTCGCCGTAGCGCGGACATAGCCCTGAAAGTCCGGTGTGACGCTGAAGGTCACTTTTTCTTTTCCACTGACACGCTTGGTCTCGACAGGGGTTCCCCCGTTCGCGCTTGGGTCTGTATTAGCTTGATCTGTCTTATAGACCGTATACTCAATGCTGTCAATACCACTGACGTCATCGCCCGCCTCCAGCACCACATCGGTTGTTTTATCAAAGAACAGGCCAAAGGTAAGGCTGTGCAGCAGCTCGGTAAAGGTGTTGTTCTCAACACTGGCGCTAAAGGGCGCCGGACCGCGGGTATCCACCATAATGGTCTCTTTAACCATTCCCGAAGTGTTTTGCCCTGTCCCGTTAACCCTGGTGGCCGCATCCTTTGACCAGGTCTCCAGCGTGTACACGCCGTCCGCCGCAATCTCAGGATCTTTATTGGACATATAATTGGTGCCCGCAAAGCTGTTGGCTGTGGTGGCACAGGTGTTAATGCTGCCATTGTTCTGTTTTCCGACAAAACCAGCTGCCTGCTCCGTTGGTATGATCGCTCCTGGCGCTGCGTAGCAATTCACGATGCTGCCGGCGTTTTCGCCCACTGCGCCGCCCATGACAGGCGCGCCGCTGACATCGGCCGTCGTTTTGGAGTCATTGAACCCACCGGCATTGCTGCCCGTCAGTCCTCCCGCAGCCACACTGCCCGTTACCGCGCCGCTGTTGATGGTGTTTCGGACACTGGCGTCTTTTTCTACCACCCCGGCGATACCGCCAGCTGTTTTTCCGCTGACAGCACCGGTGCTCTCACAGCTGCTTATGCTGCCCGACTGTATTTTACCCGCGACACCGCCCACATTGGCGCTCTCCGCCGCAGTAACTGTCATGGCGTTTTCGCAGTCTGACAGCGCTTTGGCGCTGTACAGGCCCACGATCCCCCCTACACTGTCAAGGCTGTTTGCAGCAGTCAGGGTTCCACTGGTTTTACATCTTGTCAGGCTGCCGGACGCTGTGCCCGCAATTCCGCCGATATGGCCGGACGCGCTGGCAGCTGTGGCTGTAAGAGTGCCGCTGTACTCACAATTCTGTATGGCGCCGCTGGACTGGCCGGCAATGCCGCCCAGATTGGCGCTGGACGAGCTGATATTTCCTGCAACCTTACAATCCTGAATGGTGCCTGTGTTGGTTGGGGTGATCCCACTGTCTGTTAAAAGTCCTGTGGTATTCAAGGTGCAATAGGAAATACTGCCTGAGTTGCTCACCCCTACCAGGGGCCTGGTTGTCGCTGTGCTGCTGCAATGCGTGATCTGTCCAGCGTTGGCGCCGCTGACCAGCTGGCCGCCGCTGATGTTAAAATTCATGAGGCGCGCCGTCTCTGATGTATTGGTGAACAGCGCTTTTCCAGCAGCCGCACCACTGAGGGTAATTTTATAGCTGCCGCCGTCAAAGCTGCCCGCAAAATTGCTGATCCCGCTGAAGGACCCATCTGTAATTGCAATGTTGTCGCCCAGAACATAGACGCCATTCTTATCCGCAGGGTAAGAGGGATCGGTACCGATTGCCTTAAGCTGCTCCTCGGTACGGATAATGGCCGTTACCGCCTGGGGCTCCCCTGTGGTGGTGGTAAACTGTGAGGTTGGCTTTTGGGCAAGGCTTACCATCGTATTGACTAACAGCTTCTCCTCCTCGGTTGTCGCATAGCCTGTGGTATGCCCCACCTGGGACATACCGACGTTTCCGTTGGTGGTCAGGTAAAAATTGCTTGTTCCTTTCTCACCTTTATACTCCTTTAGCTCATTGTCCAGAAGCTGGCCAGTCGCATCGTCCGCAAACTGAACCCATATGTCTCCCTTTGCAAACTGGTATTGATTATGCGTTTGTTTTATAGGGATTTTATCCGAAATTAAAAACGGAAAGGTTGTGATTTTTCCGGATTTTACCACCCTGGCTGTTGTTGTTACTCTGCTCGTATATGGACCGAAATTCGGATCATTGGCCTTAGTGTCAAGATCGAAGGCTGGCGTAATGTTTGCCAGGCCCTGCATGGCCCTTGTTATATTCGGCATTCCATTTGAAAGCGCGTCATGGCCTACCAGAAACCCATTTCCGGCATTCATATAATTCTGCAAAACGCCCAGTGTCCCTGTGGCAATATCCTGGCCTCCATTGGAGTCCGCGGCTCCCACATAGATAAGGTCATAGGCAAAGCTTGAGCCGCCGTTTTTCAATACGCTGTCGGCATTGGCGTTAAAATCGCTGATTGGCGCCTGGGTAATATCCAGTGTAATCACCTCGCCATTGCCTGCCTTAACCTCAAACTGAGCAGTGCTTGAAGCCGCGTTTCCTTTTTTTACTGTCATCTGACTTTCCGCACCCGCCAGCTCGCACATCCATTTGATTAAGACCTTGCCCTTATCCCCAGGATAAAGGTTAAGGACCTTTATATTCGGCTTATTCAGCTTATTGCTCTCCTTAAGGTCTGGCGCCTTGTAAGCGCGCGCGCCCTCGGCCATAACGGCAGGGTCCGCGGGACCGGGGCCCGCCGTGGCAGCCAGCTGATCCTTTTGGTTGTTTTGGTCCCTGAAAATCCCCGGAGCTGCCCCAATCCCCGGTGACGTGCCATCCTGATTAAAAGAGCTGTTCAGAATAGACTGTCCTTTGGTAGCCGTCTGTGCCTTGCTGCTGTCATTTCCGGTATAAAGCTTATAAAAAATACTTTCAAGGGCTTTCTGCGTGTCTGTAGGACTGTCTGGAATTGTAATGGTGGGCCAGGCGCCCTTATACCAGCCGTTATTGCCGTCTGGCGCTTCTGTCCCGCCACTGTTTTTTATACTGACAGCCGGCTTGTCTGGATTTGTCCTGTCAACCTTGACGTTGATCTCCGCCGACACTCCCTCTAATCCGGTTTCATTGACTGCTTTAAACCGAAGGGAAGCGTCCGCTTCATCAGGATAGGTGTAGCCCACAGTTTTTTCTGTAGGCGTTTCATTGATTGCCGTCCACGTATCGGGCTCCGGTGTGCCGCTTTTCCAGCTCCTGTAATAATAGCGTACGCCGGACAGGGTGTGTGTTTTGCCAGCATCCGCCGGGTTTACGGCTTGCCTGGTATTTTTAATGGTCAGTCCCGGGGACTCGTTATACCATTTCCCGCTTTCTCTTCCATCTGTAAAAACCGTCTCGATCTCAGGCGTTACATTATCTATTTTATAATTTTTTTCAATGGCGTCCGCCGCGTTGCCGCTATTGTCCTCAGCATCCAGAGTGAATTTTTTCCCTGTTCCTTTGTTAACGGAAGGTTCGTTGGAATGATAGGTAAAGGTAACTTCGGAATAAATACCGGAAGGTTCCTTTTTATAGGCTAAATTTTCAATACCCAGCGCTTTCCATTCTTCAGGGGTTTTTCCCTCAATCTCAGCAGCGAGAACCGTCACGTCATTGTCCGCCAGGACATGTATGAATTTAATTCCCGACTCTAAGTCGCTCACTTTCACGTTAAAAGTCACGTCGGTCTGCCATTGGCTCAGGTCCTCATTGGCGGTGACCTCGGTCATTGGCTTTTTATCATCCAGATAAAAGCTGGAACTATGGCTGTATTCACATCCATCCTCCGCGGGCGTCATGACCAGTCCGGCCTTATCTGTCACACGGATAAAAACATTGCCTTTAAATTCCGGCGCGAATACTGGCTTATGGTCCTGATCGTAAAGCTGCCAGACGCCGTCTGCCGCAGGGGCTGTCTGGTCGATATCGCCGCAGATCTGGTATTCGATTTTATCAACGCCGGACGCTGTATCCTGGGCATTGATCTCCAGCTCGCCCTGCTGGTTAGCGTACCAGAAATAACGGGTTCCTGTTCCGGAAATCATTTCATCGGTCCAGGAACGCAGTTCTTTTTTATTGTCCGCGGCTATGATAAACTGGCTTGGATTCAGTACGGGTTTGGTTCGGTCAACCCGATAGGTATATATTTTAGCAACACTGCCCCGGCCGGAGTCTGTCTCGCTGTAAATCTTAAACTTGTAGATTCCTTCCTTATCGCAGGGGATCTCTGCTTTTGATGGCGCTGCTCCAACCGCTGTGGAAATTTGACTGTTCGCCACCACCTCTATCTGGCTTTCATCAGCGTCCTCTGCAGGCTGGTAGGTTACTTCATATTTTCCGGTTATCCTGCTCTCGCCATTGTTGGACAAAGACATCCCTATTTTGAGAGTGCGGCCAGCGTCTGTAAACCATCCGCTGGCGCCCGGCTCAGTCACCACGTCTGAGTTGTCTGTCTTCAGTACATCCTGCGGCGTCAGCGCGACAATATCCAGCGGACTTCTGTCAATCAGTATTTTTTTCTGGTAGGTGTCATTACATACCGCTGCCTCTGTAGCCGCTTTAAACTCGTACTGCCAGTTTCCATCTTCAGTAACTGTATAGTTTAAAGTCTCCGTAGGATTTAAAGCATCCTGATTGATCTTGACCCACTGAGCGTCATTGATATCATTGTTCCGCTTGGCGCGGCGGTAATAATAATTAACCTTATTTACAATATCATTGGTTTTGTCGGTGTCGGTGTTGTTGGTAAGCTGCAGGGTCACGGTCACGTCCTGGTCGCACCATTTGTCAAATCCATAAATATCGCCATCCACCGGCGCTGCCCACTGGGTATCGATGACTGGTGCAGCCGCTTCAATGCAAAGCACATCACTGGTGCTGGTAAAGCTGTTTCCAGCCTTATCCGTCAGAACAATATTTACTGCGTAGTCGCCCGTCTGGTTACAGGTAAGGATCACGCTGTCCTGCACTGGTCCCTGTCCTCCTGGTGCGCCAGATACCACCTTGCTTGCCAGCAGCTCATTATTGTCTGCTCTAAAAATTTCGGCCTTGGCGATACCAGATTTCTCTGCCAGGGTATCTTCATAGTTTATTTTCAAATCGACCTTATGATAGATGCTTCCCGCAGTATAGCCAGCGGGAACAGACTCGACGCTTCCACTGTCGGTCTGTCCCTTGTACCCTGTGTACTCAATGGACTGGATCATCGGCTGATGCTCCTCAAGCATGACTTTGTAAGATACTGTCACGTTTTTCCCATTAACGCTGGCGGCGTGAATATAAAGGGTTCCGTCAAAAGCTTCCTCTAAATTCATGGTAATGCTGTGGGGGTTCTGCTGATCCTCAAAATCAGTAGTTGCCCAGCTTACACTGGCCTCGTCGGCTCCAACCGGCACAAATTTATATTCCATACGGCTGACATACAGGCTGTTATCATTCATGGCCGCCTTTGCGTCAAAACGAATGTGCCGTTTGGCGAACATGCTGTACCCATCACTGCTGCCGCCCGTTAAAATGGTTGGCTCCTCGTCATTATCCTTTTGGGCAGTAACCTCAATATTAATGTCACTCTTATTAATTTTAATGTACTCTGTGGTTATGGATGAGGAATGGCCCTTTTTATCTTCCATACTGGCTGTGAGGGTTGTGGTGAGCTGCTTGCCTTTTTCCACATGCAGCTTAACCGTGTAATTGCCGGCGCCATCCTGCGTATACGCCTGCTCGTTACCATTGGCATCCTTGATGGTCACTGCCTGCATACCGCTGATCTCATGGCCCTCCTGGTCGACTGTGTAAGGCGTGCTGTCGCAAAGGGTGTCATAATTGCCGCCCTTTGTAAAATCATTGATGTTAAAAGTGACCGTGACGTCCTGATCGGTCCACGCGCCAGTTTTATAATCCTTGCCTTCTTCATCGGTATAGGTAATGGTATTGCATACTGGCGCTTCTCTGTCCGCAATGGGGTTAACGATCATTCTGGCGTTGAACGGGTTGGCCTTTACGTCCGCCGGAGAACTGTCCACTCTGCCAAGATGGTAATCCCTGTTTTTTTCCTCAAATTCAATGTTATAGGTACCTGGCAGCTTGACGCTTTCTTCGCCTACCACTGCACCCTTGTCATTTTTATAGATGTAATCCCAGTCACGTCCTCTCTGCGTTTCCTTCCAGGCGCAGTTGACCGTGGCCTTCTGTACGCTGCCGTCATAGGTTCTGACATAATCACTTACTCTAAAGTTCAAAACCCCACGGGTATTGATCTCGGGGTGAATACCGCCGTTTCGCCAGTAATTGAGAAGCCTGTCACCCTTAACCACGTAGTCGTTAAACTGGTCGGTGACAGGGTTCCAGCTATACGCAGGTATCTCCGTACTGCCGGGGGTGATGTTATTCTGCTTATAAAAATCAAACGGGCTTTTACTGCTGTAAACATTCACGAGCCTGGGACGGTATTTTTCTTCCAGCGATGTATTCGGGTAGACAGTCCCTGTTTTCGCGAAATTTTTAAAAAGATTACCGCCCATACACTGGAGCCAGGGAATGGTATGAGAATTGGCAATAGTCCCTGTAAAACGAACAGAATAGCCGTCTCCCACAGTGCCGCAGGCCACAATTCCCCCGCCTAAAAGATACCGGTAAACATTTATCTTTTCCTTTATCCATACGAAAGCCATTTGATACTCGCCGCTGGCAAAATCATTATTATAAATCGAGTTGCCTTCAGTATAGCAGTTCTCAATGGTTGCGTTTTCCCCCGCGGCTGCCATCTGCGCGCCGGCGGCGATAGCCACATTCGTCCCGGAAACCTTAGGTACCGAAACATCGCCGGAGCTTATTCTGCGCACATTCAAATTTACAATGGTGGCGTCCTTTAAAAACCCAAAGAGGGCACATCCGTAGGCGGTTACCTGACCGCCATTTTTATTATAGGCTGGGATAGGCACATATGCTGTTTCCAGTATATTGCTTGTATTAACACGTTCGCCTCTGATTCTGTAACCGTCACCATCCAGCGTTCCCATAAAGGGACGGCCAAGCTGGCCAATGGGAACACCGTCTGTAAACAGGTCGGTTCCCTGGGCAGGTCTTAAACGCCAGTACTTGCCCTTGCTTGCTGTGCCCTCATATTTGTGCAGGTTCCACAGCTGCTGGTTGGTTGCGATGATATAAGGGTCGCGCTCGGTGCCGCTGCCTTCCTCAAAATCGGCGTTCGTGCGGATCATGGCCGCGGGCGTGGCGATGGCCGCCTCACTAGTGCGGGCCACCATACGGTAGCTCACTGGCGCACTGGCGGTTTCTGAGTCAACGTCCACAGCCAGCTCTGTGCCGGTCGCGCCCGCGATATCGGTCCAGCCCTCATTATCTGGCTCGATGGGGCGTGTTTTTGCTTCTGCAATACCTTTTGCCTTATTCTGCACTGCCTCGGCAGCTTCGGGGCTTTCCTCACCGGTAATGCCGGTTAAATCAATGGATTCCGCTGCCTCCAGGCTGCTTTTTTTCTGTTCCAGAGCTTCGTCGGTGCTCTGCGCCTCTACGCCGGCATCGCCGCCGTTTTTAGCCTGCCACTGATAGGTAACGCCAGCAGGATCCTGGGCCTCAATATGGGCGGACAGCACCACGCTCTCCCCGATCTCTGCGTCCTTTGACTCTGGCGCTTCCACCACCCTGAGTGGGTTGGCGACTTCCATGATGCCAGACTCCTCCGGGAGGCTTTCAGGTTCTTTTTCCTCCGGTGTTTCGGCAGCTTTTTGGACTTTCTCTGCCGCCTGCTCTTCTGATGTTTTCTCCAGAGTCTCTGCCGCTTCAGCCGTTTCCTTGCCCGTTTCATGGTCAAGTGGTTTTTCCTGCTCTCCACTGCCTGCATCCGTAACGGCTTCCTGTGGGGTTGAAGGTACAGGCTCTTCCTGTTTCTCCTGGATATTCTCATTCATGGCTTCGGAGGCCGCACTCAGACGCGCGCTGCCAGACGCCAGAACGTTGGCCGGAACCGACCCAAACACCAAAGAACTGATTAAAAGCATGGCCGTTGCTTTTTTAATACGCTGAATCCATTTTTCGTTCCTTTTCATCTTAACTCACACTTTCCTTATTAATCCTATTTTAATCTTTCATTTCATTAAAGTTGTTTTTGAACAGATACATATAGTTTTAATCATAGTGCCTTTTACGCACCTTTTCAATAGTCCGGTATCCAATGACCATTCAGAGGTACGATAAAACCAAAGGCCGCCTCATGAGGCGGCCTTTGGTTTTATGTGTTATTCTTTGGATAATTGTCTGGAATAGTAGATGGTCAGATGATCGAACACCTCAGCATAGCGCTTAACCGGAATGGGCAGCTGGATATTCCCCTCCATGTTTACCTGATACCGGTGGCAGTCGATTACATAGTCCATATTAACAATATAACTGCGGTGGATGCGCAGAAAATTTTCCGGCAGCTCTTTTTCAATATCGCTGATCATCTCCTTGATCTCAAAGCTGCGCTTCAGGCATTTTACCTGGCATTTCCGGTGCTGAGCCTCAATATAGAGTACGCTGTTCAGATTAACATAGTGATCGCCGCGGGCCGCGTCCTTGAATTTTACACGCTGGGGCCTTTCCCGGTTTTGCCTGATCTTTTTGTTAACCAGCTCATAGGCTTTCTTGCCGATGGCAAAGGGGAAATCCTCGTTTTTTCCAAGCAGGTTATCCGCCGGGTTGGACACATGCATGAAAATGACCTTTAAACCGCCGCGCTCCTTGCGGTAGATGAAAGTACACCGTTGGTCCTGAAGAAAAAAATAGTGGTTTATGCCCATATTGGATACTGTGTAGTGCCCATAAACGGTAGCTGTCTGCCCATCCTCACAGAGCAGACTGTAATGCTCATTGGTCACAATAAAAGGGATCCCTTGTTCAATCCTCAAAATCTCCCGCACATTCTCAACCCCCGTTACATACTGGCTTCCAAGAGGGCCAATCCACACAACGTTTTCATCCATGTACTTAATAATCTCGTCCAATTTTCTGTCATAGTGCAGACGAATAATATCTCTTGTCAAATTTACTGCGTTTTTCATGGTTCTGTGCTCCTGTCCTCTCCGTCAAAAACAGCGACGTTCCTGTTTTTGGGCGCGCGGAACCAAGCCTACAGACAATATCGTTTTTAACAGTAATAATGTTCTCATCCATACTCTCCTTTTAATGATTCATTATTCTACCTTTTACGTTAAGTTAGGAACTTAACATCAAAACTGTCTAAAAAGCCTATTGTAATTTTCTAAAATACGCAGTAAATATAAAATTCCAAGTTGTTTGTAAAGTTATTTTGTTTATACTTGTTATTTTTATTTTAATATGCTACCCTTATTAATAGTTTTACTTTTACTTTTTACGTTAAGTTCCTAACTTAACGTCATATTTCTTTTCTTTAAAAGCATTTGGCTATTTTTTCCATTTCCAGCCGCTTCTGCTCGGTCACGCTGTGGCCATAGGTGTTCAGGGTAAAGGCCACGCTGCTGTGCCCCAGCAGTTCGGACAAGGTATGGATACTGGCGCCCAGCTCCAGGGCTCGGGTGGCAAAGCTGTGGCGCAGGCTGTGGAAGGTGACGCCGGGCCGCAGCCCCAGCTCTTTTTTCACGGCCTGAAACCGGCGCTGGAGGGTGCGGGCGTCGTAGGCCCTGCCCTGCCGGTTGGCGATCAGGGGCTTTTCTTTATTGGGGTTTCCCATATTTTTCAGATAGTGCGCCAGCGCGTTTTTGAGCGCGGGATGCAGGGGGATGCTGCGGCAGCTTTTCTGCGTTTTGGGGGTCTGCTCCCTCACCGGATAGGTGTTTGTTTTGGGATCGTAGATACGCTGGCGGTTGGCCCGCACATGCAGCACACTGGCCCTGAGATCAACATCCTTTACCCTCAGGCCCAGCACCTCCCCCAGCCGCAGGCCAGTGGACATGGCCAGCAGAATGCCCATATCCACTGGCTTCTGGCTGTGCCTCAGTTTTTCGCTCAGAGCCTTGTGCTCCTGAAAATCCGGAACCTCCTTTTCACGCCATTCCACCGCTGTTTTCGGGGTTTTGATACACACCGTGTAGCCTTTCTGCTTCGCCCTTTTGAGGAGGGGGCGCAGATAGGATAAAATATCCCGCACGGTTTTATCTGCGAGGCTTTCACACAGCTGCTTTTTAAAGGCTCTCTGCTTTTTAGCTGTAATTTCGGCCAGATATAAATGGCCCAAAAAAGGGCGTATATGGACCCGCTCGTAGCTCTTATAGGTTTTAAGGCTGCTGCCCTTAACGCCGGCCTCCTGCTCCCCGAGCCAGGTCTCTAAAGTGATGTCTGTCTTCACTGTAAAACTCCTTTATTCTGCTTTTCTCAGCTTCTATTGTACACCCGGATTATTATAATCTGTTTGATTTTCAAACACAAAAAACCCCCGGCTTAAAAACCGGGGGCGCTTGAAAGGAAAAGTATTGGGGGAGATTAGGTATTTCGCTTAATCTAAGTAAGAGGTATGTGTGTTCAGAACTATTTATACCCCTGGGCGGGGAGTTTAAACATACGCTCTTCTTTTTAGTCTCTTTTAGGCATGTCTTAAGGATTTTTGCATAACAGACGCAGATGTGGTATAATTAAAAAGTAATTAGAAGTCTAACGTTTTTCTCAGAGCACGGTACTACCCCTATCTTTTTTAGTAGACCGCAGCCATCTGAGACAAACCTGTTAGATTTTTATTGATGTCCAGCGCTGGCTGGTCTTTTTTTATGCCTGAAATAAAAAAAGCCTCCGGCTCTTGACCGGAGGCTGCTAAAAGGGAGAGTAAAATTTGGGGGAGATGTAAATTAAATTTGAGGTATGTTGTTCAGAACTATTTATATCCAATACAAAAGCATTTAAACATAAAGCCACTCTGGAGAGTGGCTTTATGGGGGTCCCGCAGGGAGACTGAGCTAAATGAAAAGAGGTTACCATACAAATTATAGGAGATTTGTATATGCTGACAAGAATATTTATACCCTTTTAAGGTAATTTTAAACCATCTTATAGCAGTTAAAAAAAATTTCTTTTGGATATATTTATAAAAAAAACAAGGAGGCCTGTACATGAAACGATTAGCAGCCATTAAAGATTACATCATTGAACAAACCTTACACAAAACCTTTAATCCCAAAGGACAGTTAACGCTTTATTTTTCCAACTGTTGTTTACCGGACGAAATTGTCCTCGCGGCCAGGGAGCTTGGCTACACCATTCACTTGAAATCGGAACAGGCCAGTGCCTGGATAGTGGAAGAACCGCCAACAAAAAAATAAGCCGGATTTTAAATCCGGCTTAAAGCTTTTTACAGCGTTTTATTTAGATAACAGATACGTTTGAAGCCTGAAGGCCGCGAGCGCCCTGTTCGATATCAAAGCTTACCTTGTCGCCTTCATTTAAAGTCTTGAAGCCGCCGCCCATGATTGAGGAAAAATGAACGAATACGTCATCGCCTTCTTCTCTTGAAATAAAACCAAAACCTTTGTCACTGTTAAACCATTTTACTGTACCATTATTCATTAATTGGTACCTCCTAAGATATTATATTATATTTGCAATCGTAGAATAAAAAAACACATATTTTTGCAAACCCTCTTGTCACCAAGCTTACATTGAACTTAAGTAGACAAAAACGACTTGCAAAAATATGTGAAATCAATTGATACTCTCTTAAATACACTCTTAGTATACCTGAATAAATATGCTTTGTCAAATTTTCTTTATAAGTCTGCAGAATCTCTTAAGAAAGCTCCAATCTCAAGCTGGAAATGCCTGAGCAAAATAAAAGCTGCATCGGCTCTTGTGGCGCAGTGCAGCTTTTATAAATTCAGGCTTCGCGTATTATTTTGCGACGGCCTTGTACCAGGTCTCGCCGTTGATCACACCGCGTGATGGGTAGTTTACCCAGCCGGTGATTTTATCGGTGCGGTAAGGGAAGTAGGTTTTCATGATGGCCAGGGCAATACCTGGGGCTTCCTGAGCGTTCATTTTCTGGATATCCTTGAAGGCTGCGCTGTACTCGTCGTAGTTTTTGGATTTCATCATTCCTGAGTAGGCGTCCAGATAGGCCGGGTCGGCGTAGGTTCCAAAATGCTGGTTGCTGGTCATGGTAATATCGGCAATGTAGCTGGCAATGCCTGTCCAGCTGGCAATGCCGACGGTGGTCATGCCCAGATAGATCTCATACGCGCTGTTGGTTCTCAGCTGTTTGGTATAGTCGGGGTTTGAAATGGTCTGCTCGTCAACGGATACCCGTATTCCTGCTTCTGCCAGGTTGGTCTGGATCATCTCTGCGATACGCTTATAGATTTCGGTTGATCCCTGGAGGGCGATTTTTACGTTCATGGGACTGCCGTCTGGAAGCTCGCGCATGCCGTCGCCATCTTTATCCACAAAGCCTGCCTGGTCCAGCAGCTCGGCCGCTTTTTTGAGATCCCGTTTGTTTTCCGGGAGGCTGCTGTCATAGCCCAGGCACGCCGGAGATACAGCGCCTTCATTGGCGATCTGGCCGTGGCCGCCGCCAATGGACTGCGCAAGAAGTTCATAATCCAGGGCATAACGCACGGCCTTTCTGAAATTAAGGTCATTTGTCGGGTATTGATTGAACCCGAAAACGATCTGATAGGTGGCGGAATTCAGGCTTTCTCCCGGGTCGATATTGGGGTCGCTTTCGATGGTTGGCAGCAACGTGGTGTCCAGTGAGGAGGAGTAGCCGTACATGACGTCGATCTCCCCGGACTGCATTGCCATGATCAGGGAGGACTGGTTATCAAAGCTCTTCAGCTCAACTTTATCCACGGTGATCTCTCCCAGCGGGTAATCGCTCACTGCTTCATAATAGGAGGTCTGGGCATCCGCGTCGGCTGAAACGAATTTATAGGGTCCGCAGCCAACTGCGGCGTTGGGCTCTGTATACTTTTTGGACTCTGTGACGTTTTCCCAGATATGTTTTGGTAAAATGTAGTAAGACAGGGTTGCCTCATTCATAAACGCAAAGGCTTCGTCCTCGTCAAAATTCAGACGGATACTGGTATCGTCAATCTGGTCGACAGAAGTGATCTTTAAGAACCAGGTCATGTTCTGCTGTTTGTAGTAGTCGAAGGTGAACAGCACATCTTCAATGGTCACGGGCTCGCCGTCATGCCATTTCAGGCTGCCCAGCGGGTCGAAATGGAGGGTAACCTGCCTGTTATCATCGCTGATCTCCCATTTTTTGAAAAAGCAGCCGTCTCCGGTCAGCTTTCCTTCCTCATCAAAACGCCACAAATTCAGCTGCGAAAAGGAATGGTAGTTGAGACGGCCATAGGCACTCTCGCTGTTCATGGCGCTGTAGCCATCGTTTTTGTAGGTTGTCCCGATGCGCAGCACCTCTACATGCCCTGATCCGTTTCCCTGATGCTCCCCGCTGGAATTTCCACAGCCCGAAAGGGGCAGCACCATCATCACGGCCGCTAAACAGGCCGCAATCACTCTTTTAATTTTCATTTCTTTTTACTCCTTTGTAAATGGTTATTTTAAACAACAGCCGGATTGAGCTGTTGGTCTTTAACAATGACGCCCTCTTCAATGGTATATATCTTATCTGACACATAACGGCAGAGGGCTACGTCATGGGTAATAAAAAGATAGGACAGCTTTCTTTTTTTCTGCAGCGCGAGCAGCATCCGCATGACCTGCGCCTGCGAGATCACATCCAGCATGGACGTGGGCTCATCCAGTATGAGGATGTCGGGCTCTGGCAAAAGCGCCCTTGCAATGGCAAGGCGCTGGAGCTCACCTCCTGAAAGCTGTGCCGGCACCCGCTTCAGCTGCTCTGGATAAATACCAAATTGCCCGGCCATTTCACGCCGCGCTTCTGTGTTGTACGCTTTGCCGCAGAGCTTATAAACTTCTTCCATACTTTTATCCAGTGAAAGTCTGGGATTAAAGGACACCTCTGGGTGCTGGAAGATCATCTGGATACGCTTCCGCCTTTTTTCCCTGGCGGGCAGGGCCTGAAAGGGCTCATCATTATAGAGCACTTTTCCCTGTGCTGGTCGGAGCAGACCGGCGGCGATCTGTCCCAGTGTTGATTTTCCGCTTCCACTTGTTCCTAAAAGACCCACAATCTGGCTGTCTTCCAGTGTGATTGAAACATCCTTCAGGACAAAATCCTCCTGCTGGGGATAGCGGTGTGATACGTGGTCAATTTTAAGCCCCATAGAGATGACACCTCACATTATGCTGTTCTACTCTGACCATCTCCGGCGTTTCAAAGCATTTTCCGCTGGCCTGTGGACAACGGTTCGCAAAGGCGCAGGCGAAGCGTTTGTCAATGGAAGGCGCATAGCCGCCCGGGCAGTTTAATCCGTTTTCCGGCAGCGCTTCCAGCAGCATTTTACTGTAGGGATGCTTTGGTTTTTTAAAAAACGCTTTGGCGGGGGCCACCTCAACGGTTTTTCCGCCATACATGACACAGACGGTATCGGCGATTCTGCTGGCAAAACGAATGTCATGGCTGACGCACAGCAATGTGCGGTCATCCATTGACAGCAAAAGCTTTTCCACCTCTGCGATCCTTTTTTCATCCAGGCCCTTTGTGGGCTCATCTGCCAAAAGGATTCTGGCGCCTCCGGCTGCGCCCATTGCCATGAGGGCGCGCTGGCGCATGCCGCCGCTCAGGGTATGAGGGTATGCCCTTGCCAGTTTATCGGCTGGCGTCAGGCCCAGCCTTTCCATCCACGCTTTTGCCTTTTGAAGGGCTTCGTCTTTTTTGAGGCCGCTGTGTTCAACAAGGGGTTCGGACACCTGCTCCCCGACGGTCATCAGCGGGTTCATCCCGTTTCCGCTTCCCTGCGGAATATACCCGATGACCTTTCCTCTTATTTTGCGCAGCTCACGCTCTCTGAGGCCCAGCACCTCGGTCCCGCCGATTTTTATGCTTCCCCGAACTGCGGCGTCACTCGGCAAAATGCCTAATATAGCCGCCAGCGTCACACTTTTGCCGCTGCCGGATTCGCCCAGAATAATGGTGCGTCCTCCCTCTGGCACGGTAAGGCTCATATCCTCCACCACTGGCGGCTGTCTGTTAAATTGTATGGTCAAATTTTTGATCTCAATCATTGTATCACCTGATACTCCTCACTTTTTCCCTGGCTCTTGGTTCCCAGCCCATAATAGCCGATCAGCACAAAGGCAAAGATGCAGAGGCTGATGCAGATGATTGGCGGCACGTACCACCAGGTGTAGCCCGCCACGACACCGTTTTTATGGAAGGCGTAGTATAAAATGGAGCCCCAGCTTTTCTGGTCATAGACGCCGAGCCCCAAAAAGCTCAGGCTCGCCTCGGTTACCATTGAGGTCGCTACTGCCAGAGTTGCCCGCATCAGGACAATGTCGCTCATATTGGGTAAAATGTGACGCAGCATAATAACGCTGGATTTCTGCCCCATCATCTCCTCGGCCCGGACAAAGGGGAGCTGACGGACTTCCAGCACCTTTGCCCGGACGAGGCGGGCTGTGGTCGGCCACGCGGTCACGCAGATCGCGATTACAATGTTCCACATGCTCGGCTCCATAAACGCTACAAATACGATGGCGAAGGGCAGCTGCGGGATGGTCATCCCTACGGCTGTCAGGGACTGCAGGGCCTGATCCAGCCGGCCGCCAAAATAACCGCCTGCCAGACCGATGCCTGTGCCGATAATAATGATACACGCCGCCGCGGTGATTCCTGTCAGCAGGGTTGTCCGGGTACCGAGAATGAGCTCGCTGAAAATATCCTGCCCAATATCATTTGTTCCAAGCAGGTGCTCCGGGGACGGCCTCTGAAAGGGCGCTGTGAGGGCTTCCATCCCATATGGCATAAGCTGTTCTGCAAAAACAGCCACAAAGACAAAGAAAACCAGAATCGCCGTCCCGATCCAGACACAAAGGTGCACTTCTTTCAAGTTCTGTTTTTTAAGCTTCATGAATGACCGCACCGTCCTTTATTCTCGGATCAAATTTCCACGCGAGAATGTCCGCAATGAACTGAAAAAAGATGACACAGACCGCAATGAGCAGAAAGCACAGCTGAACGGTTGGATAGTCATGCTGGATAACACCGTCGTAAATAAGGGTTCCCAGGCCTTTCCATGAAAAAACAACCTCGATCAGCATTGAGCCTGCGAGCATATAGCCAAACTGCATACACAGCAGTGTCACATAGGGGACGGCCACGTTGCGCAGCACATGCCTGAACAGCACCTTGTGCCGGGGCAGCCCCTTGGCCTCAGCGGTGAGAATGTACTCTTCATCCCGAATCTGCGAGACAAAGCTTTTCATCATCAGAAAATTGGTCGAGGTTTTAAACAGGGCTAACACGCTGACCGGAAGCACCATATGGTAGAGCGTATCCGCAAATTTCGCCCACCCTGTCAATCCGCCTGAGGCCATGCCCCCAACGGGAAACCAGTGGAGGTTAAAGGCAAAGATCACCAGAACGATGAGTGCCAGGCAGTTGGCGGGTATTGTCTCGAACAGCAGAAAAACAAATGTCAGCGCCGAATCTGCCCGTCCGCCTTTATGGTACCCTGCAAAAATGCCTAAGGCACCGCCCACAAAGGCGGACAGAATAATAGCGGTAACCGACAGAACCAGGGTCCAGCGGAGCCGGAACAGCACCACCTGAACCACATTCTGGCCGCTGATATAGGATTTTCCAAATTGAAAGGTGACGGTATTCCAAAGGAAGCGGATATACTGCTCAAAAAGAGAGCCGTCCAGAGCGTACTGAGCTCTCACTTTATCCAGAATCTCCGGGTAATTGTAATAGAGTGTAAAATACTCTTCCTCTCCCAATATGTGCAGCAGCGGGTCTCCGGGCATCAGATGGACTAATAAAAAGTTCAGGCTGATTGCGACCAGGATTAATGCAAGGGCGCGGAGAAGATAATAAAGCACTTTTCTCATACAGTCATCTCCATCGCTGTTTCTTCTGATTTCAGCGAGCAGACTAAAACGCCCATAACGGTTTTCCCCTCGTTTATAAAACGTCCATCCTGTAAAGCGTCTTTTACATAAGCGCGGATCGCCTCACGCCAGTTTTTAACAATGATCCCTGTTTCCACGGTCTCATAATGGCGGATGAGGCGGCCTACTGCCAGAGCTTCCTCCTCCTCGCAGCGCCACTGGCACTGTACTGGCAGCACAACGGGTCTGTAGCCCATCGCTTTTAAAAGCTGACAGGGGTACTGCACGTGGTTGCTGCCGCTGTGAGTCAGGGTGTGACCAAGCAGGATTTCGTCTAAGGATTTACAGCTCCCGTTGTCTTTCTTTTTGACGGGCGTATCGCAAATACCCACATATACCACCAGATCCCTGCTGAGGCTCAGCATTCTTAAAAAGGGTTCCGGATGGTAAAGGCCCGGATTCATGCTTCCGATTACCAGATCATAGGCCCGCGTTTCAAACGGCAGCCGGTTAAAGTCGCCAGTCTGTACCTTCACATTAAGGCCCTTTTCCCGAGCTTTCTGACGGACAATGCGGTTCATCTCCGGCGAGCAGTCCAGGGCTGTTACCGCCGCGCCACACGCCGCGAGGGGCAGCGCGAAAGCGCCTGTCCCACTGCCAATATCCAGTATTTGTTTTTTCGATCCATTCCAAAAGCCCTGTCGTTTTAAATACCCGAGCAGGACATCTACCCGTTCGTTGCTGCTGCCCATACCCGCATCATAATAATCCGCCGTGGCATCCCAGCATTTACGTTCCTCTGGAAAGGTTTCCCGGTACAGAGATTTTTCCGCTGCGTCCCTCCAGCATTTCACCCAAAATTCTTCTCTTCGATTCACTGAACTCTACCTTTACTTTTTTATTGCACAACAAAAAAAGCTCAAAAGCCATGATTACAATCAAATCAACAGCCTTCAAGCTTCAATATTTTTTATTCACTTTTAAAATTTTTCTGTACGTTTATAAGCTATAGTATAGCAGAGATAAAAGGTTTTCACAAGCTTTTTTTGTGTTTTTACGCATACTCAGTATCACCAGTACTTTCCGGATTGATTTTTACAGAGGAATAAGCTACTATAGTAGTAACCCGATGAAGGGGCAATTTTATAAAAATTCAAGGAGAAACCGCACATGGCCAACCAAAAAAACCAAAAACAAGCCCAGGATAACCGGGCCTTCAATGAAATGCTCAAGTCTGCAAAAAAGCGGCTGGAACAGCGTCCGCCGGATGACCTTGCCCGCAAAACAGGCGTTATCTTTGCTCCGAAGGACGCGGTTTTCACGGTCCCCAGCCTTGGCCGCACCTATCCCTTGACCTATCCCGAATTTGAATGTAAGGAGGCCATCGACGAGTGGTTTCACCTTGTTCTGCTCCACTATATGGATCTGGCGGACGAAACGCCAGTTTCTGACGCTTTCGTTCCCTTTGCCGACCAGCAGGAGGGCCTGATCCGCGGCACTAAGTTTGACCACACTGCCGCGCAGGCCCTGCGCGCCTTTCTTACAGGCAGACGGCCTGAGCAGGTGAAAGCCGCCCTCCAGAAACTGGACGCGGCCTTTGTGCCGTCAAACGCAGACCTCTGCGCTGTCCTTCCATTTCTTCCCTTTTACCCCATCGCGCTAAAGATCTGGTTTGACGATGATGAGTTTCCACCCGAAGGTAAGCTGCTGCTGAGCAAAAGCGCCTCCCACTATCTGACCATTGAGGACGCGGTTGTGGCAGGTGAGTTCATTTTGAGGGAATTGGAGACTGCGGTTGCTTCCCAGGAAAAAAGCTGATCAAGTTTGATCAGCTTTTTATTATGCGGCATCACGATAAGTATTAAACTCAAAGGTCAGGCAGGTCTTTAATTTTGAAGGAAAACCCAGGTGAAGATTCTCGATTATAATGCCATTCTCCTTATTTTTCCCCCTTTTAACCGCTGTCATTGCAGCATCCTTGGAAAAGTTCGGTGCAACTGGCTTAATGATGTATTCAATGATTTGTGCTGCAATGTTCTGGTCTGCCTCAATTTTCTGTTCACTTTGGGCTTCTATTGTTGCCTCTACGATCAAACTTCGCTGGGTATTCCAGTCATTCTCAATGCCGCCATTCTTGATCGTGACCTGGTAATTGCAGACATTCTCTCCCAGCACCTCGTTGGGCAGCAGCAGAGATGCACTATACTCTGAATCAAAACGCAAAGCATTTTCTAAATACGCATTGGGATAATACTGTTGAAATTGTTTTTGATAATACACGATGGCTATCTCTTTATTGGCTTCTCCCTGCTGAACCAGTTCCTGGTATTGCTCCTGCTGCTTTGCCTGCTTTCTGGGCCCAAGAATAAACAGGCTCACAAAAATAAGCAGCATAAGCAAAAACACCATCCCAGCCAAAACATAAGTAGTGACAGCGAAGACTTTTTCTTTTTTCATTGCAGCAACCTCCAGTAAACTCCTTACATATCCTTGCCAGCGGTTCGTTTTGTCATTCCCTTTATGCTTTTTTATGATTATAGCATAACTTTCTTAGATGTTGAACTTTTTTCAAATGCGTATGTTTTGATAAATCTTTGTTTTGATTTTTTGAAGTCTTAATGAAAATGGGTAAAAAAATAACAGGCTCGAAAGCCTGTCTGTTTACTGTATATATGGCGTGCCACGAGGGATTCGAACCCCCGACCTTTCGGTTCGTAGCCGAACGCTCTATCCAGCTGAGCTAGTGGCACGCATTGTGAGCACCTGCCGTGCTTACCTTTCATATTATAACAGCTTTCCAAAAGATTGCAAGTCTTTTTTGAAAAAAGTTTTAAAAAATTTCAAGCAGCGCGTATTTTGCCGCTAAAATTCTTATGGACGTCTTTCGTCCTTTTCCTCCTGCATTTTCAGCTTGAGGGTGGTAGCCTTGGCGACGGCCTTTACGCGGGTCTCAATATAGCGCTCACGCCAGCCGATTTTTTCCACAATGTCATCGCAGAATACCTGGACGCTGATGTCTGGGGCGCCCTGCGCCTTGGCGGCGGCAGCGGCCCGGGCTTCGGTTTCCTGCTTCACAAAGTCTACGGCTTCGGCTTTATCTTTAAAGCTCCGGCACTGGCCCGCCACATGGGCCACATAACCGTCGTTTTCCTCGTCGGGGCGCACCAGTGCGGTCACGCGCTCCTCAACAGCGGCCATGGCTGCGCCCACAGCGTTGGCGACCTCGTAATGCTCTGGGACAATGACCGTGCAGCCTGTTTCCTCGTGAATTTTCTCATACCAGGTTTTGGCCGGTGCCCCGATGGCGATGATGGGGACCGGATGCGCCTCGTACAGGCTGAGCACCTCTGCCCTGATGGTTTCCAGTATCTGCGCTGCGGCCTCGTCGACGTAGGCGTCGGGGGCTTTATCGGTCTGGGCGTCCACAGCGTCGACGACCAGCTCACGGTCCCAGCCCTCAAAATCTCCGGTGTAGTGCAGCAGATCGGTGGGGGTCAGCCCATCTCTGCCGCCGCGGCAGGCTGGCAGGACGCGCCGTCCTGTCAGGGTCGGGTGCCCGTCCACTGCGATGATCTGCGTATCGCCGCCCAGGCCGCAGGTATTGATCTGGGCGGAGTCGATCTGTGTCTGCCAGTCGCCGACACGGGCGCCGATGGGCGCAAGGGTCAGGGTATTGTCTAAAACAATGCCGCTGTCGGTCGTGGTGCCGCCCATATCGACAACCACGCCGTCTCCGCAGCCTGCCAGACTCAGCGCGCCGATGATGCTGGCTGCCGGGCCGGACAGAATAGACTCGATGGGCTTTTCCCGTATAAAGGAAAGGCTGGCCAGATTGCCGTCGCCTTTCACCATATACACGGGCGCGTCAATGCTCTGGTCGGCCAGCGTCACCTCCACCGCGCGGATAAAATCCTCGAGGATGGGGATCAGGCTGGCGTTGAGGACGGTGGTGACTGTCCGGTCATGGAAGCCCAGCTGACTGCTGAGCTCGTGGCCGCAGACCACTGGCAGGGCGCACTGCTTTTTGATGATATTCTTGACTGCCAGCTCCTGGCTCGCGTTGCGCACACTCATCATGCCGGACACGGCAAAGGCCTGCACCTGGGGCGCGATGGCTGCGCAGGCTTCGATGACCTGCGCTGTATCCAGCGGAATGACTTCTTTCCCCTTGATATTGACCTTCCCCTGGACCTGGGCCCTGTGCGCGTCGGGCAGCTCGCCCTTTGGCAGCTCGCCGATGATGATCAGGCCTGTGGGGCGCCCTTCGCCCTCGACGATGGCGTTGGTTGCCAGCGTAGTGGACAGCACTACCTTTTCGATGGTATCCGCCGGGTTAAGGCCAAGGCCGCGGATACTCTTACCGATACCGACGGCCAGATTGTCTCTGGTGGTCGGTGATTTTGCTTTTTTCAGCACTTTCTTTGTTTTTTGTTCCAGTAAAACGGCGTCGGTATATGTTCCGCCGGTATCAATTCCTAATACTGTCTGCATCGAAATTTCCTTCCTGTCTTAAAACCTGTCTGTGATGAACCCATTATAACAAATATTCGCCTGGAAGTCTCTCCTGTTTTGCGTTCTTTCACGCGGCCGGGTCTGCTTTTACCAGTGGCCTCTGGTCCTTTTCTGTGTTAAAATGATCTAAAACGAAATTCAAGGAGTGCCTATGTATCCCACCATCCAAAATATTTTTCTGCTGCAAACCGGCGGCACCATCGGCAGCGCCATTCATGACGGCTGTATTGACGTAGACCCTGAAAAAGGCGACGTCCTGATCCAGACTTACCTGAAAAGCGCGTCCCGGCTGGTCGATTTTGAGGTCAGCCGCCCATTTACCATTCTGAGCGAAAACCTGGTGCCGGCCCACTGGTCCCAGATCATCGATGCCCTGAAAACCGTCGATTTTGACCGGTACAAGGGCATTATCGTGACGCACGGCTCCGATACCCTGCCCTACACGGCGGCGGCTTTAAGCTACTTTTTTAGCACCACACCCATTCCCATTGTGCTGGTCTGCTCGAACCATCCCCTGGGCCATCCTGAGAGCAATGCGCTGCCCAATTTCAGCGGCGCGGTGGATTTTATCCTGAACACCGGCCTGCCGGGCATTTTTACCGTCTATGAGAACAAAGACGGCAAAACGCAGATCCATCTGGGGACACGGCTTCTGGAGGCGGACTGGATTAACGACAATTTTCTGAGCTTTGGCGGACGCCCCTTTGCCGTCAATGACCGTCACTGTCTGTCTCACGGAAACGCGCGTCTTAGCCCATCCATCGACGCCTTAAAGGACCGCGCGCACCACACCAGCTGGGCAGCCACGCCCGTGTTCACCGAGAAGGTGCTGGCCCTGCGCGCTTACCCGGGTATGGACTACCGCTATATCGATCTGGGCACCACGCCGCCGGCCGCGGTTCTCCACGCCCTCTACCACTCAGCCACTGGCAATGCTGAGGGCCCTGACGGCGCTTCTCTGGCGGATTTCATCGCCAGCCATCCGTCGGTCGACCACTATCTGATCTCTTTTAAAAACGCCCAGGGCGACCTCTACGCCACCGGCCACGACCTGATCGGGCAGGGCGGCATTCCGCTGGAAAACATTTCTTTTGAGGCTGCGGTCACCAAGCTTTATTTTGCCTATAACCAGAAAGAAACCGATCCAGTGGCCTATATGCGCGCTGAACGGTTCTTTGAGTTTGTTTAAATTAAAATAATTCGTATTTAGCAAAAATTTGCATTTATCTTTTCTGTTTTTCGTTATAAAATAAGGATATATATTAAGGTAACGAATCTAGGAGGTAATATAAATGTACGATGTTGTAATAATCGGCGCTGGAATCATCGGAACGAGCATTGCCCGTGAGCTCTCCCGCTATGATCTCAAAATCGCCCTGCTTGAAAAGGAAAACGATGTGTCTATGGGCTCCACCAAGGCAAACTCTGCCATTGTCCACGGCGGCTACGCCGAAGCCCACGCCAAGCTCAAGGGCCGTGTGTGCTACCAGGGCCGCAAGCAGTTTGAAAAACTGAATGAGGAGCTGAATTTTGGCTTTGCGCCCATCGGCTCGCTGGTGCTTGCCTTTGAGGAGGAACAGAAAAAGGGCTTGGAGGATCTGCTTGAAAACGGACGTCTCAACGGCCTTCCAGACCTCGAAATTCTGGACCACGACGCCATTATGGAAATTGAACCGAATGTCAACCCTGAGGTTAAGTACGCGCTGTACTGTAAGGGCGCTGGCGTCTGCTCACCCTACGAAATGGCCATCGCTCTGGCCGAAAACGCAGTGGCCAACGGTGTGGAGCTCTACCTTGAAACCCCGGTAAAAGCCATCGAACCGACCGAAACCGGCTTTGATGTTATCGCCGGCGACGACCAGGTTTTTGACACCCGCTACGTGGTCAACGCTGCCGGGCTGTACTCGGACAAAATCGCCGCTATGGTGGGCCTGAACGACTTCCAGATTCTCCCGCGCTCCGGCGAGTATCTGCTCATGGTGCGCGGCTCCGGCTCTGCCATCAACCAGGTGCTGTTCCAGATGCCGACCAAGATGGGCAAGGGCATTCTCGTCACTCCGACCTACCACGGCAACCTGCTCATCGGGCCGGACGCGGTCAATGAGGAGAGCGTTGACCGCGATACTCACGCCGAACGCCTCCTGAAGATTTTCAAGGAAGCAACGCTGACCACGGACAAGCTGAACATCAAGCAGTTTATCCGCAGCTTCACAGGTGTACGGGCAGTCAGCACCACCGATGACTTTATCGTCGAGGAAAGCCGTGTGCCGCATTTCATCAACGTTGCAGGCATCCAGTCGCCGGGGATCACCTCCTCACCGGCCATCGCTCAGATGGTTGCCGGGATTCTGAGGGACGCTGGCCTTGCGCTAAAGGAAGACCCCGGCTTCAACCCGCACCGCGATCCCATCATCACCAAGAAAGAACTGGCGCCGATGAAGGAAATCCTGCCGCTTTTAGATTTGCCGCTGGGCGATCCTGAGCGCATGGTCTGCCGCTGCGAACAGGTCACCGAGGCGACCATTCTGGACGCCATGCACCGCGGTATTCCTGTCACCACCATTGATGGCATCAAACGCCGTACCCGCGCAGGTATGGGCTGGTGCCAGGGTACTTTCTGCCGCCCGCGTGTCGCTGAGGTTATGTCGAAGGAGCTGGGCTACGAAATTGACCCGGGCTTTGACATTGAGCACAGTGGGGTCAACCGCATCGGCAAAAATGAAATTGTCGCTTACATCGAAGCGCACATGAACGACGAATAAGCCTGCGTACAGCGCAGTGAAGCTTATATTATAAGTCAAAAAAACGGTACGGTCCAAAAGACCGTACCGTTTTTTGCTGATAACCTCTTAAACCATTAAACTCATGACAAACTGAAAAACAGAATCCTCATTTTCATCCCAGAAGGATTGCATGATCTCTGTGTTTTCTTCTTTTTCAATGCCCTTTTCCACCTGGCCTTCCCAGGATTTAATTGCTTCTGATTTAATTTCCATGATTTTCCTCCTATTTGTAAATGCCGTATTCGTGCACAAACTCGTTGACCGCGCGGAAGTTTTCTGCTTTAACGTCCTTGACGGTGAGCAGGGATTTATCCGTGGTAAAGAGGTAGCCGCCGTTCGGCGCTGCCTTGTCAATGATTTCCTTGGCGGTATCGACACACTGCTGTACGGTGCCGGTTCTCAGGATGCTGAGCGGCATATTGCCCATGATACACATTTTCTTGCCCAGTTTTTCTTTGACCACGCCCAGGTCATCCTCTTCAAAATAGCCGATAACGCCCTTTGGCAGATCCTGAAGGAATTCGTAATAGCGGGTCCAGTTCTTTTCAAAGAATACCTGAATGGTGTAGCCTTCGCCCACCAGCTCGTCGATAAGCGCTTTAAAGCTTGGCCAGTAGAGCTTCTCAAAGTCTTTTGTGCGCATGTAAGAAGGCATGTGCAGCGGCATGAAAATGGAGGCGCTGCCGCCCGGTGTCGGGTTGCTCAGACGGGCAAGCTTAGCCATGAGCGGTGTTGAAACCTCAGCCGCCTGGCGAATCTGCTCGGAATGCCGGCGGATATCCATAGACGCGCCGCTGAAGCCGCGCAGCTGGTCTGCCACAAAGTCAAAGGGCGCTTCGGTGATACCGCGCCGCAGGTTTGGAACCCCGTATTTTTCAGCCACCATGTTATTGCCTGCCACAATTTTGCCCATGATGCGGTTATTGGCGTTGATGGCTCTCGCCCAGTTCAGGCCGCCCTCCATACCTTCTGCCGCCAGCGCCGGGTACAGTCTTGGCACGACCTTGTTGACAATGGTTTTATAGGGATCAGCGATGTATTCGTCATATTCCTCCGCCTCAAGGCCCGATACCTCTGGATGCTGCACATAGCCGTTGCTGTCGTTGGGCACAAAGGATTTTGACTGCATGACTTTGTAGAACAGCGGAAAACGGCCCATATATCCGCCGCCGTCAAAATAAAAGTCCTCATAAACCCTGGAATAGGCCTCCGCGATACGGTCCACGTTCCAGAGGGCTTCCTTCATGTCAAAGCCTGCGTACTCGATGGCAAAGGTCGGATCGACCTTACAGATGACCGGAATGCGGTCCGGTTGTTCAAGATTGACTGCCTTCTGGCATCTTTCCAAGCTTTCCTGATATTTACTCATTTTACACCTCTTAATGTTTATAATTATTTTTTTCCAAAATTGTCATCTTGTTTAAATTCATTCGCAGACATAAAGCTTGTTCTTTCCCGGGAAATATGATATTCTAATGAGACATCTTATGAAAAGGAGCCGCTTTATGTACGAAAAAGGGGTTCAAACCCGTAACATGATCTATCAAACTGCCAAGCAGTTATTCTATGACAAAGGCTACGAAAAGACCAAAATCAAGGAGATTGCGGACACCGCTGAGGTCCCCATCGGCCTTTTTACCTATTATTTCAAAACCAAAGATAAGATTGTTCAGCACATTTACTCTGAGTTTTTTGCTCAGATCAGTCTCCGCATCACCGAAGAGCTGAAAAGCGGTCTGGACAATTCCATCCTGCGCCATGCCATTCACGCCTGGCTGTATTATGATATTATCCTAAACAATGAAAACAACCGCCGATTTTACTATGAAAACCTCAAGAAAACCTCAAACTTCCGGATTCTTGATAAAACTGCCTCGCAGATTTTCAGGCGTTTTGTTGAAGATTTTAACATTATCATCTCAGATCACGACTTTGATAACCTTGTTTATCTTGATTTTGGCGCCCGCCGGGAGTATTTCTTAAATTACTTTGAACAGCCTGAGCCCGACAGCGTGGACGATGTTGTCTTTCTACTTAATGGTATTTTTCCCAGACTGCTCGGCATCGACCAGAACAGTGTCACCACTACCCTATACAAGGGCATCAGCACCGCTAAAACCATCCGTCATCACGATATCCCCTTCCTTGTATAAAGGAGGGTACAGCCCGCTCCCAGGAGCCGGGCTGTTTTTTATTCCTCGGCCTTCCTGGCGTTCTTGGCTGCCAGCAGAACCAGAATCCCCAGAAGCGGGCCTGCCGCCATGGCGATCCAGACTGACGCGAAGCTGCCAGTGCTGTCCGACATGAAGCCGAATACCAGCGGCCCGATAAGAGACGCCAGCTGGAACATGACATTGGTAAAGCCTGTGGCCGTGGCCGAAAAGGCTGCGCCGGAATAGTCAATGACAATGGCGTTGAGATGCGGGTTGGCTGTGTAAGAGAAAAAGCCAAACAAAAAGCCGGTCAGCATCAGAGCGCCCACGCTGGTCTGCAGCCCAAAGACAATGGTCATCACGATCAGCACCAGGTAGCAGCCCATGATAAATTTACGGCGGTCCAGATGGAACTTGTCAACGATCAGGCCGGATACCACAGAAGCGATAATACCGCCCGCGCTGTAGAGCATCATGACCTGGCCGGCCACAGAGCTTTCAATCCCGAGAGAGCCCATATAGGCGTTTGCCCAGGTCGCGGTGCCAAGGGAAACCCACATCAGGCCAAAGCCTGCCAGACCCACAAGCACAACACCCTTATTTTTCAGAACATCGCCCAGGCTTGAGAAAAAACCAACCTTTGCGATCTGGCTTTTATCCACCTTTTCGCTTTTAACCAGAACAAAAACTAAAACGGCAATAATCATGGCGATAATGCCGATCACTCTGAAAGCGCCCTGCCAGCCCATGCTGCTCAGCAGAACTGGTCCAAGATAATTGCTTAAGAGTAATCCGGCTGTGGGGCCGACAAGCAAAATACCAAAGGCCATACTTCTTTCGTTTGGTTTGAAATATTTGCTGATCATTTTTCCGCAGCAGGCCATGATACAGCCCGCGCCAAGACCGGTCGCCACCCTCAGGGCAAAGCCCATCTCATAGGTTGTCATCATAGACAAGAAGAAGGTTGCCACGCCGCCAATCAAAAGCGAGATGGACATGACAAACTTGACGCCAAAGCGGTCTGCCAGCATGCCGCCCGGAATCTGCGTGATCAGGTAACCGGTGTAAAAAGCCGACATATAAGCCCCTGCCTCGGTGGCAGACAGGCCAAATTCCTTACTCATGGTAGGAATGAGCGGCGACCAGATAAACCGCGTCATAAAGGTGACAGTAAAACTGGCCAACAAAATAAATAACATAAACCAACGGAAACCAGAGCTTTCTTTTGCTGCTTTTTCCATTTTCCCCTCCAAATTTTCTCACAATCGAATTTTATAAACCTCATGAAATTTACAATATTATTGTATTCGCTATCAACTAATTTGTCAACTATAATTTTGTATTTTTTAAATTTTTTATAATTTTTATCTTTGAAATTTTCATATCTTTTTTTATTTTTTAGCTATTTTAAAGGATTTTTAAGTTCTTTTATGGCAGAATGGTCATTATTGACTTTTATAGATTTTATAATTCATTCTATTTTTATAATATTATTTTTTCGATTCAAAAAACAAAAAGAAGCCGAAATCAAAGGATTTCGGCTTTTAAAAATGACAGAAGCAGCGCTACCAGCCCATGAGCCCGCCGGCCAGCGGCACCCATATTGCTACCAGCGCCGCCAGCGCCAGCTGGATAAAGGCTGTGGATTTCGGCATGTCCATCATGGTGTAGTATTTGGTAGAATAGGTGATGAGCGGCACCGTATCCAGAGGGAACAGGTAGCAGTTGCTCGCGCAGATCCCCATAGCCACCAGCAGGATAATGGCGCTCACGCCTGTGGTGCCCGCAAAGCTGACCATCGCCGGCGCCAGGACCGCAATGAGCGCTGGCGCCACCGGTATGACCAGCAGCATCAGAAATACAATGATGCTCACTGTAAACACCACGCCTATGGTCGGCAGGCTAAGGGTGGCGGGCAGCACGGTGTCGATAAACCAGGCGCTCACGCCGTTGGCCACAATGCAGTTGGCAATGCAGAGCACTGTCCCCACCAGGAAAAAAGCCTCCCAGCTCACACTCTTCACAAATTCTTTCCAGGTCAGCACCTCAACGCCTGGCAGAAAGTAGCAGACAAAGCCAAACAGCGCGATGATGGTCACATCCAGAAACGGGAGCCAGGAGCTCGCAATCCAGAAAACCAGCATCCCCAGCGTAATGATAATGACCAGCGCTTCCTTTTTCTCGATCCTGTCCGGCACTGCGATGGTCTCCAGGTATGCCTGTATTTTCTCCTGCCCGACCTCTGCGGGCTTGTAAGCCTTAACGATGGCAAACCACGCGATGGGCAGGAGGACAACGGCAATGGGAATTCCTACGAACATCCACTGCACAAAGGTAATGTTCATGCCTGCCAGCTGGTCTAACAGATCCATGGTCAGCAGATTCAGCGAGGTGCCCGCAGGCGTCATGATGCCGCCGATCATGCTGGACACTGGAATGGCGATCATGATGGCCTTTCCGGTGCGCTTCCGGTCTGCCTCCGACTCAAAGATTTCCAGGAAGCCCAGCCCGATCCCCATGAAAATAGCGGTGGTAGGCACATTGGAAACCAGTGAGGAGATGGCCGCTGCGCAGATCATAATGGCGAGCAGGATCGTCTTGACGTTTTTGCCAAAGATCCGCATGAGCCCGATGAGTATACGGCGGGACAGCGGTACCTTGGCTACCGCCTCCGAGATGCCAAAGGATACCAGCACAAAGTACAGAATCGGCGTAGTGTAGCCGCTGAGCGCGGTCTTCAGGCTGTCTGCCGCACCCAGTGCGGGCAGCAGCGCGAGGCAGAGAATACAGATAACGCCAATGGGAAGGGCTTCTGTCACCAGAAGCATCAGGAACGCCAGCAGGATACCAATGGTGGTAAAGCCTTCATCCGTCAGGCCCTGGGGCGTCTTTAAAACGAAAACGGCCACTAAAAGAGCAATACTCACAATCAAGCCCAAAAGCTGTCTTTTTTTCATCTTATTCCTCATTCTTATTTTATTGATGGTATAAAAAAAGAGCTCCCGAAAAAAGAGAGCTCCTATGTACTTTTCTATGAAGGCTTATTCTGCTGCTGCCTGGTCGTCTGATTCTGCCTTTTCAATGGCGGCTTTTTTGCGGAGGGCAATTTCGCCGTCCATTTCCATGACTTCCTTGTCGTCCAGCTTATAGAACAGCAGCGGGATGATGGCAACCGCGATAAAGATGGCTGGAACGATAAAGCACATGATGGTCGCGCCGCCTACCAGGCTGTCCGTAATGGCCGCTTCGGCAGAATAACCGATAATGCCAAGACCAGTCGTGATAACCAGGCCTCTGAGCACGATGGACATCTTGATGGAGAATGAGCACAGACCCATGATAAAACCTTTGGTGTTTTTGCCAGTCTTGTACTCGCTGTAAGTGGCACAGTTGGTGTAAAGGCTGGTGGTGAGTCCGTAAGCCACGCCAAAGAATACCTGGCTCACAAAGATCAGCACGATTACGGCAATCTGGCTGCCTGCGAAGAAGTAGGCAATGGCCGTAAAGACAACACAGCCTGCCATACCGATGATGGTTGACATCTTTGTTCCGAATTTGGCGACCGCGTGCTTGGAGAGCAGGGAGCCGACCAGTGTACCGAGGTTAAAGGCCAGCAGAACATTACCCGTTACAGCCGCTGAGCTTTCCGGGAACATAACCTTTGAATAATAAGCTACAAAAGCCATGAGCGCATAGTAGCCGATGAGACGGATAAAGTCACAGAACACTGTGGCTACCAGAGGCGGGTTAGCGAACACGCCCTTGAGCATATCCAGCACCGATACCTTTTCCACTGTCGCCAGCTCTGTTCCCTTTTCTGCCTTTGGCTCTGGCAGGTCGTAGCCGTTTGTAATAAAATAGTGCACATAATAGCCAACAAGCATCAGCGCCGCACCAACAAGGGCTGTACAGGTATAACCCCAGACAGCGCCGCCGCCGCCAAACAGACCAGCGAAGGCAACCGCCATGAGCGGAACAAGTTTCGATGCGAACAGTTTACCAATACTGGAGCCTGCTGAGATACGGCCAGATAAGTGGGCGCGCTCGGTCGGTTCGTCGGTCAGGGCGCCAACCAGTGAACGGTTAGCGGTCCAGGCGATATTCCAGATAAAATGACTGATGATGAATCCTAAACAAATGACAATCGCGGCGGTAAGATCCGTCCCGACCTTGGTAAACTGGAGTGCGAAAAAGACAATGACAAAAGGTGGTCCGTAGAGCAGCCAGGAACGGTATTTACCGTGCTTCAGGTTGCATTTATCAACGATGGCTCCGGCAACAATGGCGGAAACCGTGTCGCAGACACCGGTCAAGGTTGAAATAATGGCCGCCCAGGCCAGTGGCAGGTTCGCGACGTCTGTTAAAAAAATGAGGAAGAATGACGTTTCGACCGTGGTCATGAATGAAAATCCGGCGTCCCCCAGGCCGAAGAAATTCTTAATCTTACTGTTAATACGCTTCATAATTTTACTCCTCTTTCCCCTGTTTTGAAGCTGGAGCCGGCCTTATCCGGCTCCGTAACATTTCCGTGAGTGAACTTTATAAAAACAACTGGAACACAAAGCGGTAGATGGCTTCCTCGTAGGACTGTACGACCTCAGCCTCCGCAATCTCCTCTAATTGAGGGCGTTCCTTGACATATTCTTCCCAGGTTGTGTAGTATTCGCTGTTCATGATTTTCTCTCCTTTAAATTCTTAGTAAACCCCATAGGTTCTGACGGTTTCGATTACGGCTTTCAGGTTGTCGGCAATTGGCCCTGCCAGTGAGTACAGGCTCTTGTCTGTGTTGAAGATGAAGCCGCCGCCCGGCGCCAGAATGTCGATGAGCTCTTTGGCCTTGTCCACACATTCTTTTTCGGTTGCGGTCTGGAGCATGGTAATCGGGAAGAAACCAGAAATAATATGGTCTTTGCCCACCTTTTCCTTGGCAAGCTTTGGATCGCCGAACTCAAACTGCATTTCGACGCGGTCCTTGAGGGAAGCCAGATAATCAATCTTCTTCATCCAGTCCTGCTCAACAAACAGCTTGACGCCTGCGCCGTGGTCGGACAGGTACTGCATCAGCGCCTCAAAGGTCGGCCACCAGAATTTGGCAAAGTCCTTTTCCTTCATGAACGGTGCCATGTGCAGCGGAATAAAGGTTCTCGCGTAGCGTGAGGAGGCTGGCACAATCCCGATTTTTTCCATGTGCGGCAAAATGGCCTCAACCGCTGCCACAACCTGTTCCTTGTTCCTTCGCATATCCTTGATGATCCCTGTGAAGGAGCGGATAAAGTCTGCCATGAAGTCCAGCGGCGCTTCTGTCATACCGCCCTTCGGCAGTGCGGCAAACCCGTACTTGTTGGTCATTTCCACCGCGACGCCGCCCATGGCTGCATCGATGTCGCATTTTGCCTTATAGCCCTTAGCAAAGTTGAGCGACGCGCGCATGGGTTCTGTGTCCAGCGCTGCGAACAGACGCGGCATCAGCTTTTCAACCATACATTTGTAAGGATCGGCGATGAATTCGTCATATTCCTCTACTTCCAGGCAGTGGACCTCAGGGTGCTGCATGGTGCCGGTATTGCTCATGATAATGCCCTTCGCGCCTAAGATTTCGTAAAATCCCGGTGGGCGCAGCGTGGGAGCAATGGGCGCTTTATCCGTTGGGAACTCCGCGCAGACCTTGTCGAAAAAAGTCTCAAAGGTTTCAGGATTCCACTGGGCTGTTTTCATATCCATGCCCGCGTACGGAATGGCCGCATCCCATGTGATGGACAATTCGATGGGCACACGCTTTGGCTGCTTGCCATCATAAACATCTTTGAATAGCTGGGTTCTTTCCTCTTGCAGTTGTTTTACATCACTCATTTTAATTCCCTCTCTTAAAACCAGTACATCGCTCCGGATCAATGCACTTTTTAGTATAATCTTTTTTGCTTACTGTTTTTTCAGTAAATTTCTTTTTGTTTACTGAAATGATAAACCTTTTCAGATTTTTTGTCAAGGATTTTTTTATTAAATAATTTATTTTTTACTGTTTTAACAGTAAAAAATAACACTTTTCCTGAAAAAAGGCTAAGTAAAGCCCTTTTCAGAAAAAGTGCCTTTTCTCTTTTCTTAAGCTATTGCAGCAGCCCGATGACAAAATTCATGAACGCCGCTTCATCACCCTCCCAGATTTCGCGCACCAGCGCTTCTCTTTCCGGGTCAAGGGACATGGTTTCCTTTACGTCCTCAAAGGGGAACAGCCCTGTTTTTACATTGGTATCCATTCTGCACCTCCTAGTATTTTCCATGCTCACGGACATAAGCGTTGACCGCGGTAATGTTTTCCATGTTAATATCCCGCACCGATGTGGTGATCTTGTCAAAGCCGAAGGCATAGCCGCCGCCCGGCGCCAGAATATCCATCAACTCCTTGGTCTTGTCGATACAGGCCTCTTTTGTCCCCTGGGCAATGGTCGTCACAGGGAAAAAGCCCGTAACGCTCATGATCTTACCAAGGCGCTCCTTGATGATCCTGGGGTCCGCGTACTCAAAACGCCCCAGAATCCGCCCGGCAGGCAGCTCTTCCAGATAATCGTAGTAGCGGGTCCAGTCGCCCTCAAAGAAAATATAGAGATAATGGCCCCTTTCCACCAGCGTTTCAACCATTTTCTTAAAGGTCGGCCACCACAGCTCGCTAAAGACCTTTTCACTGAGGTAAGGCGGCATGTGCAGCGGCATAAAGACCATCTGGTCCACTGCGGCCGGCGCGACACAGGCTTTCTGAATCATCAGCGGCAGCAGGGCTTCGCAGGCTTCCTTTACCTCGCTCTTATGGCGGCGGATATCCTTCGAAATGCCCGTAAAGCTCCTGAGCAGATCGGCCAGGAAATCAAAGGGCGCCTCCGCCGATGCGGAAGTGATGAGCGGCAGCCCGTTATCTGCAAGTATCTGTCCCACCGCTGCGTTAAACGGCCCGAAGGTCCGGTTAAAGGTCATCATGCCTCTGGCCAGTGCCATCCCGCGGTAAGGCTCAGGCTTGTCAAAGACCTGATAGAGCCGCGGCAGGCATGTGCCCGCCAGAAAAGCGGCCGGGTCCGCAATCAGCGCTGCGTATTCCGTGTCCTCCATGGCGTGCACCTCCGGGTGCTGGACATAGCCTTCCTTGCTCTGCACAAAGGATTTGGCTTCCAGTGCGCTGTAATACCGCGGTGAACGGTAAAAGGTGCTGCGGATAAAATCGCCGTCATAAGCTGGAATGGCTTTACCCATCGCGTCGATAATGAGGCTGGTATCCCAAAGCCCCTCAAACATAGGATACCCTGCGTACTCGATTGCCAGCTCCGGCGTGACCACGTGCTCAATCGGCACATAGTCTGGTGTTTCCAACGCCACAACCTTGCGGATATTTTCAATCCGCTCCTGTTTTTGATTCATTTGATTACCCCTTTCTCTCACTTGCTTTTTAATGCCTCATGGGCTTTTTCCGAAAAAGCCTTTGATTGATTCGTATTATAGGGCTTGTTTTAGTAAAAGTCAAATATTTTATTTATTTTTTATTAAATTTTATGAAATTTACTGTTATTTCATAAAGAACTTGAACTTCCAAAGCTTCATTCAAAAATAAAATCCCTGGTCTGAAATCCGAGCTAATATTTACATTGACACGTCAAAATTCTGCCCAATTCAGCAGGTTTATCCCTTGTCCTCCCCTAAAATCCATGTTAAAATTTGGGTTAGAACTTTTTTATAAGGAGCCCATCTATGCGAAAAATGACAAAAGGCGAAATGACGAAGGAGCGTATTCTCGCGAGCGCCAAGGAGCTGTTTTACGAGCAGGGCTATGACGCAACCACCATCCAACAAATCGCTGACCGTTCTGGTACAACACTTGGCTCTATGACCTACCATTTTGCGACAAAGGCCACCTTTGTGAGCCGTCTGTTTGACGACTACTTTACGAATCTTGACGCAGCCATTCGCCAAAAACAATATGAACCGTGGAATTCCTTTGAGAGCCACTTCCGGCTGACCATGATCTATTATCACAACCTTTTATCAGACCCGCACACGCGGAATTTTTACTATGAGGTTTTTAAGAACGATACGCTTTTCAGCTCTCTCCACGGAAACATCAGCCAGATCTACCATGATTTTATAAGAGACTACAGCCTGCGCATCCGCCCTATCGAGTTTGACGCTATTGTGACCGCCGACTTCGGTGCCCGCCGTGAGTGCCTGCTGTCTTATTGTGAGGAGCGCCTGAAAATGCCCATCGAGGATTTCGGTATTTTTCTCCTGACCAATACCGCCCGCTGCATCGGCATTCCCGAGGCTGCCATCTATAAAACCAGCTATCAGTCTCTGGTTTTTTACAGAAGTCATGATTTCTCAGACGTTCAGCTTTTAAAATAACAGCCTTTCCTGAACGAGGGCCAAAAAATACAGAAAAGTCCAAAACGCATTGTGTTTTTGGACTTTTCTGTATTTTTTATGGCTTATTTGCGTGTGATACTGCTTAAAAATTCCTTTGTCCGGTCATTTTTCGGGTGCTCGAAGATGTCCTCTGGCGCGCCCTCCTCCAAAATGATCCCATCGTTCATAAAGAGAATCTTGTTGGCAACCTCTCTGGCAAAGCTCATTTCATGGGTTACGACAATCATGGTCATGTGTGCCTCGGCCAGCTGCTGCATAACGTTCAGAACCTCACCGGTCAGCTCTGGGTCCAGAGCAGAAGTGGGCTCGTCAAAGAGCAGAATATCCGGGTTCATCATAAGCGCCCGAGCAATGGCCACACGCTGTTTTTCACCACCGGAAAGGGTGGACGGCATGGCGTCGATCTTTTCCAGCAGGCCGACCTGGGCCAGGTGCTTCTCACAGCGCTCATCCATTGCCTCGCCCTTTTCCTTTTTGACAACCTTGGGGGCAAGCTCGAGATTCTGGCGGACAGTGAGGTGCGGAAAGAGATTAAAATGCTGGAACACCATCCCCATTTTCATGATAATTGCCCGGATCTCGTTCTGTGAGGCGTAGACGCCATCCTTCATCAGGTCTTTGCCCTCCATGGTGATGGTACCGCTGTCGGCCTTTTCAAGGTCGATCAAGCAGCGTAAAAGTGTCGATTTTCCAGAGCCAGAGGAGCCGATCACAGCCACAACGTCGCCCCGGTTCACCTGAAAGGAGATGCCCTTCAGCACATGATTGATGTCAAAGCTCTTGTTCAAATTGGATACATTGATGATTTCTTCCATGACAGTCTCCTAAAATTCATATTTCTTTTCCAGCTTTTTAAAGATAAAGGTGAGCACAAAATTGATGACCAGATAAATCGCTGCTGCCACCACAAAGGCAAAGGGGTTGGCGTCCCGGTTCACCGCTGTTTTGGCATAGTGAATGATTTCCGCCACACCGATGGTAGTGACCAGCGCTGTATCCTTGAGCAGCGTGATGGTCTCATTGCTGATGGAAGGCAGGCAGACTCTGATCATCTGCGGAATCACCACGCGGGTCATGGTCTCAAACTTGGTCAGCCCCAGCACCTTAGACGCCTCATACTGCCCCTTGTCGATGGCCAGGAGCCCGCCTCTGAAAATCTCGGCAAAATAGGCAGCATAGTTGAGTCCAAAAGCGATGCAGGCAGCCGAAAAGCGGTCAAACACCAGAAATTTGCCAACGCCCGGCAAAAGCGGCAGGCCAAAGTAGACAAACATCAGCTGTAAGAGCAGCGGCGTCCCCCTGAGGATATAGATATAGACTTCTGCAAAGCCCCGCAGTACCATAATCCTGCTTCTGGACATCAGGGTAAACAAAAATCCCAGCGGCAAGGACGAAATGATCGTTACCGCAAAAACAGCCAATGTCACCAGACACCCCTGGAGCATTGGCGTAAGCACATTCATAAAATAGGTTGAATCCATAATATCTCCCGTAATTATCAAATGGAGAATGGAAGGACCTTCCATTCTCCATTACTATTTAGTTTCCTGTATAGAAAATATCTTCGCCGAACCATTTCTTGGAAATTTCAGCCGCAGTGCCGTCAGCGACCATGTCGTCGATGGCTTTCTGAATTTTTCCCTGTAATTCGGTGTTGCCTTTCTTGACGGCAACCGCGTAGGTTTCCGGTGACAGGCTTTCGTCAAGGATGACATAATCGGCGTTTTCACTTGAAATGTAGTAGCGCGCGACCACAGAATCCACGATGACTGCATCGATACGGCCAATGCCCAGATCCTGAAGAGCCGATACATTTTCAGGGTATTCGTTCATGCCTGCAACCTTGGTGTGGATATCGTCCGCTTCAAAGGCGTCATAAGCTGAGGAGCCCTTCTGGAGGCCGACGTTCTTACCTTCAAGGTCTGCCTTTTTAGTGATGCCAGAGTCTTTTTTAACCACGATCACCTGGTCGTTTTTCAGGTACGGCTTGGTCATCAGCATGGCTTCCTCGCGTTCCGGTGTGACAGACAGGCCGTTCCAGATGGCGTCGATGTTGCCGCTGTCCAGTTCAAGCTCTTTGGTATCCCAGTTGACTACCTGCATTTTAGGTTCCATTCCCATACGTTTGGCGGCTTCGGTGGCTAAGTCCACATCAAAGCCGACAATGTTGTTCTGATCATCGCGGAAGCCCATAGGCGGGAAAGAATCGTCCAGACCAACCACAAAGGTCGCATCGTCATTGGCACTGTTTCCTGCTGCCTGGTTGTCGTTTCCGCCGCTGCTGCTGCAGCCTGACAGCATCGCCAGGGCCAGAAGCGCAACGAAGAGTAAGGTCATCATACTTTTCTTTTTCATTTCTCTCTCCTTTTAAATGACAGTATTCATATACCTGTATTATACACTTCATTACAGTAAAATGCTACTACAAAATACATATTTTTTTATTATTTATTTGTTGCGCTTATTGATTGGCCATTAGCCTCAGAGTGCCTTTTCCTCACAATCAATCCTCGCCGTCCAGGGGCGAAAAGGCTGAAACCGCCTCGTAAAGCTGCTTCTCGCCACACTCCGGGCAGACACACGCTGTCAGGTCAATGGTGTCGGGATCAACCGCTTCAAGCGTTTCACCGCATTCACAAATATATTCCGGCATGGTTTTCTGTCCATCGGCTTTCTCCACCGCATAGGCAAAGTGCTTGTAAAAAGCGCCGCAGGCCGGGCAATGGTAAACCCCGTAGCGGTAATCAGTGATGAGGGTGCCGCCCTCCTCAGTCACCATGCGTTTTATCCGGGCCAGCGCCTCCGGATCCCTGACCAGCCTCGGCAGCACAGCGTACTCCGAATCAAAATCCGGCTCCCCAAAGTGGAGCAGCCCGACCCCAAGATAAAAATCTTTTTCATAGCCGCATTTCCGGCAACTGATTGCCAACGTATTTTTCATATAATGTTCCTCCCGTGTTTTTATCTTTCAGATGCAAACAATGCGGACAGGGGCTGGGCCGCTTATCGGCATTGCTTGCACCTCAAAGTGTTATAAAAAAACAGGTGCGCCTGTAACACGGCGCACCTGTCTGCTTTTTCGTTCTCTTACGGCATATGGTTGTAGAATACTTCCAGAATTTCTGCGGAGGATGCAGCACCCGGGTCCAGATGGCCGATGGCACGTTCGCCGAGACGCATGGCTCTACCCTTGGTTGCAACGATGTTGCGGGTCGATTCCAGGCCGTCCTTGCCGGCTTCTACTGCCTTCGCCATGGCTTCCTTCGGAGCTGAGCCGCCTTCATAGGCGGATTTTAAGGTTTCTACAGCTGGTACTAAGGTATCCAGCATTGTTTTTTCACCAGTAGTGGATTTACCACGTTTTTTAATAATGTTGACGCCGGTTTCCATCATTTCGATGAATTCTTCAAAGGTTACGCCATCATCCGGGCCCTTTGTCTTGACCGGCAGGCCAAATTTCATGAAAAAGCTGCCGTATAACGGTCCGGAGGAACCGCCAACCTTGTCGAGCAGCGCGGTTCCGACTTTTTTGTAAAAGCCGTTTACGCTTTCTTTCTGCCATTCGTCCAGGTTTTTATCAACTTCTCTGAAGCCGATGGACAGGTTCATACCGTGGTCGCCGTCGCCGATGGCAGAGTCCAGCTCGGTAAAGTATTCCTTGCGGTCCTCCGCCAGTTTGATCAGATCTTTGATGACATCTACAAAATACTGTTTATCTAAAACATATTCGCTCATTTTATGGTCTCCTTTTTGTTCTTATTTCACCAAATGCGCCCTGTCCTATCGATAGGGACATAGGACAGGACGTACTTTGTGAAGTAAAGAATCCCGGACCCCGCAAAGGGCCCGAGACACGGTTAAAATTTATTCTCTTAATGCGTTAACGTCTTATTATTTTACCTGTGTGAAGTAAGGTGTGTCACATGGGTAGTCTAATAATTCTTTCAGTTCGTCATCCAGTTTACATAAGGTAACGGACATACCAGCCATATCCATGGAGCATGCGAAAGGACCAACTAAAGCTCTGTGAACCTTGATGCCTTTTTCTTCCAGGATCTGGGCAACGCGTCTGTAGCAGATATGTAAGTCAAGAACTGGCGTTGCGCCTAAGCTGTTAACCAGTACATAAACTTCATCGCCAGCTTCGTATGGCAGGTCTTTCAGGATTGGGTCCATGATTTCGTCAATAACTGCGTCAGCCGGTTCGATCTTGCCTCTTCTGACACCAGGTTCGCCGTGGATACCCATACCGATTTCCATGTCGCCGTCTTCCATGTCAAAGATTGGGCCGCCCTTAGATGGTAAGGTAGCGGAAGACATTGCAACGCCCATGCTGCGGGTATTGTCATTACATTTTGAAGCAGCAGCAACAACAGCGTCCAGGTCTGCGCCCATAGCAGCTTTTGCGCCGGCAGCCTTGAATACGAAGAAGTCACCTGCAATACCACGACGGTCAGGGATATTTTCTGAGGAAACAACGTCATCTGTTACCAGAACGGTTTCAACACGGATATCGTCTTCTTCATCGGCCTTTTCTGCGCCCATGTCAAAGTTCATAACGTCGCCTGCGTAGTTACCATATAAGTAGATAACGCCTTTGCCATTGTCAACTGCTTTAGCGGCTGCATAGCATGGGTCCGGAGAAGGAGAAGTATTGATATTACCAATTACAACGCCATCTGCAAAATTTTCACCGACATAACCGATGAACAGCGGTTCATGACCGGAGCCACCACCAATAACAACACCAACTTTGTCTTTTGTTCCAGCATCTTTTGCCACAACGACACGGCCCTGTGCTTCTTCAAGGTCACACATTTTTACATAACGGTCATGCGCTTTGACATATCCTTCCACCATTTCTTCCACTACGTCGTAGGGATCGTTGATCAAACGTTTCATTGTCATGATAAATTTCCTCCTGAAATTCTTTATTTTAACGGGTGACTCCCGTTATTAACATTTACACAGCTCTTTGGCTGATTTGGACACATTCATGATTTCTTCCGGGTCATCGGTGATAGTCGCCTGTACCACACCAGCGAAAGCACCCTCCACGATGGGGCAGTCCACCATATGAACTCTTTCCTGCAGATCATCATCGAGCATATCGATGGCGGTTTCCGCACTGATGATCGAGCTGCCCATATCGGCATAAATCAAAATGTTCTTGCAGTCCTCCAGGGACTCGATGGCGTCCTGAATCTTAATCGCGCTGGTTCCGATTCTTCCGCCGTCAGCACCGCCTGCCGCGATTACCTTTACACTACCATCATTCATTTCTTCGACAATTTCTGCCAAACCTTCTGCCAGCTTTGCGCTGTGAGAAACGATTACAACACCTGTACCTGCCATAAATATCCTCCTAAAATTTGATTCACTTAGCCATGAAGCTTCTTTCGCGCCTGCTGGGCACTGCCAAATAGGCACGCTGATTATATAACGCAAGATGCGTGCCAAAACTTATATTAACGCTTATTTTTATGTTAACCCATATTTCTTAGCTTTGGCTGAAACCGTCTTGTGGTCAAGGCCAAGGGCCTCTCCGGCTTTTCTGAAACTTTTATATTTAGACAGGGCTGAAGCGATAAGATCCCGCTCCATTTCTGCAAACGTGGGTATCTTTTCCCCACTTTCGTCCGAAGCACCCGAAAAACCGGGGATATTTTCCCCAATCGCTCGGACGTAGGACGGCAGATCGTCCACACCGATCCACTCACCCGCGCTCAGGGTAACCCCACGCTCGATAATGTTCTCCAGCTCGCGGACATTTCCAGGAAAGACATAGTCCTCCAGGCACTGAAGCGCAGGCTTTGTTATGCGCTTTGGCGGCAATTGGTATCGCATACATATTTTATCAATAAATGCTTCCACAAGCAAGGGAATATCACCTTTTCTTTGTCGCAAAGGCGGCAAAATGACCGAAATAACATTCAAACGGTAGTATAAATCCTTGCGGAAGCTGTTATTTTCCATTAATTTCTCAAGGGGCGCGTTGGTGGCTGCGATAACCCGCACATTAATCTTGACAGGCGCAAGTCCGCCGACCCGCTCAACCTCCTGTTCCTGAAGCACCCGAAGCAGCTTGGCCTGCATGGCGCGGTCCATATCTCCGATCTCGTCCAGGAAAATGGTGCCGCCGTCGGCCAGTTCAAATTTCCCCGGCTTCATGCGCACAGCTCCCGTAAAGGCGCCCTTCTCATAGCCAAAAAGCTCGGCCTCCAGAAGGTCGGCTGGGATGGCCGCGCAGTTCATGCTCACAAAGGCCGCATCTTTCCGAGTGCTTGCATTGTGAATGGCCTTGGCGACCAGCTCCTTGCCGGTGCCGCTCTCACCCCGGATAAGCACCGTGGCATCGGTTTTCGACGCCTTAGAGGCAAGGGACAGGGCTTCTAAAAGCACACCGCTCTTGCCGATGATCTTTTCAAAGGAGGTGCCAATATCCTCCCGCTTTTCCAGTTCCTTTTCGAGCATGACCGTTTTAGCAGAAAGCTCCTCCACCTTGGCCGCCAGCTTGGTGATCTCAGTCAGTTCACGCGCCACGATGGCGTTGCCGCTAACTGCGCCGTCAACGGCGATAGGGCGGACATCCAACATGAATTCCCTTCCATCGGCATTGGTGATGACGGTACCGCTCTGTCCGTTAAAAAAACCATTGGGGATTTTTTCCCCAGAAAATAAAATGCTGATACTCTGTTCAGTAAGCTCGGACACTCTCTTTTTCAAAATACCGGTGAAAGCGTCGTTGGCATAGGTGATCCTGTGATCCTTGTCCACCAGGCAGATACCATCATACACAGCCTCCAGAATACTGATGAGCTTTCCCTCCAGTTCCTTTACGCTGCTCAGCTCCCAGGACAATGCCTCGATCTGGGTGATGTCCTGAAGCACAGCCACAGCGCCCACATTACTGTTTTCCACCACCACCGGGCTTTTATCGCTGATAACCCAGTTGCCGTTAATGGTTTCCTTCACACCCAGCTTTTCCCTGCCGGTTGTAATCAATTCTACTGCGCCGAAGCCAGGGATCAGGTCGTCCACCAGACGGCCGATGGCCTGCTCAGCGTCGATGCCAGTCATGGCCTCAGCGGCCGCGTTAAAAATCGTGATGCGCCCCGCGCCGTCCATGACAATGAGGCCATTGTGGATGCTCTCAAAAATCTTTTCGCTGGTCAGGGTATTCTTCTGAATAATGTTGTCAACCTCATCCTGATCCACCACACCGGCGCCATCCATGAACTCAGCCAGTGAAGACACGGCCTGTTCGCTCCGTGTGCCGTCGCCGAAGAGCTCAATCTGCTCGCCCTTTTTCAGCTTCATCCCCACCAGCGGCAGTACAGAATTACAGGGGACGATCAGAGCGTGATCCACCCGCTTGATGTACAGGCGGCATCCAAAACGCTCCTCAAGCTCTGTTGTTTTCTGAACCACCATCGCGGCCACCCGGGTATGAATACCCTTCTCGTAGCCGATGGTCACTGTTTTTTGTGTTCGCAAGCTGCGTCCCTCCTTCTCTTTCCAATTGCATTCATTCTATCCTGTTTTTATGCTTTTTTCCAGTGTTTATTTTGTCGTGTTCCTGTAACCTTAATAAAACTTTGTATTTAGTTCGGAAATTAATTTCCGCTATGCAAATAATTAAAAATATGGCATAATAGACTTAAAGAAACTAATAAAATTCCAGGAGGATTTACAAATGAGAATTGCAATTGATTGTGATGATGCTGCTTTTGATTTCAAGGATGCGATCTACGAACATTTAAAAAGCGAAGGTTACGATATTACGGACTTAAAATATTCTGCTGACCATGACTGCGATTACCCGGACATTGCTTTTAATCTGGCTGAAAAAGTAGCAGACAAAACCTATGACAGAGGAATCATCATCTGTGGTACCGGCCTTGGCGTTGCCATGATGGCAAACAAGGTACCAGGCGCTTTCGCTGGCACCTGCCACGATACCTTTGCCGCAGAACGCCTGGCAAAATCCAACGATGCCAATATTATCACCATGGGTGCGCGCTGCATCGGTGTTGAGCTTGGCAAAATGATCGTTGACGCTTACATGAAGAGTGAATTTGCCGGCGGCGGTTCTACCAAGAAAGTAGAACGCATGCGCGAGCTCGAAAAAACTTACATGAAATAATCCAGGTTCCAGCATGAAAAAAATGTTTTTAGGAACAAACTGGAAAATGAATAAGACAACCGCTGAGGGACTGTCTTATACGGACGCGCTGACGGACATTATTTCAAAGTATCCGGAATTTGAATTTTTCATCATTCCGCCCTATGTCCAGCTTTGGAAAATCCGTGAGCTCATCGACTCTAAAAAATCCACATTAAAACTGGGCGCCCAAAATGTGCACTATGAGGACGCCGGACAGTTTACCGGAGAGATTTCTCCAACCCAGCTAAAGGAAATCGGCGTGGACATCCTGGAAATCGGCCACAGCGAACGCCGCCAGTACTTTAACGAAACAGACTACACCGTCAACCTCAAAACCCTTGCAGCCTTAAAGCACGGCTTTACGCCGCTCGTCTGCATCGGTGACAGCATGCAGGACAAAAAATACGGTGTGTCTAAGGAAGTGCTGGCCCGTCAGCTGAAGATCGCCCTGCACGATGTGCCTGCAGATGCCATCGGCAAATTCTGGGTTGCCTATGAGCCCGTCTGGGCCATCGGCGTCAACGGAATTCCTGCAGAGGCACCACTGGTGAACGACATCCACAACCATTTGCGGGACGTCACGGTTGAGCTTTACGGCGAAGCCGGACGCGGCATTCCGCTGCTGTTCGGCGGCAGTGTCAACATTGACAACGCCAGACAGTATGCGCCCTTCGAAAACGTCAACGGCCTGTTCATCGGCAGAAGCGCCTGGCAACCGGACTCTTTCGAAGCCATCATGAAATCTTTACACGAAACCTTAGCATAAAAAAAGCCCTTCGGGGCTTTTTTGTTGTTTTAAACACAAACAATGCGAAAAATATGATATAATCCCTTTAATTATCTTTAAAGGGGAGGGGCCATGAAAAAAATTACCACGCGTCAGGTCATGATGACTTTTATCGGCATTTATCTGGGAGCAAGCTTTGTCTCTGGACAGGAAATCTATCAGTTTTTCGGCGTGTTCGGCGGCTATGGCATTGCGGGCATGGCTGTAGCCGTATTTGTGTTTTTCATCTTTGGCTGTATGATCATGCGTATTTCTCACCGCACCGGCATCCGGGATTTTGAGAAGCTGGTGGTCCGGGGCTACCACCCGGTTCTGCGCCTGATCTTCGGTGGCTTTACCCTGTTTTTTATGTTTACGGTTGTCATGGTCGTGGTCGCTGGCGCCGGCGCGCTCCTCGAACAGCTCTGGGGCTTTCCCGCTTTTGCAGGCAGCATTTTCATGGGGCTTCTGCTCGCCGTGGCCGGCACGACCGGCGCCCGCGGCATGGTCTCAGCCTTTGGTTTTGTGGTGCCCTTTATGGTAGCGGTGGGCCTGCTGGTCGGTCTTATGTCCTTTTTTAACCTGGAGCTTTCTCCGCTTGCCACATCGCCTGTATCTGGAAGCAACCCACTGGTTGGCAACTGGTTTATCGCTGCCCTGACCTTTGTCTCTTACAATCTGCTGGTGGCCATTTCTGTCCTTACCCCCGTCGCCCCCTCGGCGGAATCGGATCGCGCTATTACCCAGGGAATACTCTGGGGCTCGCTCCTGCTGTTCGTCATTGCATTGTGCGTTCTGGTTCCCATCGCCCTGCATTTACCGCTCGTTCAGGAGTCCAGCCTGCCGATGCTCACCCTTGCCTCGGCTATCCATCCGGCGCTGGGCATCCTCTATGCCCTCCTTCTGCTTTGTGGCATGTTTGGTTCTGGCCTTTCCTGCCTATACGCGGTGTCCACACGGGTGCGCAAAATCGGCCCGATTCATGGAAAGGGATTACTGGTCGTCATCATGGCTGCCGCTACGCTCGGGAGTATCGCCGGGTTCAAAAATCTTATCGCCACCCTTTTTCCCCTGTTTGGATACTTTGGCCTGCTGGCGCTGGCGAGCGTTGGACTTCATTACTGGTCGGTGCGCAAAAAGGAAAAAACAAACCATTAACACACGCAAAGCGGAAAAGCCTGGCTTTGGCTTTTCCGCTTTTTTATAAGTGCATAAAATCATACCGGGATGCGCAGGACGGTTTTCAGGCGCTCTGGCTTTGCCCGGCGTGGGTCGGAGAGATAGATTTCATGGTGCTTCTCCTCCCAGCCCGGGCGGCGGGACAGGCCCTCGGCTTCCATAAAGGCGGCCAGCTCATCAAAGGATCGGCCCTCGTCCGCGTATGGGCCGACATGCATGATCTGGACGCAGTCGCCCTCATCAAAGGTCTGGAACCGGACCCCCTCAAAATCAATCTCTGGCTTTTTCTCCCTGCTTTCCAAAAGCACTGCTTCGTACAGCGCAGGCGTTACAAATTCGGGCTGGCGTATCATGGACGTCCATTGCCAGTCATCACGATTGTCCGAAACACCCCACCAAAGGCCTTCCAGAGGCGGCACAACATATTCAAAATAACCCTCTGGCAGATCGCCTGACATTTTTTTCATCTTGATGCCAAAGCTGATGGCGTACAGCGCGCTGAGCGCATTCTGATAGCAGGCACTTTCTGGAGCGCCGGCGCCATCTGCCATAACAAAAGCAATCTCCGGCACCGTGACTCTGCCAGGCTTCTTTCCTGGCATGTATAAATCCTTGTATTCTTTTTTATAATCCATCTTGGAAACCGTCATCTGAGTATCCTCCTGTTTCTTTTTATCCTTAGAATAACCTCTCCCGCGCAGGGGAAGGTCAAGCTTTTTTAATGTATTTTTGGTTTCTTACAGGGCTTTGTGCTATAATTTAAAAAAGCATTGTCATAAGAAGGAGGCTTTTAAAATGATTTGTCATTCTCAGGATGCTGAGACATCCGGTATTTTGCACATCGCCCAGAGCATGTGTGTGGCTGCCCGCACAGCGCCAAAGGCCCGGGGCGTTGACCACATTGATTCCTGTTATCTGACCGGCGATGAAAAAGAGGCGCTGGCCGCCGAAATGGACCGCCTTGGCCGTGAGCAGGATCTCGCGTTTTTTATCCGCGATGCTGAAAATGTGCGAAACAGCACCGCCGTGGTGCTCGTCGGCACAAGCATTTCCCAGC
>OIET01000304.1_pt1 | contig 51179 bp, 45 predicted proteins | sample 1581871 | NCBI WGS metagenome assembly OIET01 (sample SAMN03279760, study PRJEB24777) | human gut metagenome | isolation source: fecal sample PR121 from 1 month old male Malay infant, vaginally delivered... | place: Singapore | collected 2005-09-16
TAAATATGTATATTAATTTTTAAAAAAATTACAATTAAAATCTTTTTTTGCAAAAATTTGATTGCCTAAGTAGCACTTTTAGAGCTATTGAAGTTTTATAATTATTATATATCTGGTCAAAAAAATGGTATAAGGAGGTAAGGCAATGAAGAAGCATCGCAAAAATATATATCAACGCTCTGATAACCGCTACGAAGGGCGTTATATTACTGGCTATAAGGAAATTCATGGTAAAGCAATTTATCGGTCAATCTATGCCGACACTTATCGGGAAATTGTAGCGCTCTTGGAAGAAGCTGAAAAAAGTGTCTCTGAAAAAGTAGCGTTTGAACGTCTGATTCGCAAACAGAAAAGAAACAATCTGCCCGTGACAAGTTTAGAGCACATGGCCGAAAATTATTCTTTGAGAAACTCTGTCCAAGGAGGCACAACGCTGAGACAATGCCTTGTCCAATGGCTGGAAGAACATAAAAAGTTCTCAGTAAAAGCCTCCTCATACACGCGCTATTGCAGCATCGTTTATAAACATATTGTGCCGCAGCTTGGTGATTTTCCGGTCGCTGATGTCACAGCGGCGGTAGTCCAGGACTATATTCATTATCTTCGTACAGACGCGAATAAGCATAAGGGACTGGCGCCATCGACGATAAAAATTCACCTTGTTCTGCTGTCATCTTTTTTTGAAAAAATGATCGAATTAGAAATGGTTCAGAACAATCCCTGTGAAGCGGTCCGGATTCCACCCAGTCAGAAGAAAAAACCCAATTATCTAAAGCAGAATGAGTATCAAAAATTAGAAAAGGTACTCGAGGATAAAATCTGCGACAAAAGAGCCCGCGCCATCCTGCTCGCCTTAAAAACAGGTATCCGCCTGGGTGAGCTGGCAGCCTTGCGCTGGACAGACATTGATCTTCAGTCAAAAACAATTCATGTCCGCCATTCAATCCAGCGGGTCAAGGCCAAATCGCCTGGAAAAAATAAAACCGAAATTGTATTTGGCCAAACAAAGTCCGTCTGTTCCCAAAGAGACATCCCTATGAACGACGGTATCTACACACTTTTATACTCATACCAGAAGGTCTTGAAAAAAAGCGGCATTTTCACTGAAGAAAGCTTTGTGTTCAGTAACCGGCAGGGCTCCTATCTTGACCCGCGGGCTTATCAAAATTATTTTTCAGAGCTTTTGAAGAAAGCAGACATCCGCTGTGTGAATTTTCATGCTTTGCGGCATACCTTTGCCACCATCGCGGCCAGCAAAAATATGCAGATTTCAACGCTGAGCAGAATTCTTGGACACTCAACTCCCACCATAACCTTACAGATTTACGTACACGCCGTTGATGAACAGGACCGTATCGAGATGGCTAAAATCGAAAGCATTTAAAATCTGGTCAAAATCTGGTCACAGAATCGAAAAATCCCCGTACTTATGGAATGAATGCAGATAAGTTCGTGGAATGACATTATTCCACGAATGAAAAACGAGCTGTGCCTGTATCCTCTAAACAGGCAGCTAATATTATAAACAAATAAGGTTAAAGAAATATTTAATCGCTTTTGGGCTTAAGGAGACAGTATGAAAGAAAATACGGTTGAAATGCAATATCTGTATGAACTGGCAGCTTCAGTGCTTGAAGTGCGCCCACCGGCCCGTCCTCCCTCAAAATTAAATTGGGAGCTTGTCTGCCGGGAGGCAGAGCGTTTATCCATGCTTTCATTTATCTGTTATGGTTTGGAAGGCCTGGGTGAAAACGATCAACCCAGTAATTCTGTCATGTCAGAATTAAAAAAATGGAAAATTAAGGGTATATTAAAAGAAGCCGAACAGCAGCGGCTGCTGACAAATGTATTCTGCGGTTTTGACGCGCAAAATCTAAAATGCCTTTTGTGCAGCGATCTGCCTTTAAAGCGCCTGTACCCCTATCCAGACCTGCGCTGCCGCCAGGAAGTCGAGGTTTTTATGCCCGCTGAAGCCATTCCCTGTGCCCGCTGTATTCTGCAGGATTTGGGCGGTTCGCCCGTGGCAGCGGAGAGCACGGATTTTGGCTGCTGCCGGTTTGGCCAAACCACCCTCACTGTAAAAAAATACGCTGATGAAGCTTCCTTTCCATCTCCTGGCGAAAAAATTCAAAAATACAAGCATTATTCAAACATATATGAGCTGCTGCCAGAAGCCCTGTACAGACAGCTGGCCGGCAATGCCGCCCGCGATCAAAAAGAGTTTATCTGGCTATACTTTGATTTAAGCATGCTCCAGCGCTTTTATCATTTTAGTTTACCCGCGAGACACAGCGCTTTTCAGGTAAACCTGAAATCCCTATTTTCCCACCAAGGGCAGCGTCCCTTAAATATAGATAAAACAATCATACATGAGAGGTAAAAAGATGAAAAAGAAAAACATCGCGATCGTCCTTCTGGCAGTGATCACCATACTTTTACTGGTTTTTGGCTGCGGTAAAAAGAGCAGCCCTCAGGCAGAGGCAAAGGTCTTTGACACAGCCGGAACCTACAGCGATCAGGCCACCTATGGTGACGTGCAGATTAAATCGGACGGCGTCACTTTAGAGAACGCCACTATCACCGGCACCCTGACCGTAGACAAGGCCGTCGGAGAAGGAACCGTCATCATCCGGAACAGCCGTATATCAAAGGATACGGACATTAACGGCGGCGGCGCAAACTCCGTCCATTTTGAAAAAACCGTATTGAATAAAATCAATGTCAATAAAAAAGACGTCCGTCTTATTCTGGACAAAGAATCCGAGACGGCCGAGCTGAATGTTTCCCAGCCCGCAAAGCTGGAGCTCAGCGGAAAGGTCACCACCCTGTCAATCGCCAAAAACGGCGGGGGCAGTACGATTGCCATCGCCAAAGACGCAAAGGTCGAGACCGTCAAGCTGGACGGCAAGGCTGAAATGACAGTCGACAGCCCGATTAAAACACTGGTCGTCGGGGAAAACGCCCAGGAATCCAGACTCGTCATCAATGGCAGGATTGACAAGCTTGACGTGAACGCCAGGGCAGAGATCAACCTCAATGCCGGCGCCGAGGTCGGAAAGCTCATCGTGACAGACAAAGCCAAGAACAGCACTGTAAACATCGCAAAGGACGCCAAGGTGAGCACACTGGCCACAGAAACCTCACTGAGCCTTAACGGCGAGGGCAGCGTCGAAAATGTCATTACCAACAAAGAAGAAAACATTCAGGGCAGCATCAAGCCCGCCGGCATCCGGGTTTCCGCCAATCCAATCGCGAAAAGCCCCAACGGAAACGATGTAAACAGCAAAACAGACGCGGCCAAAAATACCGATACAAACACCAGCACGACGGCCGACAACAGCTCCACTGGCAGCACCAGTCCTGAAAATAACAATACCAGCAGTAATACTGGCAATACCGGCAGCGGACAGGACAATCCACCGGCACCGCAGCCAGCTCCCGGCCCAGCGCCACAGCCGGCACCTGATCCGACACCAACGCCAACTCCACCGCCGACGCCAACACCAACACCATCTGTGGTACACGTGACCGGCGTAACCCTGGATCAAAGCCAGCTGATCATGACTGTGGGCGACAGCGCTGTATTGACCGCCAGGGTCGCTCCGGACAACGCCACAGACAAGACCATCGCGTGGTATGCCGAGGACAGCAAAATCGCAGCCGTCGATGGAAACGGCAAAATAACCGCCCTTGCAGAAGGCCAGACCAGGATCACCGTTGTCACAAGGGACGGGGACCACAAAGCCCTCTGCGATATTACCATCCACAAAAAAGCGCCAACGGATATCCCCGTTGAGAGCATTGCCATTCAGAAAACAGCGGACAGCATTGAAGTGGGGAATACCCTGCGCCTGACCGCTTCTGTTAAACCCGATAATGCCACGAACAAAAACGTCAAGTGGCACAGCGCCGCAGAGAGCGTTGCCTCCGTCGATGAAGCCGGCGTCGTCACCGCCAAGGCGCCCGGTGACGCGGTTATCACAGCGACTCCTGAAAATCCGGCCTCGCCTTCCGTCACTACCGCCATCACCCTCCGGGTAACCGCGCCGTTTAAGGCGGTTGTCATGAGCGGCAGCGGAAAAGCGGTTATGGTCGGGGATGTCCTTACCTTTACCTCAGTCGACCCGGAAAACGGGTTATCCGATGCCCTGTTCTCCTGGAAAGCAGACGGGCAGGAGGTTGGCAGCGGCAGCGCCTATACGGTGAGCGAAGGGGATATCGGCAAAGCCCTGACCCTGACCGTCACCGGCAAAGAAAACAGCCATTACACCGGCAGTGTGACAAGCGAGGCCACCAAAGCCGTCACAGCCAACAAGACCGCTTTAACCGCTGCCCTCAACGCAGAGATCGGGGAGGATCACCAGAACCCCACCTATAAGCTGAAAAAAGACGACTATAAAGCAGTCACCTGGAACACCTACACCGACGCCGTCAATGCCGCCATTGGTGTGGAAGCCGATCCACTGGCCACCACCGGGCAGGTGAGCGCTGCCATCAACAACATTGGTACCGCAAAAGCCCAGTTGATTTTTGCCGGTATCGACAAGCTGGAAGAACTGAAAAAGACAGCCGACGCCAAGCAGGAAAGTGCCTACACCGCTGCCAGCTGGCAGGCATTCCAGAGCGCCTATGGAACAGCAAAAGCACTGCCCGAAACCACACAGGCAGAAATTGTGGCAAAAACAGAAGCCATCAGCAAGGCCATGGACGAGCTGGTCTTAAAGACACCTGTCACCGCTGTTCGCCTGAGTATTGAAAAGAATCAGGCCGTTGTCGGGCATCAGGTCACAGCCACCACTGACCCCGAAGACGCCACAGTCACCTACCTGTGGCAGAGAGGCAACGGCACCGCCTTTGAACCCATCCCCGGTGAAACCAGCGCAGTTTATACCTTAAGCAAGGAAGATATCGGTAAAACGCTTCAGCTGACCGTCACCGGAACCGGCGATTATCAGGGCAGCTCAAGCGCGAGCATCAGCAATATTCTGGATAACAAGGTCACGGGCGTCACCCTGGATCAAGCGACGCTGGACATGAAAGCCGGCGATTCCAAAGTGCTGACCGCAACGGTCACACCGGAGTACGCGGCGGATAAAACCGTTACCTGGAGCAGCAGTGCCGCAGCCGTGGCAGCCGTTGACGCAGACGGCAAAGTCACCGCTGTGGCAGCGGGCCAGGCCACTATCACAGTGACCACAACAGACGGCGGAAAAACCGCTGCCTGTGCTGTCACTGTCACAAATCCGGTAATTTCTGTGGAAAGTGTAACATTAGCACCTGTGAGCGCAGAGCTCTACACCGTGGAAGGACACAAAACCCTTGAGTTAACCGCAACGGTTACCCCAGAAAACGCGACCAATAAAGCCCTTGCCTGGAGCAGCAGCGATAGCGCTGTGGCAACAGTGGCCGCAGTTGAAAATAGCACAAAAGCAACGGTTACCGCCCTAACAGCAGGAACCGCCGACATCACCGCCACAACCGCCGATGGCAGCAAGACAGCAAAATGTACCATCACGGTTAAGGAGCCCATTCAGCTAACAGTTTCCGGTACCACTGTCAAGAGTAAGGTTTATGATGGCAATCCAGATGCAGAAGTGGAAAACGCTGGTTCATTAACCAACAAAGAAGCCGAACACGATGTTACACTTGCCGCAACAGCCAAATTTAACGACAAAAAGGCGGCAGACAATAAGCCTGTCACCGCACAGTATACCTTAACTGGTACAGATGCCTGGCGTTATCTTGCGCCAAAAGATAATACTGATTTATCCGCAAGCATTACAAAAAAAGAGATCCGTATTACAAACATTAAAGCAGCGGATCGAGCTTACAATGGTTATACTGCTGTAGCTTTAGCGGGTGGTGATCTCAGCGGTATTGTTGACGGCGATGATATCCGCTTAGACACATCGGCAGTAACTGCACAAATGGCCGATGCAAACGCAAAGGAAAATAAACCTGTCGTTGTCACCGGATATACCCTGTCAGGAGCTGACGCAGAGAACTACAGCTTAACACAGCCTGTGGGGATTACCGTCAACATTACTAAAGCCGAACAGACAGCGCCCACGTTCACAGTAACAAAGACCTCAAACAGCATAACGGTTACGCCAACAGCTGCATCGAACAAGCTGCTTTATGCTTTATATCAATCAGAAGTCTTAAAAAGGGATTGGTCTAACAATCCCAGCTTTACAGGCTTAGAATCTTCAACCGAATACACCGTTAAGGTCAAGCTGTCCGGCGATGACAACCACAACGAGTCCCCAGAAGCGACAGCCAGCGTGACAACAGACGCCGCAAATATAAAGCCAGCGCCTGTCATAACCATAAAAAAGCCTTCCGTAACAGCGAGTGAGAAAGAGCAAAGCCAAAACAGCACCCTGGAGGGCATAAAAAACACGATGGAATATGTAAAAAGTGATACAGAGCCAGCTGCAGATGCCACCTGGACTCCATGTCAAAACCAAAATATGTCCGTTGAACCAGGCATCTACTATGTCCGGTATAAAAAAACAGCCAGTGATGCGGCATCCGCCGCAATCCGGCTGGAAGTTAAAAAAGTGTACCGCGTTACCTTCGCTCATGGAGATCACGGCTCCTGTCACCCGTCCGTGGCCGTTTTCTATGAAGGAAATCTGCCATCTTCAACAATAAGCCCAAACAGCGGCTATCTGGTTAATCCGGAAAATAATGGATGGGACAGACCGATTACAGCGGCAGCAGGAGAAAGCGCAGACATAAAATATACAGCACAATATATCGAAACCAAGGCCATGGTCATGGCGTTTGATTCAGAAAGCCAAACCTATACGATTAAAAACACCGGAACCGCCACAATCGGTGAAGATTTCACAGTACCAGCAACGTATAATGACAGCATCAATGGAGAACACCCTGTAACGGCCATTGGTGATAAAGCCTTTACCAGTAACAATTGCAAAGACTTAAAAACACTGACAATTCCAGAATCAATTACAAACATTGGAGATTATGCATTTGATGGCCGCCTCGCCTTGGAAAAAGTTACGATAAAAGGAAATCCCAATATTGGCAATTACGCATTCAGCGGCTGCACTGCTTTGAAGGAAATTCATATTACCAGCAACGAAGCCCCCAAAACGGCAGGCACCGAGATTCTCTATAACATTCCCATGGGCCAGGTAAGAATCTTTGTCCCACAAGAAAAAGTTGACGATTATAAGAGCAGCTGGGCAAGCTATGCTGACCAGATCTACGAAACAGGCACTGCATTCTTTACCTTAAGCTATGACGCCAATGGTGGAACAGGCAGTGTACCGGCAAGTGCCGAATACGCACAAGGAACCGAGGTAAGCGTCAAATTTGACCCGCTGCCATCCGCAGAAGGAAAAACTTTCCTTGGCTGGGCAGCAAACAAGAATGCAGAATCGCCGGATTATACCGCTACAGGAACAACAAACAGCATCAAAGTCAAAGAAGCAACAATACTCTATGCAATCTATGGCGATGTCCTAACGCCGCCAACGGAAAACAAGCCTTGGGACGGCAAACGGGACATCAGCTGGTATGTTGGGCATGAAGAGGGTACGAGCTATTCAATTACCACACCGCAGCAGCTGGCAGGCTTAGCTTTGCTGGTAAACGGCGGCGGCCAGGATGATTACGGCAAATCCTATGAAGGGGCTGTCGATTTTTCTGGAAAGACCATCACAATCACAGCGGATGGGCTTGATTTAAACAATGTCAATTGGGTGCCCATCGGCAAAGACGATGTTCATCCATTTAAAGGAAGCTTTGACGGTGGCTTTAAGTCAATCACTAGCCTTAGCATTAACAGCGAAAACGAAATTGTTGGCCTCTTTGGCGTGATTGACAGCGCAAACCTCCAAAATGTAGAGCTTTCTGACGGTACAGTAACAACTACTCATGAAGGCGGTATTGCAGGCGGCATGGTCGGCTTTGCGACAGACAGCAAAATTGAAAAATGCCATAATGACGCTGCGGTAAGCAGCCAGATATCAGCAGGCGGTATTATCGGCGGAGGACAGGCGGAGGTAACTGAGTGCTGCAACACTGGAAAAATAGAGGCTAAAGCCGAACTGTACAGTATGGCAGGCGGCATTATCGGAACAGGAACAGGCATTACCGTCAGCAACAGCTATAATACCGGCGAAGTGAACGCACCGTCAGGCAGCGGTATTGTTGGGATGGCCTCCAGTACAAGTGAACTGAAATCTTTTGTTCAGAATTGCCACAATGTCGGCAGCATCAATTCTGGTCAAGGATTTGGCATAACGGCTACGCTAGATAATAACGGCAAAATTCAAACTTCTTATTCACTTGAGGGGTCTGCGGAAATGATTGCTGGTAATGGTGTAGATGACAAAAGCAAAATGCTAACCACTGAAGAGATGAAAACCCCCAATAATTTTATCGGCTGGAGCTTTGATGAAAGTAACGGCATATGGAAAATGGGCAATGCATACCCAATTTTAGCCTGGCAGACAAACGAATAGGCAACCAGTTAAATGAATTGATGGCAGGAGTTTACACTTCTGCCTCAAAATAAAAAAAGGAAGGTATCAGATATGCGTAAAAGAAGATTTGGGAAAAAGATGTTGTCCGCGTTATTGATCGCGGGAATGCTGTTGACGGCAATGCCGCTCAGTGTATTTGCTGAAGAGGAGAGCAATGCCGTGACGCCAGACGAAAGCGGGGTATATGTGGTGACAACCCCCGAAGATCTGCAATGGGTTGCGGATCAAACACGGTTAGCTGAAAATGCAGAAAATTTTGCAGGAAAGATCGTAAGGCTTCAAGCTGCGGAAATAGACATGCAGAGTATTCCATGGGTGCCCATTGATAATTTCAGGGGAACCTTTGACGGAAATAACGTACCGATCAAAAACCTGACGGTAACAAACACCGGCAAGGACGGCTCAGGGCTGTTTGGATCAATTGCTTATACTGAAAGCGCAGCAGCTCCGACTTTTAAAAACATTGTGATTGACGGCGCGACCATCACAGGCGCAAACGATGTTGGCGGAATCGTCGGAAATGCTTACTCAGCCGATATCATCAATTGTAAGGTTATGAACGCGACATTTAACGGCGGCACCAGAATTGGGGGCATGGCCGGCCTCAGCTATGGTGACATTACAAACTGCGAGGTCATCAATTGCCAGATGACCGGCACCAATGAAAACGGCGCTGTCGGCGGGGTCATCGGCCTTATCGGAGAAGGCGGTTCTGTGATTGACAGCTGTAATGTTAGCGGCTGTACCATGGTTGGCAACCGCAAAATCGCCGGGATTGCCGGGGCAATGCAATATGGCAATACCATCAAAGGCTGTACGGTAAACAGCTCAACCATCCGCGCGACCGTAAAATTCTCTTCTATCCTCACCCCAATTATTAAGAACGCGGCTGCCGCAGGCGGTATCGCAGGAGAAGTGATTGGAACCTCAACCCTAATGACATTACAGGATAACACGGTATCCGGCGATATGACTGTTCAGAGCAACCAGAATAAGTTCAGGGGATGGCTCATCGGCAGTATGACTTACCGCTCAGGCACGCAGTACGTAACCTTGACAAACAATCAGGATTTATCCAATCTTACAGGCGCTGATGTGCCAGAAATTGGTACAATTTAACTTTTAATCCGGGCATTGGAACGTCTTCCAATGCCCGGATTTCTTATTTATACCTCCACATGCACAAACAACTGCTCAGGGTACTCGATCACACCCAGTCCCAGGTCTCTGGCCACTGCGGCCACCTCGGAGTAGTGGACGCCGGGGCAGTACAGATCAGCGGCGCAGCCGATCTTATGCTTTGAATGCTCGATGCCGCCCACCTCGCGGTTGCGCTGTGTGCAGCGCACGCCGGAAGTGATGATGACCGGGCGGCCGAGGCGGTTTCTCAGGTTTTCGACCTGGGTCAGCAGGGCTTCCTCCATGAGTTCGGGGAACCCGGTGCAGTACATGCCACCACAGTCGCACTGGTACTCGCCCATGGCGAAGTGCTCGCTGGCGCGGCTGTCTTTATAGGCCTCTGCCAGATGTCCCCGGGTTACCGGGCCCACAATGCCGTCGGCCTCGATGCCGGTCTTTCGCTGAAAGGCTTTGACGGCCGCCTGGGTGTTGGGACCGTCCAGGCCATCGTGCTCACCCGGGTCATAGCCCAGGTGGGATAAAATTCTCTGTACCTCTAAAATACTCATTTCTTTTCCTCTTCATCCTTTGTAAATTCCTTGAGCACGGCCTTAAGCTTATCGGGAATGGGAATAAATTCTGCGGCGTTTTCGACCAGTGAGATGCCTTCATTGGAAATGTAGAAAAGTACAGTGATATCCCGGATGGGCAGCTCGGCCGTTATGATCCTCTGGACCATGAAGGCGGCGCTGACCACCAGAAACAGCATCAATTTTTTCAGTATTCCGTAAAAGCCCACCGCACTGGAAAGCTCATGCCTGTAAATTCCCTTGATAACGCCGGACACATAGTCCAGACAGACTAAAACCGTGAGTACCACCAATAAATCATCGAGTCCCCCAAGCAGGAAGGAGAGGGTGCCGCCTGCCACAGCGGCGGCCCCCCGGATGATTTCCCGCATTTTCCGCTGCCTAAACCAAAGCCACTTCGGTTTTGGTGGTGTCAATGCGCACTGCGGATACCAGCGCCGCCAGGGGCTGTCCATCGGGGGCGAAAATCCCCTCGGTTAAAATACCGTTGGCGCCTGTGGCGATCTCGGCATCGGTGATGCCATCCTTATAATCCGGAATGGTCAGGGTATGGTTTTTGCCGTTGGCCAATTCGTAAATCAACTGTAAATCTTTTGAAACATCTGCCATTTTTCTTTTCCTCCTCTATCCTTACGCGACATCCATGAGCTCTTCGGCAATGGTTTTGGTGCAGGATTCGCCGATGGGCTCCTGCATGTTTTTGATCAGCTTGTAGGTATTGTAGATGCTCTCATTGGTGGCATCGCTTTTGACATCGCCGTAGGTCTTGGACTTCTTAACGATTTTTCCATTTTGTTCTCCATAGTTTGAAACAATTTTCAAACCGACACTTTTTACATTTGCTGTTACTGCCATTGTGAACCTCCAAAAGTTTTTCAGGTCTGCGCGCTGCCTGTGATTTTAGTTTAAGACCTGTCAAGGCTTTTTGCAAAGGGATTAAGAGGGCAGTTTTGCATTGACACCCACCGCATTAAGGCATAGAATATAGGTTATACTCATAAATTTTCAGGAAAATCTTTTGGACAGACGAGGGGGAACGTCTATGCTGTTTAAATTTATCATCTGCTTTATCGCTGGTATCGGCGCGGGGCTGGGGACAGGCTTCGCGGGCATGAGCGCAGCTGCGGTCATCAGCCCAATGCTCATTACCTTCCTGGGGGTACCGGCCTATGAGGCTGTGGGCATTGCCCTGGCCAGCGATGTTCTGGCCAGCGCGGTCAGCGCGTACACCTACGGTAAAAATAAAAATCTGGATATTAAAAACGGGCTGGTCATGATGGCGGCGGTTCTGTGCTTCACGCTGGTGGGCAGCTGGATCTCCAGCCTGATCCCCAGCACCGCCATGGGCGGCTTTTCGGTTTTCATGACCCTGCTGCTGGGCATTAAGTTTATCGTGAAACCCGTGATGACCACTAAGGAATCCATGACGGGCACAAGCCCCAGAAAGCGCTTTGTGCAGTCGGTGGTCTGCGGCATGGCCATTGGCTTTATCTGCGGCTTTGTGGGCGCGGGCGGCGGCATGATGATGCTGTTGATCCTGACCAGCGTGCTGGGCTATGAGCTCAAAACAGCGGTGGGTACCAGTGTTTTTGTCATGGCCTTTACGGCATTTACCGGCGCGGTCAGCCATTTTGCCATCGGCGGACCGCCGGATGTCTGGAGCCTTGTTTTCTGCATTTTATCCACCCTGCTCTGGGCCAGAATCGCGGCCAAGTTCGCCAACAGGGCCAGCCCCATTGTGCTCAACCGGGCCACCGGTGTGGTGCTTTCCATTCTTGGGGTTTCCATCATCCTTGTAAACTTTCTGAAATAAAAAACAACCGCATCCCTGCGAAAGGGTACGGTTGTTTTTTTATTCGCCATCATCTTCTGTCAATAATGCCTGGAGCTGCTTTAAAAAGATTTCTGAGGCCCTTGAGAAAGCCGGATGCTTTTTCCAGACGATGTCCAGGTGGGCCTCCAGGCGGGGCTTCAGTGGACGGAAGCAAAGGGCGCTGTCACCGGTAGTATTCACCAGCCTGTCGAGGCACAGGGCATAGCCGATGCCCTCCTCCACCATGAGGGCCGCGTTGTAAATCAGGTTATAGGTCATCACGACATTCACTTTATCCGCGGCGCTGCCGAACCAGCCGGACAGCTCGTTCTGCCCGAGGGCCTGCCTTGAGCAGAGCAGCGGGAGGCCCCTCAAAGCCTCTGCCTCAATGGCAGGAAGAACCGCCAGAGGGCTGTCCCTGCGCATGAGCACGCCCCAGGTGTCGGCGGCCGGGAGGCGCATGTAGTCATACTTTGTAATATCGCCCGGCTCAATCAGAACGCCAAAATCAAGGAGGCCCCGGTCCAGACGCTCGGTGACTGCCTCGGCGTTTCCGCTGAAAAGGTGCACCCGGATATTGGGATACCTTTCACGCATTTTCCGGATCACCCGGGCGATAAGCCGCATGGCCTCGGTTTCTCCGCCGCCGATATAGACATCGCCGCCGACAATCGCATCGGACGTTTTAAAATCCGCCTCGGTGCGGTCCGCCAGGTCTATGATCTCCTGGGCCCGTTTGCGCAGGAAAGCGCCCTCATCGGTCAGGGTAACCCTTCTGCTTCCCCGGATAAAAAGCTTTTTCCCCAGCTGCTCCTCCAGCTCCATGAGCTGGCGCGAGAGGGTTGGCTGCGTTACATGCAGTGACTCCGCGGCTCCGGAGATAGTCTCCTCTCTGGCGACTGCCAGAAAATAGCGTAAAACCCTCAGTTCCATTGGCTGTACTCCCTTTCTCTGTTTCCTCCAGTATAGCGGCGCGCTCCATGCTTGTCAAGCATAGCATTGTATAGCCTATAAGTATTTGCTATTGCAGCAAGGCAGGTTATATAATAAAGCCATAAAAATAAATTTTTGAAAGGAAGTCGATTGCCAATGAACCTCGACATGTTTTTAGATCATTTAAATAAAGGCCTGACTGTTGACGGCGGATCAGAAGCACATGAATTTATGCACAAGGTCAGTCAGGAGGCGCTTCGGATCACCAGTGTGCTCAACAATACCTACCAAAGCCCCGAGGAAATCCGGAAACTCTTTTCAGAATTGACCGGCAAGCCTGTGGACGCTTCCTTTGGCCTGTTTCCTCCCTTTTATACAGACTGTGGCAAGAACATTACAGTGGGAAAAAATGTTTTTATCAACAGCGGCTGCCGTTTCCAGGATCAGGGCGGTATCACCATCGGTGACGGCGCGCTCATTGGTCATAACGCAGTGCTGGCCACCCTCAACCATGACTTTTCCCCCGAAAGGCGAACCTCCATGCACCCGGCGCCTGTGGTCATCGGCAAAAATGTCTGGCTGGGCGCAAGTGTCACTGTGGTGCCCGGCGTGACCATCGGAGATAACGCGGTTATCGCTGCGGGGGCGGTGGTCACAAAGGACGTTCCGGCAGGCACCATCGCCGCCGGAGTCCCCGCGAAGGTTCTCCGTGAGCTTAGCGTATAAAAAATCCTTAAAGAAAGAGGTTATCCATTATGAAGAAAAATATCTTAATCCTTTCGACCAGCCCCCGCAAAGGCGGCAATTCCGACACGCTGGCCGATGAATTCGCACGCGGCGCACAAGACGCAGGCCACAAGGCCGAGAAAATCCGTCTGGCTGGCAAGAGCATTGGCTTCTGCCGGGGCTGTCTGGCATGCCAGAAAACCAGACGCTGTGTCGTCCAGGACGACGCCAGCGCCATTGTAGAAAAGATGCTGAGCGCCGATGCGCTGGTATTTGCCACCCCCATTTATTTCTATGAGATGTCCGGCCAGATGAAAACACTGCTCGACCGCAGCAACCCTCTGTTTCCGGCCGACTACGCTTTCAGAGAGATCTATCTGCTGGCGGCCTCGGCGGATGAAAACAGCGACTCAATGGATGGGGCTGCCAAAGGCCTCCAGGGCTGGATCGACTGCTTTGAACGCGCAGAGCTGGCCGGTGTGCTCCGGGGCACTGGGCTGGACACTGTGGGCGCAGCCAAAAATGCCCCGCTTATTTTAAAGGCGGCCTATGATATGGGCAAATCTGTCTGAATAGGCGAATCGGAGGTCGTAAAAGTGATGCTTCGCCTGAAAACTGCTTTCCTGTGCTGTTCTCTGCTTCTGGCCGTTTCCTTCACAGGCTGCTCCCCAGACATGACCGCCTCAAGCGCATCCGAACCGGAAAAGCCCAGCCCTTCTGTCCAGCCCTCTGCGCAGCCCGGGGACAGCACCGCTGCTGCCACAGCGCTGCGCATTCAGGCTGGGGACAGGGTCTTTACCGCGCGGCTGGAGGACACCCCAGCCGCCCAGGCTCTGGCCGCCGCCATGCCCATGACCTTAAATATGGATGAAATGAACGGAAACGAAAAATATTTCTTCCTCTCAGACGCACTGCCAACAAACGCTGGGCAGCCGGGCCATATTGCAGCCGGCGACCTGATGCTTTACGGAGACAACTGTCTTGTTCTGTTCTACGAAAGCTTTCAGAGCGCTTACAGCTATACCCGCCTTGGTTCCATCACAGACACTGCAGGCCTGGCCGACGCCCTCGGAAGCGGGAGCGTCCAAGTGACCTTCAGCCTGGCTGAATAAAAGAACCATAAAAAACACCCTGCTTGCACTTAACAGGCAGGGTGTTTTTCAATCTAGCCTATTTTTTTACGATAGGCTGCCAGTCCGGCAACGGCCAGAATAAGCATTCCCGCACAGAGGAACGCCGCGGTCTGGCTGTCCTCAACGATTCCGGTTTTTACATTATCCGGTTTGTTTTCAGGATTTACCGTCTGTCCGCTGTTATCATCCGGCTTTTTGTCTGCTTCCTCTCCCGGCTGAGGATTGATGGTTTCAACCGCGGTTGCCTTGAAGATATAACCGCCCGGTGCTGTGTAGCTGTCGGCCAGAACGTAGAGATGATCGTGGTAGGCTGTAGCGCCTGTTCCGATGAGTATACCATCGTCAATCCGTTTCCCGTAAGGGGTTGTCATCCCTGTCTGCGGATCAACCGTGTAGGTATCTGCTACTGCCGCCGGGTCTTCACTCGCACTCTGGGGACCAGCCAGCATAAAGCCGTTCTTTACAACGGCATTGGCAATGCTGTTAAAGGCCTGGCCTTCTTTTATATCAAGAGAGACCTCCATTCCCTGATAGCCGTCTTCGCTCTGTGTCACGAGCTCGATATTTCCTGCCGGTTCGTCTTTGCTGTCTGTACCGCCAGATATGATCAGACGGTTTTCATGGGCGTTTACCTTACCGTAAACTCTTGCTTCGGCCAGTTCTCCAGCTTTTGAAACCGTGCCAGCTTTAGTATCAATGGCCACGATATCCTTTGTGGCTGTGGCTGCCGCTGCCGCCTGATTGGTTTCTTTATCAATTTCGATATATTGTCCGCCCACGCCCATCAGTGTGCCGTCCGCATTGACCAGGGTAGTGGCCAATGGGAGTCCTTCAATCTTTTGTTCCTGCCACTGGCCGTCATAGAACCACAGCTTCTCAACCTGCTGATTCTTTTCATCAACCGTCAAGCCCGCAACGGCAAGCCTGCCATTCCAGGTTGCGCCGGTAAGATTCACTAAGGCCTCCGGCAGCTCGAGTGTTGACCATTTCTGGTCTTCAATACTGTAAGCCCATATTTCGGGGGAGAGTTCACTCTCTAGCCCGTCCGGCAGGACGTAAAGCTGGTTTTGATAGCCCACAATCTGTTTGTTTTCAGCCTTATAAAAATCCTCATCCTCCGGAAGCGGCAGATTCTCTTCAAAGTAGTCGATGTTTACGTTCTGGCCGATTTCAAAGGTCTGATGCCCCTCACCATTGCCTGTGGTGAGGGATACCTCGGCGGTACCGCCTGCAAAGCCCTCGGGCTTTTTAAGGATAACAACTTTTCCTCCATCGGTGGCAGAAACCGCCTCTGGCGCATTTGTCACAATCTCTGCGTCCATTCCACCGATTTTCGCGCTCTTCAGGTTTTCAAAAAAGTAACCGTCAACCTCAATGGTATCCCCCTGATCCACAATGCTGTTGAGTACCGGGTAAGGTGCTGTCTGGCTGACGTCGACCATTCCGCCGGACACGCACTTATTCGCAAAATTGGAATATTTAGTCACGCTGCCCACCACCCGGGCTGCCAGCGCCGCGCCGGATTCATTATACTGACTGCCGAGCAGGGCAGCCGCACCGGCTGCCGCCGGAGTTGCCATGGAGGTGCCATTCATATAATCGAAGGGCAGCATTTTTGATGCGTCGCCAATGCCCATGGCATCGGCATAGACAGTGCCGCTGTTTGGCGTCACTGACGGGTTTGAACGGTCCGGTAAAAAGGTAATATCCCGGAAAGCAAACAGTACCTTCATCTGAAAGCTCTTATAATCTGTATCTTCTGGAAGGGCCGCGCTGTAATTCATCCACGTGCCGTCAAGGGCTGTTCCTCCCGAAATTTTAACTTCCTCAAACTCGCCTCCAGTGTTTTTTACCAGTAAAGCGCAAGCGCCGACTTCCTGTCCTGCCGCCGCAACCTTGATACTGATGGCCTTATTCTCTATTAAACTGGCCTTTTCCGACAGATCCATCGGTTGGCTGTAAAGCACAACATTTCCGCTTTCAGCATCCTCAATGTCTATACTCAGGCTCTTTGAACCTTCATAGACCTTGCCACTGCTTATATGGGTGACTTCCGCGGGCTTTGTACACGCCGCATCATAAAAGAACGAAATGTCTGGGGTACGTCCGTCTTCAAAATTATCGTACCAGACTGGCGCTTCATCCTTTTCGGGATAATAGACGCTCTGGTCCATGGGTACTGTGGATAAAATCTGACTTCCCGGTGCCACGATATCCGTGGTCCGTTTTCCGTAATCGCTGAAGGTGGACATGGTCCCTGTCGGATTTGCAGCATCGACCACAACCGCGTAAGGATTATTTAAAAATCCTGAGGCCATGCTGTTACTGATGTCATTATCCCAGCCAGAGTTCCCTGAGGCCACAAGAGCGATGGCGCCGGCCTTTCCAGTTTCCTCGATGGCTCTGTCCAGAGCTTTGGACTGCCCGGGACCGCCCCAGGACAAGTTCACAGCCTTGACGTTAACCCCTTCCCGGCAGGCCTGTTTGACATAATCAAAGCCCTGAATTTTGCTGGAAATGGAGGTATTACTCTGGATCGCCATGATCTCAATCTTTTCACCTGCGCCGGAAACACCCATATTGTTCCAGGCGGCGCCCACAATACCGGCACAGTGCGTCCCATGGCCGTTCGTGTCCACCACGTTCTCCAAACTGCCCTCACCGCTGACATTAATGCCGTGATCGCCGCCGGGGAGGCTTGAGCCGGCTGGTCGGGTCCACAGCTTGTCCTTTAAATCCGGATTGGTGAGGTCTACGCCTGTATCCAGAATCGCGACCACTGGATTTTCACTGTCAACGCTCGCGCTGGGAATATTCCAGTCGGGAACCCCGATGTTAAAGCCTTTTGGATTTTCAAAGGGATTATTTTTGCTGCTCTGATCACTGTTTGCCCACTGCAGATCCGATAAATCTGGATAAGTCTCTGTGGCTGTGGTTTCAAAATTTGTGGTAATGTAGTTAGGTTCTGCAAAGACCACCTGCGGATAGGATTCAAGCTCTGCGATCAGCGCCTCCGTTGAACGGCTTTCATCCTTAACAAGCGCGAGCACCTGTGGTGTATCCGCAGAAGCCGCCGGACGGCTGCGCAGCTGTGCGTTATCTGCATCCCCGGCGCTGTCCGACAGGGTCATAAGCGGCTCTGCACCAGCCAGCAGCTCCGGCAGGGCTGAACGGCTGCGCGGGGCGGTGCTGCCGCTGTCCAAACACACGATAACCTCTCCCTGAACATAATCGCCTTTGATCACAGGCGTTTCCTCTGATGCTGTCTGAGCAAACGCAGCCAACGGCAGTGACGCCGCGACCAAAAGCGCGCTCAGCAGAACGGTTAAAAACTTTTTCATGGGTTTCTCCTTATCTGTAATGCTTTAATCTTAATTTAATTATATAAAAAAGATATTTTTGTGGCAATGGTTCTGTATCCAATAATGCCTGAAACGTATCGAAAACGGTACCCCTTAAGAAAAGCGTGCTTTCATATTATAAGAAAATCTATCATAAAAAACCATTGACTCCCTGACCGAGCTGCCAGCCATGAGCTTCTGGGACACCTGTAAAAAACGCTCTGTCTTAAAAGGCCGCAGTCTCTCCTTCCCAGTTAGAATTTCAGGCAAAATCCTTTAAAAACAAAAGGCCATGTTTAGGTATTCTAAACATGGCCTTTGTTCATATCAAGCTTATTTTACGCCGCTTCCAGCTCCGCCTCACCCGCAGGAGTGATGGCAAAGCCAATGGGCAGCCAGCCGCCTGCTGCAATGCCGTCAATATCATGGATGACCGGCAGGCCCAGACCGCGTCCCTCATAATAATAGGGAAGGGGACCCGTATACCGTCTCTGGACGCGCCCCTCTGCCACCAGCTGGGCCAGGGCCTCGAAGGCTTCCTTATTCCATCCAGTCCAAAAGTATACTGGTTTTCCGCCACCAACGGCTTCAAACACCAGGCTGCAATCCCCATGATAATCGTACCCATAGCGGTCAAAATTGCGCTCCATATCCGTAAAGGTTGCACCGCCGTTGCTGTGATAGCGGTGGATACACTTGAGCAGCTCCTCCTTTAAATCAAATTCCGGTTTCATAAAATCCAGAAGGATCTCGTCAAACCAGAGGCGGTAGGCTTCCTTTTCTGTAATATAACGGGCAATATCGTTGATGATGGCAAGAGCCTCGTGGCAGGGGACTCCCAGCACCTTCCGCATCTTTTTGGTATCCGGTCCCACTGGCACCATCAGCATCCGCTGTCCCTTACAGAGGCGGCGGACCAGCGCGTCATTACACTTATAACCAAAACGGCCGGTGAAATCCTTTGGAATAAAGTAGACCTGCCCATCCTTTAAGGCAACTGTCTGAACACCGAGCTCGGTGTGTGTGTAAAATTTCGTTTTTTCGGAATACATTGATTATTTCCCCCTTTTCTCATCACTCATATTTTTATTTTTCTTTTCATAGTAGCGCCGGTTCGTCTGGACCGTTTCGGTTTCCAGCGCGTCCCGGATTTCCTCGTCCACCTGTCTGGCCGTCTGACGGCTCATTCTGGCAAAGCATTCCTTCTGTGGGATAACTCTGGACAGGGCCCGGCAGTTATTGCCAAAGCGCTCGTCAAAATTTCCACAGAGCCTGTAATCACATTTTTTCAATTTGACCTCTTTTATCGTTTTCAATTCTAAAAAAATAATCGGATATTTTTTCATGGTCAATGTTTAACAGCATAACCGCACGGTCGATTTCCTCCTTTCTGAACGGGGTCTTATTCTCAATCCGGCTGATCAAGACAGCTTCGGCCAGCTGCATCTCAACGGCAAAAACACGTTTATCCCAAAAGACTTCAAGCACTCTTTCCAATAATCGGTCGTAATTAAAACACATGACGCTCCCCAGATTCTTTAGTTTTAATAAATTTTATTATATAATAACACATTTTATTTATAAACACAATAATAATTTCATTTTTTTTCTAATTTTATTTTATTTGATGTATTTTGTTAGAAAATAGCATATAATAAACGAACGGGGTACCGTAATCAAAAACGATATGTCTGTAACTAAACCATCGACATTGGGAGAAGACCTTATGAAGCAAACCATCGGCCAGCGCATCCGGCTGGCTTTAGAAATAAACCATATGCGGCAGAGCGACCTGTCCAAAAAAACCGGGATCAGTCCCTCTGCCATCAACCAGTATATTTCGGGCAATTTTGAGCCCAAGCAGAATAATATTTATCTGCTGGCAAAGGCCTTAAACGTCAATGAAGCCTGGCTCATGGGCTATGATGTCAGCATCGAGCGCAGCGATAACAGCGCCCCGCTCATTACCGAGCAGGAGGTTGCCCTCCTGAAGCTTTTTCGGAAGCTCAGCAAGACTGGGCAGGACGAGGCGCTGAAGCGGGTGGAGGAGCTTTCAGAGCTGTCCCGGTATGTATAAAGCCTTTTTTCCATTTGCTGCGGATGAACCAAAGCTGCTATTCCACGGTTAAAACCACCTTTCCGCCTTTTCCTTCCCCGACGTCACGGTGTGCCTGTTCCGCCTGGCAGAGAGGCAGCTCTTTTCCGATAATCGTATGGAGCCCTGTCTCCATGGCCGCTGACAGTGTGTACATATTGGCAATATAATCCTCCTGGGGCATATTGCCAATGTTCATTCCCATCACCACTGCATCCTTGGTCATGGCCGAACGCGGGTCAAACTCAAGGGTTCCATGATTCCCTACAATTACTACCCGGCCATATTTTGCCAAAAGCTCCATATCCTTCATCAAATTTATATTTGCGACCATTTCAATAATTACGTCCGGCCCATGTTCACCAGTCTCCTGTTTTACAGCCTCCAAATAACCTGGACTCCTATGGTTAAATGCCCGGTGTGCGCCCAGCTTTTCAATCAGCGTCATGCCTTCAGGATCACCAGCAGTTCCCATGACAAAAGTCCCGGTTCTTCTGGCAAGCTGTACAGCCAGGGAGCCTACGCCGCCGCTTGCGCCATGGATAAAAACTGTTTCACCTGGTTTTATTTTTGCCTTTGAGTATAAAGCGTAAGTTGCCGCAAGCCCCGGTGTGCCAAGGGCTGCGCCCTCTGAGAAGGAAAGATTCTGGGGTAAATATCGGACTGCGTCAGCATCACAAACGGTATAATCTGCATAGGTACCCGTATTGCGGCGGGCCAGTGCCGCCGCTACAAACACGCGGTCGCCCTTCTTTAAATGCTCTACGCCATCGCCCACCGCGTCCACAATTCCAGAGCCGTCATTTCCGGGTGTGTAGGGAAGAGCGGGAAGCGCCGTATAGTGTCCTGACCGAATATAAGTCTCTACAGGATTCACCCCTGCTGCCTTTATCTTCACGCGCACCTCGCCTGCCGCCGGTGTTGGCGTCTCTGTTTCCTGATACTTCAATACTTCTTCATCACCAAAGGATGATACAATAATTGCTTTCATCTTTACCTCCGTCAGCCGTCCAAAATAAAATTCAGAACGCCCGAATAAGTTATTTTTCTAATGACTATATACCACAAAAATCAGAAAATCGACTGACGGAGAAATGGTTTAAATAATTTGTTAAACAAAAAGGCGGATTCCGTCATTAAATGGAATCCGCCTTTAAAGCTGAACTGCTCAGTTTATTCTATTTCCTCGTTTTCTTCCTCCTTACTTAAAGATATTGTTGAGCGAAACCGTATCACGAACCTGCCGCTGCTTGAAGCGGTCATTCGATTTTCGTTGTACGAGCAGCTTCCTCCATCTCCTCAATATAAGTCGCGTCGTACTTATCCCTATGCAGGATAAACTTCACCCCGGCAATGAGCACGATGAGGGTAAAAATGACCGCGGGGAAGCCCAGAGCCACAATGACCTGGTTAAGGGCGTCATAGCCGCCCACAAAGAGCAGCACCATGGTCAGCACGCCCATGAAAATGGCCACTGCGGCGTTTAAGGCTTTGGGGATTTTGGTCAGGGAGATGTCGGTCGAGGTTTTTTTCATCAGGAGCATGGGGAAGGAGTAGGCCACAGAATCGGAGAAGGTGATAAAGGTCATCATGGCCACGATGATGAACACCCACTTCATGATCTGTCCCAGGGGGAGGGTATCCAGAAAAGCAAAGGTGGCGATGCCGTCGCCGAACTGCTGCATCTGGGCAAAGAGATCACTGCCGTTTAAAATGCCCAGCATGGCGTTTCCGCCAAAGGCGGCGTACCAGGTAAACACCACGGTGCAGGGCAGCAGGCAGTTGACGAGCAGGAACTGGCGCAGGGTACGCCCGTAGGCGATGCTGACATAGAAAAGCGCCTGCATGAGGGCCGGGACCAGATTCCAGGCATAGTAGAACATGGAATTGCTGTTCTGCCAGCCGGTCTGATAGATGGGATCGCCAAAGGAGATCATGGGGATAAAGTCTCTGACAAACTCGCCGAGGGCGGTAAAAAGCAGGTTAAAGGTATCGTTCACGCTCGTCGTAAACAGGACAAAAATAAGGATTACCGCATAGCAGACCGCGTTGACATTGCTCAGCCGTCCCATAAGCTTATGGGCGCCGGAGGTGGCGAAAATGACCGTAGCGACTGTGTAGATGACAATCAAAACCACCTCAAAGCTGGGCGTCTCGGCCATACCCGCCACTGTGCCGATGCCCGCGTTCAACTGGATAACCGCAAGACCCATATTGGTCCCGCAGACAATCAGGCAGACCACCATAAGGATATTGGCGATATTCCCAATCCAGGTTTTGGATTTATCCCCGATGAGTGGAAAGAGGGTAGAGCTCCCCCGCAGATCCCGCTTTCCGTTATAGTAGACCAGAGCCAGGATCATGGCAAAGAAGACCATGAGAAAATAGGGTGGTATGCCGTAATGCAGAAAGCAGTATTTCAAGCTTGGGATAACCGCCTCCGGGCTCCCCGGCGCAACATGCAGAAATTCCGGCGGGTTCATAAAGGCGTTAACCGGGCCGGACACACCGTAGAAACAGATACCGACAGCGATGGTGCCGGTGAGGGACAGGGTGCACCAGGTAAAGAGGCTGAAGCTGGGCTTTGCCTTTTTGCCGCCGAGGCGGATATTGCCGTATTTGCTGAAGATGAGCCAGAAACAGACAATGGTGATGGCGCACACGCAGACGATGTACAGCCATTTAAAATGCGCCATAATCCATTCCACACAGGCGCTCAGCCCTTTCTCGAACTGTGCGGGAAAGACCGCACCGGCCAGAACGACCAGAAGGAGGCAGATCCCCCCGGGGATGAGCACCCGCTTATCAACCTCCTGCCAAACGCTTTTACCTTTTTCTTTATTTTTACCTTCCATGTTCTTCTCCTCTTTTCTCAAAACCCTCTTAAAACCATTTGGACTGGAGGAGGCCCTTATATCGAAGGACCTCTGACCCCAGTCTGAAGCGTTTTATTTTTCTATATGACTTAATACCAGTGTTCCTTTGGAATGTATTTTTCAATCAAGGCCTTCTGGTCCTTATCCATTTCGGGCATCACATATTCCTCCAGACGTTTCTGGTACGCTGCCTTTGTCCGGCTTTTGACAGTCGGTTTTCCGGCAGCGATCCAGTTGCCGTGGGACAGCCGGTTACAGATCTCTGGCATAAAGTAGTCCCTGCGGTACAGTCTTGTGGTTCTTCCCAGAAAATCGCCGCCCGGGCCGGCCTTCTGTATTTTATCAAGCTGCAGTGTTTCCTCGGTCACCTCATAGCCGCGGACAAAGCGTTCGATGGACTGGATCATTTCCTCATCATAGATGTACTTGTCATAGCTGATGGTATTGACCGAGTCCAGCATGCCGCAGGACAGGAGCATGACGTCCACACCGGACATGATGGCTGCGTAGCCGCTGTTAAAGGATTCGACGCCGGCCTGGATGTCCATATCTTTGGCGTCATTCATGAGGCCGCCGGTGCGCACGGGCATGCCGTAAAAGTTTGCCAGGGCCTTGGCGGTCTGGAAGATGAGCGACTGTTCTGGACTGCCCATGGTGCCGACCGTATACCGCAGGTCTGAGCCAAGCCCCTGGAGTCCGTAGACCACCGGAACGCCTGGATTGATGAGCTGTGTCAGCACAACGCCGGCCAGAATTTCGGTGTTTGCCACCAGAATATGTCCGGCGAGGGTATCCGGAACCGTCAGTCCGCTCATGCCTGCCGAGGTCACAAAGGTTGCCTGTCCTTCTGAGGCGTATTTCATCAGGCCTTCACACATGGCCTGTGAATAGTGGAAAGGCGAAGCCACGTTGATGAGCCCGGACACCACACAGCGCTTGTCGGAATCGTCCATGCCGTAGAAACGGCGGACCATATTCAGGCAGTCTGTGGCGCTTTTCTTTCCGTCTACCATGCCCATGAGGGGCTTGTCAAGGTACATGAGGGTGGCCGCCATGGCGTAATTGCTCCGTTCCTCGGGCTTAATCTGGGGCATATCCATGTTGTTGGGATTTCCGATGGTCACCACCCTGCTGCTCTGGTCCAGTTTTGCGAAGTTGGCGAAATCCAGCGGCGTAGGGAAATGGTAGTCGTCATCCTCATAGACGTACATGGGGCCATAGCTAGAAGCATAGATGGGCTTGCCGCCGCCAAGGGTCAGGGTGTTCTTCCGGCCGTGCCATTCGTAGGTTTTGGGAATGGTCCTGAGGGCCTCGTTCAGCATTTTTTCTTCAATAAAAACCGTCTCGCCGTCCACACGCGCGCCGTGCTTTTTAAAAACTTCCAGGGCTTCATCGCAGTAGAAGACAACGCCAGTTTCTTTCAGAAGCCTCAGGGAATGGGCGTGGATGAGCTCCAGCTCTTCCTTTGGCGCAAAATTGTAGGGTTGTTTCATGATTTCCTCCTCATTATTCTGCGTCAGCAGCTGTTTCTGCCGCTGGCTGTTTTGTTTTATTTTTTGCCTGTAATTTTTTAGAATAGGCCAGTGTAATGACGGCTGTGATAATCCCCAGAATACCGCAGCCAATGGCCCAGTACCAGATAAAATCATAGCCCGCGCTGCCGTAGGCGTCCAGCCAGGAGCCTGCCAGCTTGGCAAAATAAATATCCGGCGTGTAGCAGATCAGAGAGATGATCCCAGTCGCCACACCGGTGAGTGACAGCGGAATCCCGACCTCGCTCAGGGTTGCGAAATAAATGCCGCGCATGCCAGTGTAGACTGTGGCGAACACGAAGGTGACGACAATGCACAGCATGGTCGCGTCCTTTGTCAGAATCATGACCACTGCCATGACGGTCGCCAGCACCAGGTATATGCCCAGGGTTTTTACCTTTGAGCCGATCTTATCTGCGATGAAGCCAATGGCCAGGGTGGAAAGCCCGGCGATAATATAGTTGCGGATAACCGCAAAATTGCTGGCCTGGGTCTCTGAAATGCCGAGAATATTCGTGGTGTATGTCCCAAGATAACCCGCGCCGGCAGAGGTAAAGGAAAAACAGAAGAAAATGAGCAGTGCCAGCAGCCAGGTGCCCGGCATTTTTAAAACCGTGGTGATGCTCTTCATGCTGAAGCCCTCCTGAACCATCTCATTGCTCTCTTCAGCGCCGGTGATCTTCCGCGGAACAAGGATAAAAATCAAAATTCCCAGAACGATGAACAGCGCGCCGTTGAAGAACAGCATGAGCTGCCACTGCTGCCCCAGCACCTGCGCGTCCACGCCTGTGCCTGGGAAAATGGCTTTGTTTAAAAGGCTTGCGCCAAAGAAGCCAATGGCTGTGCCGACAATGGCCCTTACAAATTCTGACGTGGAGTACATTCTGCCCTGCTCGGCGTCTGTCCCCATTTTGCGGACAACCTTCAGGTAGGCGGACCAGATAAAAATACTGGTGCCGATGCCGTAAAGAATGTGGATAATCATGATCTCCGTGCTGCCGGGCACCATGCCATACCAGAAGGAGGCAAGGCCCATGATGGCCGCGCCGATGACCAGCAGGTTTCGCTCGCTGAATTTATCGGCCAGAATCCCCCCGATCGGGTAGATCAATACCGAAAAGATGCCAAACCACAGGCCAATATCGCCGATAAACTCGTGGGCGTAAGATTCTGAGACAATGGGCTTAAACTGTGTGAACACGGTGATCATCTGGTCATAGTAGTTATAGCGCAGAAACGGCACATAAACCATAATCCCGCCGAGCAGTGAGACCAGCGTGAGTACAACCCATCTTTTTTTCCCGGTTACTTTCATATTATTATCCCCTCTTCCCGCTTAGCGTCCGCGGACGCCAAGCTTTAACACATTGCGCAGATAGTCGATGCTCTTTTTGCAGGCCTCGATTTCCTTTTCCCTGGCAACCTCCAAGGTATCCTCCCCAATCTCATACTCCACCTCAAAGGTGATTCGGGAAAGCGGCGCTTCCTCCTTGAGCATTTTCAGGATTTTGGCGCAGTCAATATCCCCGTCGCCAATGGCCACACCGATGGAGTGGGTGCCGTCCGGGTCGATGACCAGCTTGTTGTCGCAGAAGTGGCAGCAGTTTGCGTAAGGCGCCATCTTCTGCGCGCAGGCTTCTGGGCCTTCCAGCACACACAGGGAGTTGATGGTGTCCAGACACGCCCCGATGTCTGGGTGGTTCAGCTGTTTTACCAGCCAGATAACCTCGTCGGCGTAGGTATCGCAGTGGTTTTCGATGGAAACCTGAAGCCCCAGCTCCTCCATGAGGGGAATATTCTCCTTAAACTCACGGTAGCGCGCTGCCAGCTGCGACATGACCTCCGGGTGGAAGCAGGTGCCATACAGCGGCTTTGGCCGCTCGATGTCCAGGCTGAATTTGACCAGATCTGCGCCCATGGCCTTGGCGTTCACCAGGGCGTCATGCACGTTTGAGTTGACACGCGGGTCGCAGGGGGCGTCAAAGGATACGTTGTATTCCAGATAGAGCCCGTGATCCTCGGCGGCAGCCTTCACCTTTGCCAGATGGGCGGTATCAAGGGTTTCCAGGTCCACATTGGTGATGTGGAGGCCGTCCAGCCCCCATTCCACAGCCAGATCCATGAGCTGCATGAGGTTGATGGACTTTTCAAAGGCGTGGGTGTCGTCAAATCCCCAGCTCTCGCCAAGTCCGCTGAGGTGCAGGGTATAGGTGTGCATGCCTAACTGTAATGGTCGGTCGTTTCGTCTCATTATTTTACTCCTCTTTCTTCTTATCTTTTATAAATCGTATTTATGGCCTTCCGGCAGGTATTCATTCAACAGTTTTTTCTGGGTGGCGGTGACATCTGGCAGCGCGTAGCTTTCCAGCCGTTCGTTGATAACCTTGCGGGCCCGGGCCACCAGATTGCCGTTCTTTTCAATGACATCCGCCGGGGAGCCGCCCTCGCGGACAAAGATGTTCGGGAAATAGTTTTCCTTTCTATAATCCTTTGGCGTGCGGCCCTTCAGATAATTGCCGCGGGGGCCGGTCTTTTTGATGAGGTCAAAATACAGCTTGTCCTCGGTGATGTCCAGCCCCTGGTTCACACGCCTGAGGTAAGCGATATTTTCTTCATCCAGCACAAAGTTTTCCAGAGAGCCCAGGTTATAACCGCCGTAAGCACCCGCGGCGTTCAGGATAAAGTCCGTTTTGCCGAGCATGCCGGTCATGAGGGTCATCATGGATTCCGCGCCGCACTGGAAGTCCAGGTCAACGGCGGTGGTGGCAGATACGCCGGAGCGCACTGGCAGGTTATAGTAACGCCCCATGGCGACAAGTCCCATCTGCATGAGCACAGCTTCGGGCGCGCCGGTAGCCAGCTGGACATTGCGCATGTCGGTGGGGGAGGTTACCGAGCCATAAACCGCGCCTACGCCCGGGTTGATGAGCTGGGTGAGGACAATCCCGGCCAGGATGTTGGCGTTGTCCTGTACAATGGCGCTTGCCAGCGTCGGCGGACAGGTCAGGTTCGTCATGGAGCAGGAGATAATGATGACCGGCTGGTTTTCAAGCACTGCGCCCACAATGGTGTCCACGACCTCTGCGCCGATGGCCAGCGGCGAGAGCACACAGCAGTTGGACATGGTCACAGGCTTGTCCCAGATGTCGTAAAATTCGCGGTGCAGCTTGACCAGTCTGCGGTTTGCCTCCACCAGGGAGCCTTTTTTGTAATTGATGGGGGTGATGGTGTTGCCCTGATAGATGGGCTTACGGCAGTATTTAAGTCCCATGGCCACCTGCGGCGTGTGGAAATCATCGCCGGATTTGTCCAGATCGTCAGTGTTCTGGCAGGAATGGGTGGGCATGTCAATGACTGCGCTGGTTTCCTGGAGCATATAGTATTCGGCCACATCCTTCAGGTTGGCCGGCCGGTAGGTGTTGTTTTCAAAATCCTGTATGGTGGTCGGGGCCACAGGGCCTGCGCAGATGGTCGGGGCGGTTTCACCCAAGGTAAGCTTCCCCGATGGGCTGTAAATGTCAAATTCCTTGGGCACTGTGGAGAGGCCCCGTTTTAAAAGGGCTTCATCGATAAAAATTTTATGGCCCTCAACGCGGGCGCCGTTTTTCGCGAACACCTCCGCGGCGTAGTCGCTCTCAATGACCACACCGACCTCGGATAAAATTTTTAAGGTATATTCATGGATCAGCTCAATTTCATCTCTGGCGATGTATTTCTCAAATAAATTACGGTTCGGGTACATGGTTTTCCTCCAATTTTTCATATCAGTCATTTTTCGTTGATTACACTTGATTCCATCATTCTGCAGATTCTGGAAGGATCGGCTTTCCGATTCATGCCGTTTAATAACGCAAGACCCGTGCCAATTTTAAAAAAGCCCCAGATGCGCCATTTCTCCATAAAAAAGGGCCGTCTGTTAATCATTTTTAACTACCTATACTTTGTAATATTTATTAATCTATGCAAAAATGACTATTTTTTCGGAAATCACTTGTTTTTTATAAAGAATCCCGGTATACTTTAGAAAAGGCGGTGATTTTGTGAACAATCCATTTCAGCACAGCGAAGAATACATGAACTATCTCATGTCTCTTCCAAAGGAGCTCTATATTAAAATTCTCGAAAATCTTTTTCTGGGCGTTTTTGTCAGCGACCAGAACGGAAAAACCATCTACGTGAACCCGGCCATCTCAAGGCATTACGGCAAGCTGCCCGAGGATCTGGTGGGCGACAGTGACTGGGGAAAATGGGAGGGCGTTGTCTACCCGCCCGCCTATAAAAATATGCTGGCCATGAAAAGGCCGCTGATCTACCGGCAGAAAAATATGCTGTCGCGCAATTACATGGAAATCATCGACACCCCCGTCATGAAAGAGGACGCGCCGGACGACATCGACTTTACCGTCTATGTGATTCAGGAAAATTTTTCGGATGTGGACTTTGACGCGGACGCTAAGCTTATGGAAAAGCCCGAGAAAGTAAAAAAGCGCCAGCGGCGCAATATTGTGGGGGAAAGCCATGCTTTTCTGAAGCGTATTGTGGAGCTGGAACGCATCGCGAAGTCGGACATGTCCATCCTGCTGCTGGGCGAGAGCGGCACTGGCAAAACCCTGATCGCTGAGTACATCCACCAGTGCAGTGACCGCGGCTTTGGCCCTTTTATGTCCATCAACTGCGGCGCGATCCCCGACAATCTGCTGGAAAGCGAGCTTTTCGGCTATGCCTCCGGCTCCTTTACCGGCGCCAATACCCGCGGAAAAAAGGGCCTGCTGGAATCCGCCGACAAGGGGACTGTTTTCCTCGATGAGATCGGGGATCTGCCTTTAAACCTCCAGGTAAAACTTCTGCACGCCATTGAGAGCAAATCCTTCCTGCCCGTCGGCGGCACCACGCCTGTCCATGTGGATGTGCGCATTATTTCCGCCACCAACAAGGACTTAAAAACTGCCATCGCACAAAAAACCTTCAGAGAGGACCTCTACTGGCGTATCGGCTCCTTTATCAGCTATATCCCGCCCCTCAGAGAACGCAAGGAGGATATCATCCCCCTTTCTCTCCATTATCTCAAAAAACAAAATTTAAAATACGGCACGAACAAAGTTTTTTACTCTCTGACCCTGCTGGCACTGGTCAACTACGACTGGCCTGGCAATATCCGTGAGCTCAAAAATGTCATTGAGCGCATGTATGTTTTAACCAGCGGCTCCATTATCTACGAGAGCAAGGTGCCCGAGGAGATCCGCATGCACGTTCCCCGGACCGATGATAAGTTCTACTATTCCTACGACCAGCTTCTGGATCAGGTCAAAAGCTACATCATCCAGGACTGCTACAGCCGCAGAAAAACCTCTGTCGGCGTGGCTGAGGAGCTTGGCATTACCCAGTCAAAAGCCAGCCGGCTCATACGGAAATATTGTGCTAAGGAGGAGTAAAAACAGCAGGAAACAGGCCTGTCAATCCTGCTTCCTACTTTTACGCCTAATGGCCCAAAAGCGGCCCCATTGGCAGACCCCTGTCTCCAGCTGAAAGCAAAAGATCATTGACAAAAAGATAAGCTGTGCCGACTCCCACAATCAGCGACAGGTATTTGTTAACTGTAAAAATGATCAGCGTGCCAACAGAAAGCAGCTCTAATCCATAGGTAAAAAGCCATATCGCAGCGATACCATAAACCACAAGCGGGATAACAGGCCCTTTAAGCATCGGCTTGAGCAGCGCAAAAACAGCAAGACTTCCCCAAAACATGGGAATCGCTAAAATCGAAATGTTCATATCCCAGCCAAACAGAAATCCAAAATGCAGAGCAATGTAGATTAAACCAAAAATTCCTCCGAAGAGAGAGCCAAAAATGAAATAACAATTGCCCATATAAGCATCATTGCGCTTATAATAAATAAAAGCGCCTATAAGATAAACGGGATAAACAGCCAGCATTAAGCACCCAAGCACTAAGTATGTTCCCTCCGAAAAAACATCCAAATAAACGGCCCAAAAAGATATTACCTCCATTGAAAAAACAAACAGCATGGCCCCTCCCGGATCTGCCGGAACACTTACTCTGTTTTCATCCATTGTTTTTCTCCTTTACATAATTAAAGTGATTCAGTTAATTTCTCCATTCTGAATTACAAAGGCGCGCAACTTTGAATGCTTTCAATATACACCCATTATTGAACGTTGTCAATATTTAATTTTGAATGCTTTCAATTTTTAAGAAAAATAGTATAATAACCGTAGCTTAAAACTGATTAAAATTATAAAAATAGTGTAAAAAACAAAAATCGACTGTCTTACTCACAGTTTTTTAATCATCAATCCTAAAACAAAGAGGTAAAAATATGGAACAGGATTTAAAGGCGCTGCGCCCCCTGAGCATTGGTGATCTGGAGCGCATCACGGACATGGCCGTGATGATTCTTGACGCCGAGGGGCGTATCATCTGTTACTCTAAGGGCTGTGAAAAAATTGAAGCCCTGCGGCGTGACGAGGTTATTGGAAAAAGCCCGGAAGAGCTCTATAATCCACAGCAGTTTCCAAACATCATCCGCCCAAAGCGCTCAATGGTGCTCGATACGCTGAAAACCGGAAAAATCTATCAGGAAACGCTGGACTATTACACAACAGTCGGCGGCAATGAGGCAAATATTCTGTGCAGCACCTACCCCATTTACGGTAAAAACGGTAAAATAAACTACGCCCTGTGCATTTACCGCGAGGTCTCGGATTATCTGGAAATGATCGCCGACGGCAATAAAAAGCAGAGCGACCGCCAGGCCCCCTCCCAATACCTGCAAAACGGTACCCAGCACACCTTTGCCAATGTGATCGGCAGCAGCCCGATGCTGCAAAAAGCAGTCTACCGGGGGAAAATCGCGGCTAAAACAGATGCCCCTGTGCTCATCTGGGGTGAGACCGGCACCGGTAAGGAGGTCTTTGCCCAGAGCATTCACAACTACAGTGCCTTTTCCTCCTATCCCTTCGTGGCTGTAAATTGCAGCGCTATCCCGGAAGCCCTGCTTGAAAGCACTCTGTTTGGCACCTGTAAAGGCTCGTATACCGGCGCTGTCAACCGAAAAGGACTGTTTGAAGAGGCTGAGAACGGCACTTTGTTTTTGGATGAGCTCAACTCCATGGATATCGGGCTCCAGTCAAAGCTGCTGCGTGTTCTGGAGACCGGGCGCTTCCGCGCGGTGGGCGGCCAGGAGGAAAAGCCCTGTAAATGCCGTATTATCAGCGCCATCAACGAGGAGCCTTTCATCGCCATTGAAAACAGCCATTTAAGGGCAGACCTCTATTACCGCCTGGCGGTTTTCTCCATTGAGCTTCCACCACTTATCCGGCGCCGGGAGGATATTTCTGAAACGGCTGAGTATTTTATTGGCAGTATGGCGCCAGTGCTCGGAAAAAAGGTCACCCGGCTGTCCAGCGCGGTAAAACAGATTTTTGAATACCACAGCTGGCCCGGTAATGTCCGGGAACTGCGGCATATCATCACCCAGGCCATCTACTTCGCGGGAAAGGACGAAGCCTTTATCAAACCCCACCACCTGCCTGAGTACCTGCTTAGGACAAAGGCCGCTCCCGAAAAAGCGCCGCCCTCCGGCCTGCCCGGAACCAGCGGGGAAGAAAGGCTCAGCCATCTGATGAACGCCTATGAAGCAAAGATCATCCAGGATGCCCTTGAAAATAACGGCCATAATATCAGCAGAACCGCAAAGCAGCTCCAGATTTCCCGGACAAACTTGCACAATAAGATTAAGAAGTACAACCTGGAAAAAGCTGAGGGCTAAATGCCCTCAGCTTTTTTGTGCCGTCTGTAAATAATCACAGCCAGTATGATACTGATCACCGAAAAACTGATCATCCAGATAAATATCTTATTAAAGCCCACCACCGGGTCCGCGTCAATCCACGAACCCATAATGGTCGTCATAAAGGCCTCCGGCGCATAGGCGATAAAGGAAATGATGCCTGTGGCGGCCGCGGTCAGTTCAAGGGGAATCCCGCCTTCACCCATGACTGAATAATAAACAGATTTAACCGTAAAATACAGGAAGGACATGACCATGGTAATGACAATGGCCACCGTTACCAGACTGCTGCTGAAAATCAAAAGCGCTGCGCACACGATAATACCGCCCAGAAGGCCGCTGATAAAAATGGCTCTGGATTTCGCCTTGTCCGCCAGTATACCGCCCAGCACACCTGCCGCAATCACGATGACATAGCTTCTGAAAATCGCCAGTCCGCTGGAGACAGAGGCCGATACGCCCAGCACCTGTGTTGTGTAAGTGCCGAGGTAGTTTGTCCCGGTATTGATCACGCAAAAACAGCTGAACAGGAAGAACGCAACCAGCCATGTGCCGGGGAGCTTGAGCGCTTTTATAATATTTTTCATTCCTTTTTCCTGAGGACTGTCCTGCTTTGAGCCCTTAACCTCCGTTTTAGGTAAAAAGACGATGCTCAAAGCCGCGAAGAGCACATATAACCCGACCGAAATCCACAGGAGCACCTGCATTCCTCCCACGCTGTCCACAAAAAGGCCCAGCATCCAGAGAAAAACAAAGCCGGTTACCGCGCTGACCACACCGCGCATGGCCTCGCTGACACCAAAAAGCTTTCCCTGCTCCTCCTCTGTTCCCAGATGGCGCACAAAACAGATATAAGGTGACCAGAGCGTGGCGGTCGTAAAGAAGCCATACAGGACATAGATAACCACCAGTGTATTATAGCCTGGAAAAGTGGACTGCCAGAAAGTGAGCCCTGCCATGACTAAAAAAGAGATGGTCAGCAGAATACGCGCGCTGAAACGGTCGGCCAGATAACCGCTGACCGGGTAGCAGAACAGGGCGACCAGGCCATAAATCGACCCAAGCGTGCCCAGCTGCAAGTTGGTCAGATGAAATCCGTCCAGCATCTGGTCATAAAAGAAAAAGCGGAGGTAGGGGATAAAATAGATAATCCCCACCATCACACTGATCAACACCAAAAGAAAATTACGTTTTCCCTTACTCATGACAGGCCTCCTAAATCTGATCCCGGTAATCTTCCGGCAAATATGGCTTTAACAATTCTTCCTGCTCTTTTGTAATTTCCGGCGCCTGGTAAGCCTCAATTCTCTCCTGCACCTTTTGACCGACATTTTCCTTGAGCCCGACCCGGCCTTTATTCTGCCAGTCGTTGGCGTCGGCCTTGTTCAGGTACTGGGTGAGATAAAATTCTTCACGGTACATTTTCGGCGTTCTGCCAGACAGGAAATTTCCCCTTGGTCCGGTCTTTTCAATATCCTTAAAGCAGATTTTCTTCTCCGTTACATCAATGCCCCGGTGAATCCGTTCGGCATAGGCAAAGATTTCCTCATCCATCAGCATTTTTTCAAAGCTGACGATATTGTATGTCCCCAGACAGCCTGTGCTGTGGAGGATCATATCCGGTTTTGCCTCTACGGTCGCTTCGGCCATCATCATGGATTCCATACCTGCCTGGAAATCAAGATCCTTGGCGTCGCTGATGGCGCCGCCGGCCCGGAAGGGAACGCGGTAATAATCGGCCAGAGCCGCTGTTCCGTAAATCATCAGCGCCGCCTCTGGATTCCCCATGCTCAGCTGAATAGTCCTCAAATCTGTCGAGCCGGATACATTGGCGTAAATCATCGGTGTTCCGGGTTTTAAGAGCTGCGTAAAAACAAAGCCTGCCAGAATCTCTGCATTCACCATGGTCAGGATTGAAGCGACCGAAGGCGGAGCTGTTAAAACCGGCATCACACAGGAGGCCAGCCAGATACCCTGGTTTTCGCTGCAGGTTCCGATGATCCGCTCGATGGGGGCATGGTCATAGCAGAGCGGCGAAAGAGGGTTGATCCCCACCGAAGCCAGACATTTATCCTCAACGCCCTCAAACCGTTTCATCAGGCGGATACCGCCTGCCATGGCTTCCCTCAGGCTGCCCTTTTCTGCCGAGGTATCGGGAATGGCAAAAGGGAAAGGCTTATTGGAGTATTTCATGAGCAGCGCCAGATAGGAATAGCGCTTCACATCACCGGAAAAGCCTTCCGATTCGGTAAAAAAGTTAACGTGGTTACAGTCAAGCAATGGACTGGTATCAATAAGCTTAAACAGATCAATAATGTCTTTATTTAAAATTTTACGGATATTGCCACGGTCCTCAATAAAGGCCGGACAGCCCACCGGCAGCTTGACCATACTGCCGTCTCCAACCTCTACGGTTCCTCTGCCCGAGTACAGCGTAAAGGTCTCCGGAACCGTTGACAGAGCCGCGCGCACATCCTTCTCACCCATATAGACGACATCGCCCTCGACCCGCATGCCGTGCTTCCTGAAAATCTCCAGAGCTTCCTCATGCTCAAATTTAACCCCGACGTTTTCCAGAATACGAATGGTATTCTCATGAATTAATTCAATGTCCTCTTTTGCAATAAACTGTTCGTATTTTTTCATCTTGTTCCTCCCAAATGCAGCAGCATTAAATCTTGATATTTAGTAAATGCAATTATTATGCCAAAAATATACCGAAAAAACCAGGATTTATTGCTCTAAAACACCGTAATTTTATTTTTTTACTTGGTTTTTCCTCTATTTTTGTTCAAAATATTGACACTGTCACAAAAAACAACAAACATAAAAACCAATAATTTTAACGAAATTTCAACTGGATGAAGAAAAGCTGTCCAAAATATTGACACTTTTTGAAATTTTTATTTTAAAAACAGCCGCAAAGAATACAATTAATCTTTAAACTCAAAAAAATACTTGCTTAAATTAGAGCAAATATTTGTCCACTCCAATGGATTTCATTGACATTTTCTCTTGATAAGCGTATGATTATTTAAAAAGAACATATGTTTGAAAAAAGAAAATTCATTCGAAAGGTGGGAGTATATGAAATTATTGGAAAAGGACGACTCTGTCATCAGTCTGAAAGCTGAGCTGGCCATTATCCAGGAGGAGATTATCCATCTTACTCAGCTTGAAGAAAAATGGATGCGTTTATCTGAAAAAACACCCTACACAAGGGTGGAAAGAAAACAGCAAATTCTTAAGCAGCTAACGCTTATCCGAGAGGCGCTGGGTGAGCAGCGCCGTCAGGAGCACTTGCTTGAAAAAAGCCTTAAGGTTATTCTTAAGGCAATTCCAAAGCTTAAAAACATCCAGAAAAAAGTATTTTACATGCAGCGCTATACTGGAAAATCACTGGCAACGTGCCTTTAATCGAAAAGATTTTAAACGCAGTTGTCATCTGTGCCGTTGCAATGGGCGTGATTGTCGATCCGACAACCCCCAGCATCAGCGATTCAGAACAGGTATTAAAAAAGAAAGACAAAAAGGAAGGCGGTAAAAAATAATGGAGATGACCTTAACACAGGTACAGGAAGCCCTCAAGCTCTGCAACTACGCGCCGGGTACCGTCGATGGCTATGATGGACCCGAAACCCAGGCTGCTGTGAGGCGGGCCCAGGAAGGCTATGGCATTGAGGCTGACGGCATTGCCGGTCCGGTGACAAAAGAGCATCTGTCCGAGCAGGTACGCGGCATGCAGGCGCAGTTAAACGCAAAAGGATACAACTGCCCAGTCGATGGCCTTCCAGGCCCCTTAACCGATGCGGCCGTCAAGACACTGCAGGCCGATTTTGGACTCGTCGCTGACGGCATCGTCGGCTATAACACTGAAGCGGCCCTGTTTGACTATGCCACAGCCGATCCGGCGCCAGCTTTTGACCCGCAGGAACAGGTAACCGAGCATTTTAATATGCAGGAGTTTAAATGTGAGTGCGGCGGCAAATACTGCGATGGGTTTCCGGTTCCGATGAATCGGACACTCATCGAAAAGCTGGAGCAGGTGCGCAATGACCTGGGGATTCCCCTGGTCGTGACCTCTGGCGTAAGGTGTGAAATCCTCAACGCAGAAGTCGGCGGTGTACCGGATTCCTACCATAAACTGGGACGGGCGGCTGATATTGCCGTCTACGCCGCCAATGGCTACACCGTTGATGCGGTGGCAGACGCGGGTGAGCGGTATGGCTTGAAGACCATCCGCTATTATGACAAAAGCTTTGTACATTTTCAGTGGAATGCTTAAAAACACACAAACTGCACACAGACAAAGCAGAGAAACGCGGCTAAAATAGCATTATAAAAGCGCCCGACACTGCATAAGGCCAAAAACTAAAGCAGAGGACCGGTCCTTCTTAAACCGGCAAGTGCACATTGCCGGTTTACTAAAAAAATAAAAACAGAAAGAAGGATTTATATTATGGATCAGAAAGTATTAATGACGCAGAAATGGTTAAATGCAACCTATAAAAATTTTAATGGTTATATCTCATGTACGGAAGACGGCCAAACAGGGAATGGCACAGTGGCATCTTTAATTTCAGCTCTGCAAATTGAAATTGGTGTTTCCACACCAACTGGTGAGTTTGGCCCAATGACCGCAGAGCTTTGTCCAACTGTCCAAAGTGGCGCGAAAGGTCATATTGTCAATATTATTCAGGGAGGGTTATGGTGTAAGGGGTTCTCTTCCCAGGATCTGACTCAGGATTTTGACAATACAACCGTTTCCGGTGTAAACCAATTTAAAATGGCAGCTGGGCTTACCGCTGACGGGAAAGTGGATGCAAAAACAATGAAAGGCTTATTATCCACAGATGCTGTCGTTTTAATTTCAGGCGGTGACAGCCGCATTCGGGCCATTCAGCAGGCACTTAACAATAAATACAGTGATTACTTCTGGATGGACTTGAATATCTGTCCCTGTGACGGAGTCTATGGCAGAAACACCTGTAACGCGCTGCTTTATGCCTTTCAAAAAGAAGTTGGTATTGATGAGCCAAATGGTGTGTTCGGACCTGGCACAGCACAGGGAGCGAATGATCATAATGTTGCGTTAAACAGCAAACAGACCGCTTTAGTTTATCTGCTTCAGTATATGCTCTATGTCAATGGATTTAACCCAGGCTCTTTTAATGGTATCTTTGATACCGGCGTTGAAAATGCTGTGATCAATTTCCAGAGCCTGATGGCATTGGAAGCCGATGGATGGGTTGGCTTGTCGACTTGGGCGGCTTTACTTGTCAGCAAAGGAAATGTGGACCGTAGCTGCAATGCCTGCGATTGTACTGACCGCATCACGAACCAGCGAGCTCAGTATCTAAAAAGTATTGGTATCAACTATGTTGGAAGATATATTACAGGTTATTGGGCCGTATCCATTTCAGAAATCAGTTTAATTCTGGAAGCTGGAATGAAGTTTGTTCCTATCTTTGAACGATCAGGTAATGATTTATCCGGAAACATGGATGTTACCGATGCAAGCTACTTTACCCATGAGCAGGGCCGACAGGACGCTTTATATGCTGCATCAACAGCTCAAGAGCTAGGACTTCCTGAGAATACAACGATTTACTTTGCAGTCGATTTTGATGCTTATGATTTTGAGGTAGATAGCAATATTCTCGAATATTTTAGAGCACTTTCAGTATATTTACTCCACTACAATGTGGGAATTTATGGACCGCGTAATGTCTGCACTCGTGTTTCAAATGCAGGTTACGCCAAAACAAGCTACGTTGCGGATATGTCAACAGGCTTTTCAGGTAATATTGGTGTACGAATTCCAAGCAATTGGGCCTTTGACCAATTTTATGAAACAAGCTATGGTTCTGGTGACTCACAAATTAATATTGATAAGGTAATGGCTTCAGGACAGGATACCGGGGTTTCATCCCTTACTCTATCTAATGTCGCTAAAGGACTTTGTAATGAAATGCTTAGAATTCTTCACATTGATCCAAGTATTGGCTGGGATTGGAATCAGAAAACCACTATTCCAGGGCCGTTCATTGATATTGAATACAAGTTCGGCCTGAGTGGTTCATTTACGCCAATGGTAGACACCAGTACCATTCCTTCAAGTGATAAAGCCACAATTACCATTAATAACGGCGAATTTGAAAAAGGGGACATTACTACCGCAGAAAAAATTTTAGATACTTTAACAGCGACCGATAAAGCTATCATCAATGCTTCTGGAGGTATTCAAACATCCGTTTCTTTTGCGAACAGTATTAATCATGGTACACTCACCATTTCATTTTCAATCGTTGATGGATTCCCAACATTTAATATTCAGGTAAAACAGTTAGTCTATAGTACATCCGTTGAAAACAGAAATGTTTATTTCGAAATTTCCTTTAAAATGAAAGGACAACCAGATTATCAACAGGATCTTGATAATATTGTTGCAAATCATAGAGCACTTTTATATACAGGTGGGCTTGTTTTAGCGATAGTACTTCTGATAGCCGCTGTTCCAACGGGCGGTCTTACTGCATCTACTGGCGCAGCTTTAATGATTGCTGTCCTGCTGGCCATCAATACATATAATAACTAATAAACGTCTTATAGAAAGCTTTCTTTTAAAGGGGGCTTTCTTTTGGTATAATATAAAAAAATAATGGAGGTCACCATGGAAGCGCTATACATAAATGAGCCGCACTACACCAAGGCGGATACTGAAGAACTTCTGAAAAAAAACACCCTGGGGTTATCCAAAGATATGACAAACATAAAAATCATGGGAGTGCTTATCGCCGGAATGGAAATAATCATTTTTCTTTTAAGCGGGTTTAAATTTGATCTGATTTCACTCATCGGCTTAGCTGCACTGAGCCTTGTAGCACTCATTGAACTTTATGCATGCAACTATGACCGTTTTATCTTTTTTATAACAAAACTAAAGGGCGCCAGACTAAGAAAAGTGAATAAGGTTGAAGATGAGCCCCCTGTGTTTTTATTTTATGAAAACTACGCCGACTGTACTTTTATGAAGCATTTGGAATACAGTGAGCTGACCAATTTTAAAGAGGATGATCTTCATTTTGTTTTTTACTACAAAAATATCTATTTTGTGCTCCAAAAGAATGCTTTCACAAAGGGAACACCGGAAAATTTCAGGGAATTTTTTCTGAATAAAACGGGCAATGCGCTTTAAGACTGATCGTATAGACTTTTTTACTCCCAGGCCAGCTCCCTGAGCACCTTCATATAGAGCTCCTTATCCCACCGTGGTTCCTCGTCAAACAGGCTGTACTCACTGTGGCCGCCGGATTTCCGGTAGCCGCGGTAGCCGGCCCTCACAGCCATACAGAAACGCTGGAGACAGGTAGTCTCAAGATAGTCGAGATCGCCAAAGCACACGCCTTCAAACTGCTCCTGCATAAAGGTCAGCAGCTCGTCGTCTGAAACCAGATCATCAGATTCGTTTTTATACAGGAAAAAAATATCCTGCAGCCGCTTAAGCGTCTTGACATAATTATCCTGCCAGATATACTGGGAGTCACAAAAAAGGTGGATGATTTTTTTAGTGACACAGGGGCCAATCTCCACGCGCTGGTGTTTCTTAAGGCTTTCATTTCGGGATTCCATCACTGCCAGCGCATCCTCGCCGGACAGGGTAAGGCCAAAGTGTTCGCTTTCTTCGTTGCAGGCCAGCACTGCTTTTGTGTCTTCCACCAGCTGTATTTCAGCCGCTGTTTTCATAAGATCCATCATTTCCAGACACTTCCTTTCTCTTGCAGAGTAACCCCTATTGTACGCCCATTTTTCAGAAATAAACAGTCTTGTAGTTGAAAATTTTGTGAGGTATAATGGAGGTAGAGGGGAAGTGCTTATCCCAAAATAAAAAGTTCCAGCCAGGTTTTGGCTGGAACTTTTTTCATGTTTTGTTTAAGGATACCGCAATCCGCGACTGGTTGAGGGCTTTGTAGAACTTAGCCTCGTTCTGCATAAAGACGGACAGGTACAAGATATCCACAATCACCAGCTGGACGATTCTGGACGCCATGGCTTCGGAGTGGTATTTTTTATCATTGGTGGAGCTGGATAAAAACACATCGGATTTTTTCGCCAGGCTGGAATTGCTGAAGCTGGTCAGCGATATAATCTTTGCGCCGTTTTCCTTTGCAAGGCTGACTGCGTTCAACACCTCCACACTTTCACCTGTATGGGAAACCACAAACAGAACGTCCTCAGAGGTCATATGTGAGCAGTGAATGTTCATCAGGTGTGAATCCTGAAAGCCGTTAACATTTAACCCGATTTTCCCAAACTTATGCAGCGCATCAATGGCGACGGCCGAAGATGCGCCGATTCCAAAAAATGTCACGCGCCTTGCATTGAGAATCATCTCTGCACATTGGTCAATATCCTTCTGGTTGATAGAATACTCCAGATCGCTGACCGCGGTATTGGTATGCTTAATCACCTTGCGCTTGATATCAGAGGTACTGTCGCCCTCTGCAATTTCTTCATTGATGGTCTCACTGGGGCTGTCGATCAGCTCTTTTGCGAGATTAACCCGAAAAATCTGATAGGAATCATAATCCAGCTTTTTAAGAAACCGCATAACGGTTGTCTCACTGGTGCTGCAATAATTGGCCAGCTCTGTAATGGACAAAAGAATGGTAGCATCCGGATTATCCAGTATGTAGTCTGCAATGGTCTTCTGCGTTTTAGAGAGCAGATTGTATTTTGTTCGTATATCACTTAATAAAGAAGCCATAAGATTTCTCCCTTTTTCCTCTTTTTGAATTAATTATACTTCATAACTCTCTGAAAGTAAAACACTTTTTCGTTAATAATTTACGATATGTATGTTGACATCGTCAAAAAATGATGTTATAATTCGTTTATAATTTACGAATAGTAAATACAAAACGTAAATTTAATACTATTTTTGTGTAGAAACAAATAATCAGAGGAGGCAAAGATTAAAAATGAAAGCAGTAAGAATGTATAAGCCTGGAGACTTGAGGGTTGAGGATGTCGAGAAACCAAAAATGATGGACGACGAAGCGATGGTGAAGGTTCGCGCTGTTGGTCTTTGCGGTTCAGATATTCCAAGGGCTCTGGTCTATGGCGCTCACGTTTCACCGATTACCATCGGACATGAATTTTCCGGTGAAATCGAAGCTGTTGGAAAAAATGTGAAAAACTTTAAGCCCGGGGACCGGGTTGTGGTTCCGCCGCTCATTCCATGCGGGAAATGCGAATGGTGCCAGAAGGGAATCTACTCTTTATGCGAGGATTATGATTATTATGGCTCAAGACGCGACGGCGCCCTCGCCGAATATGTATCCGTCAAGGAATCCAACCTTTTAAAGGTTCCGGAGGGCGTATCCTATGAGGACGCCGCAACTCTTGACCCGTGTGCGAACGCCTATCACGGCCTCATGCGCGGCGGCTTTAAAGAAGGAGACAGTGTCTGTGTCTGCGGCACCGGCCCCATCGGCTTATTCGCCGCACAATACGCAAAGCTCTGCGGTGCGTCTCAGGTCATTGCGGTTGACGTCTGGGATGAAAAGCTGGATATCGCCAAAAAAGTCGGCGCAGATGTGACCATCAATTCCTTAAACGAAGATCCTGTGGAAGCGGTTAAAAAAGCGACCGATGGAAAAGGCGCAAATCTGGTCATTGACTTCTCCGGCGTGCCGGCCGCTCAGAAGCAGTGTATTCTCATGGCCTCTAAAATGGGCCGGGTTGTCTTCCTCGGAATTTCTCATAAAGGCTTAGACTTAAGCGAAAAGGAAGTGGACACCATCATGCGCAGCCAGCTGAGCGTTATCGGTTCATGGAACTCCTTCACGAAGCCTTATCCCGGTGAGGACTGGACAGAATCCTTAAAAATGTTCGGCGAACGCGGAATGACCGCCAGGGATATTATCAGCCACCGCCTGCCGCTGGATGACTGCCCGGGTATCTTTGATAAAATCAAGGAAGGCGGCTTCTTCTACAACAAGGTCATGTTCTACCCCTGGGGACAGGAATAACCGAAAGGAAAAAAGCGATGCAGGCATTTGTACTTAATGAAAACAGAGAGCTCGAGGTTCGGGAGGTTCCCGAGCCTCAGGGAAATGACGATAACATCATCGTCAAGGTAAAATCCGCTTCGATCTGCGGCACAGACATGCGCACTTTCTTAAAGGGAAATGACAAAATTGACGTGCCGCGTGTCCTGGGCCACGAGTGTGCCGGGGATATTGTCCATGCCGGCAAACTTGCCAGGGAGCACGGCTATCAGGCAGGGGACCGTGTCACCATCGCCCCGGCCATCGGCTGCGGCGAGTGCTGGCCCTGCAAAACCGGCCATACCAATATGTGTGACCACCTGACCACCATCGGCTTCCAGTATGAGGGCGTTTTTGCACCTTATCTGGAGATTCCGGCCCAGGCCATCAAGATGAACAATGTCATCAAGCTGCCGGACAGCATTGAGTATGATGACGCCACACTGATCGAGCCAGCAGCCTGCGCCTTAAACGGCCAGCACTACATGCACATTGAGCCCGGTGATTTCGTGGTCGTTTACGGCAGCGGCATGATCGGCTGTATCCATGCCGAGCTTGCTTTCCAGAAAGGGGCTGCAAAGGTCATTATTGTGGAACCTGTCGAAAAGCGGGGAAAAATCGCCATGGAAAAGGTACCGGGTGTGATCTGGGTCAATCCCTTCACACAGGACACGGCGGCAGAGGTTGAAAAAATCACTGAGGGCCGCGGCGCCAATGTGGTCATCACAGCGACCTCTGTTCCTTCTGTCCACACCGAGGCTCAGGTCATCGCCGCAAAGATGGGGCGTATTTCCCTGTTTGGCGGGCTTCCGGGTGAGAGCAGGGGGCACATCGACTCGAACCTCATCCATTATAAGGAGCTTCAGGTCTGCGGTGTGCACGCCACTACGCCGGACTGTATGCGCGAAATTATGCAGCTCATGGCAGAAGGGAAGCTGGATGCCAAAAAGTATATTGAGCGTTCCATTAAGCTGGAAAATATCATGGACGGCTTCACCGCAATCCGGGATGAAAACATCATGAAGGTTGTTGTTCACCCATAAACTAAAAACAGGAGATCATCTATGAACTACCCAAAAATATACCTGGTACTGGATAACTGCTTTGCCATCAAGCGCTGGGTGGAGCCTGAAACCTGGGGGCCGCTCATTAAACAGCTTGGCTTTGACTATGTCGAGGCAAGCTTTGACAACGAGGCGGACTTTTTCTACTCGCCGGACTGGTACCTTGACGCGTGGTTTGACCGGGTAAAGGCAGTGGAGGCCGCGCAGGATATCCATGTCGCCAACTTTTTTACTGGCTATCAGACCTACCGCACTGCCGGACTGGCCCACCCAAACGAAAAAATGGCCCGCCATATGCTGGAGGGCTGGGTAAAGCCAGCCATTGAAAGGCTGGGTGCGCGCGGCTCCGGCATTGGCTTTTCGCTTCACGCTTATCCTGACAGGGTGCTCCAGGACCCGGAGCTCTACAAAAAAGAAACCCGCAAAGTTTCAGAGCTGCTGTCTGAAATCGGCGGCATCGCAAAGGACAACGGCAATATTCCGGTGTGTGTTGAGGCCATGTACGCGCCCCACCAGACTCCCTGGACCATCGAGGGCACAAAGAACTTTCTGAGAGACATCTACAGCATCGGCCAGAATCCCGTCTACACCACCATCGACATGGGCCACATGGTTGGACAGGTGCGCTTTCAAAAACCCTCCCGGGACGCTGTCCGTAAAAGCATTGAAGCCGCAATAGAGGGCCGTGTCTTCACAGAGCCCTGGCTGGGCGGCGATACCACCTACGCAGTCTGGGAGAAGGCCATCAAGGACAAAGATACCGGCGACGGTATCCTGGACGCCATTGAGGCCGACATGGCGCGCTATCCTCACCTTTTCTCCTTTGATCCGGCAGATTCTGACCCGTATGCCTGGCTTGAGGCGCTGGCCTGCTATTCCCCCATTATGCATATGCAGCAGACCAACGGCGTTACGTCCTCCCACGCGGCCTTCACAGAGGACAACAACGCCGCGGGCATCATCGACGGCGCCCGGCTCCTTGCGGCCATCGCAAAATCCTATGAAAAGGAAGATCCGGCCATGCCGCCAAAGGCTGAGGCCATCTACCTGAGCTTTGAAATTTTTGCATCCAATGCTGAGCATCCAAGAGAAATCAAAAACAAATTAAAAGAGACCTGCGCGTACTGGCGTACGTTTATTCCAAAGGATGGCATGCCGCTCAACGAACTCATTGAGCGGCTGAAATAAAACCGACAAGACTGAATGAAGGAGTAAAAAAATGAACAAACAAGAAATTTTAGGCCACATTGACCACACACTTTTAAAAGCATTCTCAACCTGGGACCAGATTAAAGCACTCTGCGACGACGCGGTGGAATATAAAACCGCTTCTGTCTGCATCCCCCCTTCCTTTGTAAAACGGGCGAAAGAGACCTACGGCGATGCCCTGAATGTCTGCACCGTTATTGGCTTCCCGCTGGGCTATAACACCACTGCCGTCAAGGCTTTTGAAGTGAAAGAAGCCATCCGCGAGGGCGCCTCGGAGGTGGATATGGTCATCAATATCGGCGCTTTAAAGGATAAGGACTACGACTATGTTCAAAATGAAATTGCTGAGCTGAAAAAAGCCGCCGGCGACCACATCTTAAAAGTCATTGTTGAAACCTGCTACCTGACCGAGGAGGAAAAGGTCAAGGTCTGCGAGCTGGTCACAAACGCTGGCGCAGACTATATCAAAACCTCCACTGGCTTTGGAACAGGCGGCGCTACCATTGAGGACATCAATCTCTTTAAAGCGCATATCGGGCCCTCTGTAAAAATGAAAGCCTCCGGGGGCGTGAAAACCGTAGAAGACCTGGAAATGTTTTTAGACGCAGGCTGTGAGCGCATCGGCACCAGCTCAGCCATCGGACTTTTAAAAGAAAGCTAGGCCAGGTGAAAAAAATGTATGATCTTGTGATCATCGGCGCCGGTGTTACCGGCTGCTGTATAGCACGCGAAATATCAAAATACGAAGTAAACGCATGCGTCATCGAAAAAGGGGACGACGTGGCTTCGGGAACCTCAAAGGCCAACACCGGTGTTATCCACACCGGCCTTGAGGCAGACCCGGGCTCCCTGATGGCAAGGTTATGCGTCGAAGGTAATCGATTAATGTGGGAGCTTTCTGAGGAACTGGATTTCCCGGTAAAGAAAAACGGAAAATTCATTGTCTGCACCCATGAGGAAGACCTGCCAAAGCTCCATGAACAGCTGGACCACGCTGAGAAAAACGGCGTCCCGGGCTGCCGTATCGTCCCAAGAGATGAGGTGCTCAGGCTTGAGCCCAACCTCACCGAGCGGACCGTCGCCGCGCTTTATGCGCCCACCGGCGGCGTGATCTGTCCCTTTAATCTCGCCATCGCCATGGGTGAAAACGCAAACGTCAACGGCGTGGCATTCAAATTTGAAACCGAAGCCTATGACATTATCAAAGCAGACGGCTTCTACACCATCAAGACAAACCGCGGCGATATTCAGACAAAAGCCATCGCCAACGCTGCCGGCGTCTACGCCGATAAATTTCACAACATGGTCAGTGAAAAGAAAATCCACATCACTCCCAGAAAGGGCGAGTATATTTTCTTTGACAAATCACTGGGAACCATTTTCAACGCGACGGTGGTGCCGCTTCCCGGCAAGATGGGTAAAGGCATCGCCGCTTCCCAGACCATCCACGGCAACTTCTTTGTAGGACCGACCGCCACCGACGTGGACGACAAGGAATCCTTCCAGACCACCCAGGAGGTGCTCGACTCGCTGAAGGAAATCGCCGCCTCACCTGATTTTCTGCATAAAAACCCTCTGCCGCTTAATAAAATTATCACCTCCTTTGTGGGCCTGCGCGCACATGAGGACCACCACGAATTCATCGTTGAGGAGGTGGCCGACGCTGAAAACTTCTTTGACGCCGCTGGTATTGAGTCGCCGGGCCTCACAAGCTCACCGGCCATTGGCGTGATGCTCTCCGGCATCATCGCGGAGAAAATGCAGCTTAAAAAGAAAACGAACTTCATCGCCAGACGCAAGGGTGTCCTGAAATTCGACAGCCTGTCCGATGAAGAAAAAATGGCGCTCATCAAGGAAAAACCCGAATACGGCAATATTGTGTGCCGCTGCGAGATGGTCACCGAGGGTGAAATCATGGACGCCATCAACCGTCCCATCGGCGCAAAGTCCATGGATTCTGTCAAGCGCAGAACCCGGGCCGGCATGGGACGCTGCCAGGCAGGCTTCTGTACACCGCGCACCATGGAAATCCTTTCCAGAGAGCTGGGCATTAAAATGACAGACATCACCAAAAAAGGCGGTGCGTCGCAGCTTCTGACCGGCTGTGACAAAGAAATCGGACAGGAATGAGAGGTTGATTATGAAGTCTTATGAAATAGTCATCATCGGCGGGGGGCCGGCAGGACTTGCCGCCGCCATTTCCGCCAAACAGTCGGGTGTCAATGATATTTTGATTGTGGAGAGAGACCGGCGGCTCGGCGGCATTTTAAACCAGTGTATTCACAATGGTTTTGGCCTGCATACTTTTAAGGAGGAACTGACCGGGCCGGAGTACGCCCAGCGCTTCATCGACGAGGTGGCCGACCTGGGTATCGAATACAAGCTGAACACCATGGTGGTGGACATTGAGGGAGACAAGGTCCTCACCATCATGAACAGCACCGACGGCCTGGTTAAGCTTAAGGCAAAGGCCATCGTACTGGCCATGGGCTGCCGGGAACGCCCCCGGGGCGCCCTCAACATTCCAGGCTGCCGGCCCGCGGGCATTTACAGCGCCGGCACTGCCCAGCGTTTTGTCAATATCGAGGGCTTTATGCCCGGCCGCGAAATCGTGATTCTCGGCTCTGGAGATATCGGCCTCATCATGGCCAGGCGCCTGACCCTGGAAGGGGCAAAGGTAAAGGTCGTCGCTGAGATTATGCCGTACTCCGGCGGTCTTAAGCGCAACATCGTCCAATGCCTGGACGACTATGGCATTCCGCTTAAGCTGAGCCACACGGTTGTAGACATCAAGGGACAGGAACGGGTAGAAGGCGTCACCATCGCCGAGGTGGATGAAAACATGAAGCCTGTTCCCGGAACCGAGGAGGAATACAGCTGTGACACGCTCCTGCTGTCTGTTGGCCTCATCCCTGAGAATGAGCTTTCCAGCAAAATGGAGGTCAGCCTTGACCGGAAAACAAACGGCCCAATCGTAAATGAAAGCTTTGAGACCAATGTGGAAGGCGTTTTTGCCTGCGGCAACGTCCTCCATGTCCACGACCTGGTCGACTATGTTTCAGAGGAAGCTGCCGGCGCGGGAAAATGCGCGGCAGAATATGTCATAAAACAGCGAAAACCTGAATCCGGGCCTGTTGTCGAGCTGGTCACAGGGGAGGGCATCAGCTACACGGTGCCCAAAACCATTGACCTGAGCCGTATGGACGAAACCCTCAAGGTCCGCTTCCGCGTCAGCGGTGTTTATGAAAACTGCACAGTCTCTGTTTACTTTGACGATAAACGCGTCAAGCACCGCAAAAAGCGGATTGTCACCCCTGGAGAAATGGAACAAATCGAACTCGTCCGACAGGATCTCCAGGCTGAACCGGACTTAAAGCAGATTCTGATTAAAATCGAGGAGGCCTGAGCTTATGGAAAAACAAATCACCTGTATTGGATGCCCCCTCGGCTGTGCCGTCACGGTCACCATGAATCAGGGGGAAATCACCGACATCACCGGACACACCTGCAGCCGCGGCGAAAAGTATGCGCGTAAAGAGGTGACACATCCCACCCGTATTGTCACCTCCATTGTCAAAGTCAATGAGGGGGATATTCAGATGGTATCGGTCAAGACAGAATCCGACATACCAAAGGATAAAATATTTGACTGCATGGAGGCTATTCGTGAAATCGTTGTAACCGCACCTGTGAAGATTGGGGATATTATTGTACCGGATGTCTGCGGCACCGGCGTCAATGTTATTGCCACCAAAAACATCGACAAAAAAGCTTGCTCGTATTAAACACAATTGATAGGGAAAATTTAAATTAATTTAAAATAAGGGGTAAAATCATGAAAGAAAAAAAATATGTAGTAGGGATTGACTTAGGAACAACCAGCGCGAGAACGGTTGTGTTTGACTTTGACGGCAATGAAATCGGTTCAGGCCAGATCATGAATCCGCTGACTTATCCGGCTCCCGGACGCCAGGAGTGTGATGGCGATGAGCTCATCAAGCATTTGTACCGCACCACCCGCCTTGCCATTGACAACAGCGGCGTTGACCCTGAAGAAATCGCGGCCATCAGTACAGACGTGTTCCGCTGCACTGTGGCTCTGCGCGACGAAAACGGCGGCTTTACCATGCCCATCATTATCTGGCAGGATATGCGAAGCGCGGAAATGATCCCCGAGGTTGAACGCAAGCTTGTGGCCGCAGGCTTATCTGCCGATGAGCTGTACGACCGCTGCGGCATGCCGCTGGGCGGCGTCAACCCGCAGAGCAACCTCCAGTGGATTCTGAAAAACATGCCGGAAGCCTATGAAAAGGCTGCCACCATTCACACCATGATGGGCCTTGTCACCAAGGCTTACGGCGCGGATGATTATTACGATGACATCAACGATACGCCGTGGGTACAGCTCAACGGTCCAGACTTCCAGTATGACGCGCAGATCTGCGCAGCCCTCGGCATTGATATCAATAAAATGGCGCCGCTGCGGCAGCCGGGCACCATCATCGGCAAAGTAACCGCCGAAGTTGCCGCGAGAACCGGCCTGGCAGAGGGCACTCCCATTGTCATGGGTACCGGCGACCAGCAGTCCGGCTGCCTGGGATGTGGCTGTGTGCGTGAAGGCGTCGGCTATGCCTGCGGCGGCACTGCCGGTATCGTGGCTGGCAAGTCCTTTAACCTGCTGCGCGACCCATCCAGAAGATGCTACGTTTTAGGCACTCCCGACGGCGCATGGGTTATGGAAGGGGTTGCCAACGCCTCTGGCTCTGCCTTCAAATGGTTTAAAGAACAGTTCTGCGACGTTGAACAGCTGGCCGCGGAATCCCTCGACATCAGCGTCTATGACTTCCTGACCTCTGTGGCCACCAAATCGAACCCTGGGGCAAACGGCCTGTTCTTCCTGCCTTACTTTGCCGGTGCGGTCACACCAAACCAAAACCCCAACGCCCGCGGCACCTATATCGGTATGACCGTCGGACACACCAAGGAAGACTTTATCCGCGCCACCATGGAAGGGGTGAACTATGATATCCGTGATATGCTGGACGCCATGGTCTCCGGCGGCGCTCCAGACTTTGACATGGTCCGCCTGACCGGCGGTATCTTCCGCTCAGAGCTCTGGTGCCAGATGCAGGCCGATATCTTTAACCGCTCCTGCGAAGTTGTCGCCGTGGAAGAAGCCACAGCCCTCGGCTGCGCCATGGTCGCCGCTGTCGGCGTAGGCATCTACAAGGACTTTGAGGAGGCCGAAAAACACATGGTAAAAATTCGCAGACGCTATGAGCCCAATCCAGAAAATGTCAAACGCTACGAGGACGCCTTCCGTACCTGGCAGCAGATTTACAAATCCCTGTCTACCGGCGCCTTTGACCAGGTGGTGGCGTTTCAGGATAAATACCGCTAAACCTCACATAAATGCATTCAAAGAGCAGCCCCCGGCTGCTCTTTTTTATTTCTCAAGTCTTATTCAGAGCCACAGCGATACGGGACTTGTTCATCTCTTCAAAATAAACATCCTCATTCTGCATAAAGGTCGCAATATAAAGAATATCAATGATGGTCAGCTGCACAATACGCGACGCCATGGCCTCAGAATGGTACTTCTTATCATTGGTCGAGCTCAGCAGATAAAGATCCGACATTTTGGCCAGGCTTGAGTTGGCATAGCTGGTCAGGCTGATAATTTTACTTCCGTTTTTCCGGGCAATGGATACCGCATTCAGTACTTCCTGGCTCTCCCCGGTGTGCGAAACCGCTATGAAAAGATCATCCGGTGTCGAATGCGCGCAGATAATATTCATCTGGTGCGGGTCGGGATGGCTGCACACATTGATGCCGATATTGCCGAATTTGTGCAGCGCATCCTGAGAAATGGACGCGGACGCGCCCACGCCAAAAAAGAGAACCCGCTTCGACGCTGCGAGAAACTCAAGAAACTCGGCAATGGTGTCTTCACTCAGGGTCTGCTCCAGGTCATTGATGGCTGTTACATTATGCTTGATGACCTTTTTCTTAATGGTCGCCAGGCCATCTTCCTCACTCAGCTCTTCATTAAGGGTTTCTCCCGGTTTTTCTGTCAATTCCTTTGCCAGGTTAATGCGAAAAACCTGGTAGGAATCGTATTCCAGCTTTTTAAGCAGCCGCATGACCGTTGTCTCGCTGGTGTCGCCCTTCCCGGCCAGTTCTGTAATTGACAGCAAAGTCACCTTCTCCGGCTCACACAGGATATAATCCGCTAAACGCTTCTGTGCCTTTGAAAAGGTATTGTATTTTATTCTGATATCTGATAAAAGAGATTTCAAGGTACCCTTTACCTCCATTCTATATTTATCTTTTTTTTATTTTTATAAGATTGATTATACTTTATAA
>OIET01000308.1_pt1 | contig 50949 bp, 51 predicted proteins | sample 1581871 | NCBI WGS metagenome assembly OIET01 (sample SAMN03279760, study PRJEB24777) | human gut metagenome | isolation source: fecal sample PR121 from 1 month old male Malay infant, vaginally delivered... | place: Singapore | collected 2005-09-16
CCTTACCGCCACAAGACTTTGGAACTTTGAAGAAAATTTCCCTCTCGTCCGAAATATCCAGTGGCATACCACAGTGATAGCAACACCCGTTTTGATTTTTCCAGATTAACTTGAATCTTCCTGAAAGTTTCTTCATTCCTTGATTAAACTTACGCTGTCTGAAATATTCTGTATCAAGGAAGGGATTGGCTGTTGCCCTTACTTTCGTGTGTCGGATAATCGGTGTATGGTCTACTCGTATCAATGCTTTTGTGTCCGTAGAGAATACCCAGTTCTGGTTACCCCTGCGGTGCCAATACTTTGTAGAAATCCACCATTTCCCTTTCTTCGGATGCCGTCTTTTTGCCCATCTCCACAGTAGTTCGTAGAGAATATAGTCCAGATGTGCAAACGCCTCGCTTGCGACAACGGACTGATGGTAGTTCGTCCATCCTCGGATTTGTTGGTTCAGTTTTAGAATCAACACCTCTTGATTCCATGCTTTTCCACGTTTCAATATCGTGTCAGAAAGATTCCGCACAATTGCCTGTATGGATTTCTTTGACGGTTTTACAATCAGCTTTCCTCCCCATTTTCGGAATGTCCAGCCTAACAGATCGAATCCGTCACCTATGTGGGTGACAACCGTTTTCTCGTCTGATAATTCCAAACCTCTTGTTTTCAGGAAGTCTTTTATTCGTTCTTTTGCTTCCAAGGCAATTTCTTCCGTTGCTGCCGTAACGATAAAATCATCGGCGTAACGTACCAGATTCACCTTATGGGCGTTCTTGAACCGCCAGTCCACCTTTCCAAGCCTGTTGGTGTGGAATCTGTCCGACAATACTTTCTGCATACCGTCCAGTGCCATGTTCGCAAGAATCGGAGAGATAACGCCGCCCTGCGGAGTGCCATCCTCTGTCGGGAACAGCTCTCCTTTGAAAACAAATCCTGCTTTCAGGAATTGCTTTAGAATTGATTTGTCCATCGGAATATTTTTTATTAACCATTCATGGCTGATGTTGTCAAAACAACCTTTGATGTCACCTTCTAAAATCCATTCTGGCGATACTTGGCGTGACAGTGCTGCGAAAATGTGTTCGCAAGCGTCCTGACAGCACCGTCCTTTTCTGAAACCAAATGATTTCGTGTCGGCGGTTGTTTCTGCCACTGGCTCTAATGCAAGGGCGTATAACGCCTGCATTGCCCTGTCATACATGGTTGGAATTCCTAACGGACGTTTCTTTTTCTTATCTTTCTTCTCGATATAGACACGTCTTAACGGTTTTGCTTTGTAGCCTTTGTCTGTCAATGATCGGACAGCCCGCATCTTCATGGCAGGCGTAGACCAGATTTCCCCGTCGACCCCTGCGGTTTTCTTTCCTTTGTTTGTGGTTACCCGTCTTACGGCGAGTGTTTTTGCATGGAATGAGTGCGTCAGCAGATACTGAAGCCGCTTCACTGTGTTCCACTTCTTTTCCTGAGTAGCCTTGACAATCCTGACTTGCAGCCTATTAACTTCTTTTTCTGCTTTCTTCCAGTCAATGCGTTTCCATTGCATGGCAAGCAGTTTGCAGTCCGATAAACTCTCGGAAACTGCTGTTTCCGCCGTTGAATAATTACCGTTCATAGGTTTACCTCCATTCTTTGTCATGAAATACCGTGGGATAAGTCTGCACCCTTTCAGGTCAGGGCAAATCTTGAACCCCTATGTCCCGCCATTACAGCAGAACCATTCGCTTTTTATCCCATTCCTTTACCCTCTGCGTCATTTCTTCCCCTTACGGGGTCGATACCTCCTTTGAGGAACGCATAGGGCTTACCAAGTTCCGCATAATAAATAATTGTGAGTACCTTAGACGCCATCTTTGAGCCGGGAGGAATCATGTCCATTTGTTACGGCATCGAGAAAGCCACCGCAACCACCTCCGCACCTTTTGGTGTAAGTGTATCAGCCTTATTTCACTTATTCCCTGTAACGACTCTTACAATGATTCACTTTACGTTCGTCATAGCACTCTTATCCTAACAGTACGTCCGACTTAGGCTGTAAGATTTCCCATATTGTCCCACAAGCTTCCTACCTGAACGTTACCATTCACGCAGTTTGTGGTAGGATTACCCCAAATGGATAGGGTAGCTGATAACCAGCAATTCATTATGCGACTTCTTGTCGCACTTCTTTTTCGGGGTCGCACACAAGAATGTCGTCATTGGTGGCTAAGGCCAGAAACACAATCAATTCCTTTGCATTGAAGCTTTTCCCGCTGCCAGGAACACCCAAAAGAAAAGCGGATTGGTTGAGTAGATTGGCTTTGTTGCATAGGATCAGATTATGGCTGATGGCGTTCTCGCCGTAATAAATTCCCCTTTCGTCCATGATCTCCTGGACCCGGAAGGGCATGAGCACGGCCATGCTCTCCGTAGTCAGGGTCCGCACCGCGTCCAGTCGCCGGTGGCCGATGGGCAGCGCGGTATTCAAGGCGTCGAGCTGCTGGAATCTGGCAATGGCAAGCTGGCAGAGATTTTTTCGGGCTGTGGTGAACAGGGCCTCGGTATCCGCGTCCAGGGCCTCTTTGGTATCGGCGGTATGCACTAAGGTCAGCAGGCCGAACATCATCCGCTGGTCCCGGGTGGTCAAATCGTCCAAAAACTCCTTAGCCTCCTTGCGCTGCTGCTCCATGTCATAGGGCACGACAGCGCTGAAGTTGTTGTTTTCATTCTGTTTTCGCTGCCAGTTGGTGATGTTTGTTTCTACCCCGAGCAGCCGGTTTTCCACTTCCCGCACGGCTTCATCCGTGGGGATGGGAATGATGTCCATGGAGAGCATCAGGTTCCGGTCCAGATCGGTGAGCTCGTTGATCATACTGTCCTTAATAAACGACGCATATTCTTTCAGATAGAGCACCCGGCCAAAGCGATCTCCCATTGTGAAATAATCCGAGTGAAAGCTCATGGCGTCGGGACAGATATAGTCTCTGAAATCGTGCCCCTTCTGCATGGTCTTTTTCAGATCAAAGTAGAAGGCGTCCTCCTCGCCGGTGCGGTAAAAATCGTGGAGCACCCGCAGACGCTCCTCCATGTCCATTTCCGTACAGCGGGACCCAAGCCGTGAAAAGTGGGCCGTGAGTTCGGTGCCCACCCGGGTAAAATAGGTTCTAGCCTCCTTGTAATTTTTTCTGAAAACGGAGATGGTCACATACTTTTCCTGAAGCATGCTGTTGGTGGTGGTGGCTTTGTCGATCAGCATTTGATTGTACTCCTTGCGGTAAAGATCCAATCCATCCTCCTTCAGTGGAATGAGGATGCTTTTTTCAAAAGCCGCTTTGTTCAGCCGGTGGTTATTGATGGTCAGCTTGGTGGTGGCGCCGCTGTCCAGGCTGTTTAAAAGCTCACTGTATTCCAAAAACAAGGCTTCCTTATCCTCCCGGCTGGCAACGGCGTAGTTAATATCCGTAAACTTAAAGGTCTTGCTATAGACATTTTTCCGAACTAAAAAAATCCCATCCGGATAAATGACCTTGATGGGAATTGCCTCCTGTACCCTTTTGGGGATTTTAAATTTTTCTTTTTCCAGTGTGTTCGCGTTTCGAAGCGTTTTTAGCATTCATTTCGTCCTTTCTTTTTGATTTTTTCTTCGCTTTCTTTTTTCCTTTTTGATCTTCATGGGGTGGGTCAGCATTTCATAGTACCTATTTTCAGCTTTAAAAACGACCGCCTTTGGCATCAGAATTTCGGACTTGATCCACACCCAGATAAATTTCTCCGCGCTCATGCCATGATAGCGGATGAATCCCAGCGCCGCAAAGGGCGCGGCCCCGAGGATACACATCCAGGACAGGGTTTCGATGCCAAAGTATGGCCGCAGTAAAAAGTACAGGCCGACGGCCACACCGCAGGCCAGCACGGAGAACACAAATTGGCGCATCGAAAGCCCAAAGAATAGGCTTTCCGTATACTCACGAATTTCATGATTGATTTTGACTTCCATTCTTTACCTCCTAACGGCCTTTCTTCCGATCCTTATGGCTTTTGGCGGCCTTCTCCCATGGAATGTAAAAGAACGCACATGCTTTAAAAATGTTGACGCCTTTATAGCCCACTTCCCGAAACAGCTTCCGATCAGTAATGCCATTTCTTTTACAATAGTCCAGATATTTACATAATCCAATGGGGTGATATATATCCCCTTGAGCGGCTTCCACAAAAAGCCAGGCATTCAAATGCGCCTCCAGAGTCATGGCGACCAGCTCGTATTGATTGGACAGATTTTCGAAAAGGGTGCAATCAACGTCTGCCACGTATTCCGGAACCGGCCACTCTCTGAGATCTTCCCCGCCGGGATGAAACGAAAGCAGGTCTTCCCCACACACGGCATAAGCAAGGAGGTCTTTGGGGGCCCGCCAGTTTCCCTGACACAAAACCATCTGTACCACATAGTTTTCAGCGTAGCCCTCCTTCTCCTTATTTCGATAAGCGTTCGACTGTTTTAAAGCCTGCTGCGCCTCCAGCATGATTTTTTTCTTACTGTTATATTTCACTGGGTCTCTCCTAACGCGCCTGCCCCTGACGCTTTTTCATCTTTTGACTTTTTTCCACTTGCCTGATCGGCTCTTGATACACCTTCAGCATATCCCGGCCATCGTAGCCGGTTTCCCTTTGGAGTTTTTGTAACGTCACACCATTTTGTCTGCAATAGAGCAGATATTTCGCAAGGCCTTCTGGTCGGCTCGTCTCCCAAAATTCAGTGTTCTGAACATCATCGAGGGTATACCAGACGCCATAATGCCCTTCCATGGACATACCGGCAATCTCATAACCATTCTCCAGATCTTTAAAAAGATTGTTGTCATAATCAATCTCCATGGGGGATATTGCCACTTCTTTCTGGTCATCACCGGTCAGATGAAACCAAAAGGATTCCTGATCGCTCACGCCATAGACCAATACATCCTCGGGATTTTTGGGGTCGCCTTTGTACAAAACCGTCTCCAACGCATAATTCTCATCATCGCCGTATCCCCGCTTTTTTTGATAGGTGGCTTTACGCTTGAGTGCCCGCGCAGCCTCCCGCAGAATTTTTTCTTTATTTTTAAATTGCAATGTTTTGTCCCTCCTATTTCGTTTTATTAAAGTCACAATAATACATCTGTTTTGGCCCTTCATACTCAGACGCTTTTCTTGGACGCCGGGCACTGGACCATGCTCCGCGTTCCGTCCGTACAGAGCCGCAGCACCTCCACGGTGGTTTCATCATTGATCTTACGCGCCAGAGGCCTGCCGACAATGGCCACGCCACAGAGCGCCTGATCCTCTCGCCGGATACATCCCAGTGAAAAGCGGTGACCGGCAACGGGTCCATGGTGCCGGTGGTGTTCGGCGACAAATTGATTCACGTCCTTTAGTTCTATGTGCTTGATTTCAAAATTTTTCATCGGTTTTCTTAATTAAATGCCTCCTGTAGATTTGTTTTTCCCCTTTAAAGGGTCTATACTAAAGAAAAAATGCTTTTAAAGGGGGTTTTATCCATGCTTGACTTTTTTCATGAACTGATGCGGGTTTCACTTATCTTCTTTGTGGTCATTGCGCTTGTGATCGTGGCTTTTATGATCGCACCCAAGCTGAAGCTGACCCTGCCACTGACCTGCTTTGTGCTGTTCTGCACCATTTTAAGCCCATGGGCCGGTGCCCATGAAGCCCTGGCTTTCAACATTTTATATGTATTAATCGGCCAGGCCGTACTTCGCTGGATCATCACCCTCATTGGCTTTATCAAGGATCGTATTGATGATCGCAGGCTTGACCGGGCGCTTGAGGCGGATGTCCACTGGCAGATTCAAAAAGCCAAGGAACGCAAGGTATCCTTGAACGACATCTACATGGATGATGACGGTACCCTGCGAAGCGCCACCGATCACAAACCGCTTATTTAGGACGTTGAAAGACGTCCTTTTTTATTGGTCGCTTACAGGCCCATCATCTCCCGCACAACCCGATCCGACATCTTGATGGTGCCGACCAGAACCAGCATGTTGAACACCAGCTCGGCGACATAAGTCCAGACCATGGTGATGGCATTGGCGTTCGGGTCCACCGCGGGCGGACTGGCGGCAAAGACCGTGAAGATCACACAAGCCAGCACCACAATGGCCCCCTCGAGGCAGACCGCCGCATAGCTTTTAAGGAAGTTTTTGCCAATGCTCTGGCTTGGCTCCCCGGCAAAGCTGGCCAGAGGAATGGGCGCAATGGCTGTGTACAGATAAATGCGGAAAAAGCGCCCGTAGACGCTCATGATCATAATGAAGCTCAGAATCGTAATGAGTATCCCGCCGATTAACGTCACGGCCCAGAGCGGGATACTGTTAAAAAAGTCCACGTTTTCCACTGCGGTCACAATCTCCTCAGGCAAAACCGTTTCTCCGGCGCTTCCCAGCCCCGAGGTGGCCATGATGCGGCTGACCACGCCCTGTACAATGGTATACAGTGCCATCATGAGCTCCAAGCCATAGGTGATCACGCCTTTGGCAATGGCGAAGCGGACAAAGAGCTTCAGGGCGTGCTCAGGCTTTCGAACTTCCACAAATGAGCCGCAGGTCTTAACCATGCCGACCAGAAAGAACAGCACCAGCAGCGCGTAGCCGATGGCCTGGAGCGTGCCGTTGATGCTCACAATCACGTTCCAGATCCCCCCGCCCTTGAAAGTTTCCGGCGATTGGGTCAGCAGCTGCCAGATCTCGGTCAGTTTCCCATTCCAGGTGTTTAAGGCGTTTTGTAAATTTTGGGCAATCCAGTTATCACTCTCGATTTCAATCACTCCTTTCATTTTAGGGACAGATTTTTCCAATCTGTCCCATTTTTGATTAACCGGCGATGGTGTTCAGGATCTCCTTGGCGAAGGTCACGACAATCCCCCCGGCAACGGTCATGATGCCGTTGGCGCGTTGGCTTGGATCATGAGACTTTAAGGACAGGCCGATCTGAACAATGCCGTAGCCGATGAGAATCATCCCGATGGCCCGGACCAGACCGAAAATAAAATCACTCAGATTATTGACCACCGTAATGGGGTCGCCATCCGCAAAAGCCGTTGTACTGAAACAGTACAGCACAACGGCCAGGACGTAGAAAATCCGTCTTCGCTTTTTTCGGCCTCGCTCACGGCGCATCAACTCTGGTTCAGGGGTTTCTTTTTTCTTCATGTTTTGCTTTCTCCTTGTTTTTCAAAAATTTCCTGTAATTCTTCTTCGGACAGCACCTCGTAATGTTGCAGGGCCTCAACTAAAGCCTCTGGGATCACCGGATTGGAAATGGAGGGGTCGTCTTTCATGACTGTGATGGTGCCAATGGCATGATCGGTACCGCCGTGCTCGTAATTGGCTGCGCCGCCCTTTTCCGTCAGCTTAACGTTCGGGTGCTTCCAGATATCGTATTTCAAATCTTTCACCGAGCGCTCCCCTCGGATAAAGAGCAGGGCGTACCGATTGTCAAGCAGTCGCACCTCATCGGGTGTCATGAGTTCCCGCCCGGCGTTTTGAAAGTTGGTGGAATAGTTCCCGTTGCGGCCGCTGCTTTTTCCGTAGGAGTTGGTGTCAATGGTTTCCTTGCCAAGCAGCTCACTCACGTACTTGTGGGTGCTCTGCTCGTTTCCGCCGAGGTATAAGAAGGTATCATGAGGTAAGGTTCAGCTCATCCCTTGCGGGACTTGCATCCCCTCCCTCCCAAACCGCACGTACACCTCTCGATGTATACGGCTTTCCGCTTATTCTTTTTGCGGTGTTTTAGAATGAATCAATTGATGGCATTCCGGGCATACAACCAGTGTTTTTCGTCTCCTTTTGCGCATAAGGAGAATCCACTCTGCATTGCCCTTTAGATCTTTGAGTTTTTTAACCTGATGGATTTCCAGATTCCGGCAGTCTTTGTTGCACAGCTCGCAGGTGTGGCGTTCCACTCTTTGTTTTAAGGTATTGACTTTGACGAACTTTGAGTATTGCGGCAACTCACTGACATTATCAAATTTTGTCGCCATCTCTTTCCGCTTAAATCCATCCCTGTAGAACGTTGTGGTTTTCCTCCCTGCTTTAGTGTCATAGGCTACTGTAAACAAGTCTCCGACACAATATCTGCGTTTGATTTCGTGGACATTTGTTTTATATTTACACGCAAATGTTTTGTACATACTGTATTTCATGACATTGGCAAATTTACCAATTTTAAAGGAATCATTCGCTATGGCGTAGTAATTATACAGTCCACGTACTTCTGCATTATATTTTGTCAGAATCTCTATATCTTTCTGATTCACCAGTTTTCCCCTGTGAAGGGCCACAAATTTTTCTTTGCCGTTTTCGTTAATCTTGATTTTGATCGCTTTGTATTCCAGTAGCTTTTCCACCCATTTTTCTCTGGGCACCAGCAGCTTTACCACACCGGTATTGCTTCTTATTTTGTATCCGCTTGCGGATTTCTTTAAATCCTGACTTCTAGATACGGTGATGTCATAGCCTAAAAACTGAGCCCTGTCGCCGGTATGTGTCACTTTCGTCTTTGTATCGGACATTTCTAAATCAAGCTTGTCCTTCAAAAACTTTCCAACATCCCATTTGATCTGCTCAGCATCTTTTTTACTTCCGATTACGCCGATAATAAAATCATCTGCGTAACGTACATACTGAATACGCTTATAGGCTTCATCCATTGGCAGAGCTGGCGTTAGTTCTCTTTGTAGTGCTTCGAGTGCTTTTAATTTTTTTGTTCGCTCAATCCGCTCCTCTGGCGTTAAATCGAACCACTTTTCTTTTCCTTTACGTCTGTAATAGGAGGCTCTTTTCAACGCTTTATTGTACTCAGGATTGATTTTTTTCTTTTTGCCTTGGTTAAATGTCTGCGCATAATCTTCCATAAACTTGTCAAATTCATGAAGGTATACATTTGCGAGCACTGGACTGACGCCTGACCCTTGCGGAACTCCGCTATACGTCCGGTTGTATGACCATTGCTCCATATAACCTGCTTTCAGAAATTTCCAGATAAGCTGTATGAATGCTTCGTCATCGATGCGCTTTCTTAAAAGTAGAATGAGTGTGTGGTGGTTAAAGCTGTCAAAACAGGCGTGTATGTCTCCTTCTACAAACCAGTTGGTTCCTGTGAAGGTCTTTTGGATTTGCTGTAATGCGGTTTGACAACTTCTGTTTGGTCTGAACCCATGTGAGGTTTTTTTGAACACGGGTTCATAGATGCTCTCTAAAATCATTTTCACGACTTCTTGCACGAGTTTGTCGTTTCCTGACTGGATTCCCAGCGGACGCTTTTTATGACTGTTTTTCTTTGTAATATATTCTCTTCGTGCAGGTTTTGGCTGGTAACTTCTGTCTCTCAGAGTCTTGATGATTCTCTGGATTCTTTCGTCACTCATGCCGTCAATGGTTGTTCCATCGGTACCGGCAGTCATACTGCCGGTGTTTGCATAGATGTTTTTATATGCAAGCCAATAGAACTCTGGATTATACAGATTCCGGTATAATCTCTGGAACCGGTAGGATTCATTCTTTGACTTTTCCGTCAAACTTCTTAATACTTCAATTGGATTTCTCAATGCCTCTCGCACCGTCCTTTCTTTTAGTATTTGTAAATAAGCTGCTCCCCTTCGCCATGTGATCGTCATTAACGTCTCGGACTACTATGGGAGCTGTGTAACCATGCCCGTTACCGGGTTTAGGTTATCCCCAGTTAGTAATTACAGGATGAGCTTTCAGTGTTGTCGGCACCGACTTTCGCCATTTGCCCACTGTCTTGTGGTTGTTCTTCCATGAGTATCACTTGATTCCATAACTGCGAAATGCAATCAACATGGAATGGCATACGTTTCAATCCTTTTCGTATGCGGGGTCGGGTTCCCCCACTCTGGCTATCGTTCAGGCAGTTTAGCTTTATACCTCATACACTGATTTTTATTCTTGGACTTTCGAACACACAGGATTCGTGTTCTCCAGTTCAGGCTTTTGTCAAAGGACAAAAGCGACAACATGCTACACTCCCCTTCGGGTTTCCCCTCTCGGATAAGTTGTAGAATAATAGGTTGTGATTCTTCATCACTTGATACTTTTACCGACCGCTTGCTAAAGGCGGTATCCTGTAAATACCACGCCGCCATAATTTATAATGCGCAGGCGGCTTCTGGGCGCACACAATTCCCTACAATGCTTTCCCATTGCTTTTCAAAAAGGGCTTTCAGCTGCGCCAGATTTTGCAGGATAATCGAAACAGAAACGCCCCGGGAGCGCATGACGGACAGTATCTTGTCAAAATCATCGGGCAAGCTCACGTTCGCGAACTCATCCATGATGAAATGCACGTGTACGGGTAACAGCCCCCCATATTTTCGGTCAGCAGTGTAAAACAACTGTTGAAAGAGCTGCGTGTAGAGAATGCTGATCAAAAAGTTAAAGCTTGTGTCATTATCCGGGATAATGGCAAATACAGCGGTCTTTTTCTCCCCAATGCTCGGCAGATCCAGCTCGTCCGTCATGGTCACGTCTGCCAGACTTTCCAGGTTGAACTTTTCAAGCCGCGCGGCCAGGGTGATCTGGATGGATTTCAGGGTCTTGGCGGCCCCGGAACGGTAATTGCGATAATACTTCAGCGCGATGTGCTCGGGCTCCCGCGCTTCCAGCCGCTCCATGAGCTCGTCCAGGGGCGAGACATAACTGCCATCATCCTCCTCGGGCATGTCCCCGGCGCGCAGCAGCTCCAGGACCATGGCAAAGTTCTGCTCCTCCTTTGGCGCTTCGTATTTCAGATAAAAGATCAAGGATAGCAGCAGCATACTGGCGGCAGTATCCCAGAAGGGATCATTTGATTGTGCGCCCTTGACCGTGGTGGCTTTAAAGAGGTTGGTCACCAGCCGTTGCACGTCGTTATCCGTGTCCAGATAGACAAAGGGGTTGTAGCAGTGGCTTTTTTCCATGTTGATTAAATCCAGAATGCACACCTCATAGCCTTTAGCCTCCAACAGATGCCCGGTGGCTCTTGCAATCTCGCCCTTTGGGTCCAAAATCACCATGCTGGTGTTGGCCTGCATGACGTTGGGCTCGGCAAAGAACAAGGTTTTCCCGGCCCCACTCCCGCCGCAGACCAGGGTATTCAGGTTGCGCCGGTGCTTGTACCCGTCCAGACCAATGCGGACATTTTGGGTCAGGATTTTATTTTCCTCAAAGGTTTTAGCCTTATATTTTTTGCAGATGGTCTTGGCCTCTTCCCACCGCGCGCTCCCGTGCTCCTCCCCACGGCGGTAGTTTTTCCGGGTGGAACAAAAAATCCCGATTCCCATGACATATAGAATCATCAGAATCAGGATGGATTTTAAACTGTTTCCACACCATGTGATTTTAAAGGGATGCTCCATCACTTCGGGGAACTTGAGAATAAAACCATAAAGCCCCACATCAATGAAGGGGGCAATGCGCAGGGCCAGCCCAATGACAGGCACGATCCCCAGCACATAGAAAATGAGGTTCTTTTTAAAGGATTCAAGGTCCATCGGCCGGTTTCCTTATCAACGGGCTTCCGGCTTTTTGGCCGGTGCGGCGTTTTGTCTTGTTTGTCGGCGGATGTTCATGGCCATGCGGCTTGACAGATCACTGGCGGTGTCACGCATGGCCGAGAGTGCTTCGCCCACGTCCCGGGCCTCCATGCCTTCAAAGGCTCTTGGCAGCTGTTCGATAAAACGCCGGTCCGGCTCAATCTTTGACTGCTGGCACAGCATGTAGGCGGCAGCGCCTGCCGTAAAATTTAAATCCTGGACGGGTCTTTGTTCGACAAGGATTGCCACCTTTGCCAGCTCCCGGGCAATGCCCCGGAACATTTCATCGGGTGTCAGGCCACGCTGTACCAGGATACATTTTTCTTTCGGGTTAAAGGCGGCGCTGTCCATGCCGTTTTGCGGATCAATCGGCTTTACCGGAACCGGCGCACCGGTGATGAGGGCTGAGATCAACAGGCGATCGTCAATTCTGCCGGTTTCCTGCGGCGGGATACGGGCCATGGTCTGGGAGATGTCATAGAGCTTCTTCACGTTGTAGGACTGGCCGATGCTCCCGTCCGGGCGCTCGTACTGGTTTCCAGGTTCAAGGATCATAATTGGATTCTTATATTCAAATTTCTTAACTAAAACACCCTGTTCCTTCCAGGTGTTGCTGTCCGCCAGCTTGGTGGCAAAGGGCTTCTGCGCCTGAATCAACAAAGCGTTTCTTGGGGAGTACAGATCAAACCGGCTCTGTACCTTCAGGTAGCTTTCAAACAGCTCTGGGTCCTGGCCGATGCGCTCAAGGGATGCATCAATCATGGCGTAGCACTTCGATTTTTCAGCTTTCTTTTTTTCGGCCCACGCTTCCTTGTCAAAAGCCTGTGGGGCCGGTGGTTCTTTGGGTTTAAAGAGATCATAGAGATCACTCATCGCATTTTTCCTCCTTGGGTTTTATTCTTAGCAATTTTTTGCTTTGGACTTTTTTTAGGCCCGGTCTTGGTATTTTTTTTGGGGGCTGTTTTTTCTGCGGTCGGGGACTTCCTTACTGCCTCCCGGGCCACCTGCGCTGCCCGGTCAGCTTTGATCTGATTGAGAGCGGCTTTCACGGACGGTTTTGGCGGTGGATCAGTAATAGCGTCTCTGTCTGGCGGCGAGGAAGGCCCGGACGGAGGGCTTGGTGCCTTCAAAGGGGTTTCCGCCGCGCTCACTTTTGGCTCCCCCGTGGCGGCTTCCTCTTTTGTACCTCTTTTTTCTGCTGGGCTGAAGAGATCTTCAACCACAGCTTCTGGGGAAGATTCTTTTTCCAGATGCTCCGTTGCTTCTCCAAAAAGATCATCGACAAGCGCCTGGGCGTTGTCTTCCTCTTTCTGGTACGCGGCTTCCTCGTCGGGATTCAACGTTTCATTGCTTCCTTTTTCCTTGCTCTGAGCTGCCAGAAGGGCTTCCCGCTCTCTTTCTAAGACCATGGCCCCGATGTCTTTGACGTTTAAGTCAAACTTCTCAACGAGCCGGTTGACCCGGCCTGCGTCCTCGGATTTGACGATCACGTCGGTGACGTCCTGCCCCATGCCGCCTGGAGCACGGACGACGGCATACAGAATGCCATATTTTTTAGCCGATGCCATAAAGGTTTCCAGATCGTCGTTTTTGACGGCAAAAACAGCGGTTGGCTTTCCGGATTTCAGCATGGTCTTCAGCCGTGTCCGTCCTTTGTTTCGGACACTGTCGTTGCTCTGAAGCAGCGCAATGATGACCATGGCCAGCCCCTTGGCACCGGAACCGGTGATCCGCAGGGCGGCTTCGATGCCTTCCATGCTCAGACGGACAATGCTCTCCGCCGCATCTCCACTAGTGTTCAATGCGTTGTACCTCCTTTTCTTTCTGTAGTTTTTTTGCTTCTGCTTTGATAGTTTTCATTTTTTCACGCACGCTTACAGCCCGTTCCTCAATACTTTCACACAGGCGCACCTCCTTTCGCAGCTTTTTGATCTGGACACTCAGCTCTGCCGCTTGGTTTAAAAGATCAGACCGCAGGGGTTCGTCTTTAACGGTCCGGAGCTGGTTGCGCAGCTTCTTCCTCGCAATGCACTGTGCCTTGATTTCCTCTTGGGTGGAGGCTTTGAAGGCTTGCAGTGCTTCCATGCTGTCCATTTTGTGATGGCATAAAAAGGTGGTTTCATCGGTTATCTGCTCCATCTTTCGGATGTCCTCCCGGTAGACAAAGTTGAGGTGGGCAGTGTCCCGCTTTTGGTTTTTTCTTTTTTCAAAAACCCCCAACCGGTAACAGTAATGCAGGTACAGGCTCCGCAGACCGCTGGTCTTTTTGGCTTTCTGAAAGCTGCCCTGGAGCTTCATCTTCTGATTAACCGATACCGGCGTGGGTTTGTGGCGTTTGATTTTTTCCTGCGCGTAAATCCGGGCTTCGATTTTCTCCAGGCTGTACTCAGGGTACTTTCGGTCAATACGGACAAAGCGCTCCTTGCCCGGCGGCTTTAAGGTAAAATACTTGGCGTTTGGTTTGAAAGTATAACCCTTCTGCCGCATCCGGTAAAAGAACTGGCGCAGGGTCACGCTTTCCTGAATCACGTTGTCAATATCCTTGATGATCAGATCGTGCCAAACCGGTTTACCGGCTTCTTTGTCCAGATAAGCTTTGTAGCTTGGCCGCCTTCCGGTCTGCGGGTCCTCAATGACGGACAGCTGGTATTCCCTGCAGAGCCGGTCCGAGGTCTCGCGCATGAGGTCGTAGGTGGCGTTACAATCGTAATACCGAAGCCCGTCTTTAAAAGAGACGGCATTGAGCACGAAATGGTTGTGAAGATGTTCCCGGTCCTGATGGGTTGCGATGATCACCTCAAAACGGTCGCCCCAGAGTGCCTTTGCCAACTCCACGCCAATCTCGTGGGCCTGCTCGGGGGTGACCTCTCCGGGAGCAAAGCTCTGATAGCCATGATAGGCCACAATGCCGCCCTCCTTGTGATATTGCTTTTTGGTCAGCTGCATTTCCTGAACGGCGGTTTCGGGCAGACAGTTGAGCCCGGTGACAAAGAAGGGCTGCTTGATTTTATCTGCCTGGGTAACGTAATCGGTGAGGGCTTCAAGGGTTTCCCCCTTTGCCGGTAATTCTGCAAAGCCTTCGTTTTCGGTTTTATCATGGTTTAAGACATAGTTGATCACATGGTCAATTCGTCCATGGACGTCCCAGATTTTGGTGGTGGCCATTTCATTTGGGCTCCAGATATTTTGCTTTGACCGCCAGCATGAACTGCCGCCATCGGGCAGCCTCCTTTTCATACCGGGGCTGATCCACAAAGCCCAGCACGTTGGCCTTGGCCGCAATCTGGTTCAGGTTGATGCCGATGGCCCGCATTTCTCCCATCACCTTATAGAAGTCTTCGTCGGGTTTTTCGCAGGGCTGTTTGCCCTCAACCAGGGCTCTGAGATATTCCGACCGGTTCATTCCGGTCTTTTTGACGTTGGCGTCCAGGCGTCTGGCTTCGGACGGGGTCATCCGAAAATGGATGTCAACGGTTCGTGTGCGCATTTGGGCTGCCTTCTTCCGCTTTCTCAATATAGTAGAGCTCACATTCCGGATCGAATTGCAGATCATAACGGCCTGCCATGTCTGCTTCCGAAAAATAGGTTGTGTAAAAGCCCATGGCTTTCCGATCATCTTCATATTTATTGCGCTTTGTAAGCTTAAAACCTTTCTTGCCCTCAGGCGGCTCTGAAAAATAGATCCGGTTACCGGTGCGTGCATACACCATGCGATCCCCCTGCGTGATCTTTGTATGCGCATGGTGATAAAAACTGATGGTCATGGTATGCCGCTTGTGATTCTCACCAATAGTGACTCTCACTTCTTCCGCCTGGGTTCTTTCAGGGTAGGCGTGGTTGCACGTTTTAAAATCCAATTCATTTTGTTTCATGAAATCATCTCCTGTTTATTCTTTCTTTTGTATCAAAGGGGGATTGGGGTCTCCCCAAACAGCGAATAGGTTTCCGCCGAAGGTGGTAACCATATTCAGTGCTGGCTAAGACCGACTCACGGGGCCCCGATCTCCCTGATAAACACGCTTTCTCAATGGTTCTTTTTATAAAAAAGATTGTATTCTTCGTAAAACACTTCATCGTGTGTGCGCTTTTGGCTTGGTTTTAATTGAAATGACTGAAAATTCATCGCCGTTTTTGACAAATTTTTCCGGGTATTTAAACTGCTCACAATACTTGTAAAGCTGTTCCGGTGTCAGGCTTTCATAGCCGCCTTTATCCCACGGCGCATGAAAAATCAGAAAGTCCCCGGCGATAACTGCCTGTAAATCATGGTCTTCGCCATAGAGCGCACGGTTTAAAGGTTGGTTGGTTCCCCGGCTCATCAGTGCCACGTTCTCCTCAAGCGGACGTGCCCTTCGGTAGTCTCTTAACAGCCTTCGCATCGTTTCCGAATCCTTGATCACGGTTCGGACCTCCGGCGGTTTACCCACCGGTACATAGAGATAGGTGATCTTCTCGCGCTGTTTTGGGCTTAATTCCGCTTCAATGGTGACATGATCGAAGGCCGTTTCATCCAGATACGCATGCCCCCACTGACACCATTTCTCCTTAATCTTTTCCCGGGCCTGCTCGGCACTTTCAGCTTCAATTTCGATTTCCTGCCGACGTGTTTCACAAACTGTAACAACATATTTTTCCATAAGTTTTCTTCCTCATTCTTTGTCTTTATCGCGAGTAATCCTTCTTCTTTTTCGGGTGTTTCTGGTCCGGCGGCATGCGCATCTCACCGTTATGCTCAAGACTTTTGGTATATTTTTTGATCTGTTCCGGGGACAAGCTTTCAAAATCCTGACCGTTCTCTGACAGGTTACAAAGGAAAAAATCACCATAGACCGTCTGTCGCGAATGGCCTTTTTCATCATAGATTGTTCGATTCGGCTCTGTTTTATCGAGTTGTTTTCTCCGGATGCCGATCATGATGGTATGGTCTTTTAAGAGATAAGAATCCACAAACCCACCCATCATTTGCTTAATGGCACGCATGCTGTTTTCAACGGTTTGGGGCTTTGGCGGCTCCCCGTTCGGCACCATTAAAATGGTGATTTCCTTGGGTTCCTGAATTTTATAAAACTCCTCAGGGTTTAATTCGGCTTCAAAGTCTAAGTCTTTATAATCCGTAAAGGAACACTCCCCGCGGTTAAACATTGCTTCTGCCATATTCTTCGCGGCTTCTTTGTCCTCTGCCTCAACCGTCACAACGGCACAGGCGAGTTCGGTGATGGTGACGTCATATTTGGGCATTTTGCTGCCTCCCTTCTTTACTAAAAAAGCCAACCGGCAAAGTGCTGTTGGCAATATCCATTTTCTAATAGGCTTTCTCCAAGCGTGCCCTATACTTCAGGCAATCGGCGTGGCCGCGGAAATAGAATGCTTCCTGCTCGATCTCTTCCATCTGATCTTCCAAAAATAAATAATGCTGGATATGTTTAAGTTCTTCACGGGACAGGGTGATTGGCGCTTCTGCTGAAAACAATTTGACCAGCGCGGGATCGTCCATCATGGCGTCATGCTCTTCTTTCATGTCCTGATATTCCGCGTTATTCTCAACTAACTTCCCAATAACATCCAGGTAAATGGCGGTCATGGGCGATGACCCTGGGAAAAATTCATCCAGGTCGACATCTTCCCAGGCTTCATCGTCTTCATCGATTTGATCTTCCGATTCCGCGAAATCATACCTTTGTCCGTTGTCTGCTGCATCGCCATGAAGGCTTGCTTCCTCGTATGGGTCCTGAAGCTTTTCAAGCTCGGCCTCACTGGCTCTTAGTGTATCCACTGGATTTTCTGCGTGATTTGGCATAATGGTAAAGTCCATCACGACCTCACAATTGGCCAGTCCATCAATGAGTTGTTTTAAAAGTTCTTCCATTTTTTGATCTCCTTTTTGAAATTGATCGGGTAATTCAATCTGAATACTACACATATTTTTCTCCTTAATTATGTTATTTCTGCGATTTTGACCGTTAATTTTGCAATTTCATCCATAAAAGCCCAAGGGCATCACCTCCTTTCCAAGGCATGAAAAAAGCAGCATTTCACCGTGAATGACTGCTGACAACAAGTGATCTGTTTTTATTTTTCTACCATTTTATAAAGCCCCTCATTAACAAAAAACATAAACAGGCTGCTCATAAAAGTAAAATTTCTTAAATCTTTTTCCTAACGCGCTCTCTCCTGCTTCCGGACCAGCCGTGTTTCCTCAGGGTCCGGCTCTGAATCCATGACAGCAATATCCTTACTGTCCGCGGACAGCAGGGCATTGAGCTCAAACAGCCGGGCGGATTTTCCCTTGAGTTCCTGCTCCTTTGTAAAGGGCTTCGCCACTTCCATTTTCGCCTTTGCGAGCTGCGTCTTCGTGTTTTCCAGTTCTTCTTTCTTTGCAATAAGCGTTGTCTCGACGCCCTTGATGGCGTTGTTGATGCGCGCGATATTCCCTTCGGGGTTGGTGCCCAGGGTGACGGAATGCTTCAGCTTATGGCCGATTTTCAGTTTAAATTCCTGAGAAAAGGCATTGTAGTGCAGGGTCATAGGCCATTCTAAATAGGTGCCAATGGGCACAGGGTCGGTGTCTTTGATTCCCTGGCAAATCTGGATCAGCGCTTCACCGGCCTTTACTTTATCGGTATGGATTTTCTGACCGACGCGCATGGTGAAGGTCTCTTTGTCAAGGGGGCCCTGAGCTTTTACATGGGCAGCATCCTTTTCCAGTTGCTCAATGGTTTCCTCAAGCTGCGCAATCTCTTTGGGATATTCCTTACTGATCCGATCCTCCAGCCGGTACTTCTGACCGAGGTAGCTCTGCTTCAGGGTCTGGAGCTTGGACACTTCAATGTCCAGGTCCATCTTCTCCTTGATCAGTGGGTTACCGGTTGCCAGAGCCTTGATTTCGGCAAAGGACAGGGCAACATCATCCACGTCCTCCATGGTCCGGGCCGGGGATTTACCGGTCATGATCTGAGAGATGTATCGCTGTTTATTCTCGAGGAGCTGGAACATGTAGGCGTCAAAGGTCCCCTTGGTAATGTAGCGGACGATCTGCACGGTGGGGTTTTGGTTCCCCTGTCTAATGGAACGCCCGCCGCGCTGTTCCAGATCCCGTGGCCGCCAGGGAATATCGAGATCATGAGAGGCAATAATGAGGTCCTGCACGTTGGTTCCGGCCCCCATTTTGGCGGTGCTGCCCAGCTCAATGCGGATGGCGCCGGTCCGCACCTTGGCAAACATGGCCTTCTTTTTGGCTTCGGTTTCGGCTTCGTGGATGTAAGCCACTTCCACATCGGGCACGCCTTTTTTGATGAGCTTTGCCTTGATGTCGTCATAAGCGTTGAATTCACTGTCCTTTTTCGGGGTCGAAAGGTCGCAAAAAATGAGTTGGGTTAAGCGTTTTTCTTCATTTTCCTTCCACAGGTTGTAGGTTTCCTGAACCAATGCGTTGACCTTGCTGCCGGGATCATCGGGCAGCATGGGGTTTAAGAGGCGCTGGTCCAGGGCCAGCTTTCGGCCATCATTGGTGATGCACAGCATGTTGTCCACGCTGGGATCCACCAGCCGGCTGCGCACCTTTTGGGCCCGCTCCACCAGGCTTTCAAGCATTTCTTTCTGGAAGTCACTGGGCTCGGTTTCGATGACACGGTACTCGGCCTTAGGTACTGGGAGTTCCAGCATGTCCGCGGTCTGGATGTCGGCCACCTCTTTGAAAAGGGTCATGAGCTCCGGCAGGTTATGGAAGCGTGCAAACCGGGTTTTCATGCGGTAGGTGCTCCCTTCGGGTGCCAGCTCCAGGGCGGTAATGGTCTCTCCGAAGGTGCTCGCCCAGGCGTCGAACATGGTCAGTTTCAGTCTTGTGAGGGTACTGTACTGTAGATAGCGCATGAGGGTATACATCTCAACCATGCTGTTGGAAATGGGGGTACCGGTGGCAAAGATGACGCCTTTTCCGCCGGTCAGCTCATCCATGTAGCGGGTTTTTAAGAACATGTCCGTGGACTTTTGGGCTTCGGTCTGGCTGATGCCGCCGACGTTGCGCATTTTGGTGTAGGCAAAAAGGTTTTTAAACTCGTCGGCTTCATCCACAAAGAGCCGGTCCACGCCCAGCTCCTCAAAGGTAATGACATCGTCCTTGTCCTTTTGCCGCATCAGGGTTTCAATCTTTTTTTCAATGTTTTTCCGGCTGCTCTCAAGCTGTTTGACGGTCATGCGCTCTCCCTGCTGATACTTAAGTTCCTCAAGATAGCCGAGAACCGCATCGACCTGGGCCTGGTAATAGGCGATCTGGCGCGCATTGCTCAGAGGGATTTTCTCGAACTGGGAGTGGGCAATCAAAACCCCGTCCCAATCTCCAGTGGCGATTTTGGCGCAAAAATGCCGCCGGTTCTGGCGTTCAAAATCTCTTTTGGTGGTGACTAAGAGATTCGCAGACGGATAAAGCTGCAGCCATTCAGAAGCAAACTGCCCCACGATATGATTGGGCACCACAAACATGCTTTTCCGGCAGAGCCCCAGGCGTTTTTGTTCCATGGCGGCCGCGATCATGGTAAAGGTTTTACCGCTGCCCACCACGTGGGCCAGCAGGGTGTTGCCGCCGTAAATGGTCCGGGCAACACCATTGAGCTGATGGGGCCTCAGGGTGTACTCGGGATTCATGCCATAGAATTTTAAGTGCGAGCCGTCATAGGTTCGCAGCCTTGTGGCGTTAAAATTTTCATTATAATACTTGGTTAAGCGGTCCCGGCGCCCGGGATCGGACCAGATCCAGTCCTGAAAGGCCTGCTTCATCTGCTCCTGCTTCTCAAGGGCCAGGGTGGTTTCCTTCTGATTGAGCACGGGTTTTTGATTGCCGTTGTCATCCAGCACGTAGTCGTAAACTTTGGCGTCTTTTAAGTTAAGGGTGGTTTCCAGAATCTCATAGGCGTTTTTCCGGGTGGTCCCAAAGGTTTCATGGACCAGTACACTCTCCCGGTCCAGCTTTTTGCCCTCAATGCGCCATTCCAGGTTGTGGGGAAACTGTCGGATTTTTATCTTATGCTGATAGTATTCGGAGGTCTCAAAGGTCTCGAAGGCAAAGTCCTGAATGTCCTCCTGGGGAATCCAGGTGGTGCCTAAGCGCACCGCAATCTCGGACGCGTCCAGGTCCTGGGGCTGGACTTTTTCAAGGGCTTCAACGTTGATGCCGAACTCTGGACAGGTGGCAGCGGCAAGCTTTGCGACTGAGAGCTTTTGACGCACATTGCCGCTCAGGTATTCATCGGCGGTCTGCCAGCCCTCGGCCCTATTTCCGGAAAAATCGAAAGGCCCGCTCTCCGGGGTTTTGAAAATAACGTTTCTCAGGCTTTCAACCATCTCGCGGAAGGGCGTCTCCTCCAGTGTGATCAGCGAGCCACCATTCTCCTTTTGGGGGTCAAACAGCCCGGGCTCCTGCTCGGGTGTGTAAAGCAATCCAGCCATGTAGAGCAAATCGACCTTCGCGCGCTCGGCTAAGGACACGGCCAGGGCTTCCGCTGCGGTATCGACATGGGTGATCTCAACGCGTGGCAGAATGGTGCGCTTGGTGAACATATCCGCCTTGCGGACAAAGCTGCCCATGGGGTCCAAAATTTCCAGTGAACAGAGCAGCGGGTAGCTGTGGTCATCCCGGAACACAAGGCGGTTAGCCTGGGTATTGAGGCGGCCATAGTGCTTCACATAGGCGTCATAAACCTGATTCAGGCGCAATTGCTCAAGCGTGATGTCCTTATCCGGGTAGTCCTCCAGCTGCAGGTCAATGAGTTTTCGGGTGATCTCACGAAGGTCGATCATTCCGCGGATACGGTTTTCCGCGGTCTTGTTGGTGGTGACCCGACGCATCTGGCTGTTTTCACGGTAGTAGATTTTGTTGTTTTTAAGGGTAAAGGAGAAGTTCCGGACGGAAAAGTCTGCTGGAATCGTCTCGGTTTCTTCCCCTTCCAGATCCTCCTCGGGGCCAAAGTCGTATTCGAAAATATCGGACGGCAGGCGGTGGATGGCTTCGCTGAGACGGTCGGCCAGACGTTCACCTTCTAGGGCTTTACACCTTGTTTCAGGGCCAAAGGGGCCGCTCTCAACCACCATTTTCCCCAGAAGCATTTCGGGATGATTTGTAAAATAGTCGTTCATCTCAATGCCTTCATCATCCCGGTTCAATGCCGTCCAGGCTGGCAGTTCTTCTTTCTCTGGGACTAAAAAATCGCGGCGTTTCAGAAAGAGAATATCCGCAGTCACACGGGTACCGGCATTGGCGGTAAAGGTATTGTCGGGCAGGCGGATCGCGCCCACGAGCTCGGCGCGTCTTGCAAGGTATTCCCGCACGGACGAATTTTGCTTGTCCAGGGTGCCTTTGGAGGTGATAAAGGCTACGATGCCGCCGGGTCTTACCGTATCCAATGCCTTAGCAAAAAAGTAATCGTGGATCAAAAAGTTTTCCCGATTGTACGCTGCATCATTGGCTTTAAACTGTCCATAGGGGACATTGCCGACGGCGACGTCAAAGAAGCCGTCAGGGGGCTTGAAATCCTCAAAACCGCTGTTCACAATGCTGCTGCCCGGATAAAGCTGCTTCGCAATGCCGGCGGTAAGGGGGTCCAGCTCGACGCCATAGAGCTGGGCGCCTGCCATGCTTTCAGGCAGCAGGCCAAAGAAATGGCCGGTTCCGCAGGCCGGGTCCAGGAGATTCCCCTGACGAAAGCCCATGCGTTCAAGGGCCTGGTACATGGCCTTGATGACCACCGGCGGCGTGTAAAAAGCCGTCAGGGTGGAGGCTCTGGCGGCTTTGTATTCTGCTTCGGTGAGAAGGGCTTTCAGTTGTTGATACTCGGTGCGCCAACTGTCTTTGGCAGAGTCAAACGCATCGGGAAGGCCGCCCCAGCCAACATATCCCGCAAGAACAGACTGTTCTTCTGGTGTAGCCAGACGCCCTTCGGCTTCGCATTGCTTCAGGGTCTTGATGGCGGCGATGTTGGCTTTGAATTTCTCTTTTGGGCCGCCGGTTCCAAGGGTATCCTCGGTAATACGGTATTGGTGTTGTTCCAAGGACGCGGTTCGAATGGCTCCATCCCGGTTCAGAGCGTTGGCGCTTTCTCGTGTTTTAACGCTTTCGATCGCCCGAGGTGCTTCGGGTCCTGCGGTCTGTGTGTCAAGGTAACGGATGACAAAAGAAAGCGGTTCATGCCGAAAAATCGGAAAGCCGCTGCTTTGATCAAACGTAATGTCCTTTAAGGATACTTCCTGACGTTCGTCGTCAATGGAAAAGATCCGGTATTCCCGCCCCTCAACCGCTATTTTCATCCCAACCGTAATCGTCTCTGCTGGCTTTTCAGCTTTGGTTCTCTCCAGATATGCCTGTTTTTCACACTCTGCTTGGTTTTGGATACGCTGAATCACTGCATCTGGCAGATCGTCCTGGTAGAATGTAACCTCCCCTTCTGGTGAAATATGCGCGATGGTCTGGTAATCGCCGTGTTCTTCCACCAGGCTGTTCCACACAGTCACCCCATTTCCAAGCAGGCCATAGCCAAGTTTATAGCCAGGGATGTCCTCGGGTATCTCGGGTAATGGTGACTGGAGGCTTTTTTCTTTTGTATCCGACTCAACGGTTTCCCCAGCCGTTTTTGGGGCCGGAGTATCTTCTGTTGCTTTGTCCGGGGTCTGCTTTACTGGCGCGGGTTGCAGAATATGGACGGACGTTTCCTTAACGCTTTGATCAAAAGCTTCCCGGTCCAACGTTTCTGTTAAAAGCGGATAGGCTTGGTTTTGCAGTTCCACCTGCTGATCGTCCATGCGAAGGATGCGGTATGCGGTTGTCCCTAAGGTGATGGCATCACCCGCCTTGAGCTCAGGTTCCTGCGCCAACAAAAAAGCAGAGGGGGTTTTCTCCTCTGCTTTTCCATCTAAAAGACGCTGCTGCTCCAAGGCGCTTGGGATGGGGCGGTAATCGTCTGTGAAACGGTTTGTACGAATCATCCGGTCAAGGCTGTCGGCCATGGATTGCCAGCTCACACGGTTTTCGGCTGTTCGGGTTTCAGACGTACCGCTCCAAAAATTCAGGGCGTCTTCCGTGGCTTCATAAAAGACGGACGCGCCTTTTTTTAAAGTCACCTCCGTCGCTTCTTTGTTGAAAATGCGGTGCAGGTAGCGGGCACGGCGCTCGGGTTCGGTCTGTTTTTCAAAAACCGCCTGAATCGTTTTTTTCGGGTCTCGCAGATGCGGGGTTGTGATCAGGATTTCTTCAAGGATCTCCTGGGATGGTATCGGTACTGGTGTTTCTTGATTTAATTGTAAATCAGTTCCTGAAGAATTTGCTCTTCCACGCGCCTCTGGATGTTGTTCACCAGTCCGGTCCATTTCATTGGATCGTTGGCTTTCAGGGTTTCGCTCACGTCCTCGGTTTCCATCATCTGGCGGGTGATCTGCACCATCCTTCTGCTGGCCGTTTCCTGTATCTCGGTTAAGTGGGCGTTGAGTTTCCCCTGGGTGAGCAGGTTCAGGTACAAGCCGTAGTGGTACTGCATCAGATAGGTCTTCCGCAGGCTCGCGTACTTGCCCTGGGGCATGGGCATTTCCTCCGGTACGGTCAGATCCGGCAGCAGGTAATCGCCCTGTTGGCTGTAGGTGATGTTCATTTTCAGCACTCCTTTCATTGAATGGTTGTTTCTCTTGTTTCTCATTGTAGGCTGGTTTTTCAAGTTTTGCAAACATACCTGGATCATTTTGTTCCTCCCGTTGCAGCCTGCGAACGGTCCTCGCAATGGCACTGAGGGCCATTGCCGTGATTTCACAGGTGGCACTGCCGATGATGTTAATCGTCTGGGGTGTGTTAAAGGCGGTGATCTCCCTGAAATCATCGGCTTCAAAAAGGGCCTCAGTATCCAGGCCGCAGCGCAGCATGAGCATGTAGGTCATGCTGTTCACCATCAGGTCCCGCAGGCGTTTGCCGAGGTTCCGGTCGTCCAGACCATCGAGGAAGCTGCCTGCCACACTTTGTTTCAGATCTTCCAGATAGTCGGTCAGATTGTCTTCACCGGCGTTGACACTGACGCTGATGATGGCCTGCATCAGGTTGTCTCGGGCTTCGAGTGTTCCGAAGGTATCCTCAAGGGTTTCAACGATGGCTGGGTGATGGGTCTCCTGGACCTGCCAGAGGGGAACGGGCCGGACACGATGCTTATTCCAGCCTTCTTTGGTATCGGAAAGGTCAAAATAGTGTTTTAGGTGGAGACGGTCACTCTGCTTGTCAAAGACGGCGATCCCCTTGCTGCCCGGCTTCACCCACCGTCCAAAGCGCCGGTTCCAGCGCTCCGTAGTGAGCACGGCGGTCACATCCGGGCGCTGGGCATGGACCAGGAGCTGCTCATCGAAGGGCAGACGAAAGTTGGTGCTGGCGGTTTTTAAAAAGGCCATCCAGTTTTCTGGGCGGGCGGTCACCTCCTGAATCGTGGCGTTGTAAAGTGCGACAACGCTTTGGTATTTCATGGCCATGGGCTTACCGCACTTTCTCCTTATCAGTGGTATCAGCGGTGTTTAAAAATTCCGGCACTTCTGGAAAACCCTCGGCGTCCACGTAAAAAGCCTGAACTTTTTCTTCCCGATGGGTGACAAGAATATCGCCCATGCACAAAGGGTGCATCTTATCCTGGAATGGTCGGTCGTTTCGGTTGAGAAATTTGTACAGGTCGAGCAGTTCGGTCACCGGCGCTAACATGCCCTGGTAGCACAAAACATAATCTTCCCGTTTAAACCGGGTAAGGAATTGATTAAGGGGTCCAAAGCCATAATCGGTGTTCTGCCGGTCTGGAATCTGGTAGACTTCATAATAGTCCAGCACATCGGAAGGCCCAGGGGTTTCGGGCCGGTAAAGGTTCCCCAAACGGGCCATTTGTCTAGCAAAGTCAATGGGGTGCCAAACGGTATCCCGCAGCTTAAAGTGTCTGCGGTCGATGAAGTAACAGGGATAAGTCACCGGACAGCCGGTCATGGGGATAATGGTGATGCTTTCACCGTCGGGAATTTCAAACAGATCCAATGCGTGGATGTCAACAAACGAGATCATGTGGTGATGGATTGGATTGATTTTCTTCATTGTTTTCTTTCCCTTTATCTGTCGTTAAATTTTGTAGTGCTGTCCCCTTTTGCTCAGGCTCTGAACCGGAAGCTAAAAAGGTCACCACGCGGTTGGCCTTTACGCTTTTAATGAGTCCATTCAGCACGGCCATATCATTCCTGTTCACAATTTCAAGTTTGATAATATCGTCGAGGGTCATCCCGGCAATGGCTTTTTCGGTGTCGTACCCGGCGTCGATCAGGCGCGTTAAAATCCGGAGTCCTCTTGTGTTTTTTGCCATGGTATCACCTCTCAAAATCCTTGTGTTTACTTTTTTTGAATCGACCATTTTCTTGTGGTGTACTCGAACAATACTCAGACTTTTCGTTGTTTGAACCGGTGCCATTGTCTCCGATAACGGGCTCAGCCAGGGTCATTCTCTCTTTTTTATAGTCGAGTTCCTCAATAACCCGTGCGCACAAATCTCTGATGGCTTTGTCCTGATCATTATAATAGTGTCCATAATAATAGTAATCATTTTGGCCGCATTTCCAGGTGACAAAGGGCTGCGGGGCTTTCGGATTATAGCCCAAAACAAAGGCATGATCTGGATCGACCTGTATGCGGTCTGTGATCACATAGCCTTGATTGATTTCGTCTTTCACTGTTAATTCCTCCTTTTTTCTTTTGTAACACGTTATTTTTTCATGTCTTCGATCAGAATAAAGTTGCCGTTGCGGTCATACCGGTTGGGGTCCGCGGCTGGCCGCTCCCAGCCTAAAAGCATTCCGCCGAGCATGGCTTCTCTCTGGGCTTTGGTGATGCCCATCACCGTATTGGCACGCTCTGCGATCAGACGGTTCATTGCCCGGTCGGGAGTGGAGAGCTCGGTTTTTTCATAGGTGAGCGCCCCTTTCCGTATCCGGACAATCTCGCCGGTTGAAAACAAGGTGGTATAGCAAAAATCGGGCAATGTCGTTTTCGCTTTCATCATCGTGCCTCTCCTTTTCGGTTTTGTTCTTTCTTTTGTCTTTGTTTGATCTGCTCGAGGTTTTGCTTTGCCCATTCCGGCAGACATTCGGGCTTCACGACGCCCTGGACGTCATCACGTTCAAAGCGGGTTTCTTCCTGGCCGTAGAGCTTTTTGACAAAGACGGCGTTCCCCCGGGTATTGCCACGGGCTCCGAAACCGCCAACTACATAGCCCAGCTGATTCGCAGCGTGTTGGCACTCTGGCCGCAAAACTTCTGGCTTGATGGCAATGACTTTTCCCTCAATTTTCTCAGCCGGATCATCTGGGTAGCACATCTCCGGGGTAATCACCTCCATGGGGACCGTGATCTGACTCAGGGTTTCCCGGGCTTGTTCGATCTGCGCTTGCACACGCGTGGTAAATACGTCCATCATGTCCAGATAGGAGCCGGTTTCGATTTCTGAATACCTTGCGTAAAAGAGAATGATCTGCCGATTGGCGCACAGGTACTGGTCGGGCCCATAATCACCAGGCTTCTCCCCGAAAACAATGGTTTTATCACCGATATGCAGCTCTTTTGTGATCTCATAATCACCGCATTTCATTTTTTCATCATCCATCACAAGCCTCCTTTTTTCTTTTGTAACGGCAAAAGCGGCATTTCTGCCGCTTTGGTTTTACCTTGCCGATTGCTTCTGCCGTTCGCGCTTTTGGTAAAGCTCTAAAGCTTTCACAATGGTTTCTTCGATTTTCTTTTCGGGTGTCCCCTTGGGAAAGAATTTGCTGATCCGCTCCTTGGGAATTTTGATTTTCTCCACCTGGTTTGGTTTCTCTTCCTGCAAAATGGAAAGCATGACGGCTTCACTCAGCTTATTTTCCTGAGAAAACTGCTTGATTTTTGTTGCCTGAGCCAGTGATGGCGTACAATCCTCATACTGCATGGCATCCAGGAGTTTTGCCTGTTCGTCTCTGTTTAAATAAGAGAGTTCAACGGCTGGACGGAATGCGATTTTGTTTTCATCAACGAGGTCTAAAAGTGGTTCGATGAGTTCTGTCAGGCGGATAAAACGATGTATTTGTCTAGCACTATCAGGCATTTCCATACTTAATTCATTGACGCTTACCGACTTCTCGCCCAATGGGCGAGAAGTTAAATCTGGCCTTTTCCCTTGCCTTTTCATGGCTTCGAGTTTCATCTTATAGGCAAACGCTTTTTCAGATGGAAGTATTTTCTCCCTTTGCAGGTTGCTGTCAATCATAATGATGATGGCCTCATCATCCGAAAGATGCCGAACAATACAGGGGATTTCTTTCATCCCGGCTAACCGGCTTGCGCACTTTCTCCGGTGTCCGGCCACCATCTCATAGCGGCCATCCGCTTTCTGCCGAACCAGTGCGGGCACCAAAACGCCGTACTCCCTGATGCTCTCAGCCATTTCTACCATGGCTTCATCCTCCTTAATTTTGAATGGATGGTTTGAAAAATCCTCAATCTGGTCGATCGGGATTTCTTGTACCTTTTCACGGTTTGCGTCTAGCCGCTCCTCTTCGGTGGTAAACAGCTCATCGACACTGGGCAGATCGAGCTTGAGTTCTTTGCTTTTCGGCATTTAATAACACCTCCTTTGTGAATGCTTCGTAGGCTTTGGCGACTTTGCTGCCCTTGGCATGGGTGTAGATGCTTTTTCCCTCCGCGCTGGTTTCAGCGGCGGCGATGGCAAAGGGGATGACGTTCCGGTATATTTTCAAAGCACTGCCGTACTGCTCTCTTATGGTTTCGGCGACGGTTTTGGTCATGTTGGTGCGGACATCGGCCATGGTCAGTATAATCCCTTCAATCTCCAGTGACGGGTTAATCTGACGCTTGATTTTTCCAATGGTTTTAACGAGTTCTGTCATCCCTTTAGCGGACAGAAATTGGGCTTGGACGGGGATTATCGTACCATCGGCAGCGGCTAAGGCGTTGATGGTGATCATCCCAAGGCTTGGGGCGGTGTCAATCAAGATGTAGTCATAATCCTGTTTTAAATCCTGTATGACGCGTTTCAGGACATACTCCCGGCTCATGGTGGTCACCAAGGACATTTCCATGGCTGAGAGCTCAAGGTCTGCGGGTAGGAGGTCGATGCCTTCCGGGTGATGTAATATGGCTTCTTTTGTGTGAATGGGTTCGTCCATGATGGCCTCTTTCATTAAAGTCGCCAATGTAATATTTAATTGCTCAGGGTCACGCCAGCCCAGGGAAATGGTCAAATCGCTTTGGGCATCTGAATCAATTGCCAGAACTTTCTTCCCTTGATTTACCAGGCCAATACCCAGGTTGACGGTTGTGTTGGTCTTAGCAACGTTATGTGAAGCTTCACATAACGTCGGTAATGAAAAGAAAGTTATTATGGAAAGTTGATTACTAATATTCATATAATCTCCTTCAATTGTATTGATTAACTTTACATAATCCTCCAGAATAAATTTATAAAATAAAATTTATGGAGGTTTTTAAATGGAACAACAAAGATTGCCCATTCAAGAATTGGTTGAAAAGGCGCGAGAATGGCTCGCAAATGCACAGTATGCTCAGAGTACCTGTCGTTATTTTAAGAGTGTAACGAATCAATTGCTTCAGTATGCTCAACAACAGAACATTCATTATTTTGACACAGATGTTGGAACGGGCTTCTTGAAAGAACACTATGGAATTCTTTTGGAATATCCCTTGAGTGAAAAGGCACTGCCACCAATTCGATGTATGCAAAAACTCGCTGAAATTCAAATGACGGGAACCGTTATGACTCGAGGTAGAAAGAGAAGGTTCTATCAATTTCCTGCGTGTTTTAAAGAAATCGCTGAATCTTTTATTCAGGAACGGCAGCGTATTGGGATTATTGCCACAAGTATTCAGGTAAGCCAACTTTATTTAGAACGTTATTTTAACTATTTAACGGGGCAAAACATTGATAGGATCACAGACATTTCGGTTGTAGATATTCATGGCTTTACGAAGAGTCTTTTAGGTTTTAGTAAACAAACAAGGGCTGCAATGCTTCGTACGGTACGTTTTTTTATGAAGCATTGTTATGAGCAGCATTATCATCCATACGATTTATCAGAACAGGTTCCGCGTATTCATTACGACAAGTCTTCAACCATTCCATCAAGCTATTCAAAGCAGGAAGTTGAACGCATTTTAGCATCTGTTGATCGTGGCAGCCCTCTGGGAAAGCGCGATTACGCCATACTCCTGTTATTAACGCGCCTCGGAATTCGAAGTGGAGATATCCAAAATTTAAAATTTGAAAATCTTGACTGGGAAAATGAAAAGATCTATTTTGTACAACATAAAACAAAGAATCCCATTAGTCTGCCACTTTTGGAAGATGTTGGACAAGCGATCATTGATTATTTAAAATATGGCCGTCCAGTCTGTGATGCTTCCAATGTCTTTGTAAGACATCAACCGCCAATATGTGCGTTCAGTCCAAGAAACATGTATGCCTTAGTCCATCGTTATATGCTAAAATCAGGGATTAATATCGAAAAACGAAAAAGCGGACCGCATGCGCTTCGACATAGTTTGGCCAGTCGGCTTTTAGAAAACAAAATGCCACTTCCAATTATTTCTGAAATTCTTGGGCATGCAGACAGCAATACAACCATGATCTATTTAAAAATCGATATCGAACAACTCAGACAGTGTGCATTGGAGGTGGTACGATGATCACTCAGCATAAACGTCCAGAACTTAATGGCATTTTAGGTGAACAGGCTGCGGCGTTCATCGATTATAAACGTGCCCAGGGATATAAGTACAGTAGTGAAGAAAAGGTTCTTTCCCGACTGTGTCATTTTGCTGAAACGTGGAAACTTTTAGAAATTGCATTACCGAAAGCGTTTGTTGAAGCATGGATCAAACCACGTCCGGAAGAAGCGGCTAAAAGCCGCGCTCATCGAATAAGTTGTATTCGCCAATTTGGGCAATATCTTAAAGATCTGGGCTTTGAGGTTTATCACTTACCACCTCAAAAGGAGAATTTGAAAAAAGATTTTACGCCTTATATTTTTACACACCAGGAAATCACAAACTTGTTAAAGGCTGTCGATGAAACATCTCCTTGTGAGCAATCCAGAGATATGCACTTAGCATTACCTGTGATTTTTCGAATACTCTATGGCTGTGGTCTTCGTGTTTCAGAAGTTTTAAAACTTCGGCTTCAGGACGTCAATCTGACCGATGGTGTATTGACGATCCGGGATGCAAAATTTGGAAAAGATCGTTACATCCCAATGGCGGCATCCGTTACGGATGCCTGTATTGCATACAGCAAAAATATCTTGTGGCAACGCGATAATGATTTTTTCTTTATGGCGCCAGACCGGACGATGATTAGTCCAAACACCATTTATCAGCGCTTTCGACGCTATTTAGAAGTGGCAGGTATTTCTCATGGTGGTAAAAATCACGGACCGCGTCTACACGATTTAAGACACACCTTTTCGGTTCATGTGCTTCAGAAATGGATTAAGAATGGTAATGACTTAATGGCACTGCTTCCCATCTTATCGACATATCTTGGGCATAAATCTTTAGGTGCAACCTCCGATTACCTGCGATTAACCGCGGAAGTATACCCTGATGTGATAAAGACGGTCGAAAAGACCTGTAGCACCGTCATTCCAAGTGGTGATTAATGGTGCAGCCAACGGATTTTGCCTATCATTTAACACAGTTTTTATCTGTTTATCTGCCAAACTACGTTGGGGCAAGTAAAAATACCATTCTCTCTTATCGTGATAGTTTTTCATTGTTTTTGCGTTTTAGTCGAGATCACAAAAAGATTGCTGTTGAAAAACTATCCTTAGACATGATTGATGCCCCTTTTATCAATGATTTTTTAGATTGGCTAGAAAGCGAGCGCAAAAACAGCGTCTCAACGAGAAACCAACGTTTGGCCGCTTTACACGCGTTCTTTCGTTTCCTGCAATATGAACAGCCACAGAACTTAGCATCCTATCAAAAAATTTTGGCCATTCCAATGAAACGTGGTGTCGCTGCATCCATGAACTATCTTTCTTTAGAATGTGTACAAAGCTTATTGACACAGCCAGATACCACAAAACTCTCGGGACGACGCGATGTTGTTTTATTGAGTTTACTCTATGACACAGGCGCCCGAGTTCAGGAATTAGTCGATCTTAAAGTTTCCGATATTCGTGTCACTGACCCCATGGTCGTTAAGCTTACGGGAAAAGGACGTAAATCACGTTTGGTTCCAGTCATGACAGCAACGAGCCGATTGGTAAAGCAATATCTTGAAGAATATGGTTTGTGTCATGCCGCTTATGGCGAGTATCCGCTTTTCTGTAATCGTTCAGGAAAAAAGCTAACACGCGCAGGCGTTGCCTATATTCTGAATAAATATGTGAATCAAGCAAAAGCACAGGGCACTTTAGGCTTTCCAGACAAACTTTCGCCACACTGTTTGCGCCACAGTAAAGCCATGCATTTACTACAGTCTGGGATTAATCTTATTTATATCCGGGATCTTCTTGGGCACGTTGACGTTAAAACAACCGAAGTTTATGCACAAGCTGACGAAAAAATGAAACGGGCTGCGTTGGAAGCCGCTTACGAAAGTCCTTCACCAGAAAAAATACCATCCTGGAAAAATGACCCAGAACTTCTCGACTGGTTAAAATCACTGGACTAACAATCTTTTTATGTAAAGTTATTTGAGGAAAATGTCTGTATCTATCCGATGTTTTCCTTTTTTCTTTCCATAATATGCTTCTTTCCATAAGCAACCCCGCCCTTTTGGTTGCACAGCGAAAAAACTTTTGCTTCTTTCATTTTTTGATCCTTTCGATTCTCTCATTAAAATAGCCGCTCAACGAATGAGCGGCTGTCCGTAGGGAATAAAAAAAGGAATACCTTTCGTGTATTCCTAATCTGTTTCTTCCAATATTCTGTTTTCTTCTTTTTTTATTCGCTTTTCGAACTTACTTTTCTTTTTTAAATAATACTTCCAGATTTCTCCATAGGGTATCCAGATATCCGCTGCTTCGATTTTATCATAGACTGCATTGACAATCGCCTGATTGTGGCGCTTGTCCGGTGGCCGGTTGAGGGTTTGATACTGCATTCGGTAAGCTTCATAAAGCCAGGCATTGATCTTTTCGATCTGCTTTTGTTTTAAATGGCCGATGCGCTTATCGGTTCGGAGCAACCGGCCATCAATCTTCTGATGGTTTTTTCTTGACATCGGATTCCTCCTGAATGGTTTCTTCAAATCGGTCTTTCTTTTTTGCCATCGGCCGCTGTCATTTTCAAACTGTGATAATTTGTCACGGTTTAGTTTCCTTCGGCTATTAGCCGTTGTTTATGCTTTCGCCAGTATGCTCCGGCATCTTTGCTTTGGTCAAAACCGCCACACATCAATAACTGAAAAACCATTCTTCTTTTTCTTCATCTCATGCGATGCGGATTGTATCATACTCAAAGAGCCGTATATTTTCCATGTCTCCCTCTTAAATCACAAACATTCTTTTTAGCCGTCGTTCATTGATCGTCCTTGACACTGCCATCCAAAGTAAGCATTGAATCACACTTGACGTTCAACTTCTGGATAGACCTCTTTCTGTGAATAAAACTATCTCTATAATTTATTTTCGGGACTCCTTCTTCCTGCACTATGGTGTATATTTTTAATTTTTTTGACATATTCTCTCCAAATTTGGCGGACAACAAAACATAAGTGTTTTGGTGGCACCTGATGGCATAAGAATTTCAGCATTAGCATTCTCTTTGTTCATACTGTAAATGAATTGCAGAATCCATGCGCAAGGGATATCAATACCTGTTTGTTTTGCCAGTTCAGTTTGTTTGAAAGCACAAGCGATTTTTATTATTCTGGTATCGTCAGCGGCAATCATATCACTTAAGAGGTCGTGGTTTTCACAAAACTTTTTTCCATAGCCACAACAGGTGTCAGCACAAAAAGGAATATATAAATTCCCTTTATTTGTAAACAGAGCAAACGCGACACCCTCATCTACACCGTTTTTATTTATCACTTTTTCTGCTTCACTTGCCATAACATCAAACTCCAAGTCTACTCTCCTTCGTATTCTATAACTTTTATATGACACATTATTCGACTAATCTACATTCGCATTGTACTACAGATAATATTGAAAAGCGGACTTGTATGGCCTGCAAACGCTGATTGATCCATTCCCGGCTATAGCCCTTTTTAAGGTAGGTTTCAAGTGCACGATCAATAGTCAGCTCGGGATCGATGGTTTCTTCAATCCGCTCACTACCCACACGCGCCAGCCAGGCTTTAAAGGGGTCTGCTTTTGGGGATGGAATGGACTGAATAATTCGGAGCAGCTGTTCGGTATCCGCTGCATCGGTCTGCCGCATTTTTCCGTCGTTGGCCTTCATTTTCAACTGTACGATATTTTCGTACAGTTGAATCGCCCCTTCTGATTTCAGCTTTTTTTTAAGTCACTCCAATAACGTCTGGGATTTTCGGCCTCTGTTAAAACTGTAATAACATCAATAATTGAGAAGTACCACGCTTCTTTTTCTTCATCCCATGCGGTGCGGATTGTATCATACTCAAAGAGCCGTATGTTTTCCATGTCTCCCCCTTAAATCACAAACATTCTTTTTAGCCGTCGTTCATTGATAGTGCGTGGGTCCAAAGTTTACTTCTGTTTTTTCTTTGACGCTGTTAACTCAAAGCTCTGATCGAGTAACCATTTTAACTGATCATCCTTGATACTGCCATCTAAAGTCAGTGTCAACCAGTTTTCTTTGTTCATATGATATGCGGGATAGACTCCCTTTTCATTTCTGAGCGTATAGATGAGTATGGGATCACACTTAACGTTCAGAACATCGATCATCCCATTATTAGTCAAGCCTAGCTTACTTTTAGAAATATTCATCATAAGGGCAAACCATTTTTGATTTTCTTTATGTCTGAATACAGAATGATTTGGATACTTCTTCCATGGATTTTCTTCATGTGTGTTATACTGTTCTGCGATGAACCGTATTAACTGCGCTCTGTCCATTGTGATTCCCCTTTTTAAATTCCATTTACCATTCCTACTTATTATACCACTTCAAATGCAACAGAGTATTCTACTCTAAACACTGTGTCTCTCTAAAAATACTATCTGTTTATTCAACAATGCATAGGACTTAAAAACTGCCTTAATCTTTCGTTTTCCTTTTCGCTGTTTTTTCCATATTTTTAATCGTCTCTAAATAGGCTTGTTCTACCGGGGTAACGGTATTAATCTGATATTTTCGATACTCGTCTTTTGCCTTTTTTATCGCCTTCTCATGGCTCACACTGCCGGAATTTGTAAGCAGCTGTTCTCCTGTAGAAGAAAGAATACTGTCTAAATGCTTCACATAATCACTCATATACATGGGTTTTTTGCGCATTGCCTGAATTTCCGCAAAGTCAAAATATCCGGATACTAAATTATTTAAAACTTTCAGTTCATCCTCTTTTAAATAATTTTTTGCGATCACAATGTCTTTTGATGTTGGCACATTGCCTGTAAAAGATGAAAGCCCCATGAATGGTTTTTCTGCATCTGCACGTTCATAGATCACTTCCGCTGCTGTGTGCCCGTGTGCTGCGTAATGCAATTTGTTTTGCACCATTTTGAAAAAGCGGATAGACTCATCACTTTTAGGATCATAGTCGACACTGGTTGCATACAGATCAAGCACTTGTCGATACATTACTTTTTCAGACGAGCGAATATCTCGGATACGATCAAGAAGCTCATGCCAATAATTTCCGCCTCCTAATTGTTTTAATTGATTGTCATTTATGGTAAAGCCTTTGATCATATATTCTTTTAGACGCTCTGTCGCCCATTTACGAAAATTGGTGGCGATTTTTGACTTAACCCGATACCCCAATGAGATAATCATATCTAAATTATAAAAGGGAAGCTCGCGCGAAACTTTTCGTTTCCCTTCAAGACGAACCTGTCGGAAATTCCGACAGGTTGAATCTTCATCCAATTCACCCTCTTCGTATATATGTTGAATATGCTCTACAACGTTTGTTCTTGAAGTTTGAAATAGTTCTGCCATCTGCTGTTGTGTCAACCAGACAGTCTCATCTTCCATTTTCACTTCTATGTGTGTTAATCCATCTTCGGATTGATAGATAAGAACTTCACCTTTGGTGTTCAATTGTTTATTACCTCTGTTTTCATTTTTATTAATAATGCATTAAATTTTATATTTTCGCTATACTGTTTCTCTTTTATCGGTACGGAATGCCATTGATTATCTGATGTTTTTTACATGTAAGCTCTTGAACAAACTGAAATTTATCCCTTCATCTTGTATAGATAAAATTTCAATTAAGCTTTCTGTTCAAAAACAAGAATCAAAAATGAATATTATTTTTTAAATGGTCTTGAAAAAATATTTCCATCTTCTTGAACCAGTTCCACCATATGTTCAGATGCAAACTGTGCTGCTTTATGCCCTTCTTTTTTAAAATGAAAAAATATCTCTCCATCTATAACTTTTGTTGGACATGTGTATGTTCTGCCACCTGAAGTAATCTGACACCATTTCAAAATCTTATTAATTCCAAGAACTAACATTTTTTCTAACTCTCCATTTTAACACTGGATATTAATCAATTTCTTCAATTACATACTCACATTCCTCATCTTCATCATAATCGTAATCTCCTGAATTTGATATATGAAGAGTTTCTGCGCCTTCTCCTGAACAACTGCATAAATAAAGCGCAGCCTCTTCTGCCTCCTCATAAGTGCCGTACAATCTATCCTCAACTTTACCCTCAAAAATAACCCTATATTTTGACATGATTTTATCCTCCACCTAATTCCGATTTATCATTGTAACATTATTATACCGTTTCTCTCTAAATGCAACAACTTATTTATTCACCCCCATTGCCATAAGCGCTTTCTCGCGCATGCTCTCTCCCAACCCAATGATAATAATGCCGGTACACTGCCACGCCAATACCATGTAAGGCAAAGAGTAGTGCTAGCACTAAAAAAGCTAAACAAAGAATCAGCAGTAATGACAGATCGTTCTTTACGGCCAGGTGTACCGGCAAAGCAATACAACCGATAAAAAGAATGATCAGTTGTCCTACAAAGGCTGGCGGGTAGCACTTTTTGGTTCTTTTCCATTGCAGATAGATCCGGATAATAAACAGACATGTTCCCATACAGATCATCAAGACTAGTGTTGTGATCTCAATTAAGTGGTTAAACAATAGTTGAAGCCACGCTTCCATTTTAAATTTTCCTCCTTTTTTGACCTTGATCTACAAGCCCAACTCCAAGATTAATACGAACCCCTGTTTTTTCAATGCCATCTTTTTGGTTGGAGATTGTTATTACTTTAGTTTTTGCCATGACTGACACCTCCTAAATACAAAAAGCCGCTCAATGTTTTTTGAGCGGCGGACCGTAATAAAAAAGAGAATACTCGTTTAAGTATTCCCGTTATAAATGCTTGTTGACAAGCTTATTTATTATTTTGCCATTACCTGCTTCTAATTCCCTCGAATTCGGGGGAATTAGAAGTTTCATTGTCATTTTAAATAAAGAGACTCTTTCTGGTTTTCCAATATTAACATCTGATGAATCGCGATATTATTTAATTTTAATAAACGTTCACTCTGAGGTAGCCCATCTTCGATCAGCACTGCATTAATATTTTCCATGTTAGACAGACATATTAATTCGTTTATATTCGCATAGTCCCGCATATTTCCCTTTTTATCTGGATTTTTTTCTCTCCACTGTTTTGCGGTCATTCCAAAAAGTGCCATGTTTAACACATCGGCTTCAGACGCATAAACAATGGAAATTTGTTTTGATGTTAATTTTTTTGGTATCAAGTTTTCCTTGATTACATCTGTATGAATCTGATAATTGATTTTTGCTAATTCTCTTTTAGCGTTCCATCCTATTTGCGCCTGTTCTACTTTTTTCAGACGTTCAAATTCTTTAATAAGATATAATTTGAACTGTGGAGAAACCCAGCTTGCAAATTCAAATGCAATATCTTAGTATGCATATGTGCCGCCATAGCGTCCGGCTTTTGCTACAATTCCAATAAAATTTGTTCTCTTCACCCATTGCTTTACAGACATAACAAAGCGATTTAACCCCGCCTCCTGCATAATTGTGTTATATTCATTATGGTTAAAGTTATCATTATACATTTCCTCCCAATCTGCTTAGTGTCAGCATTGCACCTAAATTCCATTCATCCATGCTTCTTTCTCCTTTTCAAATACCAGATGCCCATTGCAATCCCCACTAAAGATACAAAGGAAAAAAACAATTCCTTAACAGGTATCGGTTCTTCCATCGTATCAAGCTTCACTTCTGCGGGGCCTTCTTCCGCCCGTTTTCCACGAACCAGCAGCCGATGGCTGTTGATCCGGTACGGCGTGCAGGTTAGCAGGGTCACATAGTCCTGGTCGGGTTCGATCCTTAAGGCTTCGGTCTGGTTCGGCTCGACGGTCCGCATCTGGTCCACCTCATAAGTCAAAGTCTGGTCTAAAACATGCAAATAGAAACGATCCCCCATTGCAAGTTTGTCCAGATCGGTAAAAAGCTTTGCCCCGGAATAACCGCGGTGGCCGGTCAAAACAGCATGGGTACCGGCTCCGCCCACTGGAAGGGAGGTGCCTTTCAAATGGCCAACGCCTTCGGACAGAGCGATGTCGCCAGTCCCGTGATAGATGGGCAGGTTGACTTGTATCTTTGGGATTTCCAGGGTTCCCATGGTGTCATTGATGTTTAAAATTTCATTGTACGCATCGGTATGCTCTGGTTGTTCCTCGGAAAAGGGATCTTCAATGACGCCGGTACTAAGCTGTAAATTGTAACTGACAGCCCTTTGATACTCGGCCTCCAGCCGCTGTGCGTTCATTGCTTCGGCACTTAGCTGATAATCCTCGATGACCTTTCCCTGTCTTTGGGAGGCCAGAAAATAGACGATGTCGGTGAAAAAGAGACAGCCGATCCCTGCTAGAAACAAAGTGGCGATTAACAGTGTGGTTAAAACCCGTTTCATTTTCTGGCCTCCTTTTTAAGTTTTTTATCGCTTTTTTTCCTGTAGGTGTCTACGAACTAAGATAACGGTCGCTCCACCAGCAAGTAAAATCAATACTGCTCCGATATAAAGTGGTGTCATATTTCCCACGCCACCAGTGTAAGGCAGATCATAATGTTTAATATTCTCAATGACGATCCTGTTTGCATCATTATGGCTGTTTGAATTGACGGTCACTTTCACTGGGTATTTGAGCAGGTTATAAGGCTTGCCATTTGTATCGACTGGAGACTGTGTTTCTACCACCCAATAATTGGTGCTGTCTCCATAATAGGCATCTTGGCCTTTTTTCCCATAGGCCAGTCCCCAGAAGTGGGCAATACCGTTGGTGTCTGTGGTCACTTCCCAGTCAACGCTGTTGTTGGCCGGGTCCTTGACCGCGTTGATGTTTTTCTTGGCATCGGCTTCGGTGCGGTAGACTTTAAACTTAGCACCCTGGAGCTTGACGGTGTTGTCCTCGGAATCGACCTTCAGCAGATTGACGCCGCCGGTATGGACTTCGGGTTTTTCCTTGACGGACTGCGGTTCAAAAACGATGTCCAGGTTGTTCGTGTAATGGATGGTTGCACCGTTTGGAATGGGCTGTCCCAGGCTCCCCTCGGCGGTTTTGTTCACCAGGGTGTTGAACTCAAGATTCAGTGTCGCGGATACATCTTCCTTGTTTGGCAGTGATTTGGCAGCGGTCTGCTTACCGATGGCGGTCAGCTGGACGGTGAGTGTCCGGCTGTTGGCGGTGTTTGGTTCTATCACGGTGTAGCAATCTGGTGTCATGAGCACGCGGTTTTTGCTGGTGTCCACGCGGTAAACCTTTAGGCTCCCGGGAACATAATCCAACCGGGTGTCGATGGTATCAGTGACCGTGTAGTCTTTACAGGTTGCCACATCATCCGGCAGCGTGGTTTCGATAATCCACTTCACGCTCTCGCTGATGTCCGCGGTATCATGTTTGTTTTCCAGTTCGGTCACAAACTTGTCAATTTCTGGCCCCGGTTTAATTTTATTTTTCGGGAATACATGGACGTTGTAGATCCACCCGTCGCCGGTGGGGTTGGTGAGGGGCACAGATACCAGACACGGGTCGGCCTTGACGGCTACCGCCGGATTGGTTTGTTCTTCCACTTTGTAGACGCCCATGGGCAGGTTGCTGTTGCCGCGGATGGTCACGGAGCCGTCGGCGCCGGTAGTGACCGTTTGGATGTTCCAGGTGCTGTCCACCTTGGTATGGTCCGTATCCTGCATCTTGGTCACTTTGAACTGGATACCTGGAAGTGGGATGGCGTCTGCCGGAACCACATCAGTCTGCTGGCCGGTGCCTTCGGTGGTCGAATGGCTCATGTCTTCCATGTGGTACTTATGGATGGTCAGGCTCCGCTCAACTGACGTATCGGGCGATCCGGTAGCTGCGAATGATGGTGTGCAGCTTGTGCATAAAACGGCGAATGACAGGGCAATGCCGCCTAATTTCTTTAACAATGGGTTATTCTTCAATTTCATTTTGTTTATCCTTCCTTTTTCCTTTTGAATTTCTGCTGTTTCTCTTTTTGAGGACAAGGGCTAAAATGCCCGTCGCAATCAATAAAACAATCCCGGCAAGTATCAATGCGTCGCGGTGGTCACCACTGCCGCCTGTGAAGGGCAGTTTATAATTTTTCTGGTTATCGACTTTCAGAACACCGCCATCTTTTATAAATGCCGGGGCGGTTCCTTTGGTGGTGATCTTCACGGTTTCAGACGCTTCGGGGTCAACGGTCACGCGCCACTGTCCCATGGGCTTGGCGTATCCGCTGACGGTCTTGGTTTCCACGAGCTGATATTCTCCGGCATAGAGATTACCAAAGTCAATTTTCCCGTCTGTGCCGCTGATCCGGGTGCCGACAACGGTCTGCCAGCAGGATTTAATCTTGTCATCCTGTAGATTGTTATGCGTATGTTTTTCATTACAGCCATACAGCACAAAGGTCACGCCCTTAAGGGGATCTTTGGTTTCGACATCCCTTTTAATAAACTGAAAAGGGACTTTCTTCGGCTCATTGACCGTGGAGACCGTCACTACGTCCCGGATGCCGTCAATGGTGAAAGGTAATTTTGTCTGATCCAGTTCATAGCCTTTTGGTGCTGCAATTTCCTTGAAATAGTAATCTCCAAAGACTAAATCGGTCACGTTCCACTGCCCGTTTTCATCGGTGACGCCCTGTTTGATCAGGTTATCTTTGGCATCGTAGAGCCCGAAGGTCGCACCGGCAAGCTTTTCCTTGGTACGGTTGTCGGTCTTTTGAAGCTGCGCATCCCCGGTGGCTCCGGAAAAGCTTGCACGGAAGGCTCCGTTTAAGGGACTTCTGCCAACGGCCAAAGATACAAACATCCGCTGGGTGTCGGGTACATCGGGATAGTAGATCACACAGGCGTCAGGATTCCCGGCGTCAGAGCTGTGGGTCTTGGTGGTGGTTGGCGTAATGGTTGCAGAAATCTGACCTTGATATGCCCCGTCAGCCCACAACATAAAGTCATCATCGTCATAAATGGTCATGGAGCCGGTATAATCGCCGTAACTTTGGCCTGCGGTATTTCGGGCAATGGCATGGACACCATCGGGCAGGTTGACCGTATAATTTCCATGGTCTTGAATATTGTTACAGTAGGTTTGAAACCATCCTGTTTCCTGGCGTTTGGTGTTCTGGTTCCAGACGGCTTCCTCACGTTCGGGGACAATGGACCAACTGGCCTCCCAGTTATTGGGGTTTTGATAGCTCTTATTGTAGACCAGATCGGCGACAACGGGATCGGTCAGATAATAATCCACGTAGCTGGATATCCCGGCGATCACACGGATCGCTGCCCATGTCTGAACATAATATTCCCCGCTGTTTCCATCATGGTAGCCCCAGTGCATAACGTTTCGGATGCGCCAGCTCTGGACGTTATTAGTGTCGCGAATATAGGTGATCAGATTTCCCGGGCCGACAACTTCACTCGGAATATTGAGTGAAGGATCGGCGCAATAGGCGATCTGATCCACACCATTGTCGGATATTCGAATAATCGGGCTGGTTGTCGTGATAATATCAGAGCCGTCTGGGCTGGCAAAATCGCTGCTGTAGATCACGCCATCGTCCCAGCCCGCGGCCCGCTGGAATTTCTTATAGTAGGGTTCATCCCCAAAGGACTTACTGGCCAGGGTTCGCAGGCTGGTGGAACAAGTCACGATCCCGCCGGTTTTTGTTTCTCCGAGAATGTAGTTGCCGGAAGCATCTCTTTTGCCGGTATCCTCAGTGGCCTGTATCCCGTTGGTTTCAAGGACGGTTTCTTCCTCGGGCGTCAGGGGTGTTGGTGTGATTGCGGTCTCTGTTTTACTTTCTGCCTCAACCTCTGCAGCTTCAGTTTCTATCGAACGACGGCTTTGTTCTTCGGCTTTTACTGAATCTTCTACCGTAAAACCAGTGCCGTAAAACAGCATCAACAGAGCCACTAAAACAACGGTTACTTTTTTAAATTTTAGGCTCATTGGGTTCCTTCCTCCTTTTTAAATTTGTTTTCACTTTTGACCTCCTTCATGTGTATTATCTATGTAAACCGCCAAAAGGCGTTTGTTGTTGGTCATTGGGACCGATTTTCTTGAATTGACCCCAATACTTGAAAAGAAATAACGAGGGGGGGGCTACCTGATTTGCACAGGCCAAACTTTTGCCCCCAGAATATAAAAAAGCAGCCTTCAATATTTTGATTGAAAGCTGCTGATCAGCGGCATCGAACGCTCTTATTTTTTTCTTGTATTCTTTTTTCCCGATTTTCCACAAGGTGCTTCAGGTCGTCATTCCAATCTTTGAGGTTTGGTAAATGTTTATAGAAATGCGCCCCGTCCTGGAAGCGCTCTGGGAAAGTATCCTGAAGAACAGCTTTTGCCCTTTCCATAAATTTCTCGGACGGGATTACGCCCATGGCATTGCGCGCATCGTTATCCACGCAGAATACGATCTGGTCAATCTCGGGATGTTCACTCAGGTAGGTCCGAATCGGTTCATATTTGTGCCCGTTGGTCGAAATAAAATGATCTTCGGTGTTATGGAGGTATAAAGGATTTTTCATGCTTTGAATGGTGATATAGGACATGAGATCAATGCAGGCTTCAAAGATCAGGAGCCGGTGATTGCTACCTTCTTTGGTAAAGCCATACCGCTCATCGCTTCCCGGCACAATGAATTTAAAGGGGGCTTTTCCTTCACGATCACAGGTGCCGCGCAGAAAAGCGGAGACTGGCTGACCTTTTTCATTGTAACTTAGAAAAACGCAGTTGTTGTGTTTGTCCATGTAGAGCTTCTTCTGCTCAATAAAATACTGAACAACGGGCTGGCTGATCTTACGGGTTTTGATGAGGTAGGCAAAGAGGTTCCGATAGGGTTTCTTTTTTTCAGGAAGCACAAATGGAACCGGCGCTTCTTTTTCTTTTGTACCCGGCTCGGATACTATCCGACCCGCTGGTATCGGTATTTGCTCAGGCGTGCCATAACATCCATAATCCAAGAGTCGCTGCATAGCTTCCTTCCAGCTGATATCATGGAGCCAGGTGACGAACTGGACAATCCCGCCGCCGATACCGTCGTAATGGTAATGCCATTCTCTGCCGTCAAGAGTCAGTTCAAGGCTATCGATCCCTTTGACCAAAACATGTTTTGGCCGGTAATCCAGTTCTAGGCCTACCGCTTGGGAATAGTCGAGGATGCTGATTTGATTGGCGAAGGTGATTTGATCATCACCGTACATTTCATGCTCCTTTCCAATAAAAAAGTAGATTAACTCTTTGGATAAAAAGCTAATCTACAAATTTTAAAGTTCTTTTTATGATATAAAATAAACAGTTGATGGTTAGGATTTTATAGATTTTTCTGTTTATTTTCCATTTATTGGCAAACTAAATTCCTCTTTTTTAAACTTTCTTCGTCCTTTTATTTTTTCTTCAAACCTCCCTTTCTAGCGCCAAGCAAGTAAAATACTTGTTTTCAACATATCTGAAGCGGTAAGTAAGCGTGTTATGTGTTTTTTTTACCAAGGTGCCTGATGTGGCAACTTTGGTACCACGACGTTATATAACCCTTTTCTGGTCAGTGTTTTATCATTGTCAGCGTTGTTCTGTCTTTCTGGTATTACTCGATTAGTCTTTTTATTCTTCAATATCTGCAATTCTTTTTACAATCATCAGCCGGTTCAGTTCATTTTCATGGGAATAACTTATTTCATCTGATAACTCCCGTATCAAAAAAATCCCCAATCCTCCAATTTCACGTTCTTCTGCCAGAGCATTAATATCTGAAACAGGCTGCTCCAACGGATTAAAAGACTTTCCACTGTCGATGAAAGTTAGAGAAAAACGATCGGCAGATGTCCCGCAGACAATTATCACTTTTCCTTCATCTTCATAGGCGTAGCTGCATATATTCACGAAAACCTCCTCGGCGATCAGCTCACACTCCGATTTTATTTTTTCATCCGCCCCTGTTTTTGACAGCTGCTTCTCTACAAAAGACTTAGCTTCATTCAGGTAGCTGATATCCGCGGGCAGTTCTAACTGTACTGTTTCAGAATTGCGCCTGTAATCTAATACAAACATCGTAATATCATCGGACTGCTCCACGCCTTCTGAAAAATCACATATTTTATTATATAAGTTCGCCAGCATGTCCTCTCCATTCAGGCTTATCGTTTCTTCCAGAGCTTCGGACAGCCTCTCCTCACCAAAAAGCTCCTCACTTCTGCTAAAGGATTCCGTAACACCGTCAGTATACAGAAAAAGGCGGTCACCTGGTTTTAAATCGAGGGAATAATTCTGGTAAGCCATTCCCTCCATTCCACCAAGTACAAAGTCGTGTCCCTGATCAACTACTCTACAGCCCTTTTTATCGCAGATAAAAGGCGGTGTATGACCAGCATTGGTATAGACCAGATGCCCCGTCTCAATATCAAGAATTCCCAAAAAAACAGTGACAAAAATACTCTCATCGTTTTTTTTTGCTGAGTGCATTATTAGCATTAGTCATAATGACGGATGGATCTCTCTGACTGGTTGAGGAATCGCCGATCAATGTTTTTGTTTTCATCATGAACAGCGCTGCCGGAATGCCTTTTCCTGCCACGTCTGCCATAACCAAAGCCATATACCGTTCATCAATCATAAAATAATCATAAAAATCGCCCCCTACCTCCCGGGCAGGCTTCATCAGAGTATAAAGCTCTATTTGTCTTGTAGGTGGTAAGGGAGCCGGGAGATTAGACAATTGTATTTTAGCCGCCAGTTCCAATTCGGTCCGTATACGCTCACGTTCAGCGGTAATCGCTGATAAATCACGGGTATACTCACGTATATCTGCCTTCATGGTATTAAAAGCGCCCACCATATTGTTAATCTCTCCCACACCCTGTATTGTGCTTGGCGTATAATCCGGCGAAGCATTCCCTTCCTCACGACGGATAAAATGAGCCATCATAATTGAGAGTTGATGTACTGGCTTGATAAAGACCCGGCGGATAAAATATAAATAAATAACAACAAACACTGCAAAAAACGCAATGATTCCACCCGCTATGCGTATAGTATTATCCCGTACTGAGGACAGAATTGTATCCATGCTGATGTCAACACCTGCCACCGCGGCGATGCGTCCATCTTGATAAACCGCTACATAGGCCGTCATAACGTTTCCCGCTTCGTTTGAAATAAAAGCCCGTTCCTCTAAGCTTCTGCCATCATAAACCCGCACAATGGCGTCATAATTTTTTCTGGATACCGTGTCATTCGGATCAATCTGTACTGTATAATGGTGTCCTTTGGGCACTACACCATCCGAAGCCACCAAAATCTGCTCAATGGTGTTTTTTTCTTTATTCGGGACAGAATAATAAATGTATTTAATATCTGCTTTACGGCAGATATCCTTTAACTTTTCCAGCAGGTTCATATACGCTTTATCTTCCTCGCCTCCGTTCAGATACTGCCCAAGATGTACACCTCCAGCCATATCTGCCGCAAAGGTGGCAGAGGCTTTTGCTTTTTCATAATACATATCCTCTGAATAATGAACCGTGGCATAATAGTAATAAAAAGCTACTGTTGCCGATGCGAGTATAATCAATGCCATACCCCCAAGCAGAAAATATCGTTCCAGCATTCCCAATTCCTTATGCTTTTTCATTTTTGGGGTCCCCTTTCGTTGACAGTATCCGTTTTGTGTAATGCAATAATCAAAAAAAGGGCTGTTTTCCTATATGCTGCTTTATGTGCGTATTCTCAATCCAGTTTCAGTATCTTATCGAAGCCAGTCATTTTAAAAACAGACAGAACTGTTTTATTACAGTGAATGACACGCAGCCCGCCCTTTTGAGCCTGCATTTTTTTATGGGCTGTTAGAAGCGTCCTCAAACCCGCACTTGAAATATAGGTAAGGGCTTCACAGTCCAAAACAAGGGATACTGTATCGTTTTTGACACAATCGTCAATCACTTCTTTTAATTCCGTGGCTGACAGTGTATCTAGCTTTCCCTCTAACAGCAAAGTAACAGTGTCATCCTTCTTCCTCTGTTCCATCTTCATTTTTAACCTCTTCATTCAATTATTTTTATATTTAATTGTTGCCTTATATTGTATCATCTTTTTACCACCGTGTCATACCGTTCATCACGAATTTTAACCGTTCACATTAAAGATTGATCATTTTGGCTCATGATAAACAAAAAATGTTTTTTGAGTGCCCAGAGGTAAATAAACACCGTCAAAAAGCCCTGTTCTGAAACAACAGGGCACAGTAAAATTCCAGGCTTTTTAGTATCGAATATTATTCTTCCCTGTACACCGCGAATTTTCGGATGATGGCTTCGGCCACCCGCAGTCCGTCACAGGCGGCACTGGTGATTCCACCGGCGTATCCTGCCCCTTCTCCGGCAGGATAGAGCCCTCTAAGCGCACTCTCGTAATCCTCGTTTCTGAGAACACGCACCGGTGATGAGCTTCGGGTCTCCACGGCTGTAATGCACGCGCTGTCTGAGTCAAACCCCCTGATCCGTTTTCCAAATACGGGTATGGCCTCTCTCAGAGCTTCCACGGCGAAATCCGGCAGGCATGCTGCAACCTCCTGCCCCTTTCCAGTATTATCGCGAAACTCTGCAAAGGTGCACTTTGGCGGCGCAAACCGGCCGCCTCCATATTCAAAGGCGCGCCGCTCCCAATATTCCTGAAACTCAACGCCTGCCAAGACATCCTCTGACGGAAAATCCTCTGTCCGGACGTCTACCAGAATCCCGGCATTGGCAATGCCGCTGTCACGCTTCCGGTTGCTCATGCCATTGACACAGACCATACCCGGCTGTGTGGAGGCGGTCACCACCTCACCGCCAGGGCACATGCAGAAAGAGTAAACCCCCCGGCCATTCTGCGCGCGGCAGGAAAGCTTATAGCTTGCCGGAGGCAGACCGGCTTGATCACCGTACTGGGCCTGATCGATGATACGCTGGGGATGCTCCAGCCGTACCCCAATAGACAGCGGCTTCTGCGCCATCGGAATACCCATATCCTTTAAAGCGCGGAACGTATCCCTCGCAGAATGTCCTAAAGCCAGCACAACAGCATTTGTGCGGTGCTGCCATTTCTTTTCTCCTGTCTTCAGCTCAACGGACATCAGCTCGCCATTCTCATTTTGTTCAAGGCCTGTCATTTGCGTGTTAAAATGAATTTCTCCGCCTGCGGCCTCAATGCGTTTTCTCAGTGCCACTACCACCTTACGTAGAATATCTGTCCCGATATGCGGCTTTTGAGAATAGGCGATGTCTTCCGGCGCACCGGCTGCCACAAAGGAAGTGAGCACCTGATGGATATGAGGGTCTTTGATTCCAGTGGTCAGCTTGCCATCGGAGAAGGTTCCGGCTCCGCCCTCTCCAAACAGCACGTTGGATTCAGGATCAAGCCTTCCTTCTTTCCAGAAAGCATCCACATCGGCCACACGCTGTTCCATGGGGCAGCCCCGCTCCACAACAATGGGTGCATAGCCTGCTTCAGCCAACGAGAGTGCGGCAAAAATACCACATGGACCAAAACCAACCACCAAAGGCCGTCCCATCAGCTTTTTTTCTCCTGATATAATGGCTTTTGGCCTTAAATCCGGCGCCGGTGATACTCTTTTTTTTCCACGCGCAGGGAGCTTTCCAGCATATTTAAAATCAAGGGTGATCACACGGTGAATATCTTTTTTCTTCCGGGCGTCCAAGGATTCCTTGCGGACAGCAATGTCCGATTCAGCCAGTGTTCCATGACGAAGGCCGCAGGCTTTTTCCACCTTTTCAGGCAATACACTCCAGTCCTGATCCAGTTCCAGACGGATATTGGTGATTCGATAATTATACATGACGATCTCCTTGCAGGATAGCAGCTACTGCTGCCTCAGCGGCACAGCGCCCCGTATTAAAAGCATGATCCAGATTATAACCGCCGCAGGGGCCGTCGTAATCCAAAATTTCTCCGGCAAAATAAAGACCCGGCACTATTTTTGACGCCAGTGTCTTTCCAGCCACCTCAGCGGCTGCGATACCACCCGCTGTGCACTGGGCCATCTTAAAGCCCATTGTGGAAACCGGCTTAAAACGCAGACGATGCAAGTGCCCATCAAGGGCAGATATCTCGGACACTGAAAGCTCTGACAGCTTTCTTTTTTCCTTTATGTTCGCCTGCTTAAGCAGCAGGTCTGCCAACGGCGGCTTGATAATTCCTGATACAGCGTCTACACAGGCTTTCTCCCCAAGAACCGTGTCCCGGCGCCATGAAGAAAGCATTGCGGCAAAGCTTCTTTCCGGTGCAAGGTCAAGAACGATTGTATAGGGTTCAAGCTTTTCCTCACCCAGATATTTTAAATAGCGGCTCAGATTAAAAACACAGATCCCTGAAATGCCATAATCCGTAAACTGCACCTCGCCATGCTCTGAAAAGACCACCTTATCACGGCAGATCAGGCTCAGCTTTCCCTTTACCCGGATGCCTTTTAAGGCTTCGGGCAGGTCCGCACAGCAGATCCCCGTCAAAACCGGCAGTGTTTTTGTCACATGATGTCCCAAAGCCTTTGCCAATGTATACCCGTCGCCACTACAGCCATAGGCAGGCCCCGCCTTTCCCCCAGTCGCCAAAATCACTGTTTTTCCCAAAAACAGTTTTTTCTCTGTTTCTACGGCAAAACATCCTTTCTCAACCGAAATCGCTCTGACTGGAGCGTTGGTCTGGAGCTTCACGCCGAGGGCCTTCAGCTGGTCTGTGAAAATCTCTGCCACACCCGGCGCGCTTTCTGAAAAGGGGTAGACTCTTCCTTCGCTGTCCTCCCGCGCAGGGATTCCCAGTGACTCAAAAAAAGCAATGGTGGACGGCGCTGTCGCAAGCGCGGTATTGGTGATATTACAACGGCCGTTTCCTGTGGCTCTGAGCTTCTTGCCTGGTTTATCTTTTTTTTCAAGCAATGTGACCTGCATAGACGGGGCTGAGCGTTTGGCTGCGACCGCCGCCGCCAGGCCGGCCGCCCCGCCGCCGATAATAATGAGGTCGTTCATATATTTTTCCATGATCATTCACCTGTCTTTAATAATGTAATATTATACCTATTTTTATAAAACGGCGCAAGGAAACCTGCCGCCTTCCTTTTAAAATAAAAAGCTTCAACGCACTCTGGAGCACACTGAAGCTTTTTAATCTTTTTTTAAACTCAAATTTCATCTACAAACCGGTAGCCCACACCCACCTCAGTCAAAATATACTTTGGCTCTGCAGGGTTTTTTTCAATTTTCCGGCGGATGTTTGCCATGTTTACCCGAAGTGTCTGGTTTTCGTTGGTATAAGGTCCCCATATATCTTTAATAATCTGGTCATAGGTAACCACCTTCCCGGGATACTGGGTCAAAATCTCCAATATTTTATACTCGATAGGGGTAAAATGGACTGGATTATTATTCAGGGTGACCAGTCTTTTATCAAAGTCAATGGTCAGGTCTCCTACAGAAAAAATTGTGCGCTCCGGTACATCCACCGTTACCTGCTGATGGCGCATAGCTGTACGGATACGGGCCAGCAGCTCCGAAGTCCCAAAGGGTTTGGTGATGTAGTCATCTGCTCCCAGGTCAAGCGCCTCAACCTTTTCACGCTCATGGCCCCTTGCTGAGACGACAATAATCGGTATGCCCGACCAGCCCCGGATCGTTTTTAAAACCTCTATGCCGTCCATATCTGGGAGACCAAGATCCAGCAGGATTAAATCTGGGCACCGAGAGGTAAAAAGCTCAAGGGCTTCCTTCCCGTCTCTGGCCTCCACAACACGGTAATTATTAACATCGAGAACAGTGGATATAAAATTCCTTATTCCCTTTTCATCCTCAACCAAGAGTACTAGTGCTTTATGACTCATTATTGTCATCCTCCTCCACGGGCAGTTCAAAACTGAATTCCGCCCCGCCTTCCTGTTTATTTCTAGCTTTTAATGTTCCGCCGTGGGCGTCAACAATGGATTTGCATATGGTCAGACCAATCCCCATGCCACGGCGCGAATCACTGCTTTTTTCTTCATCGCCCATGTAGCCCTCAAAAATGTGTGGCAGCATGGTTTCGGATATTCCCTCTCCATTATCACCCACGATAAAACGGGCTTTTTTTCCTAAATTCTGCACCTTTACATCCAAAACAGGATGAGAGCCTGCGTATTTTATGGCATTTTCCATCAGGTTAATCATGACCTGCTCAATCAATGTGCCGTCCATCGATACCATCAGAAGCGTATCTGGCACCTCAACCTTAATATCCGTATGGTCAAACCGCTTGCGGATAATGGCGACGGCCTCGCCGACAATCTCCTCCACCGCCTCGGGATGCTTCTTCAAATCAACCTTTCCCTCGCCGATTCGCGTCACCGAGAGCAGGTTCTCAACCATACGGATAATCCACTCAGAATCGTCCTTGATATCCCGCAACAGCTTTTTCTGTGTAGAGATATCCAATTCTCCGATATTTTCAAGCAGCGCTGAGCTGGAGCCTAAAATGCCGGTCAGCGGTGTCCGCAGATCATGGGAGATGGCTCTGAGAAAATTGCTCCGCATCTTTTCCTTTTCTGTTTCAAGCCGGGCCTTTCCCTGTTCATCAGAAAGCCGCTGCCGCTCAAGGGCCATGGCAACCTGTGATACGATCATTTTTAAAAACGCCCGCCGTTTTGGCG
>OIET01000314.1_pt1 | contig 50481 bp, 46 predicted proteins | sample 1581871 | NCBI WGS metagenome assembly OIET01 (sample SAMN03279760, study PRJEB24777) | human gut metagenome | isolation source: fecal sample PR121 from 1 month old male Malay infant, vaginally delivered... | place: Singapore | collected 2005-09-16
TTACTCGGCAGCGCGGTCAAATCCATACCTTCTTTTAAAATTCCCAGCGGTGTGGCCGTCGTAAAGGTGTCGGCTGCCGGGATGTAGGCTGTGCCTGTCATATGCGTTGGCCATGACGCAACCAGAAAAGCCCTGGCTGCCAAAGCCGGGTTCATAAAGTTATGTCCAAGGCCGCCAAAGCACTGCTTAACAAGGGCGATGGCAAAAACAGACCCGACAATACACATCCACCATGGTGCTGTGATGGGCAGGTTAAAGGCCAGCAGCAGGCCTGTAACAACAGCGCTCCAGTCACTGACAGTAATGGGTTTTTTCATCAGCTTTTGGATAACCGCTTCCGTCACAACACAGCTGGCGACACAGATCGCCACAATCAGAAAGGTTCTCATGCCAAATACATATCCGGCAACTGCGAGGGCCGGTAAAAGCGCGACGATAACACTCTGCATAATACTAGAGGTATTATGCTTTGCGCGAATATGTGGTGATGAGGATACAGTCAGTGTTAAATCTAATTTACTCAATTGCTCCTCCTCCTATTTCTTTTCTTTCTTTTTTAATGCTGTTACCTGACGTTTGGCCACACGGATGGACGAAACCAGTGTCCGCTTGGCGGGACAGATAAATGAGCAGCTGCCGCATTCGATGCAGTCGAGGGCATGGTATTCCTCGCACTTTTCCCAGCGTTCTTTTTCTGAGTAGGCCGCCAGGTAAAGGGGCTGCAAATGAATCGGGCATGCCTCCGCACATTTTCCACAGCGGATACAGTTAGAAGGCTCAGGGATATACGCCGCGCCCTTTGTCAGGCACAGAATTCCTGATGTTCCCTTCATCACTGGGACATCTGTGCTGAACAGGGTCACGCCCATCATTGGGCCGCCGGATATGACTTTGTAAGGCTTTTTGGCAAACCCGCCACACTGGTCAACAACCTCCTGATAGGGTGTCCCCACCTTAACCTCCATTGTCCGGGCATTTTTCACCGCATTTCCCGTACAGGTCAGCAGTCGTTTGTGCAGAGGTAAACCGGTTTCAAAGGTAATGGCAATCTGGCAGGCTGTGCCCACATTCAACACCACAACCCCCGCGTCGGCCGGTAAGCCGCCGGATGGTACCTCACGGTCTGTAACCGCCTTAATCAGCTGCTTTTCAGCCCCCTGCGGATACTTTGTTTCCAAAACCACTACCTCGATATTATCCTTCTCAGTGATGGCTTTTCTGAGCTTTTCAATGGCGTTTGGCTTGTTGCTTTCCACGCCGATATAGCCCTTGTCGACCCCGACTGCCCGCATGGCGATTCTTAACCCCTGGACAATACGCTTTGGCCGGGCCAGCATCAGATGATGATCTGCGGTCAGGTAGGGTTCACATTCCGCGCCATTAAGAATCACACTGTCCACCGTTTTGTCCGGCGGAATGCTCAGCTTAACATGCGTTGGGAAGGTAGCGCCCCCCATACCGACAATTCCTGCATCGCGGATAATGTCGATAATCTGCTTAGGCTCATACTTTCTGAAGTTGCCATAAGGCTTGATCGAAGGGTCAACCGTGTTTTTACCGTCGGACTCAATGACCACAGACATGATCATCTCCCCGTTGGGATGCGCCCGCTCCTCTACCGCGATAACCGTACCGGATACGCTTGAGTGCACAGGTGCTGAAACAAAACCGTTTGCTTCTCCAACTTTCTGGCCGAGGTAAACCATATCTCCCTTTTTCACAACCGGTGTACAGGGCGCACCGATATGAAGGGACATTGGAATTGTTACAACCTTAGGTTCGGCTGCAACTTTAACCGAGACGGATGCCGTTCTCTTTTTCCTGTAAGGCGGATGGATTCCGCCCCGGAACGTTTTTTGTTTTTCCTTTAATTCCAATTCACACACCTCTTGCTTCTTTTTTTAACTTTACGTTACATGTAATCTATTTTAACATCTTTACCATACTAAAGACAAGAAGAAATTTTATCAGTAGTGTAATAAAGATTTCTTGTTTTAAGGAAATAATAAAAGCCAAAATTTCCACTTACCAGCGGAAACTTTGACTTTCAAGATTTACGTGTCTCAGCAATGGTCGAAGAATGCTTTATAACCCTTATAGGTCATATAAACATCCGCTTTTGAACAGAGCTCAAAAGGAGAGTGCATGCTCAAAAGCGCCGGACCGCAGTCTACCACGTCCATACCGTATTCTGCCAGCATATAGGCAATGGTACCGCCGCCGCCAAGATCGACACGGCCAAGCTCGCCCATCTGCCAGGTGACGTCCGCCGCGTTAAAGCATTCGCGCAGCTTTCCTAAAAACTCAGCGTGCGCATCGTTGGAGCCAGACTTTCCTCTGGAGCCGCCATATTTTGAGATGACCAGCCCCTTGCCCGCAAAAGGCGCGTTGTACAGATCATGTGTTCCGGAGAAGTTCGGATCATAGGCTGCTGTAACGTCTGCAGATAAAAATTCCGAGTTTTTAAGGCAGCGTCTTAAGGTCAACTCCGGTTTATGGTCCTCAGTCAGATCGATAAGCTCTGCCATTTCATTTTCAAAGAATTTCGACTGCATCCCTGTACTGCCATAGCTGCCAATCTCTTCCTTGTCGGCCAGAATCGTGCACAGGGTACGCTTAGGCGGTTTCTTTTCATCCTGGTTTAAAATTGCCATGGTCGCTGTAAAGGCGCACACACGGTCGTCTTGTCCATAGCTTCCCACAAAGCTGCGGTCAAAGCCCACATCTCTCGCGGCGCCGGCTGGTACAACCTCCAGCTCTGCGCTGGCAAAGTCTTCCTCGATAATGCCATAGGCATCATTGAGCTGTCTGAGGATATTCAGCTTTACCGCATCCCCGATATCCTTGTCCTCATACGGAATACTGCCAATGATGAGGTTGAGTCCCTCGCCCTTGATCCCCTCAGCCATTTTTTTCTGATTCTGCTCCTGTGAAAGATGAGGCAGCAAATCGGTGATGCAGAAAACAGGCTCTTCATCTTTTTCACCCAAAGAAATGTTGAGGATCTCGCCATCTTTTTTAACGACCGTGCCATGAAGCGCCAACGGCATGGTTACCCACTGATATTTCTTAATTCCGCCATAGTAGTGCGTTTTAAAATAAGCCATATCAGATTCTTCATAAAGAGGCGCCGGCTTTAAATCAAGCCTTGGCGCGTCGATGTGCGCGCCAATAATCGACATGCCATTTTCCAGCGCCTCCTCGCCCACAACAAACAACAGAACGGTTTTCTTTCTGAAAATAACATAAATTTTGTCGCCGGGTACGACCTTGCCCTTGGCCTGATAATACTCCAGAGGTTTAAAACCCCTTTCTTCTGCCAGAAGCACGGTATAGGCCGCGCACAAACGCTCAGTTTTTGAAACGGTCAGATACTCTTTATAGCTTTCACAAAAATCATCGACCATTGTTTTTTCATCGTTTTCCAGCGCATGCCATGCAAGCTCAAACTTTTTAGTCAGAGATTTCTGGAGTTCTTTTGCTTTACTTTCTTTATCTTTGCTCATAAATGAACCTCCTTTTACAAGTTTTGTCTAACCCTATTTTACCTTTTGTTGAGAGCAAGGTAAAGTCCCAATTGATGAAAAAAAACTTCTATGATAAACTGGTTAAGGAAAAGTTAAAAGGAAGTGACGATATGAAAACAGAAAAACTGATTGTCCTCGGCACTGGAAATGCCATGGTGACCGAGTATTATAATACCTGCTTCGCGATTAAAAATGGAAAAGAATATTTTATGGTGGACGCCGGAGGCGGAAACGGTATTCTCAGGCAATTGAAAAAAGCATCGGTCAACCCCGCGCATATTCACCATCTCTTTATCACTCATGGTCATACCGACCATGTGCTTGGCGTGGTTTGGCTCATACGGCAAATCGCCTCGATGATGCTGGATCAAAAATATAAGGGCACTTTTAAAATTTACTGTCACGATGCGCTCATTAAAACCGTAGTGACCATCTGCGACCTGACCCTTCAGAAAAAGCTCACAGCCCTTTTTGGCAGCCGTATCCTTCTGGTCCCGGTTCAAGACGGGCAGACCGAAAAAATCCTTGATTATTATGTCACCTTTTTTGACATCCACTCCACCAAGCTTAAGCAGTTCGGCTTTACCACCATGCTGAGAAACGGGCAAAAGCTGACCTGCCTTGGCGATGAACCCTTCAATCCGCTCTGCAAAAAATACGTTCTGGATACAGACTGGCTGCTCAGTGAGGCTTTCTGCCTTTACAGTGAACGGGATATTTTTGACCCCTATGAAAAGCACCACAGCACGGTCCGGGAGGCCTGCGAGCTGGCCGAGGAAATGAAAATTGCCAATCTGGTTCTCTGGCATACCGAGGAAAAAAATCTGCAAAACCGAAAGAAACGCTATAAGGCCGAGGGAAAGCAATATTTCAAAGGGAAAATCTATGTTCCGGAGGATCTTGACATTATTAAACTAAAATAAGAAAAGCGGCAGACGCCGCTCTTCTTATTTTTTGCCTTCTACACAAATCCAGTATTTTCCATCCTTTAAATGGATCTTTGTTTCTTTATAGCCTGTCTTTTCAAAAAGTGCCTTAAACTCGTCAACTGTCAGGTTCCGCAGCTCAAATTTCCTGGCCATTTCAATGTGATGTTCATCCAGATCGTCATTTAAGTACATTTCTGCAATCAGCATAAAGGTGCCACCCTCTTTAAGGACACGGAAAACCTCACGCATATCTTCCTCAAGGTCTGGCCAGAAGTAGTAGCTCTCTACTGTGATGATGGCGTCAAACTGATTGTCTTCAAAGGGCATTTTTGAGACAGAGCCCTGATGGATTTCCATTTTTCCGCTTTCAATATCCGCCTTATTCAGTTCCTTTGAGGCCTCTACCGATACTTCAGAATAGTCAATGCCGTAGAGTTTGCCGCCGTCAATCCGTCCTGAGAGACGTTTCAGCGCCGCTCCGCCGCCGCAGCCAACATCCAGCACCTTATCGGTGGGCTTTAAGTCCAGTTTATCGAGCGCCCAGGCAGTCATTTCGGCATGGCTTTCGTTCATGCGCTCAATCATCATTTTGCCCGCCTCGCCCTGGGGTTTTCTTGGGTTGCCCGCTTCGGTAACGGACATTCTCTCTTTACGTTTGGCGTCCTCATATTCAACCGCCAGCTTTTCATTCATCTCTGCGATATGCGTCTTATCTTCCTCGGTATAGCTTTCTTCATAATCCGGACTCATGATTTCAATGCTGTCCAGCTGGCTTTTCAAATTTGCCCGGACCGCCTCCAGATATTCGGCGCGCAGGCTCTGTTGCTCTTCCAGCTCCTCTGTGGTCAGGCCTTCGGCCTTTTTCTTTTTAGCTAAAAAATTAATGCGTTCTATTTTATCTTTATTGATCATATCCGACCTCCTGTAAATTTTTAATAATCCCTGCTTCCATCAGGCGCTGCAGGGTAAGCAGCAGACCGAGCTTTCCATGATAATGGGTGAGCCCGCCCTGAAAATAAGCGATATATGGTTCACGCATGGGGGCGTCAGCGCTAAGCTCAATGGATGAGCCCTGAATAAAAGCGCCGGCTGCCATGATAATCGGGCAGTTATAGCCCGGCATATCCCAGGGCTCTGGTGTCACAAAGGAATCCACCGGCGCAGCCTCCTGGACCGCGCGGCAGAACACCTTAACAGCCCCGGGGTCACAAAGCCTGATGCTCTGGATAATATCGCTGCGGTAATCTTCCACACCCGGGCAGACCCCAAAGCCAAGCTTATCATAGACCGCTGCCATGAGCACAGCGGTTTTTATGGCCTGCGCGACCACCGTGGGCGCCAGAAAAAGTCCCTGGAGCAGGGTGCGGTTAATATCCAGCGTAGCGCCTGTTTCCTTGGCGACACCCGGCGCCGCCAGGCGGCAGGCCGCCATATAGACATACTTTTCTTTCCCCGCAACATAGCCGCCAGTCGGGGCCAGGCCGCCGCCCGGATTTTTGATGAGCGATCCGGCCATGAGATCTGCGCCCACGGCCACAGGCTCTTTATAATCGAGAAATTCGCCGTAGCAGTTATCCACAAACACCACCACATCCGGTTTAACGGCCTTTATCTTCGCGATAATTTCCGCCATATCCGAAATCTTAAGGGCCTTGCGCCAGCTGTATCCGGTTGAGCGCTGCATGTAGATCATTTTTGTGTTTTCATGGATACTGGACAGAACTTTTTCCTCGTTGATTTTTCCATCCTCTGTCAGCTCAATCTGCTTGTAGTTTACCCCAAAATCCTTAAGGGTACCATTTCCGGCGTCCGCTTCCTCAATGCCGATAACGGTGCGCAGGGTATCATAGGGGCTTCCTGTAATGGATAAAAGCTCATCCCCTGGCCGCAGGACACCGTAAAGGCACAGCGAAATGGCATGGGTGCCCGATGAAATATGGGGCCTCACCAGCGCGTCCTCCGCGCCAAAGATATCAGCGTAAATGGTTTCCACCACCTCGCGGCCCACATCGTCATAACCATAGCCTGTGGCCGGATGGAAGTGGCGGTCGCTCAGGTTTGCGCGCTGCATTGCCTTGATCACCTTATACTGGTGGTACTCTGCCTTTTCGTCGAGCTCTGCAAGGCGCGGTTCTATCTCTGCCTCCACCTGATCGACAAAACAGATAACATCCTCTGAAATATTAAATTCTTCTTTTAAATAAGCGTTTTTCGTGTTCTCCATATTTTCCTTCATTCTTGTACTCTGAACCAAATTCTCAGTTCAGTCTAACATATTTTTAGTTTTTTGTGTAGTCCCTTTTAGAATTCTTCATTGAGATCGCTGTCTTCTGTATAAAGCTGATAAAGGTCGTGATAAATACCGCCCCTTGCCATCAGCTCCCTGTGGGTTCCCTGCTCTACAATGCCATCCTCTGTGAGCACCAGAATAATATCGGCGTTGCGAATGGTGGTCAGGCGGTGGGCGATGGTAAAGGTGGTACGGCCAACGGTCAGTTTTTCAAGGGATTGCTGCACAATCCGCTCACTTTCATTATCCAGTGCTGAGGTGGCCTCATCGAGAATCAGGATCGGCGGATTTTTTAAAAAGACCCGTGCGATGCTGATACGCTGTTTTTGACCGCCGGAAAGTTTAACACCACGCTCACCAACATAGGTATCGTAGCCTTCTGGCAGGCCCATGATAAAATCGTGGGCGCCCGCCTGTTTTGCCGCCGTCTCAACCGCGTCTTTGTCCGCTCCGGGCAGACCGTACGCAATATTCTCAAAGACCGAGCCCGCAAAGAGGTAGACCTCCTGCTGTACCATACCGATTTCAGAACGCAGCGAATGCAGGGTTAAATCTTTAATGTCCTGCCCGTCAATGAGAATCCGACCAGAGGTCACATCATAAAAACGTGGGATCAGGTTACAAAGCGTACTCTTTCCGCTGCCAGAGGGGCCGATCAGGGCAATGTTTTTTCCCGGCTCCACATGCAGGTCAATGTTGGACAGCACCTCGGTATGATCGTCGGAATACATAAAGCCCACATGGTCAAACCGGATATCCCCTTTTACATTTTTCAGCTTTTTGGCGCCCGGTGTGTCCACAATTTCCAAAGGCTCGTCCATAATCTCGATAAAGCGCTCGATACCCGTCATGCCCCGCTGAAACTGCTCGGTAAATTCAACAACCCGGCGGATTGAGGTGAGCAGTGTCGTGACGTAGAGCAGATAAGCCATCAGGTCACCCGGCGTAATCTTTCCGCCGATCATAAACAATGAACCAGCTACAACGACCACAATATACATCACCCCGTCAAACAGACGGGTCATGGTCTGGAACCCGGCCATATAGCGGTACATCATTTTTTTAATGTTCAGAAATCCCGCGTTGCCCTCATTAAATTTTTCTTCTTCAATGGCTTCATTGGCAAAGGATTTAACGACCCTCACTCCCAGCAGGCTGTCCTCTACCTGCGCGTTGATATCGCCAGTGACCACACGGCCCATTTTAAAGGCCCGGCGCATCCGTTTATTAAACCAGATGGAGCACAGCAGCATAATGGGAATGACCGCAAAAATAATCAGGGTGAGTGTGACATTCACATTGGCTAAAATCACGAAAGATACGGTGATTTTCAGGGCGGCGATAAAAAATTCCTCGGGACAGTGATGGGCAAACTCTGTCACGTCAAACAAATCGCTGGTAATCCTGGCCATAATCTGACCCACCTTTGTATTGCTGTAATAGGAAAAGGAGAGCTTCTGAAGGTGCTCAAACAAATCCCGCCGCATATCCGTCTCGATCCTCGCGCCCATCACATGTCCAATGTTCGCCATAAAATAGTTGGCAGCCGCGTCAATCAGCCTCAAAATCAGATAAAAAAGCCCCACATATAGAATGAGCTTGACGGACAGGCTGGCCATATCGTTCATGCCCTTGTCGGTAATAAAACGCACGATCAGCGGCAGCACCAGCTCACAGATCGTCGTCAGCGCTGCGCAGAAAAGGTCCAGCACCAGCACCCAGCGGTACTTCTTAAAATAAGGCGCAAACCTTTTGATCAGGTATCCTGTGCTTATTTGTCTTGTCTCTTCCATAGATTCTCCCTCCACTCCAGCATTAAAAAATTCCAAAGGCTGTCAGAGCCGTTGGAATTTTCAAATTAACAACAACCTGATTATAACACAAAAAACTTTTTTGATAAATGGTTATTCTTAAATAAGAGAGGGTATATATCATTGCAGATAAATTGAAAGGAGTGAACAGATTATGCCAGCATTTGGAGATCCGTTTGCAGGAAACGTAGAAAGAAAAATGACCAAGAAGGAATTGGCGCAGGCTATCCGTCTTGATCTCGCAGGAGAACTGGAAGCCATTTATTTATATGACGCCCATGTACAGGCAACTGACAATGTCGTTGCCAAGAAAGTACTGGCCGATATTCGTGATGAAGAAAAAGCCCACATTGGAGAATTAACCACTCTGATGCGTTACTTAGACCCTGAAGAAGCAAAACTTTTTGAAGATGGTGCCGAAGAAGTACATGAAATGATGGAAGAATTAGGCATCGCAACCGGAAGCAGCGACGCTCAGTCCCCTGAAGGTGCTACCATCGGCAGTCTCATTGAGTAGGAGGCGTTTTACATGGATTATTTAGCAAGAACAACTGCTCCCTTCGGAGATGACCTTTGGGAACAGATTGACAGCACTGTAGTGGAAGCCGCCAAGAAATGTATTGTCGGCCGCCGCTTTTTACCGCTTTACGGCCCTTTAGGCGCCGGAATACAGGGCGTTAATGTTGATGCCCAAACAAAAGAAGAAGAATTTGAAGATGACTTTGTGCGTACTACTGGCAGAAAATTTGTTGAGCTGCCGCAGCTCTACGCCGATTTTATGATTTTATGGCGCGATCTGGAAGCCAGCCAGAGAATGGGTACTCCCATTGATCTGTCCGCTGTCTCCAGAGCCGCACAGGCTTTAGCCAAAGCTGAAGACAAAATGATTTTCTTTGGCAACAAAGCCTTAGGCCTCGAAGGTCTTTTAAACGCTCAGGGCGTTACCACCATGAAGCGTGAAGACTGGGGAACCGGCGAAAATGCCTTTTCAAACATTGCTGCCGCTGCTGCCCTTTTAGATGAAAAAGGCATCATCGGCCGTTATTCTCTGGCTATGGGTCCAGACCTGTATTACCAGCTGCAGCGTATCCAGCCAGGTACCGGAATGATGGAAATTGACCGTATCCGCGAGCTGTTAGGAGGACGTGTATTCAAGAGCAACACACTGGCAGGCAAGGCCCTTCTGGTCTGCTCCGAAGCACAGTACATGGATCTGGCCGTTGGTCAGGATATGGCCGCTTCCTATCTCGAGCTGGTTGACTTGAATCATCATTTCAGAATTCTCGAAACCGTTGCGCTCCGTGTTAAAAACGGAGAAGCCATTGTCGTTTTCGAATAACTTAAATTTAGCATACTACTTTCCCTTAAAGATTAAAAAAAGCATGGACTCCCCCAAGTCCATGCTTTTTATTTGTTTTTAGTTTTTCCATGTGTGTGGTGCAAACAGCATTAAAATCGGAAAGATTTCAAGGCGTCCAGCCAGCATGTTAAAACAGAGCACCAGCTTGGATACCACTGAAAAATCCGAAAAATTCTCAATGGGCCCAATGGCGTTAAAGCCCGGGCCGACATTATTAATACAGGTCGCTACCGCTGAAAAGTTTGTCAGAAAATCATACTGGTCAAGGGAAAGCACCAGCAGCGAAGCCGCAAAGATCAGAATATAAACAGCCAGATAAGTGTAAACACTGGCAACCACCTGCGCTCCCAGAGGCTTGTCCTCAAATTTGACTGTTGTGACCTGGCGGGGACGGATCATTTTTTTAAGCTCATTGGCCGCTGTCTTAACAATAATCAGCCAGCGCGAAACCTTGATCCCACCGCCGGTGGAACCGGCGCAGGCGCCGACAAACATCAGGAAAAGCAGAATATACTTTGAAAAGTTCGGCCACAAGTCAAAATTGGTCGTGGCGAAGCCCGTCGTTGTGATAATAGAGGCAACCTGAAAGGATGAATACCTCAGCGTCTCCAAAACACGGTTTCCATACTGCGGCAGAAGGTCAATGGTAATCAGCGCAATGGCCACTGCCACAATGCCAATAAACCAGCGAAGCTCCTCGCTTTTGAAAAAGTCTTTTCCCTTTTTAATGAACACCAGATGGTAAAGATTAAAATTCACAGCGAACATGAGCATAAAAATTGTCAGGACCACATCAATATAAGCGCTGTTGTAATAGGCAATGCTGTCATTCTTTAAAGAATATCCGCCTGTACCGGCTGTCCCCATAGCGTTGATAATGCTGTCGAACAGTGGCATACCCCCGACAACCAGCAAAAGGATCAGCAGGATTGTCATTCCCAGATAAATCCCATACAGAATCCGCACTGTCGGACGCACCTTGGAAACCAGCTTTTCCACAGAGGTGCCGGGCATTTCCGCCCGCATGAGATAGATGGAATTCCCTTCTGTTTTCGGCATGATGGTCAGGACAAAAACCAGTATCCCCATGCCGCCGATCCAGTGGGTAAAGCTGCGCCAGAACAGCATGCTGTTGGGCAGAGCCTCTATGTTCGTCAAAATGGTGGAACCGGTTGTGGTAAAACCCGAAACTGCTTCAAAAAAGCTGTCGACCAGCGAGGGGATCTGGCCGCTTAAAAAGAATGGCAGCCCGCCAAAAAAGGACATGACAAGCCATGAAAGCGCCACCACCACAAACCCCTCTCGGGCATAAAAATTCCGGTATTCCGGCATTTTATTGCTGAGTATAAAGCCAAGAGATACCAGTATGAACATGGGAATAACAAACCAGACAATGGTGTCGGCCTCTCCGTAGACAAGCGCCACAATGATTGCCAGCAGCATCAGCGCCGCCTCGCTCTTCATCATATTCCCAATGACGTAAAAAACCATTCGATAATTCATATTGCCGTCCTATTCCCTGCTGTCCAGTATGTCCTTAAGATGCTTCAGGCTCTGTGTCGTGGTGACCACCACCACATTATCCCCCGTTTCCATGACAGCATCACCGTTCGGAAAAATAATGCGCCCCTTTCGGATAATACAGGCAATCAGGTTGTTTTTACGGATATTGAGCTCGCGAAGAGGGTGGCCCACAAAGCCCGAATCCCGTGTTACCGGAAATTCGATGGCCTCGGCCTGCCCGTCGACAATTTTATACAGGGTACGGATACTGTTATCCTCTGTGGTCTCCATGGCCCTTACATAGCGGACAATATGGTTGGCCGTCAGCATTTTAGGCGAGATAACACTCTCGATCCCCACATCCTGCATAATCTTGAGCAGCGGAATCCGGTTGACCTTGGTAATAATCTTTTCAACCTTCTGGGTGCCTGCGTACATGGAAAGAATAATGTTTTCCTCGTCGTTATCGGTCAGCGCCACACAGGCGTCCACATTGCGGATCCCCTCCTCGGTTAAAACCGCCTGGTCTGTCCCGTCTCCATAGACCACGGTCGCCTTTGGCAAGAGCTCACTGAGCTCCCGGCTCCTCTGCTTATTCAGCTCGATAATCTTGACATTGACCTTCAGGCTTATGAGCTGTCTGGCCAGATAATAGGCAATTTTTCCACCGCCGATGATCATCACCTTGCGGATTTTATGGCTGATAATGCCCGTTTCTCTAAAAAAGCGATCCAGCTCTTTAGAGGTTGCAGAAATAAAAATTTTATCACCGCACTGCATGACAAAATCGCCGTCCGGTATGATCACCTCACCCTTGCGCTCAACCGCGCAGATCAGGATATTGGCCTTAAAAAAGTTCGAAAGCTCAGCAATGGCCTTTCCGTTCAGCTTTGAGTTTGGCTGAATCCTCACTGCGACCAAATCTACTCTGCCCTTTGAAAAGGAGTCAACCTCCAGAGCCTGCGGCAGCCTTAAGACACGAAAAATTTCATTGGCCGCCTCAAATTCCGGATTAATGGACATGCTGAGGCCCAGCTCATCCCGCATGTAAACCAGCAGCTTTGTGTACTGTGGATTACGAACGCGCGCGATGGTATGCTTCGCGCCCATTTTTTTGGCCAGCATGCAGCTTAAAATATTCATCTCATCGCCGGAGGTTACGGCTATAAAAAGATCGGCCGTTGCTACCCCCGCCTGCTGCAATACATCGTAAGAACCACCGTTGCCACAGATTCCCATCACATCATAGGCATTGACAACATTCTCAATAACCCGTTCATCGTTGTCGACGATAATAATATCGTGTCCTTCTCTTGCTAGCTGAACCGTCAGTGTGGTGCCGACTTTACCATTTCCCACAACGACAATTTTCATTCCATTCCTCCGTCATTTTTACGTTATTTTTATGCAATCTTTATATGATTTTCAATTTTCTTTATACTATCTTAACACAAAACAAAAAATAAACAAGGTATTGACAGCTACTACTTTTTTAATGATGATCCGAAAAAAGCCTGCCACTAAAAAAGACAGTGAAAACCATGTTCTCACTGTCTTTCTGTATTTTTTAAGAAGCCCGAAGCTCCCGATCCTGTGAATATCCCATTTTCCATTCTGGGATATGGCAGTAGCCACCGGGATTTTTATCCAAATATTTCTGGTGGTATTCCTCGGCGTCATAAAAGTTTCTCAGAGGTTTGATTTCTGTCGCGAGTGGCTTACGGCCTCCGAGCCTGCGGAAGGTCATGGTTGTCACATGCTCAATAACAGGTAAATCATCTGAATTGGTATAATAGATGCCGCTGCGGTATTGTGAGCCCACATCAGGACCCTGTCGGTTAACACTGGTGGGATCTATGACATTGTAAAAAGCAATCAGCAAAGCCTCCAGGCTGATAACGCCAGGGTCATAGACGACCTTTACGGTCTCCGCAAAGCCGGTACGGCCAGTGCAGACCTCTTTATAAGTAGGTTTTTCCTTGTTGCCGTTGGCATAGCCCACACGGGTTTCCACCACGCCGGTAATATTTTCCATGAATTTTTCCAGGCCCCAGAAGCATCCGCCGGCCAGATATATTGTTCTCAGTTTTTTCATCACTGTTCACTCCTTTCATCATTGTATCATCTCATATACCCTGAGTTAAGGATACCAAACATTCCTTAAAGATAAGTGAAGCGTGTTTCAGTGTACTGAGAAATAAACGCTCATGTCCTCTGCCATATCCACCCTTGTGTCGTAGTTTTCCACCTCAAACCAGCGGATACGCAGGTCCTTTCTAAACCACGTCAGTTGGCGTTTGGCAAAGTGGCGGGTATCCCGTTTCAGGATATGCAAAGCCTCCTCAAGGGACATTTCTCCCTTAAGATAAGGGAAAATCTCTTTATAGCCAATGGCTTTCATGGAAAGGAGCTCCTCGGTATAGCCCTGGTCTAAAAGGGACTTCACCTCTTCTATCAGCCCATCCCTCACCATGAGATCAATCCGCCGGTTGATACGCTCGTAGAGCAACGGGCGTTCCATGGATATTCCCATCAATACATAATCGTAGGGCAGCTCCTCTTTGGCAGCTTCCATGTCCAGACAGGATTTAGGCTTTCCGGTTACCTCGTAAATTTCATAGGCGCGGATCATACGCTTGACATTGTTGGGGTGCAGGGCCGCTGCTGTGACGGGGTCGACAGCTTTCAGGCGTTCATAAAATGCCTCCCTGCCCATCTCCTCCACCTCCCGCGCCAGACGCTCCCGTACCTTTTCATCTGTATCTTTTTCGCGAAAACCCCAGGGCATCGTAAGCCCATTGATGTATAATCCCGTTCCTCCTGCCACGATTGGCTGTCTGCCTCGGAATAAAATATCTTCGATTCTCCTGAGGGCTTCCTCCTTAAACCGCGCGACACTGTACTCTTCATCCGGGTCCACACAGTCGATGAGATGGTGTGGAATACCCTGCATTTCTCCCTGAGTAGGTTTGGCGGTGCCAATGGTCATCTGACGATAAATCTGCATCGAATCCGCAGAGATGATTTCGCCGTCAAGCTTTTTAGCCAGCTCGACCGCTGTGTCTGTTTTTCCGCAGGCGGTGGGTCCCACCAGCACGGCAATCTTTGGTTTTGTCATTTATACCACCCGTTTAAATAATTTTTTAAGCTCATACTCACGCAGCTTCAGGATAATCGGCCGGCCATGGGGGCAGGTATAGGGATTGTCCAGACGGCTCATTCCGTCAAGCAGCGTCTCGATTTCTTCCCGCGAAAGCTCCTGATGCCCTTTTACAGCCCCTTTGCAGGACATGGTAATAATGCGCTCAATAAGATTTCTTGGGTCCGAAACGTCCTCATAGACGCGGCCCTCAATGAACGCTTTTAAAAGCGATACATCCTGGGGTTCTCCCAAAATAATAGGCACACTGCGGACCATAAGTGTATTTTCGCCAAAAAGGTCACAGTCAAATCCATAGCGCATGAGCTCAGGCTGCAGCTCATCAAAATGGTCCGCCTCCCGCACGGAGATCTCCACAGGCTGGGGGACCATGAGGCTCTGGGCCGGAAAATCGGACTTCTGGTCAAACCGCTCCTTCAGCTCCTGGTATAAAAAGGCCTCATGGGCTGCGTGCTGATCAAGCATAATAATCTCATCGCCCTTTTCAAGCAGAATATAGGTCGAGAAAAGCTGACCGATAATTTTTGCGTTTTTGAAATCCGGCCCTTTTCGACGCGGGTATTCTGGGGCAGGCTCGGCAACCCTTGGCGTCTCATCCGCTGTGGACTGGGTCTCGGTAAACACCGGGAGCGGCTCTGAGACGTCCGGCTCAGGGGTACGCGCCTCCATTTTTTCAACCGCCGGCACTTTCTGCGTCTGTCTCTCTGCTTCCTCCCTTACAGCTCCCTGCCGGACCGCTTTGGTTTTTGGCAGCGGAGGCACGGGCGGGCGATGTTCCTGTGCCTTACTTGTTTCATCGACCGGGGTAAAGTTTTTGCTCTCTCCTGACAGAAAGCTGACTGGCTCCTCCACAAGCTTTGTCCGGGCGGTCTCCTCAGGCAGTTCCGTCGCTGCGGTCACCTCGCTCACATCCACCACCAGATTCTGCGCTTTCAGACAATCCCGTATCCCCTGTTTAAACAGAATGGAGACCAGACTTTCATTGAGAATCTGGATTTCTGTTTTTGCCGGATGAATATTGACATCCAGCATGCGGCCGGGCAGATCCATAAACACAATACCGACCGGGTGCTTGTGCACCATCATATAACCCTCATAAGCGTCCTCAAAGGCCCGCGAAAGACTCTTGTTTTTCACAAAACGGTTATTGATAAAGAAAATCTGTTCTTCTCTGGTGGAGCGTGTCAGGGTAAGATCGCTGATATAGCCCCTCAGGCGCATGGGCGAATTTTCCACATTCAGCTCCCGGAGCCCTTTAAAGAAATCCCGTCCATACAGGCTCTCGATCACATCCTTCAGATTTCCAGTGCCCAGCGTTTTAAATACCTCGCGTCCATCGCTGATATAGGTAAAGCTTATCTCTGGGTGTGAAAGCGAAAGCTTTTCCAAAATATCCCTGATCAGCTTTTCCTCGTTTTTATCCTTTTGCAGATGCTTCTGGCGGGCAGGCGTGTTATAAAAGAGGTCTGTCACCATAATCTCAGTTCCGCGGTCATAGGTGCAGACACGCTGGTTAATGAAAGCTCCGCCCTCAAAAAAGCTTTGGCTGCCGATTTCCTCCTCCGCGGTTTTCGTGGTGATCCGAACCCGCGAAATGGCCGAAATACTGGAGAGCGCCTCGCCCCTGAAGCCAAGGGTATCAATGCTTTCGAGGTCCTCAATCTTTAATATTTTGCTGGTCGCGTGACGTTTAAAGGCCAGAGGCACCTCATTATAGGCAATACCAACACCGTTGTCCGTCACGCAGATACTGGTTTTTCCGCCCTTCTCCACCGCTACGGAAACGCGGGTGGAATCAGCGTCGATGGCGTTTTCCACCAGCTCCTTAATAACCGATACGGGCCTGACGATCACTTCCCCGGCCGCGATCTTGTTAATGGTCTCATTATTGAGCATTTTTATTTTCATGTTTCACCTCTTGGCTGCGCGCCCTTAATTATCCTTCAGCTTGCTCTGCAGGCCGTAAAGCTGATTCATGGCCTCCATTGGGGTCATCTCATTTATGGACAGGTCTTTTATACTGTTGAGCACTGCTTTTTCTTCTTCTGACATAGCAGGAATCCTGTCGAAGAAATTTATCTGAGCGCTCTCAAAGGACGGTTTTTCAGCCGCGATCATTCCCTCACGGTAGGTGTCCTCGCCCTGATCCAGGATATTCAAAATTTCCCTGGCGCGGTTGGTAACCGCCGGCGGGAACCCTGCGAGCCTGGCGACCTCGATCCCATAGCTCTGGTCTGCGCTGCCGGGCTTGATCTTTCTTAAAAAGACCACCCCCTCCGGGGTTTCCCTGACGCCAATGCTGAAATTTTTGATGCCAGGCTTCAGATGCTCGAGTTCTGTGAGCTCATGATAGTGGGTGGCAAAAAGCGTTTTAGCCCCGATAATCTGCTCGTCCCAGAGGTATTCCACCACCGCCCAGGCAATGCTGATACCGTCAAAGGTGCTGGTCCCCCGGCCGATTTCATCCAGAATGACCAGGCTGTCCCGGGTGGCGTTTTTGAGAATATTGGATACCTCGGTCATCTCAACCATAAAGGTGCTCTGCCCGGTCGCCAGATCATCGGAAGCTCCGACACGGGTGAAAATACGGTCGACAATACCGATTCTCCCGCTGTCTGCCGGGATAAAGGAACCAATCTGGGCCATAAGGGCAATGACTGCTACCTGGCGGATATAGGTGGATTTTCCGGCCATATTGGGTCCGGTGATCAGCATCATCCGGAGGTCCTTGCCGTCAAAGTGGCAGCCGTTGGTCACAAAATGATTGATACCGATGATCTCCTCTACCACTGGGTGGCGGCCATTTTCGATTTCCAGCTCCGGTCCGTTTGTGATCTCAGGTTTTACATAGTTGCCCGCTATGGCAACCTGCGCCAGAGAATACAGGGCATCGATTTCGGCCACATCTCTGGCCCGTTTTTGGATTCTGGCGATCTGCGCGATGATTTTTTCCCGGACATCCTGGAAAAGCTCATATTCCAGCTGCGCCAGCCGCTCCTCTGAGCCGAGAATCCTGGTTTCCATTTCCTTGAGCTCCGGAGTGAAAAAGCGCTCTGCGTTGGCCAGGGTCTGTTTACGGATATAATCCTCGGGGGTCTGGTCCAGATTGGTTTTGGTAATCTCAATGAAATAGCCAAACACACGGTTGTACTTGACCTTCAGTGATTTGATGCCTGTGCGCTCCCGTTCCTTAAGCTCCAGGTCACGAATCCAGTCCTTCCCTTTTTCGCTGGCCTCGCGGTAGCCGTCAATCTCCTCATTGTAGCCGCGCTTGATGACCTTGCCATCCTTTAGGGCAAAGGGCGCGTTATCATCAATGCTGGCATCAATGAGCTCGTAAATATCGGTTAACAAATCGGCTTCTCCGTAGCGCTTTCTGAACACCGGAGCGTCAATGCCGGCAAAAAACGCCTGCAGCAGCGGCAGGGCAGAAACAGACTGCTTAAGCGACAGCATATCCTTGGGGTTACAGGTTCCAAAGGATATTTTCCCGCAGATACGCTCAAGGTCGTATACTTTTCCCAAAACGCCCTTTAAATCCTTCAGAGCTCCCGGATGGCGGTACAACTCCTCCACCATATCCTGCCGGGCTTCAATGGCTTTTTTTTCGAGCAGCGGCGCTTCCAGCCATCTTCGCAGCATTCGCCCGCCCATGGCGGTGACCGTCTTATCCAAAACCCAGAGCAGGCTTCCCTTCTTTTCCCCGGAGCGTATGGTTTCGGTCAGCTCCAGGTTGCGTCTTGTGGACAGGTCCAGAATCATATATTCATCATTCTTATAGTAGGATACATGGTTAATATGTGTGAGCACCCGCTTCTGGGTCTCGTCAATATAGCGCAGGAGCGCTCCGGCAGCCCGCACACTGTGCTCCCGCCGCTCCAGATCCAGAGCTGTCAAAGAATAAACGTCAAACTGCTCCTTGAGCCTTGACTCTGAAGCCTTGAACTCAAAATATCTGGCCGGATATAAATTGGTCATAATCCCAAATTTTTCTTCCAGCGTTTTAATGGTTCCGGTGTCCTTAAAAAGCGTGGGATTGACTAAAATTTCCGAGGGGCCAATTTTTCCCACCTCATCCATCAGCAGCGCCAGCGTATTTTTCCCTGAAATTTCCGTGACAAAAAAGTCTCCGGTGGAAATATCCAGATAGGCCAGGCCGATGGTGTTTTTTTCCTGGTACAGAGACATCAGATAATTATTCTTTTTTGATTCCAGCAGCTTCCCCTCAGCGATGGTGCCCGGGGAGATCACCCGGATAATCTCGCGCTTGACGATCCCCTTTGCCACCGAGGGGTCCTCCATCTGTTCGCAGATGGCTACCTTATAGCCTTTTTCCACCAGTTTGGTAATATAGCTTTCGGCCGCGTGGTAAGGCACCCCGCACATGGGCGCGCGCTCGTCCAGTCCACAATCTCTGCCGGTTAAGGCGATCTCAAGCTCCTTCGAGGCCTTTAAGGCATCGTCAAAAAACATTTCATAAAAATCCCCGAGCCGAAAAAATAAAATCGCGTCCTTTACCTTCTCGTGGGTTTCCAAATACTGCTGCATCATTGGTGTCAGGCCCAAATGATCACCCCTTTCTTGATTAATTGAAAATGGAGAATGGAAAATGGAAAATTCAAGACCCCTTTTTCTATCGAAAAAGCGATTAGACAGCGGCCGGCAGGCCGCTATTTTATTCAAAATGCGAGAGCATTTTGTTCCTATAATTCTCCATTCTCAATTCTTAATTCTCCATTGTATTAAATTTCCACTCCGGTCAGGCTAAAGCTGCCGGCCTTGGTAATTTTTACGTTTACGATCTTCCCGATGTTTTCAAAGCTCCCCTCAAAATTGACCAGCTTACCCGTTTCGGTGCGGCCGCTGAGGCGGTCGCTGTTGTTTTTGCTGGGTTCTTCCACCAGTACCGGGAGCACTCTGCCCTCATATTTACTGTTGAGGCCAAAGCTGATATCGCGCAGGACGTCCAGCAGGCGGTTTAGCCGGTCATGCTTGATTTCATCCGGAATCTGGTTCTCCATGGTGGCGGCCGGGGTGCCGGTTCTTATGGAATAAATGAAAGAAAAGGCGGAGTCAAATTTACAGGCCCGCATCACTTCCAGCGTATCCTGAAAATCCTCCTCGGTTTCCCCCGGAAAGCCCACGATAATATCGGTTGTGATGGCCACATCTGGTATTCTGCTCCGTACCCTGTCCACCAGATCAATGATCTGCTCCTTGGTATAGCGGCGGTTCATGGCCTTTAATACCCGGGTGCTCCCGGACTGGATGGCCAGGTGGATGGCCGGGCAGACTTTGTCACACTGGGCGATGGCCTCAATGACCTCGTCAGTCAGATCCTTCGGATGGGAGGTCATAAAACGGATGCGCTTAATTTTTTCGATTTGGTTCAGATCCCTGAGCAGGTCGGCAAAATGGTACCCTGTTTTCAGATCGTTACCGTAGGAGTTTACATTCTGCCCTAAAAGCGTGACCTCAAGACAGCCCTCATCGGCCAGGCGGGTCACCTCTTCGATGATCTTTTCCGGCTGGCGGCTGACCTCACGGCCTCTGGTATAAGGGACGATGCAGTAGGTGCAGAAATTATTGCACCCGTTCATAATGGTCACAAAGCTTTTAAAAGGGTATTTCCGATCCACTGGCAGATCCTCAATAATCTCATGGCTGTCGTCCCAGATTTCAAAAATCCGTTCGCCTCTTTGCAGATAATTTCCCAGCATCTGAGGAAACTGGTGAATATTGTGCGTTCCGAAAACCAGATCAACCTGGGGATATTTTTCTTTTATTTTTTTGACGATCTCCGGCTGCTGCATCATACAGCCGCATACTGCCAGCACAAGATCAGGATTTACTTTTTTGACGGATTTAAAGGTGCCCAGATTTCCAAACACACGCACATCCGCGTTTTCACGCACGCTGCAGGTATTCAGGATAACGACTCCTGCCTTATTGACATCCTCCTCGGGCGTGTAACCCATATTTTTCAGCAAACCCGAAATCTTTTCAGAATCATTTTCGTTCATCTGGCAGCCAAAAGTCATTATTTTATATGTCTTATTCATTAACCCTCCTAATTGAGTACATATTTAAACGAATCAATGATATTTCTCGCTGTCAGGGTGCTTTCACCATAACGTTTAGCGTAGTAATCGCCAGCGGCGCCGTGGTAAAAAACGCCGGCCTTCGCCGCCTCAAGCAGGTCCACGCTCTGTCCCGCAAAGCCTGCGATCATCCCGGCCAGCACATCGCCGGAACCGGCGGTCGCCATTCCCGGGTTGCTGGTTGAATTAAAAAAGACCTCGCCCTCCGGACTGCATATCATGGTTCTGTAGCCCTTAAGCACCAGCACTACCTGGTATTCCTCTGCAAAACGACGGCCATAGCCAATGGGGTCTTCCAGAATGTCTTCCCGGTCTACGCCGGTAAGCGTCGAAAATTCTCCAAAATGGGGCGTCAGGATCACCGGTGTTTTAGACTCTTTGAGTACGTCCAGGTTTCTGGACAGGTGGAAAAGCCCGTCAGCGTCGATGACTACCGGGACTGTGGTATTGTACAGCAGGTCGTTTAAAATAATACTGTAATTCTTTTTGCGGCCAATCCCTGGCCCGATGAGCACCACGCGCTTGCGGTCATGCTCGATATCCTCCCCGGTAATATTGCAGTCGTAGGTTTTGATCATGACCTCAACCGGGGAGCGTGCCGCCACTGGCAGATAAACCTCCAACGGGACATAGCTGGTAACCAGGCCTGCGCCGCTCTTCAGGGCGCCTTCGGTGGCCAAAAGTCCTGCGCCAATCATCCCCTTTGAGCCTGCGATAATCACCACTGAGCCATAATCGTATTTATGGGAATTCTTTTTACGCTTTACCGGACAGCGCAGGTTTTGCTTCTGCACAAAATATTTGTTGTTTTCGATGCAGTTTTCGTCAATTCCGATGTCCACAAGCACCGGCTCGCCCACACAGTCCGGACCGTCGTTCAGCAGACAGCCCACCTTATAGTTCTGGATAATAATGGTCTGATCTGCCTCCACGGCGGCCTCCAGTGTCAGCCCGTTATCCCCCCGCAGGCCAGAAGGAATGTCAATGGCGACAATGCGTTTTCCACACGCGTTAATGGCGTTCAGCAGCTTTTCGTACCATTCTCCCAGCGGGCGGTCCTTAAGCCCTGTTCCAAAAACAGCGTCCACCACCAGATCTGCTCCGGCCAGAGAGGCCTCAAAGCCTTCAAGGCCAGCCTCATGCGACAAAAACTGGACGACTGCACTGGTCTCCTGAAGACGGCTGTAGTTGGTCTGGCTGTCCGGAGACATCTTATCCGCGGGTTCGGTGAAGAACACCTGAACCGAAAAGCCCTTTTCGCTGAGCTGTCTGGCAATGACCTGACCATCGCCGCCGTTATTGCCTGGACCGCAGATTACACAGATCAGCATATCCTCCTTCAGCGTGCTTTCAATCACCCGGGTACACTCGGTACCGGCTTTTTCCATCAAATCAATTCCACTGATACCGGAAGCAATTGTTTTCTGGTCCATTTGTGCCATTTCCTGTGGCGTTACCACCTTCATTTTAGTCCTCTTTTCTTTATCGATCCTCCGGCCTGTAAGCTGTAAACGAAGTACGCGCAAACGCGTTTTTTTCATAAAGGCCGGGCGTCTTTATATCTTAAGATGATTAGATTATATCAGACTTTAACGTCTTGTAAAGCATAAAAAAGTAAGAACCGGTGAAAGTCCTTACTTCTCTTAAACAACCTTTATTTTTACTCGTTCTCTGCCGGGGTCGGCGTCGGATTTTCCTCTGGGGTGGCCTCCGGCGTCGCTGCTGTAGTCGGCTCAGGCGTTACCGTCGGCTCTGCTGTCGGCTGTGCTTTCTGTGTGGTCGTGCTCGAATTGTTTTTTTCCTTCACTTCTTCCACAAAGGTTGACTGGCCTATACTGGCCGCATATACTTCCTTCACACCTTCCGGTGTCATGACAATACGGTCTGCATAATTATAAACATCCTCCACAATAAAGGATGAGGTTAAAAAGACCATGACGAAAGCAATGATGATAAAGACCAGAAAGTCCTTACCCTTTCCCTGTTTCTTAATCTTTGGCTCTTTTACCGGCTTTTTTTTCTTTTTACTCATCTGGGTACCTCCAAATCGGCCCGCGGGTATTTATTCTTCGTTCCAGTTGTGCCATACTTCCTGGATATCATCGTTATCGTCAAACATATCCAGCATTTTTTCCATTTTTTTAGCGTCCTCTTCGCTTAATGAGGTTTCGGTAGATGGGATCATGGCAACCTCGCCGGATAACACCTCGATGCCGTTATCTCTCAAGGCGTCCATAACCGCCGCGAAATCCTCTGGGGTGGTGGAGATTTCGTAACCTTCATCTGAAGTTTCCATATCCTCCGCACCTGCGTCCAGGGCAACCATCATCAGTTCATCCTCGTCGATGGCGTCGCTCTTTTCGATCATGATACGGCCTTTTTTGGTAAACATAAAGCTTACACAGCCGCTGGTTCCAAGGTTTCCGCCGTTTTTATCAAAAGCGTGGCGCACATCGCCCGCGGTTCTGTTTTTATTGTCAGTCAGACACTGCACAATAACCGCAACACCTGATGGGCCGTAGCCTTCATAGGTAATTTCTTCATACACAGCGCCCTGAAGCTCACCGGCACCCTTTTTAATGGCGCGGTCAATGTTATCATTCGGCATGTTGGCAGCCTTTGCCTTTGCCACGGCGTCGCGCAGTTTCGCGTTCATTTCAGGGTCTGATCCGCCTTCACGCGCAGCGACAGCGATGTATTTTGCCATTTTAGTAAAAACCTTACCCTTGGCAGCATCCTGTTTCCCTTTTCTGTTTTTAATATTGGCCCATTTTGAATGTCCTGACATATTATTCCTCCGTTTAAAGTTCAATCATCACTGCAACAAAGCGCGTTATACGCCTTTACTGCAATGCTTTATATAAATTCTTGTTCCGACTACTAATTGTATCATACACGTTTCGGTTCATCAACGCTTAATTTAAAAAAGGTATGTCCACGTAGCGCTGTTCCACAACCGCGTAATCAAAACGCCCGTTGGTGGTTTCCCGGATCAGCGCCAGGAAACCCTCGGTTTTCTTTACCTCGATTTCAAAGTCCAGACCCACCTTTTCGCCAAAGCTTTCGGCGGCTGGCTTATAGCCTGCGGCGGCCAGTACATTCATCAGTCCGCCGTAGCTCGTATAGTCGATCTCAACTTTAATAATGTCAGAAAACTGCTTCTTGACCACCTCGCACTGGTTCAGAACTTCGGCCGCTGTCCCGCTGTAGGCCCGGATAAGACCGCCAGCGCCCAGCTTGATCCCGCCAAAATAGCGGATGACCAGCACCAGTACATTTTTAACCGCGCGCTTGTTAATGACCTCCAGAATCGGCTTCCCGGCCGTTCCCGAGGGCTCGCCGTCGTCGCTTGCCTTCTGGCGGGCCGGAACCGTGTTCAGAACCCAGGCAGAGCAAACATGGGTGGCCTTGTAATGCTCTTTTTTTACCGCGGCGAGAATCGTATCCGCCTCGGTTTCATCCTGAATGGGGTAAACCCGCCCGATAAAACGGGATTTTTTAATCTCAAGCTCTGTCTCAAAGGGGGTGAGCACTGTCAGATAATCCTGCTGTTCCATTCTATCCTCCTGTTACTCAGCTTCTACTTCATACTTTTCATATTGATGCGCTGGAAAGTCTGCATTTATGGAAACCCGGACCCGTGTGCCGCCCTCATCGTACCGGGTATCCAGAACCGTACTCTTTTCATGGAGCACGGCCATGGCGCGGCTGTCCTCATAAGGAATACAATAGGTCTTTTCAAGCGACATGCCCCTGAGATCACCGTCAATTATTTCTGTCAGTGCCCCGATATGCCATTTCTCCCTTGCAGAAATGCAGATGGCGTCGCCAGCCCGGGCGGCTCTGTTCTCAAAGCGCTCCCGCTCTTCAGGCGGCAGCCTGTCCATCTTGTTATAGACCATCAACACCTTCTTATGGCCTGACCCGATATCCCGCAGCACCTGATTGACCACCTCGATCTGGCTTTTATAATTAGGGTTGGAGGCGTCCACCACATGCAGAAGCAGGTCGGCGGTTTCCACCTCTTTCAAGGTCGTTTTAAAGGCCTTGATCAGCTCATGGGGAAGCTTCTCGATAAATCCTACCGTATCGGATACCAGGTAGTCCCCGGCCTCGGGGCGTACCTTTCGGATGGTGGAGTCCAGGGTGATGAACAGCCCATCCTTGATGACCGCGTCGCTTTCTGTGAGCACATTAAACAGCGTGCTCTTGCCCGAGTTGGTATAGCCAATAAGGGAAACGGTACGGATATTGTTTTTCTTGCGTCCCTTGGCATTCAGCTCATTGGTCTGGTTGATTTTGGCGTTTTTGCGCTCCAGCTCGTCAATCTGCCTGCGGATATGGCGCCTGTCCGTTTCCAGCTTCTTTTCACCCGGACCGCGGGTGCCGATGCCCCCTCCGGTACGGGACAGCACAATCCCCAGGCCCTTCAAATGGCTGAGGCGGTACTTCTGCTGGGCCAGCTCCACCTGGAGCTTACCCTCCCGGGTTTTTGCCTGGCGGGCGAAAATATCGAGAATGATAGTGGTGCGGTCAATGGTTTTGACGCCGGTGATGCCCTCAATATTGCCGATCTGGTTGGCGCTGAGCTCATCGTTGGCCACAATCAGGTTAATATCCTTATTCTGGATTATTTTCAGAATTTCCAGAAGCTTTCCCCGACCAACATAAAAGACCGGATCAACCTGTGGCCGGTGCTGGGTTACCACCTCAGCCACATCGCCTTCAGCCGTTTCGACCAGCCGGGCCAGCTCTTCCATGGATTCCTCAAGGTCGATACCGCCGCGGCTGCCGTTCACCTCTACTCCGATGAGAAGCGCACGCTCCCTCTCACCCTCAAGGTCGAAGCCCGCACCCGGGTCCCGCCGCAGAGCGCGGTTAGCGGCCAGCACATAATTTTCCAGCGGAAAGCGGTTCAGCTGGCCCAGAGACTCGCAGATGCCCATGCCATAGACCACCTGCCCATCTTTGACCACCGGCGCGCCAATACCGAACAGTACGGGCTTATCTTCCCCCACGCCCACGGCCACCATACATTCCACTGACAAATGATCCGACGCTGAAAAATCCTCCTCTGACAGATGCGGGTTTCCGCCGGGATGGGTATGGATAACCCGGATGCGGTTCAGGCTTTTCCGGTTTTCCTGAACCCTGGAGTGGTCCAGAGGTACCTTGGATGCGTCGCCGATCCCCACATATTCAATTTTGCTTTTGTCATTGGTCATCACCAGAATTTCCCGTCCCAGGGTCTTCGTGAGCCGGACCATCACTGCAAGCACATCCTCATCCAGGAGTACCTGGTTCTCCATGGTATAGCCAATCAGTTTATTCAGTTCTTCCAGGATGCTCCGGCGCACCCCTTCTGCCTTTACTTCAGTCATAAATACTTCCTTAATATATAGTAATCGCCGCTGCTGCCGCAGACAGTCTGCACAGACAGCGAGTTTATTATAACACGAATGCCTTAAAAAAAGGTCGGTAATTTACTTCATCTATTCTACCCTGGAATTCTCCATTGTCGATTTTATTGCTATTTTTTTCGTTTACAGATATAATAGTACGGTCAGAAACTTAAGTAAGTAGGAGGTTTTATAATGTTAGAAGATAAAACACCCCCTGAAAATGAACCCCGGAAAAAACAAAGTTCAAAACCGAAAACACCGCTCCGAAAAGACGCCGCCCCAAACGGCAGAAAAACGGAGAAACCAGTTTCCAAAAACCCTAAAAAAAAGAAAAAGGGCTGGGATGACCGGACCATTCCCCAAAAGGTCGGGTTGATTTTTATCATTCTTTTTGTTTTAGCGCTCGCAGGCGGCGGCGCTGCCTTTGGCGTGCTTTATGCCCAGACGCCGCCCCTTGACACCGACAATTTTAATTACATCGAAAACGCCCGTATCATGGATGTCAATGGCAATTTCTACCAGGACCTCCAGGGTGCTGAGCGGCGGGAGATCGTCTCCATCGACACCATTCCAGACCATGTGCAGAATGCCTTTATCGCCATTGAGGACCAGCGTTTCCGCAGCCACCACGGTGTGGATTACAAACGCTTTGGCCGGGCCCTGGCCGGTGTGCTTTTTTCGGGCGGAAGCCTGGACGGGCCGGGCGGAAGTACCATTACTCAGCAGCTCATAAAGCTCACGCACCTGACCTCAGAAAAAACCGTCACCCGCAAATTTCAGGAAATGGTGCTGGCCACTAAGCTGGAACGGGTCTATACCAAAGACCAGATTTTGGAGGCCTACCTGAACAAGATTAACCTCTCCCACGCATGGGGTGTTCAGGCCGCTTCCGAAATTTATTTCGGCAAAAGCGTCTCCGACCTGAATGTGGCCCAGGGGGCCATACTGGCCTCCATTGCGAACTCGCCGTCCTATTATGACCCTTATGTCTATACGACCGATGAGCAGGGCAATGATGTTTTTGCTACTGAGCCAGACGGCCGCTATACCCTGAACCCCAACAACATGGAACGCTCACCGCTGGTCATCGATAAGATGCTTGAGCTGGGTTATATTGACCAGGCTCAGTACAACGAGGCCAGTGCGGAGCTTTCTGGCAATCAGGTAGGGCTTGTCTATAATGAACCAGACAACACCTATTCCTATTTTACCGACGCCGTCTATGAACAAGTCGTAAATGATCTTCAGACAAAATACCGCTATACCGAAAACGAGGCGACGGATATGCTGCTTGGCGGCGGGCTCACCATTTACGCCACCGTCGACCCAAAGGTCCAGAGCGCCATGGAAGCAGAATCTCTGAACGAAGATCTCTACCCTTCCCAGTCTGGCTCGGCAGCGGCGGCCTCTGAGGCTAAAACGGCTGATACAGGCGTGGAAACAAACTATATTCCCGAAGTCGGCATGACCGTCATTGACAACAACACCGGCAATGTGGCCGGTATTGTTGGCGGCCGGGAAGAAAAGACCAACCTGTCTCTGAACCGGGCCACCCGGAAATTCCAGCCTGGCTCCTCAACCAAGCCCCTGACTGCCTATGGCCCCGGGATTGACACCGGAGCCATCACCCTCGGCACTGTTTTTGCCGATGTGCCAATCGCCTATCAGGGCTGGCGCCCAAACAACTCCAGCGGCACCTTTGAGGGCCTGACAACTGTGCGCGAGGGGATCACCAGCTCGGTGAACACCATTGCCGTCCAGGCCAATGTGGCGACCGGCCTCACCCAGTCTGCTCTCTACGGCACCCGTCTTGGCCTGGACATTGTACAGGACGGCGACGCCAATGACATGACGCCAGCAGCTCTGGCTCTCGGAGGCTATACCCACGGGCAGTCCTCACTGGCTATGGCCAGCGCTTATTCTACCTTCCCAAATATGGGCGTTCACAAAAAACCATCTTTCTACACAAAGGTCGTAGACCGAAGCGGAAAAACCCTGCTTGAAAAATCAGACAGCTCTGAACAGGTCTTTAAGCCCCAGACCGCCTATCTGATGACCGACGCCCTGAAAGGGGTTGTAAACGGCGGAACCACCAATATTTATGTGGACGGCCAGCCTGTGGCAGGAAAGACCGGTACCACCGATGAAAACCGCCATGCGTGGTTCTGCGGCTACACCCCCTATTATTCCATGGCGGTATGGTATGGCTATGATGAAAATGTCGTGGAAACCAACGAAGGCACCTATTATCTGAATATCGGTATCTTTGGCGGCAGCAAGCCCGGTCCCGCGTCCATGTTTGAGGCCGTGATGAACGATATTCACGAAAGCCTTGAGCCGGCTGCTTTCCCGGATAACCCCGGCGGCATTGTCACCGCGGCCATTGACCGCGTCTCCGGCAAGCTGGCCACCGATTTATCGGCCAGAGATCCAAGAGGGTCCATGGTGTTTAATGAAATGTTTATCGACGGCACCGCCCCTACCGAAAAGGATGACTGCCATACACTGGTTACGCTGGATGTCACCACAAACAGCTACGCGACTCCCTACTGCCCGGCCAGCTCGGTGCAGAGTGTGGTGCGCCTGCAAAAGGTCAACCGGAATTTCCCCCAGGGGATCACGCCGGTAGATTCGGACTATATTGCCTCCTCCGAGGCGTCCGTCATGGTCCCGCCCGAATCCCAGACCTGCCCGGTCCACACCACCGCTCCCGGGGTTGAGATCACATTCCTGGTAAACGGCGGCGCTGTTGGGGGCACCCTCAACATGCAGTCTGGAAAATCCATCACCGTTACTGCCAATGGCCCCAACAACCCGGCCACAGTGGTTTCCGCAAGCGGCTCCTCCGCCTCGGTTTCCCAGAACGGCAATCAGATTCAAATTACCGCGGTCAGCCCCGGCGTTACCCAGGTCACTGTATCCCAGAAGGTCTCTGTCAACTATCAGCAGGGCAGTCAGGTGAAAACATACGAAACCACCTACACACGTACGTTAAACATCAGCGTCACAAGCTAAAACGGCCTCTCAGCCCTTTTCAGGCTGTCAAAAAACCGAAAGCTTGATTCAAAGTTAAAGCAGAAAACTGTTTCAGGTGGAAGATGAAAGGTTCATGACCCCTTTGGCTGACGCCAAAGCGATTAAAAATGCGGCCATAGGCCGCATCACATCAAATCTGCCAGCGGCAGATTTGCACCTGAACTTTCCACTAGCCACTTTCAACTGAACCGTCCTCTCTTTAACGCTTCACCTCTTCATGACAACATTTGTCTACATGCTAAAAAGGGCTTCACAGCCCTTTTTTTATTTCTTCAAAAGCCCGCCCATCAGGATAAAATAATCGGGCAGCCTCTCCTCAGACATCCACTGTATTTCCTGTTTCAGGTATTTCTTAACCGACAGCCCCACATTGCCGCCTACAGATTCTACCGAATGGCGCATTCTTTCCGGTCTCCTGCAGGGCTCTCCCAGAGGTCTGCTGCAGCCTGCTTCTCCACAGACATCGCAGCTGCCCATCGACAGCGCCACACTGCCCGGATACTGGGCTTCAAGCTTTATGAGCTCATCCTCGAGAGCGTGGCTCTCTTTTTTAAGGATCTGCCTGGAAATCTTTTTAAAATCTTCCACCGCATATTTCCGCCCAAGCTCCTGGGTATCAAAGACAATTTTCTTGCCGCTCATGTAAAAGCTCCGGTAGCCCAGCCAGAAATCCTGAACCGAAAAATCAAAGGGCGGGCAGGCCCAGGTTTTTTCATAGCTTGGACAGGCCTCGCAATAACCCAAAAAGGTGGGAATATCCACGCAGCTTTCCATATATTCGGGAACGGGTACCTCAGCCACGTAGGCCTCCACCCGGTATTCCGGCAGCTCAGCCGTCTCAAAGGTCCTGTCTTTAGCGTTATCTGCCATTGTTTTTCCTCCTGTAATCATTTACCTGTACTCAGTATAGTGACAAAAAGCCCGCTTGTCAAACCTTTTCAGTTTTTTAAAAAACGCATAAGGAACCGCCTCAGACATAAAAAACACCCTCTGCCAAAAGGCAGAGGGTGTCTTAAATATTGTTTTATTCTCCCAGATCTTCCTTAACCGATACAATGACCTTGGTATCGTAGGATGCAAAGGCGTCGTCCACCAGGCGCTTTCTGGGCGCTTTGGTCAGAAGACTGATGACCGGCACAAAGATCAGGCCCATGATCATGGCAAAGGCGCCCGCGTTGATGGGTGACTGCAAAATCGGCGGGAAAGCCGTGCGGAAGAGCATATTGCAGATCATGAGCACCGTGCTGAAAATAAAGGAAACCCAGACTGCTGCTTTGGTTGTCCGCTTCCAGTACAGGCCGTAAAGGAACGGTGCCAGAAACGCACCGGCTAAAGCACCCCAGGATATGCCCATGAGCTGGGCAATAAAGGTGACCGAGCTCTTGTACTGCACAATGGCAATAATCACTGAAATCAAAATAAAGACCACAATCAGGCACCGAATCGTAAAAACCTGCTTTTTTTCATCCATGTTCTTAATCAGGTTGTCCTTGATCAGGTCAAGGGCCAGGGTCGAGCTGGACGCCATGACCAGCGAAGACAGTGTGGACATGGACGCCGACAGAACCAGGATCACCACAATCCCAATGAGCAGGGACGGCAGATCCTCCAGCATGGTTGGGATAATGGCGTCATAGCCTCCTGTCGCAATGTCGATCCGGTCAGAGAACAGGCGGCCAAAACCGCCTAAAAAGTAGGAGCCGCCAGCGACAATAATGGCGAAAAAGGTGGAAATAACCATGCCCTTATTGATGGAGTGCTCATCCTTGATCGCGTAGAACTTACCGACCATCTGCGGCAGGCCCCAGGTTCCCAGGGAGGTCAGGATAATGACCCCCAGCAGCGACAAGGGGTCTGGGCCAAAGAAGGACGTGAAGGCCCCTGCCTGGCTGGAAACCGCCGGGTCATTGACATGGGACAGGGTATTGAGCGCCTCCATAAAGCCGCCGTTGTTCCCCAAAACCACGGCCACCACGGCAATGATCCCAAAGATCATAATAATCCCCTGGATAAAATCATTGATGGCTGTGGCCATATATCCCCCAGCTATTACATAAATCCCTGTCAGCACCGCCATGACGACAATACAGACGGTATAGTCAATATTGAAGGCCATGCCGAAAAGACGGGAGAGCCCATTATAAAGCGAGGCAGTATAGGGGATTAAAAACACGAAGGTAATGATAGACGCCCCGATTTTCAGCTTATTTGATTCAAAGCGCTTGCCGAAAAATTCCGGCATGGTGGCAGTATCCAGATACTGGGTCATGATACGGGTGCGCCGCCCGAGCACGACCCAGGCCAGCAGCGAGCCCAAAACCGCGTTCCCCAGGCCAATCCAGGTAGATGCGATCCCAAATTTCCAGCCAAACTGTCCGGCATAGCCCACAAAGATAACGGCGGAAAAATAAGAAGTCCCGTAAGAAAAAGCCGTTAACCACGGGCCGACAGAGCGGCCTCCCAACACAAACCCATTAACATCGGTGGAATGCTTCCGGCAGTAGAAGCCAACGATCACCATACTGGCAAAAAACGCCACGAGTAAAACAATCTTTTCTGTCATTTTAAACCATAATCCTCTCCTTTTAATTTGCGGATAACCCGCTTTACCAAAACGCCACAGAAACATCCGTCGGACAGGAAAATGCCAAATAAAAAAAATCCCGTCCTCCAGACAGAGGACGGGAGCTAATATACCCGCGGTACCACCTCAATTTCGCGCCGCTTCACAGCGGACACGCTCACAGGGTACGGCGCACACACGCTTATACCCTTGCGCTCTAACGGGCGCTCCCGTTGCAGCCTACTCGGAAAACCCTTTCGGTACACAGCTCACAAAATGTATTCAAAACGCCGTTCTCACCGCCTCACACCAACCGGCAGCTCTCTGGGAGACTTAAGCATTCCTACTTCTTTCTGGTCACAGCCTTTAACATTGCAGTTTCGATTTTTAAATTCTATCATGTTAAAGTGTGTCTGTCAATCCATCAAAAGTAATTTTATGCAGGAAATCTTGGTTTTTCGTTATAAACCGTGCTATAATGGGCATATCAAGCATTGAGGAGGCCTTCTGATGAACCTTTTTACCAAAAGATACGACCGCAACTTTCCGGCCTTTTCGCCGGATGATTTTGCCATTATCCAGCGCAGCACCGTCAGCGTGGTGGGCTGCGGCGGCCTGGGAGGCTATATTATCGAGGCGCTGGCCCGCATTGGCATCGATGGGCTCATTCTGGTTGACGGCGATATTTTCGATGTCTCCAACCTGAACCGCCAGCTCCTGTGCACCGAGGAAAACATCGGCTGCCCAAAGGCTGAGGCTGCTGCCGCCAGAGTTCACGCCATTAACAGCGGCGTTACCGTCACCGTATATGATGTCTTTCTAAATGAGAGCAACGCTGAGGAATTTATTGCCGACAGCGACGTTGTCATCGACGCTCTGGACAACATCCCGGCGCGCTTCGCGCTCCAAAAAGCCTGTAAAAAGCTGGAAAAGCCTCTGATACACGGCGCCATTGGCGGCTTCAACGCCCAGGTTACCACCATTTTCCCGGGAGACGATACCCTTTCACTGCTCTATAAGGTAAAGGAGGGCGACGAGGCCTACAAACCCCAGAGCGGCGGGAATCCGGCGTTTACGCCCGCTTTGGCCGCCGCGGTGGAGGTCAGTGAGGCCCTGAAGGTCCTGACCGGAAAAGGGGAAATCCTGCGCAAAAAACTGCTGTATATCGATCTGCTCGACAACGAATTCACAACCTTTGAACTTTAAGGAGGACACCATGTTTACTGTAGCCATTCTAACCCTCAGCGATAAAGGCTCACGCGGAGAACGTGAGGATAAAAGCGGCCCGGTCATTGCCGGAATGCTGGACAAAGACCTGTACGAGGTGGTGCACACCGCCATCCTGCCCGACGAAAAACACATCATTGAAAGTAATTTAAAGTCTCTGTGCGACGCCATCGACCCGGTCAATCTCATCCTGACCACGGGCGGCACAGGCTTTTCACCCCGAGATGTTACCCCCGAGGCCACCATCTCGGTCTGTGACCGGCTGACGCCGGGCATTCCGGAAGCCATGCGCTATGAAAGCCTGAAGATCACACCAAAGGCCATGCTGAGCCGGAGCGCTGCCGGCATCCGCGGGCGTACCCTCATCATCAACCTGCCCGGCAGCCCAAAGGCTGTCCGCGAAAACCTGGCCGCTATCCTGCCCGCGCTGGATCATGGGCTTGAAATGCTGCTGAGCTCAGGCTCAGCCGACTGCGCCGCACCGGAAAAGTAAAGCTGCCTAGCCGTTGACCTCGACGTGCAGGTAGCCCTGGCTGTAGTAAGGCAGCACATTCATGCCCAGCTCTTTGGCCGCCAGCGCCAGATCGCCCACCGCCACGCCTGGGCAGTACAGGTCTGCCGCGCAGCCACGTTTATGAAAGGACCAGCTTACACCGCCTACCTCCTCGTTCCGCGCCACACAGCGCACACCCGAGGTAATGATGACCGGACAATCGAAAGTGCACCGCAGCGCCTCTATTTTTTCAAGCAGCTCTGGATTCATGTCCACAGGCCAGCCATCGCAGTAGCCCGCACAATCGCAGGCATATTCCGACATCAGAAAATGTGTGGACGCGCGAGGCTCCAGGTCTTCAGGCGGCGCTGGAGCTTCCGGCGCAGATGGTGTCTCCGCGCCCATCTCCTCCGCAGGCCGGGGTGCCGTAGTTTCCGGCTCCGGCGCTGATACCTCTGGCGCCGACTTTGGCATGTCCTGAAAATTTGCGAAAAACACCGCGCTGGTAACAACGACCAGCGCAGCGGCCAGTGTGATAAAAATACGTTTATAAAATTTTTTCATATATTCCCCTTCCACACTTCTGTCTGTAATCTCTAATCCCATCTAAAAAAGGGGCTTTCGCCCCCTTTTTATGCCGCATCCTCAATGACCACATCGGTTTTGGTGGTATCGGTTTTGACGGCTCCGGTTACTTTTGCCAGGGCGAAGCCATCGGGCTCAAAGGCGCCCTGGTCGACGATGGCCTGTGCTCCAGTCTGGATCTCGGTATTAGTGATGCCTTCTTTATAATCTGGAATGGTAATCTTATGAGGATTTCCATCGGTCCGCTGAAAGGTAATGGTTAAATCTTTGCTGGTTGTTACTGCCATGTTTTGATCTCCTTTAATTTTAAATTTTGATGCCTGTTTGCGGCACGACGAGGACGTCGTGCCCTACCTTTAGGCTGTAGGGAACCACGCCCACGGGATCTGCCCCCGAGGCTTGACGCCTTATGGTCAAGCCGAAGCGGGTATGGTTCCTCGCCCATTAATTTTTAATTGTGGAAGTCCACTACGCCACTTCCACCAAATCCTCTGCTGTCACCTTTACCTGCTTTTCCCTGATGGGCTCCTGCATACTGGTGATGGCGGCGGCGGTTGCCAAAAAGGCTTCGTCTGTCACGCCCTCCTTGATGTCACCGTAGGTTTTTGAAGTCTTTACAATTTTTCCGTCCACTTCGCCATGATTGACGGTGATCTTCATTCCCACCGATTCTACGCTTTTCTGAATGGTTGCCATATTGTTTTCCTCCTGTGTTCGATTCCGGCAGCGCTGCCTTACACCTTACAATATGGCAAATTCCCAAAACACCCAACCCGGCTTTAAGTTTTATTTAAGTTTCCTCAACACCATAGGCTTTGCGCAGGCCCTTCATGGCTTTATTCAGGGTCTTCGCCACACACTGCTCGCTGACGCCGCGGTCTTTTGCGATGGCCCGGTAGGTCTGCCTCCTGTAATAATGGGCTTCAATGCACTCCCTCTGAGCCTTTGGCAGCTGTGCCACCCGCAGCTTTAAAAAAGCCCGGTGGCGGTCTTCTCTTTTTTCCCTCGCGCACCGTCTTTCATCGGTCTCTGCGCTCTCCTCAGCCGGCAGCGCTTCTGCCAGGCTCACGCCCTCCGCTGTCTCCACGTCCAGCGAAAACGCCGCCTGAACCGAGGTTCCCGGCCGTTTTTTGGCGTTCTGGACAAAGGCGTAAAAGAGCTGTTTTTTGATATAGGCTGGAAAATAACCGGGCTGCTCTGATTTAAAATCCTTTAAACGTTCCATAAAAAGGACGCAGGCCTCCTGATAGGCATCCTCCATCTGGGATTTATCGTAAACATACTCGCTAATGGTGGCTAAAATCAACGGTTTAAAGGTCAGCAGCAGCGTTTCCGCTGCCGCCTTGCTTCCCGCCTGAGCCCTTGTGACCAATGCACCGATCTCTGCGTATTTTTTACTCAAGCACACCCTCCTTTACTCACCTTCGCAAATGGATATAATCTCCAAAACGGCCTCGGGGAAATGATCCTCCACCGCGCCAGCCTCCTCGTAAAAGAAATCCTCAGCCTCCTCGCGGCTTCTGGCCGGCAGCACCTTGCGCACCCGGCATGCCGCTTCCACTGTGTAGGGTCTTATCCGCCCTGTACAGGGTCTTCCTGCTCCGTATCGGTTTGTGTACAAACGCACCTCCTGAATTAATAAAGATTAATATATAATATTATTTATAATATTACTAATGGCGGACACCTGTGTCCGCGATGTTGCCGCAATATGGCTCTTTTTGTCCACATTGCGGTCATATCTGGCCGCTTTACCCTATCCGGCGTACTTATCCACAAGGCCGAAAACCGACACTGTTTCATCCGCCAGATTCTTCAGGCGTGTGGGCGCCACATTATCGGCAAAAGGAACCAGGGTATAAAGTCCCTTGCGCCGGTTTTTAACCGCCCTCTGATATTTCAGCCGTCCGGCGTCTACCAGCTCCTTGCGATAGCGGCGGATATTGCGTTCGCTCCGCCCAAAGAAGTGCTCGATGCCCTCTGGCCGCACAAAGAACTCCACCCGCCACAGCCACCGTCCATCAATGGACGGCAGCGCGCAGCAGTTGCACCGGTAAAGCAGGTAAATCCAAAGCGCCACAGCGCCCTCCGAAAGCTTGCGGTCTGCAGGCAGATCGGATTGCCACTCGATGAAAGATTCCAGCTCCGAAAAAAAGTTCATGCGACCTCTCAGGCAGCTGCTGTTTGCAAAAGGCGCTCTTCCACTATTTCGAGCCGCGTTTCAAGCTCCTGATTTTTAATGACCTGGAAGGCCAGAGCGCTTGAGAGCATCCGGATGGCCTCCTCCATATTCTCTTTTTCCTCCTGATCCTTGTGTGTTTTTTCGCTTTCAGGCAGAATGATCCGGGCTGTGTCGATCTCACGCCGGATCACGGGGATCACACAGGTTTCAAGGTACTGCTTAAACCCTGTGGCTGCCTTATGGCCGCAGTGTTTTAACAGGGCCAGAACCCCCTCCTCGCTGACCAGCAGCATTCTGTGCATCCGCCCACCACTGTTCTTAATCAATCGTTTCTGGACCGCTGACGCCGGCAGTTTTTTCAAAAGCCTGTGATAGCTTTTACAGCCCATGTAACTGCCGATCTCTTTCAGGACAAAATAGCTCTGACTGCCCTCCTCGTAAAGATCGGTATATACTCGCAGTTTATGATAATCACTTCCAAAACACTGTTCCAAAGTCGCTAAAACGGGTTTGTTCATCTTGTTCTACCTCCGGTTATTATACATTCAATAAAGACAGGCCGCCGAAAAAACGTTTTGCCATCTGCGGCATCCATTTAAAATAAGTCCGGCTGATCCACTTCCAATCATTGCTAAAGAAACGCATCCGGTCCTCGGCTTCAGCCTTTTCAAAGCCCACAAGGGCCATCCGCCGCACGCCGTCAGCCGTCATGTAAAAGTCTCGGGGGCCATTATCCCGCCGAGGCACCAGCATCTGGAGAAAATCCTGCTTTTTGATATGTTTAAGCAGAAACATTTCTGTTTCATGGAACTCAAAGCCAAAAACATTCCCCATGTCGTGTACATTGTAGAGCAGCGGATCCTCGATGAGCCAAATATTGTTCAGCCAGATCATTCGCACCTCCTTGAAATCTGGCGTCTGTGCCCTGAGCAGACGCTTTTCAATATCGCTCATTTCCCGCTCGATTTTGCGGCTCACAAAGGGCTCTCCCTCCCTGTGAAAACACCGGCACTCCCCTTGCGCGTCTAAAAAGCGGCAGTACAGCCCGCAGTGTATTTCATCTGCCTGGTAAGCGCATTCTCTGCAGCCCTCAGACATCTGCTTTAAATCATACCAGGGCTCTTCATAAAACGCATTTCTTTTTAAATCTTCGTTCATACCATTTCCTTTCGGTTACTTTCGCCAGCGCTGACGTTAGGTTTAATTATAGCGTCTTTTTGAGAAAGGGCATCTCGCCTTCAGGGGATGAAAAGCAGTAAAAAAACATAAAACGCCGCGTTTTATGCCTTTTTATGGCAATATTTTTCTCTTTAAAGTTTAAAAATTACCGTTTTTTTAAGCCATTGTAAACCTCTGCATTTCTGAGGAACAATTATTTATTTTATGCGCTTCCGGTAAAACCGAAAAAGCTTCGTTGGGAGACGCTGCTTGATTATGCCACTCAAGGCATACGCTTTGAATTCCGCATGTTTTACAGTGCAGCCATTCCCCGTAAACAGGCCAGTGCCGCTCGATAAACATTTCCCGGACACGCCAGCCCTCGTCCAGCTTTTCCTGCACCCTGCCAGGCCGCTGCCGATAAGGGATCACAAGGCCCGGGGCTGTGACCAGCGCTCTGGCCCTGCGGTCATGCCCTCTGTATACCGCGTGCCAGTTTAGATAGCTGAACTGTTTTGCGCTCACCCAGGGCACATCCACCTTGACAGGGACATACACAAGCCCTGCCCCCAGAAAAATGACGTTGTTGCTTTTCTTGCCCACCAGCCCCATGGTGGTCTTTCGCCGTCTTGCCATGTTCATATCCAGATACTCCCCGATACAGTCCAGAAAATAGCGGGTCTCCACCGGGATGATAAAGGCCTGACCGTCCCCATACAGCACCACCGTGCCGCTTCCCTTTGCCTCACAGCACCGCAAAAGCCCCAGCGGCGCGCCCGAAAACCGTAAAATTCTGCCGATGTTCTCATCCGTCAGCCTGACCTGCCCGTTGTCGAAGCCCATGGGAAGGGATTCGTATTTTAATTCTGTTATCGATTTCATTTTTGTTTCCAATACTCCTTTTTTTATTGTTAATTCATTCCAACGTTACCGTCCATACATTTCCAACCCCATCATCCTGGGTGCAGACACCAATGGAATCACCGCCTTTCAGAATGCTTTTGACAAAAAGATAAAACCGGCAGGCGAAACACGGGATACGCTTTCGCCTGCCGGTTGATTGGGGATGTGTCCCGGAAACCATCTAGTTATTTTTATCTTTTTTCAAATACTGATTAACCTGTTCCTTGATCATTTTACGGTTAAAATAAATTAATCCGAATCCTAACAATAAAATAATGATCCACCGCAAAATCGGAAAATTATAGGTCAGATTGATGACAACAAAGCCAACGCTGACAATGCCAATACCGTATAAATACAGGCGTTTTGAGATATTAAATCCACCCAGCCTTGTCGCGATAATATTGTGAAAGACGAACAGCGCAAAATAAGATATCAACGTCGCCACAGCGGCCCCCATGCCGCCAAATTGCGGGATTAGCAGCAGATTGAGGCCCACATTTATACCGGCGGCACAAATACTACCCACCGCGATCCAGCGGGTGTTTTGGCTGTAAAATTCATAGTTTACCGCAAAAGTATAGAGAAAATTAAAATAAATGCCGAATACCACCATCGCGATTACACGCCCCGCAGACCAGTATTCCTCCGGGCCTAATATTTTCATGACTTCTGGGGTCATGAGCATGATGACACAGGTTCCTAGGCTAAAGAGAAGGATATACTTTTTTGCGAGTTGATTAATGCTTTTTGTGTTTTTTGCTTTTGTATTTTCGTAATACCATGGTACCCATGCGTTATTAGTCGCGCTCCACAAAAGCGACAATACCGATGCGATTGTGTAGGCGAATGAATATATCCCTGCTTCATAATTTCCAGACATGCTTTGCAGCATGACACGATCCGACTGGCCTAGAACCAAACCCGATAGCAAGTGTAGAATAATCGGCAATGCTAATGGCAGACAGTACTTCCAATGTTTTAATGAAATAAGTTTCTTTCCTTTTGCCATGATGACAAAATATAAACATAATCCAAATAAACAGGCGATAGTGGCGTTGCCTAAAATCTTTCCATAATACCTGTCAGTATCCATATGGGAAATTAGGAACAGAGATAATCCCACTGTTAAAAATGAATAGCTGACTGATAAAATCAAAGACTGTAGTGGTTTTTTTGTCTGTATCAAATAACTATTATAAAATTGCTGAACATAACCTAAAAAAGATTGTAAAATCAGGATGACCAATAATCCTATGGATAAGTTTAAAAGATTGGCGACTTGATGTTTAAATATAAAACAGATGATACTTATAATGCCAAAGCTGATCGTCGATAGAAATAAAGTCGATGATAAATACCGGTGAAATTCCTTTTTTTCAAAGTGAATATGTGCTACGGATATCGTGCTGGAAGTTTGAACGCCAACAAATATGGTAAACACACTCACCCATGTGGCAAAAACCGAGGTGATACCATAGTCTTCAGGGGTTAATAGCCGGGTAAAGATTGGTGTTGTGATAAAGGCTAAGCCACTGGTTAAAAAACTGCCCAACACATAAATAATGGAAGAAGATAAAAACGAAGCACTTTTTTTGTTCTTTTTCATATCATTCTATATTTGCAAATATTTCCTTATATAGCTTTATGTTATGAAACAAACCGGCTCCCACCATTTCCATCAACACAAAATCATTCTCGTGGTCTAAATCCAGCACGCCCGTATCCATCATTTTAATCACCTCGCATTTCCCATCAAAAATGCTCTTCTGCTCTCTTAAAAATTGCGGCTCATAGGCATAAAGTGAAGCGTTCATATCAAAAATCTCTGGCGCCTCCTGTCGCGCGTTAAAATTTGATGGAATCACGCGTTCATAGCCGTTATCTGTTTTTTTGACCATGTTAAAGTATGGATTACGCCTTGCCTCGGTTACAGAAAAAACGACATCACATTCGGCATTCTGTTTCCTTTGGATTAAATTTTTTATATCCTCAACGGTTCGGAGCGGGGATGTAATATCTAAGTCTACGACCATGTCATAGATAGTCTTTTTGCTTTTTTCCATTTCATTTAAACAGTCCAGGATCACCGGGACCTTTGGTGTGCTGTCTCCTGCCAATTCTGGCTTTCGGTGGACGATGTCGACCTTAACCATTTTCTGCTGCTCAATCAATTCGATCAGCTTTTCACTGTCCGTGTTTAAGACAACATCATATTCTAGAGCCGGGTTTTCTTTAATATATAAACTGATGGCTGAGAGGGTGTAGTAGACAAGTGGTTTTCCTAAAAAATTCCGGCAATTTTTGTTTTTTATACCCTTTGACCCTGCCCGGCCACAAACGGTAAATAATATTTTCATCGGCTGTTTTCCTTTGCTAGTTTTAATACTTTTAGTGCGGTGTGCAGATCATTGGGGTTTTCTGCCTTTCCCTCAAAAATATCTAAGAACATCTCGATTTCTTTTTGTTGATAATCGTTCCTCTGTTCGTTAAAGTGGATGGTCTTCTGACTTTTCATAAAGCTTACTTCTTGATTTATTAAATCTCCAATAATAATATCATCCGCGGTAAAAAGCTGTATTTCCCGGATGAGGCTCCTGCCAAAATAGTCAAGATGTACTTCAGCAATTTTATTCGGATAGCGGGCCATTGATACAGCTAAATCATCGCTGTTTATCTCTAAATCGGAGTACTTGCCTTTAAAAGAGCAGACTTCCTCAGGTTCCCCAAATAGATAGTAAAGGTAGTCCCATTCATGGATCAAGTCGATGGAAACACCGCCGCCAAGCTCCTTTTTAGCGCTATAGGTTTGACGGTAGTCAACACCCGGCCGCCATTCTGGCAGATAGCTTGAGCTGATAATTCTTACTGAAAAAACATCCTTTACATTAATATTTCTTTTCAGATAATTGATCACAGCCGTGTAACGCAGAGGACAGGCAACGTAGACGATTTTATCTTTTTCGAGTTGTAAACCATCAAGATCGATATCCTGGGTATCAAAAACAGGTTTTTCCACAAAAAATGCCCTTGCATTTTTTGAGAATTTTTGCAGGGTCTCAAAGTGCATACTCGTCGGGTTGGTAATGAACAAAATATCGTAGCTCTCTTTCACTGCTTCTTCAACGATGATACTTCGCTTAATCAATGCTGCGACTTCAGATGAAAGGGGCTTTCCCCTATTACTGCGAATCGCATCCATTTCATACTGGATGTTCCGCTCATCTAAAACAGCCGCTAAATTTTTTAGATGTCTTGTCCCAATGGAACCCAGACCGACGATTCCTATTTTTATTTTTTTCATTTATGCCTCAATCTGGTCAATCAACCCTAAAATTATTTTATCCTGCTCAAAACCATAAAGCGCGACCTGCTCTCCATTCATCTCCTGAAAAAAAGCTTCAATTTCGTGATAGTACGCGTTCTCGACAACAAAACTGCTGTAATTTTCCAGCTGATCAATATGATCATAAAGTAAAACCGGCTCAACCTTTTGGGTTTTTTCCTGAAAAATCGAGAGCCCGTCCGGCTGACCGTTCCACTCAATATAGGAATCTTCTCCATATATTTCAAGGTTCCGAACTGCTTTGCGCGATACCACATCGATGGCAAGTAATCCCTGGTGACCGCTTGTATGTTTAATGAGCACCTGGTAATTATCGGCATAATCAATGGCTAAACCAGTCATTTTACTCTTTTGAACTTCAAAGCTCTCAATCGCTCCAAAGATATTTGTCAGCCAGGGTAATTCAATTGCAAACAGTTCCCGGCATCCATTAGTGCGGCGGTTTGCAACAAAAAAGTCCTGATAGTTTTCCCAAGGGTGCCAATCCGGCAGGTATTGACCCACATGATAAGAATACCGGAGGGGTTTATCGGTTTTGCCAACCTCCTCACGTATTTTGTGAATCTCTTCGCGGTATAAAAAAGTGGAGGACAAAAATAGAACGCATTGATTTTTTGCCGATAACGCAATATTCGCATCATACCCATCACTCACAAGATTCAGTTCAGTAAAGACATGGAGTCCATGGCTGAGCGCATCCCGGATAATCGCCGCATGGGAAAGCGGCGAGGTTGAAATAAAAATGCAATCCAGCGCTGCGGCATCACAGGCTTCACCCAATGAGCCAAAGGTTTTTATCTGCCATTCAGCCTCGCAATTTTTTCTGCGCTCCTGACTTAAATCAATACCATATATTTCTATCGCTGTTTCATTTTGCCTGGCGTACTGCTTAATCAAGCGGATACGCCGCTGTCCCATCGATCCGAGACCAATCACTGCTGCCTGCATCTCTACCTCTCAAAATTTTATATCATAAAACTGCTTTTTCAAATCAATCCGATCATTCATTAAAAAATCGGTGATCACTTCAATGATCTTGTCGCTGGTCCTTCCATCGCCGTAGGGGTTTACCGCATCCTGTATACTTTTCCTGAAATCCGGAGCATTCGCCTGATCTATTGCTTTTAAAATCGCGTCCTTTTCAGGCGCACAGTTAATGACGGTTTCTCCCTGTATTCTGCCCTTCTGCCGGTCACCGATATTGATGGTGGGGATATGAAAGCTGGGCACCTCAATCAAACCGCTAGAAGAATTGCCGATGACCATCTGTGCGTATTTCAAAGCGCTCAGATAGCGGAGCATACCCAGGGATTCAAATGCGATGGCATTCTCATGATTACGCGCATAGTCATCGATCATCTGATTGATGATTCTTCCATGGGCATCGGAATTGGCTTTGGTGAAAATGAACTGCATCTCCGGATGGGTGTCACAGGCACTTAACAGGTCGTCAAATTGTTGTTCAACCTGGTTTTTCTCCAGGGTGACGGGGTGGAAGGTAACCACCGCGTAGGGGTTATCCAGTTTGAACGCAATACTCGCCTCCAGCGCTTCCTTTGAGAGGAACTCCATCGAAAGAATATTTTCCACACCCATAGCGCCGACTTTAAAGACACGCTCAGGCGTTTCGCCCAATTGAATCACCCGTCTCCGATATTCCTCAGTGCTGGTAAAATGCAGGTAACTCATCTTGGTGATTGCGTGGCGGATGCTCTCGTCAATGGCTCCCTCGGTTGTCTCTCCGCCGTATAAATGCGCAATGGGAATCTGCGCGTTCATGGCCGCACAGCAGACCGCCAGGGTTTCATAGCGGTCTCCCAGAACCATAAGCATATCAGGATTGGTGCGGTCAAAATACTCTGCAAAGCTGATCATGGCCAGCCCCATACTTTTGGAGATGGAGACTGGCGTGTCGGAACTCATGAGAATCTCGATTTTCTGATCGATCTCAATCTTATCTTTTTCAATTTCACGGTAGGTTAAACCAAACTCTGGCGATAGATGGGCCCCTGTCGCGACGACGCGTACATCAAAACAAGGATTTTGATCCAGTTTTTTGATAACAGGGCTTAAAAGTCCATACTCTGCCCGTGTTGCAGTAACAATGCCTATTTTTTTCATACTTCAATCAACTCATCCCCTGTAAAATCACGTGTTGCTTTCTGACCGAGCACCTGCCGCCATTTCATGGGGCTAATGCCAGTTCCGGGGCGTTTGGTGGTAATGTTTTGTTCTGTAAAAGCCTCTCCTTTTTTAATAGGATGGCTGGCGACAATACTCTTCCTGGCAATGGCAATGTTCTTAATCTCTGAAGGTGTTGGCTTTTTGTCCCCGGTTCCAATGGCTTTTTCGATATTGCGGATTGCCCGAACCATCGCTTTGAGTTCAGATGGTTCCAGACTGGCTTTGTGATCGGGGCCTTCCATATTGCGATCTAAGGTAAAATGCTTTTCGATAATCGTCGCTCCCATGCCAACCGCCGCAATGGGAACCTCAATGCCTTTTGTATGGTCGGAATAGCCTATGGGAGCATCGAATGCTTTTCTCAAGGTTTCCATCGCTTTGAGATTGACATCCTCCATAGGCGTCGGATACTCGGTATTGCAGTGCAAAAGGGATATTTTACCCGCACCGTTCTCTCTTAGCACAGCAAGAGCTTCGCCGATTTCATCCAAGGTACACATGCCAGTGGACATGACAATATCCTTATGAGTCTGGGCGATTTTAACCAGATAGGGATAGTTTGTAACTTCGCCCGACGGCAGTTTCCAGAAGGGCATCTCCAGTTGGTTTAAAAAGTCAATGCTTTCAAGATCAAAGGGGGTGGACAAAAACTGAATGCCTTTTTCTTTTGAGAAAGCCTGAATCTCTCGAAAGTCATCAAAGCTTAATTCCAGCTTTTTGACCATTTCTAACTGGCTTTCATCGGCACTGCCGGTATTTTCAATCTGATATGCTGCTTTCTCAGCAAATGTGGAAACCAGCTTTTCTGATTTAAAGGTTTGAAACTTGATGGCATCTGCGCCAGACTCTCTGGCTTTAATAACCATCTCTCTTGCCCGTTTTAAACTTCCATTGTGATTGACACCTGCTTCGGCGATGATAAAAACACTCATTTGATCGTTTCCTTTGAATTAATTTCCCGCGCCGGGACACCCGCAACGTGCACTTTATCCGGAATATCCTTTAGCACGACACTGCCTGCGCCGACAAGTGCGTTTGATCCGACTTTTATTCCCTGTATGATCGTCGCATTGGTTCCGATATGTGTATTTTCTCCTATCGAGACATTACCGCACAAGGCCGCTGCCGGAGCGATATGACAAAAATTACCAATAGTGCATTCATGCTCAATAACAGCAGCAGTGTTGATGATCGCCATGTCACCGATGGAAGAACTGGCATTGACGGTGACACTTTTTCCAATAAAAACCCCTTCCCCAAGCTTGACAGTAGGGCTGATGACAGCGGATGGGTCGATGATATCGGGCAATATAAATCCAATTGCCTTCAATTTTTCGTAAAGCCTTTGGCGTATACGGGTATCGCCGATGCTGCCGACGGTGACAAAGGCATGGCGTATCCCTTTTTCATAAAAACGCGGCAGATCTTCATCTGTCCCAATAATTGGAATGCTGAGAACATGCGTATCGTCAACCTCAGTTTTATCAATGATACCTGCCGGTTCATATTTTCCCTGCGCTTTCAAGCTGTCAATCACGCTTTTGGCATGCCCGCCTGCACCAATTAAAATTATCTTCTCCATCCGCTATACGCCCAAGTCCTTCCGCATTTCTTCCATCTCCTCAAGCTGCCCCATATCCATCCAGGATTTCTCGCTCACAGGATAAATGGCGACCTTTTTGCCTTTTCCGCGCTGTTTCTCAACAATGTCTGGAAAGCCGATGCTGACATGCTCCTCAATATCGTCCAAAACCTCAGGCTCCACGAGATAAAAGCCGGTATTGGTCAAAAAGGAATACTCCGGTTTTTCGACCATATCCGCAATATCGCCGCCTTCCCCCATGGTGATGACACCGTAAGGGATGGTGAAATGCTTGTAGGCGCAGACAATGGTGATGGTATTGTCATTCTTCTGGTGAAAATCCAGGATATCGCTGTAATCCGCTTTGACGATGATGTCGCAGTTTGTCAGGAAAAAAGGCTGGTGGATCTTTCCCTTTAACAGGCTGAGCCCCCCGCCCGTTCCTAAAGGCTCAGTTTCATCATAGTAAGTGATCTGGCCTGCTATCTCCGTTTCGGCAAAGTAAGCCTTGATCATCTGCTTTTTATGGTTAACGATCAGGTGAAACGCATCACAGCCAAAGTCCATAAACCGATTGATGATATGCTCCGCGATGGGGAGATCGCCGATGGGAATGAGGGGCTTGGGCAAAACCTTGGTGTAAGGATACAGCCGTGTGCCCTTACCGCCTGCCATCATGACGACCGGCAATTTGAGCTTTTGTCTCTCCTCCAACGCGCCATTGTTCAAAAAACAGATTCCTTTAATAACCCTCTCATGGTCCACAATCGGGATGGAGAGAATATGCTTTTCACGCATGGTCTGCTGTGCCTGCTCTCTGTCCTCAACGAAGATATATTTCGGGCTGTAATTCGCGATGGTTCGAATGGGTTCCTGTAGTTCTCCGCCTTTTAGTAAATGCCGGCGGATATCTCCATCGGTCAGGGCTGCCAGAAGCCGGCTGTTTCCATCCACCAGATAAAGAATGCCTTTGCTCACCGTGTCCAGCTGTTTCATGGCCTCGAGAACTGTTTTGTTTTCATTGATAAATAGTTCCTGAAAATTCATATTTAATTTTCCTTATTTCCAAAATTGAGTGCCTAATTCTTCCATGTAAGCTTTACTTTTCTTTTTAATTGTTAAATTGGGAGACTGACCAAAAACAAGTGAGCAAGATGGAATATCTTCATCTTTAATAATGGTGCCAATTGATAAAGTAACATAATCACCAACAATGCTCTTTCCAATAATGCTGGAATTAGCATACATTGTCACATTTTTTCCAATAGTTGGATAATGCCCCTTATTTCCTCCTATCGTACAACCTTGATAAAAGAAAAAATAATCCGAATAGTTTGCTCTTCCCATTACGCTGCCTAAAGGATGTTCCACTCCAAAAATATCAGGGAGCGCTAATTCAAAATACCAATCTACACTGTTCATAATTTTGTTTAAATAGTAAATTTTTGTTGGTATCTCTATATTGTTTGTCTTCTGATAGATCGTATTCGATAAATAATATAAAAAAAGCGTATATTGACCTGAATGGAAGGGGGAAAAGATTGCCTCCTCACCGATATTGTAGTATTTATTGCAATTATTACTAAAATTTTTTTCACATCGCTGTAAAGCTTTATCGCTCCATCGTATAAAACAATGTTCATACTTTTCTTTATCTATATTAAAAAAATGATCTAACTGTTTAATGATCATTTTGGCCAAATCATTTTTGGATATTTCTAATTTCATTTTCTTTTACCATATAGATTTATTCAATACTTCAAGTATTCGATCCACATCTCCCACGGTCAGATTGCTACTACAGGGCAGATTAACAATACGTCTGTGATAATCTTTGGCTTTTTCGATGTCAAAGGCAATATCCTTCTGGTAGGGCTTCTGTTCATGAATCAAGCCCCAGATGGGTCTTGTCTGGATATTGTTTTCGAACAGCGTTTCGATGATTGCCTCTTTTGAATATTTTTCTAAATCTTCTATGTACAGGCTGTAAAACCAGTAATTCGGCTCGATGGCTTTGTTAAAAGGCAGCAACTGAAGACCATCCAGCGTTCGAATACCCTCTTGATAGTGTTGGTGGTTTGCCTTTTTAACTGCGATAAAATCATCGATCTTTTCAAGCTGAGCAACCCCGACAGCTGCCTGAAGATTGGTCATGCGGTAGTTATAGCCCACGTCGCCGTGGATAAAGTTAATAGCATCGTCCTTGGCCTGGGTTGATAGATACCTTGCTCTCTGGCTCAACACTGGATCTTTGGTGACCATCATCCCACCACCTCCAGTGGTGATAATCTTATTCCCGTTAAAGGAATAAACGCCAATATCACCGATGGTTCCGGCATATTTCCTGGCAAAGGGTCCTTCGTTATAATGTGATCCTAACGCTTCAGTAGCGTCTTCAATGAGAACCAGGTGATACTTGTCCGCAATCATAACGGCTTTTTCCATGTCGGCCATATTGCCAAAAACATGAACCACAATCGCTGCCTTTACGTGCTTTTGTGTCTTAATATGAATCAGCTTTTCATCTCTCAGTTCACATTCGGTTTCACAAAAGCACTGCAGCTTGTCCATGTCCATACAAAGGCTGTCATCACAGTCCATAAAAACTGGGGCGGCGCCTAAGTATTTCACTGGATTGACGGCAGCGATAAAGGTTAAGGTTGGCACAATAACCAGATCGTCAGGAGTAACGCCTGAAAGAAGCAGCGCTAGATGAAGGCCGGCAGTCCCGCTTTGGCAGGCAACAGCTGTATCCACATTCAGATAGTCGGCGATTTCTTTTTCAAACCGGTCAATGTAAGCGCCGCCCGTAGAGACCCATTCTTTTTCAAGGGCGTCAGTCACATATTGGATTTCATTGCCTTTGATGTTTGGGGTTGATAAATATATATATGAATTATCCATCAAAATCTCACTCAATTACTCGATTATAAATTTGGGAATCCATATTCCGTTTTTCTTTTCAAACAACTCTTTGTTTGCATGTTTATCAAGAACATTTTCAAATTGTTCTTGCGTCATTTCATAATAATCCAAGTATAATGGCACATATTCTTTTGCAAATTCACCATCATATTTCTTAACAATCTCTAAACCTTCTTTTCTGGTTAAACGCCCACCTCTTATATCAATACAAACATCCTGTAAACATCTACCAAAGCCAAACTTTAAGTACATCATATACGTATGCAAATCATACAACGGGGTATCTAATTGCGCAAAATTGTTATAAGTTCCAACACTTCTTTCTTCTTTTGTCTGCAAATCATAATGTTCTTTAGCAAATAGATAGTGCGTATACGGATCCCAATTTTCAAAATATGACCAATGTGCAACGTTGACAGGGTTTTGTTTTAAAATTTCTTTACTTGGATAAGACCATAACCTCAATTCCTCTACAGAAAATTCTTTAGCATACTCCTCTGGATCATTGCCATACGTATATAATTCAATACTATCAGCAATATCATAAAATGGAACATCTCTTAACTTAGTCGATCCACCATACTCAGATTCTCCTTCTTCCCCAAACATCACCAAAGGAATCTGCATAGAAGTAGCTATCTGCAGCATTGCTGTATTTAAACAGGTGGTCCAACTCAAAAGAGGACGGCCTTGTTCAATAAGTCCTTTTTTATTAATAATTTGGGTAATTACTGGATTGGGGGTTATTTTTATATTGTCATAACCATGACTTAAAAAGTTATTTAAATTTTTTTGAATAAGTTCTGTTTCTAATGGAGGGGTTATTGTAATTGTCAAAACATTCAAGTTACAGTCATGTTTCATCTTATGTGCCACATATGAAGAATCTTTTCCTCCACTTACTGGTACAATGCAATCATACTTATATTTTCCCCTTATAGAATCGCATAATTTTTCTAGTTCATCTTGTCTTTTTTTCCAATCAACTTCCGTTTTTTTCATTTCGTGCCATTCACAGGCATTACATACACCGTCCTTATCATAAGTAAGACGGGGACGCGTATCTGGCATAATACACTTTGTACAAAATTTCATTTTTATTTCCTTCTTTCTTAAATATTATATATATCTGCTTTATACGCATCTATATTCTGTTTCGTCCACTCAATGGTTTCCTGGATTCCCTGCTCAAATGTATATTGAGGTCTCCAGTTCGTCAAACGCTTAATTTTTTCATTGGAGCCCAACAAACGGTTAACTTCACTTTTTTCAGGCCGGAGCCGCTGCTCTTCACAGACAATTTTAGCCTTTGGATTAATCTGATTAATAATCTCCTGTGCCAGCACACCAATAGCGATTTCCTGTTGTGTGGCAATATTGATTTCCTCGCCAATTGTTTTATCCGATTTAGCGATTTCGATAAACCCATTGGCTGTGTCTTTAACAAAATTAAAATCTCGGGTCGGTGTAAGTGAACCTAATTTAATCTCCTCTTTACCAGCTAAAAGTTGACTGATGATCGTCGGAATAACGGCTCTGGCGGATTGTCTTGGACCATAGGTATTAAAGGGGCGTACAATGGAAATCGGCATGTCAAAGCTGCGGTAAAAACTTTCAGCAAGACGATCTGCACCAATCTTAGTCGCAGAATATGGCGACTGCCCCTGGAATGGATGGTACTCATCAATAGGCACATACTGGGCGGTTCCATAGACTTCGGAAGTGGACGTGACTAAAACACGGCTGGTCTCCAAATCTCTGGCTGCCTGCAGGACATTTAACGTGCCCTTGATATTTGTATCTACATAGGAATCTGGTGAATGATAACTAAACGGAATGGCAATTAAAGCGGCCAAGTGAAAAACCATGTCCACATCTTTCATCGCAGTCCGAACGCCGTTAGGGTCGCGGATATCGCCGGTAAAGATTTCAATTTGACTGAGTTTTTCCTTGGGGAGAGTGTCTAGCCAACCCCAGTTATTGAATGAGTTATAATAAACGAAAGCTTTGACATTGTAGCCTTCTTCGAGTAGTGTTTCGGTTAGGTGACTGCCAATGAAACCATCGGCACCGGTGATTAAAACGTTATTCAAAATATTTCCTCAACTTTTCTTATCTAAAATAATGCGATCATCTTTATTAAAAAGCAAATAGAATATCACTGGATCAAAAAAAGAAAAGAAAGCATGTGTATCCGTGAGTATTCTTATATAT
>OIET01000322.1_pt1 | contig 49369 bp, 39 predicted proteins | sample 1581871 | NCBI WGS metagenome assembly OIET01 (sample SAMN03279760, study PRJEB24777) | human gut metagenome | isolation source: fecal sample PR121 from 1 month old male Malay infant, vaginally delivered... | place: Singapore | collected 2005-09-16
AGCATCAGCGTGAACGACCTGAATGTCACCAATCTGTCTTCGCTTACGCTAACCGATCTTGATGCGGATGATTCCGCGTCCATTGTGCTCAACGGCACTCTTGCATCCAACAGCCTTCTCGATTTTTCCGGGTTTGCTGGAGATGTTACCCTGACGGACAACATCGGAGCTGCGGTTATCGCTCTGGCTACGGCGCACGGCAACACCGTTACGCTTCGCGTACCGGCGGCTGACGGAACGACGCAGGTCGCTGCCAGTATTGTCAGCTATGCCTCGGCAACGCTAGGGGCAGGTGATACGATTACCCTGTTTGACGTGACGGCGGACAAGCTGCGTTTTGATGCCAGCCTGTCCAGTACCATCCGTTTTGCCACTGACAGCGTTGGCCTGACCTCCGTATTTGTCGGAGCGTCAGATATTGCAGCAGTGACATTGCCAGCGACGACCGGCTTTTCTGCATCCAACATTATTTTCACAGCCTAAAGGAGCAACCATGCCAAGATACAATTATGCTGGACATGAATACTCGTTCTTTGAGCTGCGTCGGGTTTTCCCTGCGGTTTCCTTCCCGCCTTCCCCTTCGGCTGACGATTTCGCCGCGCTTGGGGTGACTGTCGTTCCCGATCCTGAGCCAGCGTACCCATCGCCGGAGGAGCGTCTGGCAAGGGTAAAGGCGGCTTTTCTTGCAGAGATCGACGCCGAAACCTCCGCCGCCATTCTCGCCGGATTCGAGTACGCGGTGGGCGGTACGACCTACCACTTCAACTATGATCGGGATGACCAGCAGAATTTCGCGGACACGGCGAATGTGTGCATCCTGAAATTGCAGGGCACTCCCGGGCTGCCGGATTCCGTGACGTGGAACGCCTATACGCCGGATGGCGGGCTGGTGCGCCTGACGTTCGATGCGCCTGGCTTCCTTGCGCTCTACACGGACGGGGCCATAAAGCACAAGAACGGGACGATGCAGCGCGGCGGGGAACGTAAGGCGGCGGTGGAGGCCGCGACCACGCTTGAGGAGGGGGAAGTTGCATGACCTACGGAAAGCGAACGTTGATCGCCGTCGACCAGCTCATCAATACGCTCATCGGCGGCTGGCCGGACGAAACGCTTTCTTCCCGGTGTTGGCGATGGAGTCGGGACGGCGTGCGGGACTGGCCCCGGCGCGTGGTGGACGGGCTGTTCTTTTGGCAGAGGGAGCATTGCAAGAGCAGTTATGAGAGCGAGAGGGAGGGGAGGCAGTCGCCGCCGGAATTGCGGCGCGTGACCCAGGAAGCGTAAACCGTTAGAGTATGTTCAGGCAGAGGCGGGGGAGTTACGAGCTCCCCCACCGGCCCGGTGTACGACCACCGGACCACGGCCCCACACGATGATTACAGCATCGTGCAAGGTTTCCGCCTGCGTTTATGGCTCACAGTCAGACCGCGAGCGCGTAAACGCATATCAGGACGGATGCGGGGGCGCAAGGGAAGGACAATCAAAAAATGAAGGGAGCACACGACAACGAGATCAGGTGCGGGCATTGCAACAAGATGCTTGCTAGAGGGACGGCCCTTGATCTGAGCATCAAATGCCCCCGATGCGGAACCATCAACACCATGAGGGCCATGCGCCCCGGCTCCGAGCCGCACGACGGCCACAGGAGCTTGAACAATGAAGAAATTGACCGTCGGCAGCCTGTTCTCAGGCGTCGGGCTCTGTGACCTCGGCCTCTCGTGGGCAGGGATGCGGCACGCCTTTTTTTGTGAGGTCGATCCGTTTTGTCGTTCTGTCTTGGCAAAGCACTGGTCGGACGTATCCATATATAATGATGTAAGGTCGCTCAACGGTGCAGACCTGCCGCACATAGACATCCTGTGCGGCGGCTTTCCATGTCAGGATGTAAGTTCGGGAGGCAAGCGTGCAGGTATCAAAGAAGGGACGCGGAGCGGGCTGTGGTACGAGTACTCAAGGCTTATCGGGGAAATCCACCCTCGTTACGCCATCATCGAAAATGTCCGGGGCCTGCTCTCCTGCGGAATTGAGATCGTCATGCGGGACTTGGCCGCGCTCGGGTACGATGCTGAATGGGAAGTGCTCCCCGCAGCCGCCCTTGGCGCCCCGCACCATCGTGAAAGGGTGTTCATTGTTGCCTACCCCCACAGTCAGCGGGCTGACGGAAGGGCTCGGCTTCTTGCTCCGCTCGAACGAATCATGGGAGAGCACCAGCAATCTGTCCGCGTATCTGATTGGTTTGGAATACGGTTTGACCGGGCGCGAAAAGCGTCCGCACGGGAAGCATATCGCGGCCCCGTCGTTCATCGAGTGGATGATGGGAGTGCCGGAAGGCTGGACAGACCCGGCGGCGTGAAGCTACTTCCCCGTGAGCTGGTACCGATCTGGACGCAACGCCTCAAGGCCCTCGGCAACGGTATCGTACCGCAACAGTTATATGCGATCGCCGCTTGCATTCTGGAAGCTGAGGAGTTATCCGTGCCTTCCATTCCTTACCCCCTGAGAGCCTAGAGTTCCGGTGCAGAGGGCCACGAGCCCCGCGAAGAGCTTTTTTAAGGATAAAGGGACAAGCTACACAAGATGGGGCAACTTTAGGGGCAATAAAAAAATGAAAAAATTTTTATCCAAGATAATTCACTATACTATGGAGTATTTTTAACGGCCCCCCTCTCCGCCATAAATTTTGAACTCACTGGAAACAGTGGGTTTTTTGTTTTTGGCATGAGCTTTATTCCCGTGGATACAATTCAGGGATACATTTGGAGCTCACCATGCCATCCGTCGGGGTATCTTCTCATTCCCGATACCGTTCCTACCTGACGACCCATCGCGGTATTCTTTACTTCCGCATTCTTGTACCCAACCACCTGCAATCATTGATTGGAAAACGAGAGATCAGACGTTCTTTAAATGGTCTGGACAGCCGTACCGCCCGTACCAAGGCGTTGCGGCTCTCGCTTGCTGCCCAACATTTTTTTGCCCTGGCTGATGATTTTGCCCATGAACGGATACATTGTGCACAGGAAAAATCTGTTCAATTATTTGGTATTACAAAAGAAAACATCAAATCCGTGGGTACATTTCTATTCGATTCCACACTGAAAAAAGACCTCTCTCCCGCTTCTTTGACCCTCCTGCTTCCCTCTTTTTTGAGGGAGCAGGAAGGAATTGCCTCCTCTACAAAAATTTTTTCTGAAAAAATTGAGGCTACCGAGGCTGGTAGGGCATGTGAGGAGCGTTTTTCTTTTCCAAAAGAAGAAACGCCTTCCGTGGAACCAACAGAGACAGTTCGCCGCAGAATCAAGTTGGAGGAGAAGGGTAGGCTTCCGAATCTCGGGGAAGCTTTTGATGCCTGTGTCAAAGCCAAGACGCTCACATGGTCAGCCGCAAGCGCCAAAGACATTCCCCCGCAGGTTCGCCAGCTCGTGGAAATTGTGAGGGAGTTGGAGCATGGTCGGGATATCTGCGTGGATGAGCTTTCTCGTGAGCACATCCGTAGCTACTTCGATACGCTGAAACACCTTCCCTGCCGCCTGTGCGGGCAAAGACAGTTTACGGGCAAGGGCTGGCTTCAGCTTGCCGATATAGGCCGCTCCGGGCAGATCGAATGGCTTTTAAGAGTGAAGACGATGGAAGTCCGCCAGACAAACGTGCGAAGTTTCGTCAACTGTGTGAGTTGGAGTATCGCGGAGCTGTACAGGCCAAATACGTAAACTCAGGGTTCCCGAAGGTCCTCTCCGACAAGGACATCAGACGAAAGGGCGTGAAGCGAGAGGCGTTCACGCAAGATGAGCTGAAAGCCCTTTTCGGGGATATGGGAAAGTACGTTCAGGCAACGGAAGACATAACGTCACGCTTCTGGGCTCCGTTGATTGCGCTGTATTCCGGGATGCGGCTGGAAGAGATTTGCCAGATCCACCTTAGCCTTGCTTTTTCCTGATTCACAGGAAAGAGTAAACGCCGTGAACCATGCCACCGTAAAGTTCGGTTTCCGTCCTGACGCACAGGTTTACGCGCTATCGCTGTTCTGTAGGAGTGGGTGGTCAACATGGTGAGCCGAGAACCAAGGCTTTTCATAGCTTCCGCCATACAGTGATCAAGTATCTGCACAAAGAGGCTTTGAGGAGGAACGCATGATGGATACCTGCCGACTATGCGGATTGGGGCTTCTGGCGGAGAACACCGCTGTGTCTTGGAAAACGCGTCGAATGGGATGACGGCACTGTCCACTCGTGCCTTTTGTCCCGTTTCATAACCAGATGATAGGATAGGAGGAACATATGATCTGATCTACGTGGATTGGTGTTACCATTGCCGGACTTGAAGTCATCCGTGAGGTGTCGGATTAAACGGAAAACGAGGAGCACACGATGTGTTCGGGTGTTCCTCATGAAATATAAATTCATAACACAGTTTCCCTCAAAATATCCTTACCGAGTTACGCTAAATAGCTACGATAAGGGACGTCAGAATCCATCTTTAAGGAAGTTTTCCCCCTGTGTGATTACAGAATATACATGATATTGGTTGCTTGTTCAGGTAAAATTAAAGCATCAAACAAGCGGCATATTTTCTTCATATAAATAAAGTTATATAATTGTTTATATACCGTTGGAATCTATATCATGAATTTTTGATGGGTTTTATCATGCTTTTAAGCTGTTTTACCGGAAGCATTGTAGGAGGGCCATCGGTATAGGCTCAGTAGTGGAGTCTATGCCCATACTCATGACTATATTCTCTGTAAGAGATGCTGTCCTTGTGTATCATATTTAGTAAATTTAAAGGATGTCCATAAACTATAAGCCATTTTATAATCCTTTGAACAATCTTTTGAGGACTATTAAGGCAAAAGCGAACTAAATGAATATAGTAACGTACTCATGAACTTATTCCCAATGTGTTATCGTTATCTTCTACGTGCTAGTCATAAAAAAGACCTTGATCTTTCAACGGCGTCTATAGCGGCGAAATCATGACCGTCATGAATAGCTGGACATTTTCGGTTTTTTCGATGGAGTGCAATAAGTTCAATCCCTCGTTGTGCAAGCGCTCTATCCAGCGTGGCACTGTCATAGGCACGAGCTTTGATAATTCATCAAGGTCTTTCCAAGGTGACAGCCCTCATTGAGGGCAGCCTGGACAAGGGCGACTCCATGAGAGTGAGTAGAAGCCGTGTGCACGGCGAGCGGAAAGGCAGAATCGCCTGTAATAAGTATAGGCTTAGTGCCGTTGCCCCGCTGTCTTTCCCATTTCTGCACCCTCTTTTTAGCTACGGCAAAGGTGTCGTCAAATGAGTACCAGGAAAGGTTTATGGCCCTTCATTTCTCAAGATCGCGGACGAGGCTTTTGAGGATTTTTCGGAAGGCTCTTATTTACCCACAGACTGAATCGTTTGTAGCAGCTGAAGAATAGGGAATCTTTCTGGAAGATCTGACCACGCCACTCCGGTACGCAAAACCCACACGGAGCGAGCATCTCATCTGTCTGAGCAGGGATGGAAAAACTATTCCGCTGCCTCTATGAGTCTTATAGGGCTATATCTGGAGTTTGCCAGTGACTAGGGAGAGATGCCACTGGTCGGCTCCATAGGGCACTGGTATGAAAAACAGATGAACAGATCCTTTGTCACCGGACACGCTGGAAGCCAATAGTAATATAGCCATGCCTCTGAATATGTTTGCGCGGAGGGTTTGGTTGGTTATTGATTCCAAAGTGATAGTTTTTCTTATTCTTAGAAAACAAATAATCGATATGTAAAAACTGTTCATTATTTCATACAGTATTTACAAAAAGTCTATGGAAATTTAGAATGAGAACCTATCCTTTTTCTAGAAGACGGAGGATGCGTCCATATGGTTCGAGATTTGGCTGTATTAGAATCGTTGAATCAGCAGGTGTTAGATGCTCTTCCTTCAGGTATTTTATTCTGTGACACGGATTATATTGTTCGCAGAGTCAATGCCTGCTATGCGGCTTTACTTGGTGGTAAAGTTTCGAGCATCTTGGGGCGGCCATTGACGGAACTGAATCCCGCGACACGGGCCCCTATCGTTATCAAAAACGGCAAACCAGAACTCGGCGATTTGTGCACCTTGCCGTTATTCGGTGACAATTATAAATTTGTGGTCAATCGTGTCCCCGTACGTGACAATCAGGGGGACGTCATCGGTATGGTGTCTCATATCCTGTTTACGGATCCGAATGAGCTCAAGGAACTGCATGACAAGATTGATTTGCTTCAGAAGAAAAAGAAAATATACAATAAAAGTAATAATTTATCTTGTACACGGTATAATGTCGACAGCATTGTAGGCGAAAGCCGAAAAATCGTCGAAATCAAAAGGCAGATCAAGATATACGCCGCGGACTCCCATCCCGTGCTTATTCGTGGAAATACCGGTACAGGGAAAGAACTCGTCGCTCAAGCCCTGCATAGCGGCAGTACCTACGCGTCAGGGAAATTCGTTTCCATCAACTGTGCGGCTGTTCCTACGGAACTGTTTGAAGCGGAACTTTTCGGTTACGCTCCCGGGGCTTTTTCTGGAGCGCATAAGAGCGGCAAAATGGGCTTGTTGGAGCTAGCCAACGGCGGCACCCTGTTTTTGGATGAAATAGGAGATATTCCGTTGCATGCTCAGGTCAAGTTGTTGCGGGCGTTGGAAGAACAAGAAATCCTTCGGGTCGGTGCCGTTTCACCTGTTAAAGTTGACTTTCGGCTCATTACGGCAACTAACCGAGATCTCAATGCAATGGTGGGGGAGGGGACTTTCCGGGAGGACCTTTATTATAGGATAAATGCCCTGCGCATTTATATGCCGCCCCTGTGCGAAAGGGGAGATGATATTTTGCTTTTGGCGCGACATATCCTGTCCAAGATAGGTTATTTGGACATAGATTTCACTGAGAAGGCTGCTCGGGCGATGAGTGTTTACGAGTGGCCGGGCAATGTGCGGCAGCTGTTCAATGCATTGGTACATGCTTCCATACATTGCACGGATAAGGTTATTGATATTAAAGACTTACCAAATGAACTCGTCAGCAAAAACGTCATCCCGGACAGCCCTTCTCCCGTCACCGCGCACGGTCGTAGCCTTTCGGACTATATGGAGTCCCAAGAGGCTAACTATCTTCTTTCCGTTTTACAGAAGAATAATGGGAACGTCTCCAAGACAGCACAGGAGTTGGGCATCACCCGCGTTACTTTGTATGGAAAATTCAAGCGGTACGGAATCCGGCGAAGTTCTTCTGGTCGTACATGAATGGAGAAATGTATAGGAGAGATTACACCTCACTCATGGCCTGTATGAGGAAATATACAACGTGCGGACAAGTGGAATGCTTTTCCGCATTTTTTTAGGGCAACATTCTGAAAATAAGATCTTTTATCTTCTTTATACATTAAAATAACTGAATATTTTTTGTCACCTTAGGAGGACATATCGCGGGAACACTCCTTGCAAACTAAGAGAACATCTGGGCGGGATCAGTCGGCCGATCTAACCGGTTTGGGCTCTCAGGGAAAGCATCTCCAATGGCCCTCTCCATGCGGAGCGTGCGTGGACTAAGTTCCAACAATCTTTAATGAAGGAGTGACTCATGAAAAAGGCTCTTATATTTGCGCTATTGTCTTTTGGTATGGTTCTGGGCGGTGTTTCACATGCCAAGGAGTACAAAAGCATGACAGTCCGCATTGCCTGTTCCACTCCTCCCGGTTCTGTGCAGGCGGTACCGCTGGCTCGGCTCGCTGAAATCGTCCATAAGGAATCGAATGGCAAGATTAAATGCGAACTATACACGGGAGGTGTTCTTGGAGACGAACAGGCAGTCGTCAAGCAGCTGCGCAGCAATGAGATCCAGATGGGAGTTCTCGCTGCGGGCAATCTGACACCTTTTGCTCCGAAAGCTACGTTGGTCATCCTTCCTTATATGTTTCCTTCAAAGCAGCATGCCTTCACGTTTTTCCGAAATGAGGCATTCATGAAGACTTTTAATGAAGCCATCACGGAGCAAAGTAAGACCCGCCCCTTGGGTTGGCTGATCGGAGGCTACCGCGTACTGACCAATTCCAAACGTCCCATCAAGACCATCGACGATATGGCTGGCCTCAAGTGGCGCGTTCCTCCCGTGGAGTTACAGCTTGCCGCGTTTCGTTCGTGGGGAGTGGAGCCACATCCTCTTCCGTGGATTGAAACCTTCAACGGTCTTCAGCAGGGAGTTATCGACGGTCAGGAAAATCCACACTTGATCAATCGTGACGCCAAATTTTGGGAAGTGCAGAAGTACATCACAGATATCCACTACATGCTGTGGGTGGCTCCCATTCTTGTGAGCGAGCGCTGGTTTGCCAAGCTGGACCCTGATACTCGGGAGCTTTTTGTTCGCGCAGCCAGGGAAGCTGCTGAGTATGAATGGAAGTGGTCTGAAGAAGAGGATGCCAAGGCGCTTCAGCAATGCATCGACGGCGGTATGGTCATAGGCACCGTGTCCGATGAGGACAAGTGGGCGGAAAAGGCTCGCAGCGTATGGCCCAAGTTTTATGATACGGTCGGCGGTAAGCAGTTTGTCGATCAAGCACTTGAAGCCATGAAGTAGCCCTCTTTTTTCGGCGGCCTCCTTGTACCTTCAGGAGGCCGTCGGCATTTCCGCCGTCTTTACTCAGGAGGTCGCCTACCCCATGCTCCGGACAATATATGCTAATTTTGAAGAGTATTTGTGTGTAACCTTGTGCGCTGGTATGATACTCTGTCTGGCTCTGCAAGTCAGCATCCGTATGATTTGGGGATCAGCCCTTGCATGGACTGAAGAGCTGAGTAGGTATTGTTTTATTTGGACTGTGTATATCGGTATGAGCCTGGCGACCAAACGCCTTGCTCAGGTGCGTATTACGGCACAGTTCCTGAAAATGCCGCTGAAGATGCGGTTGTTTTTCCGTATCCTATCCGACATGATTTGTGTTGCTTTCAATGTGATGATTGCATGGTACGCTTGGGAGGTTATCCGCGAGAACTATGAATTCCCTGAAATCTCACCGACGCTTGGTATTGTCAAAGCCCACGTTGAAATGATCATTCCTTGTACGTTTCTTCTGACGAGCTGGCGAATCATAGAGATCTATTTACGGAGGATAAAGGAAGGGACGCTGTATTCATTGGTGAAGAACGTCGGGGAGGAGGACACGGATGGATACGCTTAGCATCTTGTTGATCAGTCTGGTGGTACTCCTGCTGTTTGGTGTACCTGTCTATATGGTGTTGATTTCCTCGACCATGATTTCGTTGTTCGCTTTTTCGAGCCTACCTCTGACAGTTATCCACAATGCGCTTTTTGAGGGGCTCAACTCCTTTCCGCTATTGGCTATTCCTTGTTTCGTCGTAGCGGGAACCTTAATGGAGCAGGGCGGCGTAACGGGGCAAATCATTGATGTCGTCAAGATGCTGGTGGGGCGCATGTATGGCGGGCTCGGGATCACGACGATCATGGCCTGCACCTTCTTCGCCGCCATCTCGGGTTCGGGGCCGGGGACGGTCGCGGCTGTGGGAACGCTGTTGATTCCGTCTATGCTGCGCCAGGGGTATTCACCTCAATACGCGGCGTCCGTCTCTTCTTCCGGCGGAACCGTGGGCATCCTGATCCCACCCAGCAATCCACTCATTATTTACGGCATCATCGGCAATGTATCCATTACGGGATTGTTTACCGCAGGCTTTATTCCCGGCTTTATCGTCGCCTTTGCTTTGATACTTACGGCTTGGTCTCTTGCCAAACGTGATAAAGTGGGCATCGATGTGGGGCTTCCTCCATTCAGCGCCGTTATCTTTCTGAAGATCTGTTTCAGAAATATTTTTTCGCTGCTTACCCCGTTTATCATCTTGGGTTCCATATACTCAGGCATATGCACTCCGGTGGAAGCTTCAATCGTCGCAATCATCTGGTCGCTGTTTGTAGGTGGTGTCATCAACCGCGCCCTGAATGCGAAAAAGATTTATGCAGCCCTTCTTGAAGGGGCAATGCTGTGCGGCGTTGTCCTTCTGATAGTGGGGGCTTCCACGTTATTTGGAAAAATCCTTACCATCGAGCAGGCTCCTCAACGGCTGGCCAATATCTTTCTCAGCATTTCTCAAGACAAGTATGTCATTCTTCTCCTCATTCAGGCTATGCTTTTTCTCTTGGGCATGTTTTTGGAAACGTTGGCCACCCTTATCATTCTGGTTCCGGTGTTGCTCCCCGTTGTGATCCATGTAGGGGTAGATCCTATCCACTTTGGCATTATCCTTGTCGTTTCCAATGAAATCGCTCTGTTGACGCCACCACTCGGAGTCAATCTGTTCGTTTCATCGCGTATCGCGAATATACCGGTGGAGAAAGTTGCCGTGGGGGTCTTGCCTTACATCATTGTTTTACTGTTCTGTTCTCTGCTCATCACCTTCGTTCCTCAAATATCCTTGTTCTTGCCTCACTTCTTCGGATACTTCTGATAATAAGTGTGGCCCCAAAGGCAAAAAAACCGTCCCGACATGTACAGGGCGGTTTTTTTTGCTGTTCTGTTGCGGCTGGGTGAAACCCTTTAGGGCTGGTATGCACTTGAAATACTGGATACTCCCAATCCCTCGGTCAAACAGTACGCTGTTTTCATCTGATCTCACGCCGCATTGGATCGTGCTGAATTCCTATTTGGCGTCAGTGTCGTTCTTTTTTCAAAATGAAAATGTTTAAGGTTCGACACAGGAGCCTTTTGATGGAGTTTCAACTCAAGGAATGTCGTCTTGTTTTTATCTCTATCTGTTGGAGCGGGGATAAGGACGTACAGTGGATGCCGCAGCTGCAAGCGCTGAGTCTGGTTCATGTCCTTTGCGTTGTACACGATTCTTTACCCTGTTGAGTTCGTGTTCAGGGAATACCTGCAGCGGCGGAAACATGAACGCCCTCCCGAGCGTTCGCCGCAGGCACGACGCCTCAGGAGGGTGTTTGTCGGAATGGCGGGAAGTTTACAGCACGATCGCCAACGGATGTTCCAGAAGATCCTTAAGGCAGGCGAGGAATTGAACGGCGAGCAGGCCGTCGATAAGCCGATGATCGACGGATAGTTGGATGGACATCATGGGACGGATGGCCATGGCGTCTTCGCCGTGCTCGTCCAGTGTTATCACAGCCTTTTTCCGGACGGAGCTGACGGCCAGAATGGCTGCTTCCGGAGGGTTGATGATGGCGGTGAAATTTTCTATGCCGAACATGCCCAAATTGGAGATACTGAAAGTGCCACCTGAGTATTCTTCCGGCACCAACGTGCCGGATTTAGCCCGTTCCACCAGATCGCGGGTTTCGGAGGCGATCTTGCTGAGGGGCTTTTCTTGCGTATCCTTGACAACGGGTACGATCAGACCTTTGTCTCCCGCTACCGCCATGCCGATATTGATACTTTGGTAGGTGACGATGGTTCCGTCATGTAGGGAAGCATTGATGTTCGGATATTTTTGGAGGGACTTGCTGACGGCCTTGATCAGCAGATCGGACATGGCTACCTTGTTTTCCGGGAGTTCGTTTATCCGCTTACGGAAGGCCAAGCATTCTCCCATATCCACATTTTCCGTGAAATACAGATGCGGTGCTGTGAACAGGCTTTGGCTCAAGCGATCGCCTATGATTTTGCGCAGGCCGTTGTATGGTGTGGTGCGCAAAACTTTCGGCCCGGCAGGCACAAAAGAATGAGCCGAAAGCGCTTCCGAGACGCAGGGAGAAGCTATGGCCTGTTCCACATCGGTGCACATGATCTTGCCCGCAATGCCGGTTCCCGTGACGGAGGCCAGATCTATGCCATGCTCTTCCGCGACCTTACGGGCCAGAGGAGAACTTCTGTTCTTGGGTTCAGCGGCATTTTCCAATACTCCTGAAAGAAGGATATCGCGTGCGGTGATGCCCCCCTGAAATCCCGTTCCGGTGACAAGGGCTAGACAAGCTGGTTCGATCCTCCTGTCCCGCATCAGCTTTTGAGCCTTGGGGGACAGGCGAAAGGCCTTCAAGCCTTCCAAACCGAGTGAGCCTTCTGAGGCTGGCTCTTCGTTTGTATGCGCATCTGGTTCTTGGCCGGGCGCATCCTGTCCGATGGCGGCGGCAGACAGAGCGGCATCAGCATCTTCTCCCGCGTCGCCTACCACCGCGATGGGCGTGAAGACCGGAACGGCTTCGCCTTCAGCAACAAGTATTTTCAGGAGGATGCCATCACGGGTGGCTTCCACCGGCATTGTTGTTTTATCCGTATTGGTTTCAAACAGCAGATCACCTTTGTTGATCGGATTGCCGACCTGCTTGTGCCATTTGACCAGTTCGCCCTCTTCCTGATTGAAACCGAGTTTGGGCATAACAATGATCTCAGCCATGTCACAGCTCCTTTCATGCCGCGTTGTTACAGCATTTCCCGAATTTTGGCGGCGATGGTCGTCTCGTTAGGCTGCATCGCTTGCTCAAGGCGAGGGGTGAAGGGGATAGGGATGTCTGGCGTACACAGGCGTTGGGCCGGAGCTTCTAGGGAGTAGAACACGTCAGGCATGATCCGGGCGATGATTTCTCCCGTGATCCCGTAACTGGTGTGCCCTTCGTCAACGACCAGCAGACGGCCCGTTTTCCGGACGGAATCGATGATGGTGCCCGTATCCAACGGCGTAATGGTGCGCAAGTCGATCAGTTCGACGGAGATACCCTCTTTGGAGAGCTCCATCGCGGCCTTTTCGCATTTCAAGGTCATGAGGGAACAGGACACGACGGTGATGTCCGAGCCTTCGGAGACTATGCGGGCCTTACCGAGAGGGATCAGTTCGTCGGCTTCCGGAGCGGGCAGATCATCGAACTTCATGTTGTACATGGCTTTGTGTTCAAAGATCAGTACGGGGTTATCATCACGGATCGCGCTTTTGAGGAGTCCCTTGGCTTCCCGTGCGGTGGAGGGCAGGGCGATCTTGAGCCCTGGGCAATTGGCTACCCATGCATGCAGGCATTGGGAATGCTGTGCGGCAAGGGCTCTCCCGCCACCCATGGGGGTCCGGATCACCAAAGGCACGTGGATCTGCCCGCCGGACATATAGTTGATTTTGGCGGCCTGATTGCAAATTTGATCCAGGCAGACCAACAAGAAATCCGCGTACATGATTTCGACTATGGGGCGCATTCCCACAATAGCCGCTCCCACGCCGGTTCCCACGATGCCCGCTTCGGAAATCGGCGCATCCTTGCACCGCATATCGCCGTACTTGTCCCGTAATCCGACGGAGCATTTGAAAGATCCCCCGAAGATGCCGACGTCCTCCCCAATCAGAAATACGCGTTCGTCCCTTGCCAGTTCTTCATCCATCGCTTCGCGGATGGCGTCTTTGTACAACAGCTCTCTCATATCGACCAACCTTGTCTAAAAGAATAGGGCAACAGCACCTGAAGCAGATTGGCTTTGAACAAACGTCTTTTCAAAGCCGGAAGGCCTTCTCGAGTCGCGGCAGGAATGTTTTCCTGATATCCCGGAGCCGGACTTTGCAATATCTTAAAAATGGAAAGGATCTGGAGCGGGTTGAGTTGCCCTAATCCACAAAGACATCTGTACCGAGTTCCGAGAGGGGGGGATATTCGCTTTCTGCGGCGAATGCGCACATATCGGCGATCTCTGCTTCCACATCGGAACGGATGGCGGAAATTTCCTGTTCGGACAGAATGCCGGAACGTTCCAGCAGTCTAAGGGGATCTCTGGATTTCCATTCTGCGACTTCGTCGTCGGGGCGGTATTTGCCGGGATCCCCCACGTTATGCCCTTGCCAGCGGTACGTCAGACACTCGAGCAGGGTCGGGCCCTCACCTCTCCGGGCACGTTCCACCGCTTTGGAGGCCGCTTCATACACGGCGAACACATCATTGCCGTCGACCGTTTCTCCCGGGATGCCGTATGCCAGGGCACGGTTGGAGAGCCGATGTTCCTTGGTCACCCTCGTGAATCCGGTTGAGATTGCATACCTGTTGTTTTCGATGACATAGACGATAGGAAGATCCCATGCCGCCGCCATGTTGATACTTTCGTGGAAAGTGCCCTGATTGGATGCTCCATCCCCGAAGAAGACAACGGACACGCGGGGTTCTTTGCGCAATTTGAAGGCATAGGCCGCACCGGTGGATATGGGGAGCTCCGCGCCCACAATGCCATTTGCCCCCAAGATCCCCCTGTCTCGGGCCATGATGTGCATAGTGCCGCCTTTCCCTTTGGAATATCCTGTTTTTTTGCCCAAAATTTCTGCCATCATGCGCCCCATGTCCGCACCTCGGGCGACAAGGTGGCCATGTCCGCGATGTGTACTGCCGATACAGTCTTCCGGTTTTAGAGCCGTACACACGCCGACCGCTACGGCTTCCTCTCCCAGGTACAGATGCGCCATGCCGGGCATCATTCCCTTTTTATAGAATTCAAAGGCTTCCTCTTCAAAGCGCCTTGCCCGCAGCATGGTGGCATAGAACTGCTCCGCCAATGTCTTTTGGTCCGTTTCGTGCGACATCATTTCCTCCGAATACCAGTTGAATGATGGGGATTATGAATCGCCACAGGCAAAGCAAAGATGATACCAAAATAATATATCTTATAAATTCAAATGATTAACTCATAATATGAACTGCCGTACGTTGGGAGGGGAGCATACTGTTAATCTTCTTTTACAGTTGTGTGCAGCAAAAATGTACAGCTTTCATTTTTTCTCCCCCCCAGCCTATGTCCGTTTGACGGCATATTCTTTTTTATGTCTCATAACATACTATAATTACAATATAAATAATGAAGCAGAGAATGGCGGCGATGTCGGTATGGATATTGCTTTATGTGAGGGGAAATCGTTTCACGGCTTGAGAATGGGCTTGTGGGAGGACGTTATGAGGTTATACCGCCTTGAGAGTACAGATCCATATTACAATCTGGCCGTTGAAGAGCATATCTTGAGGTGTTGGGATGAGGACGTTCTGCTGTTGTGGCGTAACGACAATACGATTGTTGTAGGGCGTAATCAGAACACGGCTGAAGAAATTGACCGATCTTATGCCGCCGCGAACGGCATCAACATTATCCGCCGTATCAGTGGGGGCGGTGCAGTGTATCATGATCTGAACAACGTCAATTTTTCTTTTATCGTTGGGCTGAAAGATGTGGCGGGTCAACGTATGGTGGACTTCATGGCGCCGATAGCCGCCGCTCTCAATGTCATGGGGGTTCCCGTAACGCTTGACGGACGCAATGATCTTTCCGTCCACGGAAGAAAGGTATCCGGCAATGCGCAGTCTATTTATAAAAAGCGTATCCTTCACCACGGAACATTGCTTTTTGACGTCAATCTGGATGTGCTCTCCCGGTCGCTTCGCGTAACACCTGAAAAGTTTCAGTCAAAAGCCACAAAATCCGTTCGCGCGCGGGTTGCCAATATTAAAGACTGGCTTCCTGATGTTTCTGTATCGGCTTTTATGGAACGCCTTCAAAGGCAGTTGGCTTCAGGGTTTTCCTCTCAAAATTTGGTATTGCGGGAAGCCGATGAGCTGGCAGTACTGCAGTTGCGCTCCAACAAGTATTTGAGCTGGGATTGGAACTACGGGGAAACTCCTCCTTTTTCCTTCCGTAACAAATGTACATTTCCTGGAGGGAGCGTAGAGGCTCTGCTGGATATTCGGCATGGCATCATAGAGCACTGCACCTTCTTCGGAGATTTCATGGCTCGAGGCGATATCGCCTTGGTGACAAAGGAGCTGTGCGGGCTTCGTTATCAAGTGCGGGATGTGGACGAGGCTTTGGCACGTCTGCCAATAGATATGTGCTTCGGAACTCTGAAGCGCGAAGAGATCCTGAAATGCCTATTTAATTTTGAATCCGGATTTTCCGATGGTTGAGCGAAGGTTGGATGTATATTGTCTATCCAATATGGGCCTGCATGTCCTGATAGATGGACACAGCATTCTGATAGATGCCCTGAATAATGGTGAACAACGTCCATATGCAGGTATTCCACTGGATATGGCACAAACGATTATTCGTGGCGGGCCGCCTTATGAACGTGTCGATATGATGCTCATTTCCCATCATCATGAAGATCATTTCGATGCTGGGCTCGTTGCGCGTTTTGTGCTGGAGAGGCCTCATGTGCCCGTCTATTCCAGTCTGCAGGTGGTCGACGCAGTAGCGCGGTTGGCACCTGAAATGGACAGCCCTGTCAGTATAAAACCGAAGCTTATGCATACCGTTTCCTTTTCCAAAGGGAGGCTGGGCGTAACGGCCGTTGCCCTGCGTCATGCAGGCCCGCAATATGCCGATATTCTGAATTTGGCTTTTATTGTCGAAGGATCGCATTCCATTATCTTTGCCGGGGATGCCGCTTTTTCCGAAGAAAATATGGAACGTCTGGCAGAGCTTTGCCCCTGTCCGGCATTACTGGTGATTCCCTTTCCCTGGTTTTCCGTCAAAACGGCATGTCAACGCATGCGGCATATCTTGCGGCCGTCTCGAGTGCTGATAACGCATCTTCCGTGTGAAGAAGGTGATCGCTGGGGCTGGAACAGAGCCGTACGGAATGCGTTGGCTCTGGAGGCCTTTTCCCCGATCTGTTGTGCGGGAATACCGGGGACGAGGTGTTTTTGGCCCGAAGTCTAGATGGCTCGCCCTTGGTTCGTACACGGCTGAGAACAGGCTGCCTTTGACACCTTATTGGGCCCAAAGAATGTTATTCATGTAATAGAGTGTGATTGCATAAATTATTCTGTTTATGGCTCTCTGTATATGCATTCGGAACAGAGCGTTTCAATGTTGAAATATTCCAACAACAAAGGAGGACATCATGAGAGAAAAAACGACGGTCGCCGTCATTGGCGGTGGCCCCGGCGGTTATGTGGCCGCTATTCGGGCGGCCCAACTTGGGGCAGACGTCACACTGATTGAAAAGGAACAGTTGGGGGGAACCTGCCTGAATGTCGGCTGCATTCCTACAAAGGCGCTGCTGCACGGTGCGGAACTATATAATGAGGCCAATAACGCTTCAGAATGGGGTGTCTATACAGATATACGACTTGATTTTACCGCGATGCAGCGGCGGAAAGCGGCTGTAGTGAGGAAGCTTATTGGTGGGGTTCAAGGTTTGCTCCGGGCCAATGGCGTCAAGGTCATTATAGGGACGGCCCAGTTCTTGGATTCAAAAAAACTTATTGTGAACGTTAAGGATGGCGAGCAGATACTCACGTTTGATCGGATTATTATCGCCTCGGGGTCAGTACCAGCCGTACCGCTCATCCCGGGGATTGATTGCCCGCAATGCATCGACAGTACGGGAGCGTTGGGTTTGGACACCATTCCCGCCTCTTTGATCATCATTGGGGGAGGCGTCATCGGTGTGGAGATGGCAACGCTATACAGTATGCTGGGGAGCCATGTTCATATAGTTGAAATGGCAAATGAGATTTTGCCGATGATGGACGGTGAGCTTGTTGGGATGCTGCGTGCGGATTTCGCACGGAAAGGCCTGAGGATACATACCAGGGCTAAGGTTATACGTATTGAAAACAGGGGGGCACAAGCCGCAGTATATATAGAAGCTGACAATGGTGAACAGATCCTTATTGGTGAAAACGTGCTGTTTTGTGTAGGCCGTAAGGCGAATACGGAAGCTCTCGGTTTAGATGCGTGCGGCATAGACACCGAACGCGGACAGATCCTTGTCAATATGCATATGGAGACGAGCAGGAGCGGCGTGTATGCGGTCGGGGATTGTACCGGTCAGATACTCTTGGCTCATGTCGCTTCCATGCAGGGAGAGGTAGCGGCGGAAAATGCGCTTGGCCATTCGGCAGAATTCAAGGCCGTAACCAATCCTTCCTGTGTATATTCCTGCCCGGAATTGGCTTGTACAGGTCTGACGGAGGAGGCGGCCCAGAGAGTAGGTAAAGCGTATGATGTAGGAGTGTTTCCGCTTGCAGCCAATGGGCGGGCTTTGATCATGAACGGCGGAAACGGGGTGATTAAAGTTCTGGTGGGAAAAACGCATAGGGAAATACTTGGAGTCCATATATATGGTCCCCGTGCTACGGATTTAATTTCTGAAGCCTGTCTAGCCGTCGGTATGGAGGCGACTTCGGATGAAGTACTGGTGACAATACACGGGCATCCTACCCTGGGCGAAGCCCTGCGAGAGGCCGTGTTGGCGGCGGAAGGCCGTGCCGTTCACCTACCTCCCGCAAAGGAGTGACTGTGATAGGAGAGTGCACTGTTCTTATCTCCGTCTTGGGTATTCCATTTTTCATGCGGATTAAAACAGTAGCCACGTGTAAACAGGCTGCTGAATAAAGGGGAATAAGCCGATGGAAGTAGCCGTACAGACATATTGGGAATCTACCCAACAGACAGCTGTTGTGACAGGGGCCGCTCACCCTGCGGGAATCGGTTTTGGTATTGCGGAAGCGCTTGCTTCATGCGGTATGGATGTCGTCATCATGGATCTCCCCTCAACGCCTCTTGGTGAAAGCAGTGCCAAGCTGCAGGAGAACTATGGGGTACGCGTTTTACCTGTGCCCATTGATATCACATCCGATCAGGATGTGGAAAAGGCCGTGGAACAGATAAGGAGATTCACCCCGACGGTTCACGCACTGGTCAACAATGCGGGGATAATGCCCGCCGGTGCCCGTTTGGGAGAGATGGACGAGGGGACCTGGTCGAAAGTGCTGGATATCAATCTCGGCGGCCCGTTCAAAATGATCCGCAAACTTTTACCCATGATGCAGCGGGGAAGTTCCATCGTCAATATCGCCTCCCGAGCAGGCAAACGCCCGTCGCCGGGATACAGTGCCTATTCAGTAAGTAAGGCAGCTCTTATCATGCTTACCAAGTGCTTTGCCGTGGAGTACGCCGCAGAAGGCATCAGGGCGAATGCCATCTGCCCCGGGCAAATATATACGGAGCTCAACAAGGCCCGTTTTGAACGGGAAGCTGCGGAGCAGGGTATCTCTTTGGAAGCGCGAGTAGCGCGCATGGTCGAAACCATCCCCTATGGTAGGATGGGAGCTCCGGAAGACGTGGGACACCTTGTGGCCTTTCTCGTTTCCCCGGAATCCGAATACATTACGGGCCAAGCGTTTAATATCTGCGGAGGCCAACTTACGGAACTTTAGTGTTGATGAATGTTGAAAATCATGGTTTTCAACGGAGTTGCACTAGATGAAGCGCTAGGGGATTTAATTTTTGAAGGTAAAGGACATAGTTATAAGATAGAGAATGTAAATATGGAAAGGATGGAACAAGAGTAGGGTGTGAACTGGCTTTATAGATTGCTATTGCCGTACTTGAAGTTATCTATGAAGATTGGATTAAACAGGACGTGAGGAGCATCCGATGTGTTCGGGGTTCATCACTATATAAATGTGTAGGAATTTTTGTGTCTGATTCTTTGATATTGAATATGGAGTTTGAAAAGGTTCATGATATTTATTGACAGATCAAGATAATCTGCATGGTTTAAAAAAGAGAAGCGAAATAATGCAATCGACTACAACAACAGGATAAAAGTTCAAATTTGCAACGTAGCTCTCCTTGGATGCCCTTGCCAAGTTGCATCAAATGGCCCATGAGAAGGGACGTCAGATTCAGCCCATTCTTGATGAAGCTATGAGGGAATGCATTGAAACAAAAGGAATAGTAAGCCACGCACTCATGTGATGACCGCTCTTTTTTCAAGTATGACGGAACATGATGCGCTCTATGAGGTTCTGTCCAAATGAGCCGGGATTATCTTATAACTGCCGATACCCTTGGTTTGCATGTCATACTGTTCAAAAGCTGCTGTTGGGCTTCCGGTATTAGGGATATGGCGCGGTGGAGTCCGCCTATCGGCTTCAATGCCGCTATTACGCCGATAGTGTGGAAGAGGCTTACATCCTGCTGGAATGCTTGTTGAACAGTCACTCTTTTGTGTACGACAATAAAAGGACGGTATTTTCCGCATTTGACGTATTCCTTTGTATTAACGGGTTCAGCAAGGCTATACACTTTGATCATGTAATGGATAGGGCTTCCTCCCTCCATGCGATTACAGAATGATACGCGCTGTGCGACCATTTGTTATGGAGTAAACCAATCTCTGTGTTCTTTCTGACAACAAAGAAAAATCTTTTGAGGGATATCCGACATCTTTCGAGTATCCCTCTCCATCATGTTCGGTAGGAGTTTTTTTGAGTTTGCGCAGCCGTTTTATGGATAGGTCTGTGCAATAAACACAACCAGACGGGTATAAAGTTTAATGCTTTAGCGCAATTAAAACTGAATCTCTCCCCTCTCAGCCATAAATTTCAAGGGATTGTTGAAATCCAGTAAGCCCTTTTTTAGTGTTTCAAATCCACTACATTCTAAAATGTACGATCTATAACTGACGCGGCGCGCGATTCGGCATAGGTCGGGTTCGATAGAGACCGGGCCAGGTCGAGCCGTCGGACATCGGAAGCATGGCGATATTGCGTCGGGCCGAGTACGTCACCTTGGGGATGGGGCTGGACAGCGATGTCGTGTGCATGGCCCAGATAGCGAACAGCGCCGTGCCGGGGAGGTGAAAATCGGCGGTGATAACTTTGCGGTAATAGTAATAATATATGCAGGAAATGTAGCGCTCCTCGGTCGGTTCGGATACGCCTGCACCCGGCTGTGAACCATGACACCAGTTCGTTGTACTTGGCGTTGATGCCCGCCGTGCCGGAATTTAGGGGGGAGTGGAGATTCACCAGAAAGATGCCGCGATGCTCGTCCTTCCCCTGAGGGGCGAAGATGACGGGCTGCGGCTTGTCCTGCAGGAGGGAAGCGTCGCTTACCGGCTCATCTGGGTCGGGATTGGTGAATGTCTGGTTCTTGTAGGTGGGGAAGGAAGAGAAGAATATTCCTTGATATGATACCCAAAGATGACCCCGTAAGAACATAAGAAAGAAATAGAAAAAGGACTGCTGAGCTTTTCAGCAGTCCCGGCAACTCATGCGCATGAATTATAGAAAAGGTAAGGATAGCGAACAGTCGGAAGTCTTTTACACTTTACGGGACTTCGCACTGTGGTTGCTTGTTGAGCACGCGGTATTTAGACGCTCTTGCCTAGAGCGAAGGCCTGAGCAGGAAATGGTGTCTGATTAATTGCACCCGTAGGCCAGACGCCGGGAACGATGATCCGTCCCGCATCCTTCCAGCCGAGGTATTCCAGCAGTACTTCATAATACGTGAGGATCGGGCTTTCGTTTCTGGGAGAATTGTTTGCGTAGGTCATCATCAGCACAGCTTTCTTGGGGATGTGTATTTCTCCGTTGATGGCATAGAAACGATCAATGACCGTTTTCAGTTGAGCCGAAATCCCGAAGTAATACATGGGGGTTGCAAACGCCACCAGATCGGCGGGAATGATGTGTTCGCGCACCACTTCAAAATCGTCTTTGAACATGCAGGGCCCGTTCATGCCGCATTTGTTGCAGGCAATGCATGGATGCACCTTGCTGGATGCGGCGTCAAAGCGGGTTACTTCGTGCCCGGCCTCTTTGGCTCCGTTGATGAAATGTTCGGCGAGGGTGTTGGAGTTCCCGTTTTTTCGTGGGCTGCCGGTCAGTACCAATATTTTCATTTTTGCATCCTCTGTCGTGTTTGGTACGGTTACCGCCGAGGCGGATGATAGCGCCCCGTCCAAAAGGACGCTTCCGGCCACTGCGGCTGTGGCGGTTAGTGAAGCTTTGATGAACGTTCGTCGGTTCATGACACTCCTCCGGTGTTTCCTTAATGATGCCCCTGAATGGGGTGTGGCATATACAGCTCTTTCAGAAAGGTCATTTCTTCGGGTGAAAGCCGGACGGGTACCGCATTCGCCGCGTCCTCGAGATGCGACATCCTGTAGGAACCGATAACGGGGGAAACCACCGGTTCTTTGTGCAGCACCGGGCCAGAGCTAGCTGTGTTCTGGTGAGGCCGCGCTTTTCGGCCAGTTCTGAAAGCCGATCCACGATCAGCCTGTCCGCTTCCTTGTTCGCCCCATACTTGTTTTGCGCGATGGTATCGGTTTCATAGCGTGCCGTGCTTTCATTCTATGCCCGTGACAAACGCCCGGCAGCCAGCGGACTGTACGGAGTCAGGCCGACGTACATATCCTTCACAAGGGCACCATTTCCCGCTTTTCTTCGCGGTATACTAGGTTGTAGAGGGTCTGCATGGAGACGAACGTTGTCCAGCCATGCCTTTCCGCGATATGCTGTGCTTTCTGGAACTGCCAGACCCACATTGCCGAAACCCCGATGTAGCGGCCCTTGCGCGACAGTCCGCCGCCGTTGGGGCCACTCCTCATGACGCCATGCACCTTGGTGGCGATGACAACCTCGTCCCTCCGGGCAAAATCCTTGATGGGGCGTCCCAGAATTTCCTCGCTTCTGCCGAGGCTGTAGACATTGGCCGTATCAAAGAAATTGATGCCCAGATCCAGAGATCTCTGGATGATGGGTTTGCTGTGTTCTTTGTCCCGCGCCCATTTGTGTATTCAGCCTTCGGGATCGCCAAAGCTCATGCAGCCGAGGCACAGCGGAGAGACATCCAGACCTGTTTGCCGAGTTTCACGTATTCTTTGGTATGGGGCCGAAGGGAGGCTCCTTCTTTCGGCGTAGGGGATTATCGGGTCAATGGCTTTATCAAGTCTGATTAGCTGCCCGGTGCGAGCTGTCCGTCCCCCAGAGCGGCATGGACTCTGACCAGTTCATCCCTGATGGCGATGTGTTGCGGACAAACCGCCTCGCATACGCCGCACTGGACGCATTTGTCAGCGCTCTGCCTGCCATGTCCCCCGACCAGCCATTGTTCTTGGACACGGGCCGCGCGTTTGTCTTTATACAGCGTCAGGTAGTTCATCGCGATGAACGATCCCGAGATCCCTATGTCGTTGGGACAGACTTTTGCGCAGTAGTTGCAGGTGGTGCAGGGAATGAGCGGAATACTGTTCAACGCCTTCTGCGCTTCCTGTATTGTGGTATGTTCTTCCGCGGACAGAGGAACAAAGTTCCGCATGTATGAGAGGTTGTCCTCCATCTGTTCCAGATTGCTCATGCCGGACAGTACCGTGATGACCCCTTCGAGGCTCGCCGCGAAACGGATGGCCCAGGAAGCGTTGGATGCCTGCGGATTTGCCTTACGGAAAATCTTCACCACCGGCTCCGGCGGGGTGGCGAGCATACCCCCCTTGACCGGTTCCATGATGATGACGGGTTTTTCATGCCTTCTCGCCACTTCGTAGCAGGCTCTGGACTGAACGGCGGGATTTTCCCAGTCCCCATAGTTTATTTGCAATTGCACGAATTCCATTTCCGGGTGCGCGGATAGAATCTGCTCCAGTTCCTCCGGCGTGGAGTGGAAGGAGAATCCCACATGCCTGATGAGCCCCTGCCGCTTTTTCTCCTGAACGAAGTCCCACATGTTGAAAACGTCAAAGAAGCGGGTGCGGCTTTCTCCAAGGTTGTGCAGCAGGTAGAAGTCAAAATAGCCCGCGCCCGTCTGCCGCAGCGACGTTTCAAACTGTCCGATAGCCTCTTCCCGGCTTTTGCACTTGATCCATGCCGCGTTTTTCGTGGCCAACTGAAAGGCTTCACGGGGGTGCCGCTCCACCAGAGCCTGCCGGATGGCGTCCTCACTACCGGGATAGGCCCAGGCCGTGTCGAAATAGGTAAAACCGTCAGCAAGAAAGCGGTCCACCATGATCTTGACCTGTTCCACATCTATATTGTCGCCCCTTTTGGGCAGACGCATCAGGCCGAAACCTAGCTTTTTTATTTCATATCCCAAGTGTGACATGACGCGCTCCTTTACTTGAGTTGCTGGTATTCTTCGTCAGATACTTGTTCCAGCCATTCGTTGGAAGCCCCTTCTGCCGGAACAGCCACGGCAAGATGGGAAAACCAGCTGTCCTTGGCCGCGCCGTGCCAGTGTTTGACCCCGGCCGGAATGTTCACCACGTCGCCGGGCTTGAGCGCCCGCGCGGGCTTTTCCCACTGCTGGTACCAGCCGCGTCCTCCGGTCACGAGGAGAATCTGCCCGCCTTTGCGGTGGATGTGCCAGAAGTTGCGGCAGCCGGGTTCAAAGGTCACGTTGGCGATGGTCACGCCTTCGGTGGACAATGCCTGGAGATAGCTGGTGCCGTTGAAATACTGGGCATAGGCGTCGTTGGTCTTTCCTTTGGGGAAGATGCCCTCGCCCTCGGCGTTCATGAAGGCCGGGGCGCTGTGCGTCTCTGCCGCGTGTGCCTTGAGGGAGAATCCGAAGAAAGTGAGTGCCGGAATACATACGGAAAGCAGAAGCCGTTTCATGACAATCTCCTTGTGGTATTCGGGGCCACCGTTTTTGTGGCGGCGGTTATCGGTCCTGTTGCAGGGGAATGGTCAATGCCGTTGTTTGGGGAGCCGGGCCCCTATGGGGAACGCCTCGACCGTCCAGCCCCTTGGCGTGTAGCCATTGCTCGAGGTGATCGGCGATTTCCAGATTGTTCAGGTCGGCAAAGGGCGCGTGGGTGTTGCCCTTGATGCCTATCTCCGGAAGGAAGGCCAGTGTGGCATCGCCGCCATTGCGGTTGATGGCGTCTACAAAATGTCTGGCACGGGTGCTGGCTATGCGCCAGACATCCACGTTGAAAATATCGCTGGGCTCTGTGGCGATGTTGTCGCCATAGATGATTAGTATGGGCATTTGGGTCAGTTTCCGAAACGATTCTGATGAAACGTTAATAGGTTGGAGCATCTCGTTGGCCAGCGCATTTTTGAAGGGTATATCCCTCGCCGTTTCGCCTTCGGGAAAAACGAACTGGCCTGGTTCATAGGCGACGATGCCCTTGACGGCGTCCGAGGCCATGGCTGTGAACCAGCCGTATTTTCCGCTGTTGGAATGAGTGACCAGTACCGCCGGGCCAGTTTGCCGCAGCAGGGCGGCGGCTGTGTTGCCTATGTACGTCAGATATTCTGTTGTGCGCGGTTCCTGCCCCGTATTGAAGGTCTGCTGGCGGAAGAACTGGTCAATGGCGGCTGGGGCGGACGGGAAACGCACGCCCGGATACAGGGATGCCTCCTGTCCTGGAACCCAGATGCCATTGCGGAAGGCGTTCCAGACGCCGCGCTCGCTGGCCGAGGTAGGGTGGGCGCTCGCGTCGTCTCTGGCGGACGCAGTGTACCCGGCCCTGCCGCGACGAGGCTGATCAATGATATACAGCGGCCAGTCGCGCCGCGTCAGGAGGGCCTGAAACCCTTCGCGTCCGTCCGGCGTGGATTCCCAGCTTCTGCCGGACTGCCCCATGCCGTGCCACAGAATCAGCGGATAGTTACGGGCCTTTTGCGGGATGTAAAACTGAGCATAACCGTGATCCCCGTGAAAGGTATCCCCGTTCTCCCTCTCGATTACCGTACCGCCGAACAGCAGGCTGCCCATGGTTTTCAGGGTGATGGGCTTCTGCTCCTGACCCGCCGCCATGCCGCCGGTCGGAAACGCCGATGCAAGCGACAGGGCAAGGAGGAAGGCGGCGCAGACAATTGCGATACGCTTTCCGGCAGCGTATTCCGCACGGCTTCCAGACGTATGCGCGTGGATGTCGACCGTATCCTTTCCGTTTGCGCCGGTGTCCGAAAGCATATGAAGACTCACCGGCACATCTCCTCTTTTGTTTTTGAACGGTACTGGTTGCATTGCAGATTCCTTGTTGTATCGTTTGGTTATGGAGAGCTATTCGCGTTATCCGTTCTTCTCGTCTTTGAGCATGGCTGGTAGGCCGTATGCACATCTGTTTCAGTGCGGCCTTGTCTTACGGTTTGCATAGGATAATCCACCGTTAGCATGGCAGCCCTTCTTTGAGAGTTCCTGTGATTTGGACTCTATCCGCCCGGTCCGCCGGAAAATAGGGAATTTCTCCACAATTTCTGCCTATTGCTCTATGTCTGACGGCATGACATGGAAGTCGATGTGTGACATCGAAATTGACGGGATACGGGATGGCATTATAGGGATGAAAGACGAGGAAATACATGAAGAAAAAAAGGTGGGCACGGGCTGCACAAGCTGGAAAACACTTGGGTAGTTGCCCAATTCTCCACATGAACGGTTTTGCGATAAACAGGATTACTCTCAAACGGAGGCAAGGTGCCATCATGACAAGGGCGATACGAGTCAACACGGGCAACAGCTGGGCCATTCTCCGGGACATCATCCTTCGGAATACCGCTTCTCGTTCCGAGAGCTATATAACGCCCATCAAAGGTTTCGAGTTCCACCGTCAGGTGAGCAACGCCGATCCTAAGCCGCATTTTTACGAGCCGGTTATCATTGTGGTGGTTCAAGGAAAGAAGCTGGTAAAGATAGGGGCGGAAGAGCACCATTATGGTGAGAACATCTGTTTTGTGTGTGGTGTGGACATGCCGGTCTCCAGCTGCGTCATGGAAGCCAGTAAAGAAACACCCTACCTGTCCATGTCGTTGAAGCTGGATACCGGCCTGATCGCCAGTCTGGCGTCGCAGATACCTTCGCCGTCAGACTCCACGGTCTACAGGGGCGCGGGTACGCAGGAAGTCGATCCGGACTTGCTGGATGCCTTTGTGCGGCTGGCCGAATTGACGGAAAAGCCGGAACAGATTTTGGTGATGCGGGATATGCTGATGCGGGAAATCCATTACCGCCTGCTGGCGGGGGCATTCGGCAATACCCTGCGTTCACTCAATACTCTTGGTTCCCAGGGGCACCAGATTACCAAGGCCATTGCCTGGCTGAAGGAATTCTATAAAGAACCGTTGCTCGTGGAGGACCTCGCTAACCGTTCGCATATGGCGCCATCAACATTCCATAAATACTTCAAAAGGATAACGACGCTGAGCCCCTTGCAGTACCAGAAGCGGCTGCGTCTTGGTGAAGCCCAGCGCCTCATGCTGTCCGAAGGCTACGACGTGACGCAGGCCGCCATGACTGTCGGGTACGAAAGCGCGACGCAGTTTATCAGGGAGTATAAACGTCTTTTCGGCGATCCGCCGCGCAGAAATGTCATGAGCATGAAGAATATAGCGAAAGGAGCACCGCAGTGGGCGGCCATGTAACTGCGGGGGGGGGGAGCCTCGGCTTTTGAGCTGAAAACTTCCCTTGAAAAAAGAAATCTCCGTTTTGATGGAACTGTAAACGTACCATCAGTCGGGCATTACGCCCACGGAGATTTTGTGTTTGTTTTTATTATAGTTGCCGTATTTCGCTGAAGTGTTCCTGTACCATTAGAGGAATACCTCCGCTGCTGGAGAAAACACCTGATACTTTTTCCATACGGTATCCGCGGGCATAACCATCGTCGTCCTGAACGGGATCAGAGAAAAGCGCATTGTAGAACAAAAGTTCTTATTTGGATGTGAAGGTCATCGCGCCATCAAGGCGAATACGCCCCATCCAAGGTATTCACGCGTATACGTGGCATAACGTTTTGGTTCCAATGTCAGCTGGGTTCGAACTTCTTTTGCAAAGTCGTCGTCAGGGTTCGCTTCGAGCCAGCGTCGCATAGTGAGCCATTTGGCTGCCTCGTATCTATCCCAGCCTTCCTGGTCAGCCAGAACCATTTCCACAACGTCATAGTTGAGGTCGCCGAAAGATGCGAGAAGTTCTGGAAGTATGAGAAAGTCGATGACGGCATTGGCATGGCAAGCTTTGGCAACATCTTCCGTTGGAGGCAATTGCCGCCAGTAGGGCTCACCGATGAGGATGATACCTCCGGTGCAAAGGCTTTTGGCCAGAAGCTCGATGGTTCCGGCGACCCCCCCACCGATCCATGTGGCACCGATACAGGCCGCTACGCCGACCTTTTCCTCGGTGACGTAGCCGACAGCATCTCCGTGGATGAATTTGACTCTATCTGAGACTTCGAGTTCTTCAGCACGGAGTTTCGCTTGCTCGGAGAATAGCTGACTCATGTCGATGCCAACACCGGTGATTCCGTAATCATGTGCCCATGTGCACAACATTTCGCCCGAACCACTGCCGAGATCGAGTACGCGGGTTCCCCGTTCCAGACGTAACGCAGCACCGAGAGTGGCGAGTTTTTCTGATGTGAAGGGGTTATGGATACGGTGAGCACTTTCGGTAATGTTGAAGATGCGTGGGATGTCCAAAGTAGAAACTCCTTGTGATAAGTGATGATTAAAAACGCTATGTTGTTCAGGTATTGGATGCAACCTACTTCTTGTTTCAGAAAAGAAAAAGCGCCTCGAGCGAAGCCAAGGCGTCTTTATTGTAACTGTTTTTGATGGTGCTAATGATTTCGTATATGGTTTTTCTGACAAGCAATATCATTTCTCTAAGTCGCTAACAGCGCATCCCGCCAGACGTATGGCTAGAATTTGCCTGTTTTTTGCTTGGAGAGTTTTTTGTCTTTGTATATGTAGGGCACTTGTTAGCTGTATTACGTGAAATATAACTCTATTTCCATAGCTAATTCCCATTTAACGTGACGTTCATATTTTTCTTGGTGCTTGACCTTTTCCACCGCCTTTCCTTCGCCATTGGACTCGTTGTTTTTTTATCTCGATGCCGTCCTCCTTGTCTCCGAACCACCGGGCGGCGAGTTTCCAGCAGAGGGGTTCCACGTTGCCTTTGCGCTGGGCGAAACTACAAGTTGCGTGTCGATCTGTGCTTTGCCCATCCTTGATTGCAGGGTTGTCCACCCGGGCGCTTCGGTTGTATCCGTCGATTTCCTTCTGATTATTCATATAAAGGGGAATGACAAAGGAGATTATCTGCACGTTGATGTTCTTGTTGAGATAGGGATGCATCCATGTGGCTTTCCCATTCCTGATCGGGGTGTAGTACCAGCCTACATGTTCGGTATCCTCCGGGCTGAATCTGGAGAAGTCGGTGGGAAGGTACTGCCGGAAACTGCCGTCAAGCGTCGTTTTGCTTCAAAACAAGCCCGATGTCGGCGGCGTAAATTCGGGATTGAAGCGGACGTAGACCGCCAGTGCCCCTTCGGTGTTGCTGGCGGCGTTCACCGCGACCGTTTCCAGTTTTTGCGTATAGGCATTGATGTACTCACTGTCGGTTTTGAGGCACTCTACACTCTCAAGCTGCTCTATGGAGTAGACGGCCAGCGTCTTGACCGATTGCTGGATTCTCGAGACAGCGCATTGATTTCCTGTTTTTTCTTTGCACATGAGGTTCATGATTTTTACCGAATCCTCATCCATCACATGCTTGGCGTTCAGAACGCCCGTTCCTCCGATCACGCTTGAGGAGAGGAGAATGCAGCCAAGAATCAAGACAATAAATTTGGTCTGGATGGATTTCATCTTTATGCCTCCCCGTGTGAGATTTGCCGCTCGTCGGTAAAAGACATCCGTGTTTCCTGTTGGGGCAATCCGGCCGCAAGCGGATTTCTTGAGCATGATTCAGGAAGGCAGTCGTTGGCTTGACGAATAACATGAGGATAGGGTTGGCAAATACGTTGAGAGGGGCAGGCCGGACACGTGCTTGGTGTCCTTTGTGCTGTGGGGGATACCGGCTGATAGACGCCTGCAAGCGGATTTCCTGCACATCCAGGGAGGATTTGCCGTTGCCCGCCCGCCAGAACTCATATGTCAGCACCAGCGTAATCGCAACAAGCGCCACTGCCAGCAGCGCCCGCATCAGGATTGTCAGTTTGCGTTCCATGACCTCTCCCCCCGCTACTCATTGACATATTCTCATATGTTTTCAAAGAGCCACGGGGGTGCCTTGCCTCCGTTGTTTTGGGTTTATTCTAAAGAGGGGTTCCGGGACACACAAGGCCAAGCCCTGGTGGTTGGGGCTTGGCCTTGCTTTTGAAAGAGGAGGGGCAGCGCGGGATACGCTACAGGAACACCTTGCCGATGAGGATGACCACCGCGCTCGCAACGATGAGCGAGAGCACGATAAGGAACGGGGCGATTTTCCAGATGCTTTTGGTGTTGGTCCAGTCGTTGCCGTGCAGCATGGCGGCTGTGGAGCTTGCGGCGGGCGTGAGGAAGGCCAGGCAGCAAGCGATGGTGATGAGGATGACGGGCAGTTCGGACGACACGCCGTTGGTCGAGCAGTAGGTATGCACCACCGGCATGAGCGCCACGGCCAGAGCGGTATTGTTGATGAACTGCGTCATGATGACGGCCACGATGCCCATGCAGAGCACAAAGATCGTGCCGGAACCCGAGCCGAACAGCGGCTGGAGCATCTCAAGCATGAACGCGGTAATGCCGCTTTTGGGGTCGGACAGCGGCCCGGCCAGAGGCAGCGTGAAGGCGAGGATAAAAATGATGGGCCAGGCCACGCCTTCGTTCACCATGGCGCGCCACGGAAGCAGAGCCTTTCCTTTGACGCGTATGGCGCATAGCAGGGCCACCAGCAGGATGCACACGCCGGTATTGCCGATCTTTTTGAAGAAGATGGTCACGGCAAGGTCTTTGGGGAGGAAACCGGGCAGCATCATGAATATGATGAGTGCGACGAGGAAGCCCAGAAGCAGCTTCTGGATGCCGGTCAGCGTCATGTCCGATTCCTTGATGATCAGCTTGATGTCGAGCGACTCGAGCTTGCTGACGTCGGGCCGGAACAGGTGCTTGCCCAGAGCGATGAACAGAAGCAGGCAGAAGAGGCATGTGGTCAGGGAGGCGAGCAAGTAGAGCGCGTAGTCCACGGAAGTGCCCGACAGCTTTTCATAGGCGCTGATGGCCACGAGCGGCAGGGATTTGAACGGGACGAGCGACATGCCGAGCTGCGCGGCGAACACGGTGCCGATGATCATCATAATGGGGTAGCCGTCGCCTTTTTTGTAGCCACAGATGTCGAATACGCCGTACAGAAGGCTCCAGCCGATGACGGCCGCGGGCGTGGCGCTGGTCAGGCCGCCCAGGATGGCGATGGCGAGCAGCAACGCGAAGGTAAGCCGCCACGGTTTCCCCATGACGCACTTGCGGCTGACGAACCAAAGCGAGATATACTTCGCCAGGCCGTAGCGATCGAGGGTGGCGCTGAACACGAAGATGAACATCATCATGATGACTGTGGGATCGCCGAAGCCCTTGTTGAGCAGCGCCGTTGCGGGCAGGGCGTCGAGCAGCATGAGCGCGAGCAGGCCCACCATGCTGGGCCAGATGATGTCGATAAACACCCACGCGTAGATGACGCCGAGGAACACGCCGATGGTATTCATCCCGAAGGGGGTCAGCGGCGCGATGGGATCGAGCTTGCCGAAAAGGAACGTGATGCAGAGAAAAACTATTATATGGAAGAAGTAGTTGACGTTTCCTGAGTTCTGGGGACCGGCGGCAGATGCCATACTGACCTCGTGCAGGTTTCAGGGGAGAGGCCCGCGCACGCGGCCCCCTCCCTCTGTTTTTTTAGTAAGGCTCGGGCGTAGCCCGTCCCCGTTCGGTATCCACGGTGATCGCGTGCTTCGGGCAATAGATGATGCAGAGGAAGCACGACTGGCAGTCTTCACGGTATACGATTTCAGGCGTGGTCTTGCCCTCGCGCAGCACGTCGAGGGGGCATATCTTCACGCATTTGCCGCAATTGACACAACTTTCAGCGTCTATGGAAAAGATGGGCATGGAGAACTCCGGTTCTTGCTGAGAATGAAATGGATAGCCGGGCCTAGCGGGGGAGGACGTCCAGCCCATAGCGTTCGAACTTTTCAAGCGGGATGGGTTCGGCTTCGACCACGATCTTGCCATCCTTAAAGCTCGACTTGAGCCAGACATTCCAGTGTTCGCCGTCGGTTTCCGTGTAGTCTTCACGGTAATGGGACCCACGGCTTTCCTTTCTCTGGAGGGCGCTGGTGAAGGTCAGGCGCGCCGTCGCCAGCATACCGTGCAGCTCATGGTAGAGCATGAGTTCGTGCATGTCGCGCACGGCTACGTTGGCTTCGATATCGCGTTCCACCTCGTCCAGACCGGCCAGAGCCTCTCTAAGGCTCGCCTCCGAGCGGATGATGTTGTACTTCGCTGGGATAGTCAGCGATTGGATACGGTAGATGGCATCGCCTACGCTCATATGCCCCTTGTGGCCGAACTTGGCGAAGGTTTTTTCCTTGAGGGCGGCGATCTGCGCCTCATCCACGGGGAGTTGCGCTTGGCCTTCACAGGCTTCCGCCGCGCCTTCACCGGCCTTCCAGCCCGTCACCAAAGCCCAACCCAGGTTGATGCCCCCGGGCCCGGCAATTGCGCCCATGACAAGGCCCTGATTGGCCATGTCCCCCGCTGCGAACAGGCCGGGGATGGTGGTGTCGCAGCTGAAGGACTTCAGCGTGAGGCCCGCGCCGCAACTGGTGGAACCCATGAACCCCGGGATCCACTCCACAGGTTCCGAGAAGGGGTCGACGCCCTTGCTGGCGCAGGCTTCAAAAAACATGGGGAGCATCCGCCTGCTCAGATCCTTGTCTTCTTCACTCATCCCCCTGAGGTCAAAAGAGATGGGCCCGCGTCCGGCCCTCACTTCCTGCGTCATGGCGCGGACGAGGATGTGCAGCATGGCGCCTTCGCCCTGCACGGGGTCGTACTTGTGCATAAAGGTTTCGCCAAGGGCGTTGGTGAAACGGCCGCCCAGGCACTGGAAACGGCTCATGCCGCAGATGTCGAAGTCCTTGGCGGTGGCGTTGTAGGTGTTGGCGAATTCCATGTTGGTGAATTCCGCGCCCACGCGCAGGGCCATGTCGTTCCCTTCGCCGGACACCATGTCCTGCCCGTGGTACTGTCCCTTGAAGCTGCACGCGCCCGTGGAAAGGACCGTATTCTTCGCTTCGAACACATAGAACTGGCCCGTGCGGACATTGAAGCCCGTAGCCCCGGCCACATGGCCGTCCGAGGTCAGGAGTTCCGTGATCATCACGCGGTCGACGATGACCACGCCGAGCTTTTCGAGGATGCCGCGGAGCTTCTTCTGCATTTTGTAGCCGGGGAAGACCACGGCTTCGCGGTGGCCGCGTCCCGGCTTGCGCTTGAAGCGTCCCTGTGCGTCTTTTTCGAACTCCATGCCCCATGAGTCGAGCATCAGGATCAGCTCGTGTACGTTCTTGCCGTACCATTCCAGCCATTCGGGATCGAACATGCTGTCTCCGGCCTTATTCCACCGTTCCAGCCATTCGTGCATGTCGTCCTGCTCAGGGTCGTAGTAGAGGATATCGCCGGCGGCGAAAGTACTCTCTCCGCTGCTGCCGACCCACGCCTTATCGGCAAGGATGACGGTACATCCCTTCTTGATCGCTGCCACGGCGCCCATGCATCCGGCCAGGCCTCCTCCGAGAATCAGGACGTCCGCGCTCAGTCTTTCCGTTTTGGGAATCATAAAGCCTCCTCAAGAGTTTGTGCGAAAAAGGACTTTACGTTCCCTGTAGCAAGTAGCGTGCTAACTTTATAACATGGCAATATTCCATAAAAAGAGGAATGGCAAAGAATCCACGGGCATTATTTCTGTTGCATGAAGAGACGAAATGTTTCACCATTGATGAAACATTTTGGAACGGATGCCCGCTTTGCCGCCCGGAGGGATCATGAAAGACATTCTCGTGCTTGTCACGCTCCAGCCTCTACTGCGCGCTATTCAAAAGTATATTTTGGAAGAGGACAGAGCCCGCGTCGATATCCAGTATTGCAAGAACCTGAACGGCATCATAGACTTTATTGACAAAAAACTCCCAAGCTCCGTCGAAGTCATTATCAGCACGCCCGGCCCGTCTTTCTTCATCGCGCAGCTCATCAAGAAAAAAATACCTATTCTTCCGCTGGAATATAACAATATAGACATCATCAAATCGCTGCATATGGCCCTCTCCGTGTGCCCCGGCGGCGTTGCCTACGGGCACTATCTCCAAGAAACCCAGTGGCTCGACGATATCCGGAAAATGGTAGGGCAGGATTTCGGCAATTTCCTCTTCGGCAACGACGACGCCACCAACGCGGATATTCTCAAAAAACTGCAGGGCAGGGGGGTGCGCGCCATCGTGGGCGGCGGCTACATCTGCAACATAGCGCAGGAAATGGGGTTTCTCGTCTTCCCGGTCGAGGTCAACAGGTTCACCGTGAAGGAGACCATCCACAAAGCCCTCTCCATCGCCGATACCCAGAAATATGCGCGGTATTCGCAGAAAAACATCGATACCATCCTGAGCAATCAGGCGGAGGCCGTCATCACGGTCGATCAGGACAACGAGATAACCTTCTTCAACAAGAGCGCCGAAAAGCTTTTTGCCGTGTCGGGAGCGGACGTTATCGGCAGAAAATCGTGGAATATATTCCCCCAGAATACGTTCGAGGCCGTGCTGAAAGGAGGGGAACCCCAGGAAACCCATCCTCATACGGTGCACGGCGTCGACATCGTGGGGAACTATAGGCCCGTTTTCGACAACGGCAGCGTTATCGGGGCCGTCGGCACGTTCAGCACGATGACGGACATCCAGAAAAAGGATGAGTTCATCCGGAAATACTACGCGCCCAAAACGGCTCAGGCCAAACATTCCTTTGATGATTTCTACGGCGGGGGGCTCCTGTTTCAAGAATTGCTGGAACGCGCCCGTTGTTTTGCCCGGACCGATGAGACGATTCTGATCACGGGCGAAAGCGGTACAGGCAAGGAAGTGATGGCCGGGAGCATACACAATGCGAGCCGGAGAGGTTCCAAACCTTTCCTGTCCATCAACAGCGCCGCCATTCCCGCAACGCTCATGGAAAGCGAGCTGTTCGGCTACGAGCCCGGGGCATTCACCGGCGGCAAGAAAAACGGCTCGCCCGGCATGTTTGAATTTGCCCACGGCGGGACGCTCTTTCTCGACGAGATAGGGGAAATGCCCCTTGAGCTGCAATCCAAGCTGCTGCGTGTCATTCAGGAAAAGGAGGTCCGGCGCATCGGCGCTTCGCGGGTCATCCCCGTTGATGTGCGCATCATAGCCGCGACCAACAAGGATCTGAACGGCGAAGTGGCCGCCAACCGCTTCCGGGCGGATCTGTACTACAGGCTGAATATCCTGCACCTGCACCTGCCGCCGCTGCGGGCGTACACGGAAAGCGCCGGAGAGATAAAAGTCGCCGCCATTCGTTGGCGATCAGTTTTTTCTCTGCGGTTTCCGCCAATTCTGAAAGAGGTTTTCTTTATCAAAAGAAGCCTTTTTCATACACAATATATGGGTACATTCGGCCAGATCTTTGCGTGCCGCCAAAGGTTGGAGCGATTCCTTTGCCACACGGCATTCCGTGATGACGTCATTCAGGGCGGAGCGGAGTTTGCGGGCATTGTGAGGGACAATGACCTGCGTTTCCGCGAGAATCCGCTGCACGTTGCCGAGGGCGGCCCCGGCGCGGACTACGGAGGTCAATACCTCGGTCCTGTTTTGGGCGGGAGGGACGGCGTTTTCCTCCGCTTCGACTTGCGCTTCCAGCCAGCGCAAAAGGATATTGTTGCCCAGTGTTGAACAGAGGCGCGGTATCATTTCCAGGCTGGGGAGATAGTTGTCCCCAGCGTTGAGATAGCGTTTGATTACGGAAGGAGAAACGGTAAGCCGTTCAGCGATTTCTTCGATAGTAAGGGCGCTTTCATCCTTTGCGAGTTGGAATGCTTCCGTTCCGGTCATATTCTTCAGATCCGCCATGTGGTCTTTTCCTTAAAATGGATACAGTGATTCTTATTCTTAAACCTTATATTTCTTTCCAAATAACGATATATTCACAGGGAGGCAAATGATGAGCTTAAGCAAGGAAGAACTCGTATTGGCAGCATGTCTTTTGGAAACCACGGATGCGTCGCTTTCGGCTGAGGACGCTATGAGTGATGTGAAGCAGATTATGATGAACCTCCCTGAATCGCTTGATCCGGCGTATCGAGGCCTTCTCGCAAAGGCCGCGTGTATTCTGCTTTCGTCAAACAGGTTTTCGCCGGGAGCGGCAATAGCTGAAGCCCGGAAAGTCATGACGCTTGCCGGGTTTTGATACATTCTTATCCATGCCTTTCTTCCGTATCAGGGAGGGGGGAGCCTTGAAGCCTCCATCAGCCCGGATCCTACAGTCATAAGGGAAAGGGCTGATGCCAGTGGAAAAAGGCATCTTGGCATAAGAGGCGCTCAAGAGCATTGGATGCTGAGGGCATAAGAGAAGGCCGAGGATCGGCAACGTCCCCGGCCTTCTTTATTGTTTTGGCTCAAGTGGAGCGGAAGGAAGGGTGCCGCTCCAAGCAACCTATCGTCGTAACGGAGGGTAGGTCGCTTCCTTTTCATGGGGACGCCTAAAAGCGGAATCCGTATGAAACGCCATAGGTATTGAAGCCGGAGTTGTGGTTGTTGAGGCCGGCGTTGGAAAAATGAGCCACGTCAACCTGAACATCATGGCGATAGGATTCTCCAAAGCGGATACCGGCACTTCCTTTGGTGCGGAACTGGAAGTTGCAGCCAAGGGAGTGCGAGGCGATTTTATTGTCGGAAAGCATGAATCCGCCGAAACTCCCCGACACATAAGGCCGCCAAGAGCCTTCCCGCCAGAAATCCACAACGGCTCCGCCCGCAATGCCGCCTCCCCAGATAGCATCGTGATCCCGTTTCCAATAGACGCCGGCGCATTCGATTAAGGGGCGTATTTCCAACATGTCGTTTCCATAAAACGGATTCAATGTATACCGCAGGCTGAGATCGCCGGTTATCGTATCCGCGTCACCTCCGTTCATGCCTAACGAAACAGACCATTCTCCGGCAAAGCAAGGGATACAAAACAAACAGAGTACAGCCGCCGTGAGCAGAAGCTGGCGTAAGGAAACAAGCACATCATACTGCCTATTTTGAAAAAAACGCTTCATGGCTTCCAATACCTCATGCTGCAACGGATTATGGGGTAAAACGATATCGTAATCGGGAACTTTTTTCAATTGCCTTTGGACATTCTTGAGCAATGTGCGGCTTATCCATTGCTTTTTCCTTTTGATACACAGGGAAAGAGGCTTCCCCTCCGTCTGAGGCCGTGTTTTCCGGAAAACGGATGCGCTCTCGCGGGAGGACACCTTTGTGTTAAAGGAAACGGCGGTAAAGGAAGCCGATGACCGGCGCAGCGCACCGCACCGCTTGTGCAGGTGAACCTGATGGCTTGCCGGTGGAGTCCGCCGCCGGTTTCGCTTGCGGTTTTGGCCACGGCAAGGGAACAGCCTCCACTTTGAAGTTGTAGCGTGTACGAAGTGGCCACATGGCACATGAGGCTGGGCAGACAATCCGGCGCGCTTGGTTGCCCTCCTTCCCTCTTTTTGCTATCCAAAAGTTATTTTATTGACGATTTCAGCGTTGCTATTCGCATATCATTTAAATAACAATAGCCAGCAAGCCGTTTTTCCTTTCTTGTATAGGCAAGCCGTTTTTTTAGTAAAGCTGTTTGCGTGACAAGCAAGCGTATCCTCAAAACTGCCAAGTCCTTCCGGTATTCTTTATGAGAAAGTTGTTTTTTGGTTTTATCCTCTCGCAATGCTTTCTTTTATCCGGTTTTTATTTCCAAAGGGGCAATCAGAATGTGGAATACGATAACCCCTCCCTGTACCCGCAAGTTCTGCTGACGTTTTTGGGGGTTCAATACCCGTCCGAAAATAAGGCAGTCACAGAGCATATTTTAAATAACTACTCAAAATCACATCCTAATATCCTCGTCAGTTACGAATGGGTCCCGTTACGCACGTACCCTTGTATCCTCAAGAAGCGTATCTGTTCGAACAGTCTTGACGACGTGTTCATGCTTTCGCTGGACTCCCGGTATCAAGTACCGGAGGGGGTGCTTGCCGATCTCTCCAGCCTGCCGACCTTGGCAGCGTATCGTCAGCAAGTCCTCGCGCAAATGCGGAAGGGTGACACCATCCCGTATGTGACGACCAGCCTTGGAGCGTTCGGCCTGTTCTGCAATTTGAACATGCTTGAGCGGAACCGGCTGAAGGTCCCACAGACTCTGGAAGAGTTCCTTGCCGCCTGTGCCGCCTTCCACCGCATCGGGATCACCCCCCTTGCCGTGACCCGGGAATGTTTGCGTGCTTTGCTCATTGCCAGGGCCTATGAGCCCGCCGTCTTTGGGGACGCCAACGCCTTCTTTCATTCGCTCAATACGGATGAGGCCTTTTTGAGGCGAACACTGCTGAGAGGGTTCCTTTTTCTGGCTCTGCTGCGCGACAAAGAGTATTTTGATGTCGACGACCTCGTCCTGATACGGGAAAACATGCCCGGCATGTTCTTTTCGGCGGGTGAGCAACCGTTCATGATCGGTGGCAGCTGGTTTTCCCCGGTGCTTGGCAAGGCGCAATCCGCGTTTCGCTTTTCCGTTTTTCCTCTTCCGGTGACCAGCCAAGGGGCTGTCACCGTGCTCGGCCTTGATACGCCGCTTTCGGTCAGTTCGCGGGGTGAGCATGTACCGCAGGCCGTCCAGTTGGTGGAAGGGCTGACGAGCCCGGAGAACATCCTGATTTTTAATGATGGGCAGGGCGGCTTCAGTCCGCTGAAGAACGCGCCCCTTCCCGCTGACAAAGCGGTACATCCGCTTTGGAAGAGCATGGATGCGGGGAGGGGGATCTTCCATTCGGATATCAGGCTGCGCTATAATCTTTGGCACAGGCTTGATTCCGGTATCGAATTGATCCTTTCCGGTGCGTCCGCCGAGGAAGCGACGGAAAGCGTCATTCAAGCCTTGCACGACGCCCAACAGGGAAAAGAGGGAAAACAGGGAAAACAGTCATGATGACGTCACGAAGGCAAAACCTGTTTATCGGCTCCGTCGGTGCCTTGCTTTTCGGGGTGTTGTGTTGGATTTCGTTTGATTTCATGCATTCGGTTCAGCAGTCCCTGTGGGATAATTCGGTCAAGAACATTATGGAAAGCACCGCGCGCGGCGCGAATGTGCTCCAGCGCGGATATGTCAAAGATCTTGAAATGCTGCGTATGCTGGCGAGCGAACTTGAGCAGGGAAAATCCTCCGATTCTGGGCGTATCCGCAGTAAGTTGAAGACGTTCCTTTCCGATACGGGCAACCTTTCCGCCCTGATTTTCGAGGATGGGACCGGCTATGTGGACAGCGGGCTTGCCGTTACGCTCACGCCTCAGGAAATGGAGACCTTCAAAGGATTGCACGAGAGCAGCGGCCTGCTGTTCCCACACCGCAACCGAGGGACCGGGCGGAGGACATTCACCATCTATACGGTGGTGGATTTCCCCGACGGGCGCAAGGCGTACTTGTTCAAGGGCTATAATGTTGAGACTCTGTACGCCACCTATGCCATGTCCTTCTATAACAATACGGGGTTTTCCTATGTGGTGGCCCCGGACGGCAATATTGCCATGCGCTCAGTCCATCCCGCCAGCAACAAGACCTTTTCCAACCTGTTTGATCTCATCAGCCAGAGCGAGAACAACCCGGATGTGGTGGAGTCGTTCCGCAATTCCTTGAAAAACGGCAAAATAGGCATAGCCGTGTTCAGCAACCGGCATGAGGAATTTGTTTTTTGCTATGTCCCCATGCCCGAGATGGACGGATGGTATATCGTTTCCATTGTCCCCAATGTGGAGATCATGCGGGAAGCGAACTCCATCATTCAGAAAACATTGTTTATCTGTTTCCTGATTTTTGTGGGTTTTCTGATCTGCTTCCTCATTTACCTGTACATCACGCGGGGCTATCAGAAAGAGATCTACGCGCTTGCGTATACGGACAAGCTCACGGGAGTACGGAATTTTACGAAGTTCAGGCAGGATGGCGAAGGGATGCTTCAAGCCCCGGACAGGCTCCCGTGCGCACTCCTATCCATCAACATGCTCAACTTCAAGATATACAACGACGTGATGGGGTATTCGGAAGGGGACGCGCTGCTGAAAGCCTTTGCGCGCATATTGGAGCGCGAAGCGCCCCGCCCGGTGCTTGTCGCGCGCATGTTGGCCGATGCGTTTCTGGTGCTGTTCCCCTACAAGGGGAAAGGGGAGCTGGTGACGTATTGCGAGGCATATTCCCGTGCGCTCAATGGTTTCATCGTGTCACGGGAGCAAAATTACCAGTTGGAGTTGCGTTCCGGCATCTGCTGCGTGGAAGACAGCGACGCCTCGGACATCAATTCGCTGTTGGATCGCGCCAACATGGCCTTGAAGACGATCAAGGTGAAGGGCGCGGCCCAGTGGAAATTTTACGACCACACCATGCGTGATAAATTGCTGCGGGAAAAGGATCTGGAAATACGCATGGAAAAGGCTCTTGCCGATGGGGAATTCCTCGTCTACATCCAGCCGAAATATTGGGTCGGGACCCGGGCCCTCGCGGGCGGGGAGGCGCTGGTGCGGTGGAAGAGCCCGGATCAGGGATTCCTTTCGCCCGGTGAATTCATTCCGCTTTTTGAAAAGAACCGTTTTATCGTCAAGCTCGATCAGTTCATGTTCACATCCGTATGCGGCCTGTTGCGCCAATGGCTCGACGCCGGGATCGAGCCCCGCCCCCTGTCGGTCAACGTGTCGCGGATGCAGTTCCACACGCCTGATTTCGTCGAACGGTACATCAGGATAAAGTCCCAGTACGCCATCCCCGACGGCCTGTTGGAATTGGAGTTCACCGAGAGCATCTTTTTCGACAATGTGGCGCTGTTGAGTTCCGCCGTGCATGAATTGCGCCGGGCGGGGATAAAGTGCTCCATAGACGATTTTGGGGCGGGGTATTCCTCGCTCAATGTGCTCAAGGCGTTGCCCGTGAGCGTGCTCAAGCTCGACGGCATGTTCTTCCGTACGGCGAAAGACGATGAGCAGGCCAAGATCGTCATCCGGAACATCATGCGCATGGCCGGGGAGCTCAAGATGGCCACGGTTGCCGAGGGCGTCGAGACGCATGAGCAGGTGGCATTTCTGGAGACGACGGGATGCGACATCATCCAAGGTTACGTGTTCGCCCGCCCGATGCCCGCAGCGGAATTTACCGAGCTTCTTGCCGGGGAGGGTGGGCACGCGGAGCGTTGATCGGAAAAAGGCGGTTTGTCCGGAAACCGGGTTGGCCCTTGGCCGTCTTTGCCCCGCCCGCGTCAGTGGGGTTGACCCCGGCCCCAACGTGGGGGAGGGGCTTTCCGTTTGGCGGCTTTTCCCCATATCCTGACATCTGTTCCCGATTCCCTGGTGCCCGAGGCATCCGGGGATCGGGCATTTTGCGTCCCGCCTCTTTTTCCTCTTATTCTGAAAGGTGCGGTAGACAGCCACTCTGACAGCGTTATAGTTAAGCTGCTCCCTTCAGGCTCGCCTCGCCGTTGATCCGGCCCGGTCGTCAACATAGCTTCCCGAACAGTATGCTATTCGCTGAAAGGCGAAGGGATTCCAACCGATAAGGGGCTCGACATGCGTTTTTTTGCGGACCGGACCACCACGCTGTTGCAGATTTTCCATGTGATCGTGGACGGATTGTATGACAGCGTGCCCATTTTGCTGTCGTTCATGATCGTCGCTTTTGGCGCGCAGGAAAAGGACGCGGGGGTCATCCTGTCGGTTGCGGCCCTGCTGGGTACGCTGGCGGGCCTGGGCACGAAGGGCTGTTCGCAGCGGTTCGGTTTTTTGCGTACGCTGTGCCTGATCACCGGCGCGTACGGCGTGGGGTATGCGGCGAACACGTTCTCCCAGAATATCTGGTTCTCGGGCTTTTTCTTCGTCATTGCCATGATGGGGTATGGCGTGTTCCACAACGCGGCGTTTTCATATCTTACGGTGCGCACCGAGCGCTCCATGCTCGGCAAAGTGTTGGGGGACTTCACGGCCATAGGCGACATCGGCCGGATTCCGATCACCGCTTTCGCCGGGTTCCTCGCGGCTTGGAGCTTTGCCGGAATCCCCGGCTGGCGGATCGTCTGTGCCCTGTTCGGGGCTGTTGCCTGTTACATTACGTTGTACTTGTTGTGGACATGGCTGCGGAACGGAGACGCTGGCGGTTCGCCCTGCGAGGAGCGCAAGAAGCCGCAATCCCTGCTGCCGCCCCTTTCGCTTCTGCGGGATCGCCATACGGCGTCCACGGTCGTCGCCAATATTCTGGATGGCTTCAGCGGCGATCAGATTTTCGCTTTCCTGCCTTTCCTGCTGTTCGCCAAGGGGATGGATCCCAAGGTCATCGGCAGTTTCGCCTTGGCCTTTACCGTGGGCTGCTTCGCGGGGAAAATGGCCTGCGGGCGGCTGGTGGGCATTTTCGGTTCCCGCAAGGTTTTCATCACATCCAAACTGCTTATGTCCGCCCTGTTGGCGGTGCTTGTGACGGCGCAGGGCTTGCCCGTGATCATCGTCACCTCCATCCTGCTCGGCATCGTCACCAAAGGGACCGTCCCCGTCTTGCAGACACTGCTTGTGGAGCCGGTGACGGATCCGCAAGCCTACGATGATCTGTTCGCCGTCAATACGTTCGCTCGCGGCTCCACCAATATCCTGACGCCGTTGCTGTTCGGGTTCATCGCTTCGGCGTTCTCTGCGGAATACATCTATGTGCTGATGGCGATAGTCTCCGTGTTTGCGGTGGCCCCCGTCCTGTTTGGGCGGCCCATGCGCGCTTAGCGATTCCCTTCGTGGGGGAGGAGAACCTTTCCGGAGAAGATGGCCCTGTTTTTTGCCGTTACCGTGCGCGATGTTTCTTGAAGAGGCAGCGTGAGCGACGTACGATGAGGCCGGTCCTAAGAGGCCGTCTTCACCGTGGCGGCACTTCTTTTTCCGTTTCGTCCACAACGGCGTCCAGCCGTTCCCGGGGCGGACGCCGAACGCCCTCGCAAGCGTAATCAGCATATCCACATTGGGGACGCTGCGTCCGCCCTCCAGTGCGGAAATGGAACCCTTGCTGACTTCGGCGTAGTCAGCAAGCTGCTGTTGGGGCAACCCCGCGGCATCCCTGTAGCGCCTGAGAATCATGGGCATGACGTGTTTTGTGATTTTAGTCCGTTCATTTTTCATTCTCCCTTTGTAGCGTTTGTTTTTTTACTCTTTGAGTAGTTATAAGTACTCGGTTGAGTGTTTATAGCTACTCGCGAGGTGCGGTGTGGAAACAGGTTGGGAACCGGAAGGGGTTCATCAACCCGACAAAAAAATTGGTATTATGGCAATAGATGTACTCACGCGCATGAGGGAGGCCATAGGGGGAGCAAGGATGAAAGAACTGGGGGCATGGTTGGGAGTGAACCAGTCAGCTCTCTCTGATAGAATACGACGGAACACCATGCCTATCCGTCGTCTACGGCTGTTTGAGGCGGGAACCCGTCACAATCCATTTGGGATCCTGACCGGGAAGGGGAAAAAGTACTGGTAAGCTGACGGGTAGTCTACGGCAGCGTAAAAGTCCTCTGGGGCAGGAGGCCGCATACGCCAAGAGACACAATCGTGTCAGGCCCAGGCTTTGGCCTTTTGAGCTGCCGCTGGTCACATTGAGTTCTTCCTGGCGTGGCTTTCCGTTCGTTTCAAAATGGCCTGAGGACAGGGCCGAAGGCTTGGGAGTGGGATTTATTCATTTGAAACCCATAGCCCACAGCGTTTGGCTTGTTTTCACCTGTCAGTGAAATGGTCCATAGGTGAAAAACGGAATACCCCATTTTTCTCCTGTCAGGAGATGGCCTTGCATCCAATGGCGCAAGCAGGCAAGGGCTATGGATGCTCCATCCGGCGGAAAGCTCGTTGAGTTCTCCGTCAGCATACTGTACGACGGTAGGAACGCCTGTAGAGGCGAACAAGACGCGTCAAACCGGAAAAGGAGCGTTAAAGACCATGTTGAAGCCAAACGGAGCAGCAGAACTCACTGCATTTACGGAAAAATCTTATAAGGAAACGATAACGCCCATTGTGCCCGGCATTTGGCATGTCCTCGGCGTAGGCCACAGCAACGCAGTCATCATCGAAGGCCGCACCAGCGTCATCCTGGTCGATACGCTCGATACGCTGGAGCGGGGGCAAAAGCTGCTGGAGATTATCAGGAGCAGGACTGAAAAGCCGGTTAAGACCATCCTGTATACGCACGGCCACCCGGATCACCGGGGCGGAGCCGGGGCATTTTCCGGTACGGACCCGGAAATCATCGCCTTCGCGCCAGCAACCCCTGTGTTGAAGAAAACGGAAATGTTGCAGGATATCCAGAACCTGCGCGGCATCCGGCAATTCGGGTATGCATTGAGCGATGAAGAAAACATCTCCCAAGGCATCGGGATACGCGAAGGGCTCGCCTACGGGGAGTCCCGAGCTTTCCGGCAGCCGACGACCGTCTACGATGAGGACAAGGTCGTCCGCGAAATCGATGGCGTCCGGCTGGAACTGGTCCGGCTCCCCGGCGAAACGGACGACCAGATCATGATTTGGCTCCCGGAGCGGCAAGTGCTGTGCTGCGGGGACAACTATTACGGCTGCTGGCCAAACCTGTACGCCATACGCGGCAGTCAATACCGCGACATAGCGGGCTGGTTGGACAGCCTCGACGAGATTTTGTCCTATTCGGCGACCTACCTGCTGCCCGGACATACGCGGCCGCTGTGTGGCAAGGAGGAGGTCCGGAGCGTGCTGACGGGTTTCCGCGATGCTATCCGGTATGTTCTTGAGAAAACGCTTGCGGGCATGAATGAAGGAAAGGATATAGACACCCTGGCTTCCGAAATCGTACTCCCGCAGGAGTATGCCTCGCTGCCGTATCTGGGGGAGTATTACGGATGTGTGGAATGGACGGTCCGGGCCATCTTTACCGCGTATCTGGGGTGGTTCGACGGTAACCCCACTAATCTGCACCCGTTGCCGCCGAAGGAGCGTGCGGAAAAGGCCGTTGCGCTGGCGGGCGGGGCGGACGCCGTGTTGCGGGCGGCGGAAGAGGCCGTGCGGAAAGGGGAATGCCAGTGGTGTCTGGAGCTGTGCGATCTGCTGTTGACCATAGGCGTGAACGCCGAGGCCGCACGGCGGCAAAAAGCCGTTGCCCTGACCAAGCTGGCCGCCTATGAAACCAGCGCCAATGGAAGGCACTATTATTTGGTCTGTGCCCACGAATTGGAAAATCGTCATTAGGAAAAAACGGAATCGTTGAAAAGCGGATCACCGAGTGTCGTAATCCGCTGAAGGAGGCCCTCATCCGTAAGGAAGGGGGCCTTTCGCATTGAATGGAGGCTACCGGAGTGTTGCGCTGAGCCCGGAACCGTCATTCCCTTGCGGGGGCGGTTCGGTGGCATACTGTTGCGGCGCGGTTACTTCAGGATGGCGCCTTCGAAATTTTTGAGGTGGCAGTATTCCGTTCTTTCCTCTCCTTCATTGCTGTGAGCTGGTTGTCCCATGCTTTCTCTACTCGGATCCGGTAAGGACACACCTTTTTCTATTGTATGTAATGTATTGTGACAAAAGATTTTTTTTGTGAATAGTGTTCTGCCGTGAAGAGTATTTGACTATTTATCATTTTATATATATCAAAAAATCGATATAAGATGTCTCATCTTATCTATGACGGCGTTAGGAAAGCGCCCCATCGATGGGGGACGTCGGCAGCGACGATTGAAAGGAGAACGGACATGCATGAACAGCTTATTAAAGAGATTCAGAAGATGGTAAGAGATGGGGAGGTCCCCGCCAAGAGTGTCGCTGAAGCAGTCGGCAAGCCCTATTCGACGCTGATGCGGGAGATCAACCCTTATGACAAGGGCGCGAAGCTCGGCGTGGAGACGTTCATGGCGATCATCGAAACCACGGGTGACCCCACGCCGCTGAAACTGATGGCGTACGAACTTGGCTATAGGCTCATCCCCGACAAGTGATGTTGGGCTCCGCTGTAGGGGATTTCCCCCGTATCGAGAGGGGCAATCCATTACGGTGGGAAGGCCCCTTCCGGAGCTCATCCCCCGATTCCGAAGGGGAGAGGAAGCCCTGCGGACGATGGGGACGAACCGTTGTGAAGCTGTACCGCTTGGAGGTGCGGAACCCTGCCGTTGGTAGAAGGACATAAAAAAGAGGAGAAGCAATTCCTTCTCCTCTTTTTTATGCGAAGATATATGGGATTTCCATTCCACGGCAAGATTTCCGTAGGCGAATGCGTTGTTACGTTGAAGAGTTCACTTCCGGTATTCAGCAAGAAAGTTACGCCTTTGTCTGTATTGAACTCGCGCCCGCAGCACATATTCCGTCCCGCCTCAGCTGATTACCGGGAATACATGAGAAGATTCCTGTCTCATGTATTCCCTTTTTATCTTTTGAAATTATTCGTGGTGAGGAGGTCTGTCTTGGGAGAGGGGCTCCTGTGAAACCTTAGAACAGGGCCACGCCCAGTGCAACGACAATGGCCGAGATAGTGGCCCATGTTGCGAGGATGACGATGGGCACGGTCCTCCAGATGGCTTTCGTATTCGACCATTCATTGCCGTGCAGCAGCGAGGCGCTCGCGCTGGCGGCCGGAGTGAGGAACGCGATGTGGACGCCCATGACCACCATGATGATGGCAAGCTCGGGAGGAACGTTCATGCCTGTACAGTAGCTGTAGACGACGGGCATCAGGGCGATTCCCGTTGCGCCGTTGTTCATGAACTGCGTGAGGACGGTAGCGAAAAAGCCCATGCACAGCGCGAATACCAGCGAAGATTCGTTTCCGAAGAAGGGTGTCATCAATGCCATGAGGAACTTGGTGATCCCGCTTTCGTCGTTGGCCATGGCATGGGAAAGGGGCATCACCACGGCGAGGATGAGGATGATCCCCCACGTCACGCCGGAATCCACCATCGTCTTGAACCGGAGCAGCGGCTTGCCGTCGACCTTGAGGAGACACATCACGGTTACGAGGAGCATACAGATGCCCGTGTTCCCGATGGTCTTGAAGAAGCGGGCGATGCCGGACGTGGCGGGCAGGATGTTGGGCAAAAGCAGCAGGACGACCAGCGCGAACAGGAACCCCAGCACGATTTTTTGGACTTTATTCAGCCGCAGCGCGCCTTCCGTGTCCAGCCCTCCCGTATCCAGCGAGATCAGTTTCTTCATGTCGGGCTTGAACACGTACTTGGCCATGACGATGAACAGCAGGGAGCACAGCGCGCAGCATGTTATCGCAATGATCATGTACTTCGCGTAATCGATGGTCATGCCGGACATGTTTTCATACGCGCCGAGTACGGTAAACGGAACCTGCTTGAACGGGATGATCGACATGCCGATTTGCGCGGCGTACACGATGCCGAAAACCATCATCGTCGGATAGCCTTCGCCCTTTTGGTAGCCGCACTTGTCACAGATGCCGTACAGGATGCTCCAGCCGATAACGACCGCCGGGGATGCGCTGGTCAGTGCTCCCAGCAGCATGATGGACAGGAAAAACGTATAGGTGAACAGCCAAGGCTTCCCCGCGACGCATTTGCGGGTGATGAACCACAGCGAGATGAATTTGGACAAGCCGTAATAGTTGATGGTCGCGCAGAAGACGAAAATGAAGAACATCATCATAACGAGCGGATCGCCGAAACTTGTCTGGAACAGCTCGTTGGGCTTCATGCCGCCGATGAGCATGAGCGCCAGCAGGCCCGCCATGCTCGGCCAGATGATGTCTATGAAAATCCAGCCGTACAGCACGCCGAGAAAGATGCCGATCAGATTCATCCCCAGCGGGGTCAAAGGGGTTATGGGCGTGAGCTGGCCGCAGCCGAACATGATCAGGAGGCTTATCAGGGAGTGGGCGTAGTAGGCGATTTCTTTGTCTTTGCAAGAGGGAGGAAGTGGCATGACCGGTTCTCCTCGCGGGGTGCCTCTGTAACAGGGTTGTTCTTGCCTGTTGGCAAAAAGGGGGGAGGCCGTTTCCCGTCCTCTTGCGAAGACGGGAAACAGAGGGTCTCAAAGCCGGGTGGAAGGGGGGGGCGGAATCAGACGGCCTTGGGAGGCGTCGGCCAGCTGAAGTTGTCCATGTAGTAGCGGTATGGCTTGATGGGGTAGTCGTTCAAGGGAACGGGGACCGTATGGACTTCCCGCTTGCCGTCGACCTGCTTCTGCTCGATCCACTTGAGCCAGTGTTCGTTGTCCCGTTCGGGGTAATCTTCGCGGTAATGTCCGGCGCGGGATTCCTTGCGCATCAGGGCCGCATTGAGGCACAGCTCGGTAAGGAGCACCGTGGACGTGGCCTCGAACAGCTTGGCGAGTTCGTGCGGATCTCGCGCTCCCAGATGCGGCAGCACTTCCGCACGGATTTCCTCCACACGGTCGAGCCCGCGCGAAAGCCCCTTGCCCGTCTTCATCAGCGCGATGTCGGGGGCGCTCATGACCTCGCGCATGTCGGAGATGACATCCTTGGGCGCGATGCCGTCCTTGCCGAGGTATCCGGTGAACGCTTCAAGCCGGGAGGCGGCGTACGCTTCATCAAAGGCCACTGCATCGTGCCCCTGTACGAACTGCGCGGCGGCTTCCCCGGCCGAATAGCCCGTCGTCGCCGTGATGCATGTGGCCCAGCCGCCCATGTAGACGCCCGGATCGGGATTGCGGGCAAGCCCGGCGGCGTACAGCCCCTTTATGGCGGTGGAGCCGTCGAGATCGGCCACAATGCCGCCGTAGGTATGGCGCACCTGCGGCATCCATTCCAGTTCCTGCCCGAAGAAGTCGATGCCGAGTTCGCGCAGCTTCTTGTCGTTGAGGCCCATCCAGCCCGCTCTGGGGCGCATGGTTTCCACATCCTCGGGCTTCATCTGGCTGCAATCGAAACGGATGGGGCCGTTTCCGGCTCTCACTTCGTGCACCATGCCCCGGGTATTGTAATGGGGATCGGCCTTGGCTCCGAATTTTGGGGAGTATTTCTTCATGAAATCCTCTCCCTTGGCGTTCAGGAACCGGGCTCCCTTGGGAAGAAGGCCCGTTTGCCCTTCCCACGCGAAATCGACAGGCACGTTCCACACCTTCCAGAATTCGAAATTCCGCATGGCGCAACCCGCGTTCCAGGCGATGCTGACGCCTTCGCTGGCTGGCGTGTTCTGATGGTAGGAGGGCTTCCAGCCGCCCGTATTGGTGGCGAGCAGGACGGCGCGGGCCTTGATGAAGACGGGCACCCCGCTCTGGCTGTGGAAGCCCACGGCCCCGGTCACGCGTTCGCCGTCGGTGATGACGTCGGTGATGACCGTGCGCCCAAGCCGCCGCACGCCCCGCTTTTCGCATTCCTGCTTGAGCAGGCGGGCTTTTTCGATGCCGCCCATCCCGTAGGGGTGGTAGTAATAATAGCGCATGTAATCAAGGGCTCGCTGGGGGATGAAGCACAGTTCGCCCTTATCGTTGCGGACGAATTTGTGCCCCAGATTCTCAAAATCCATGAACCGGTCATAGGATTGTGTCAGAATCTGCCCGAGAAGCTTCTGGTCGGCGAGGCCGTCGTAATAATACACGAGATCGTCGAGCAGATCGTCCAGCTTCATATCAGGCTGCTTGACGAT